>MTLC01001121.1_pt1 | contig 33866 bp, 33 predicted proteins | sample 1982451 | NCBI WGS metagenome assembly MTLC01 (sample SAMN05710165, study PRJNA340218) | biofilm metagenome | isolation source: sample SPH anode biofilm adapted to +100 mV | place: USA | collected 2012-02-03 | reverse complement strand
TGTAAGATAAGAACACTATAGGTAGAGGATATAGAGGGGATATTGAGAGGATGTCGAGAAGATGTCAAGGAGATGTCGAGATATAGAGGCAACTAGGTACAATTGTTCTTCTTCTCATCGAGTTGACCTAAAAGGTGAGAGTTTTTGAAAGAAGTTATAAATGTCGGTGCCTGAAGTAAGTTGACCACCTTGTGCAAAAAAAAGAAACACAAATAGCATTGCCAGCTGCTAGAAGCCAACTGCTAGCAGCCCTCCCCCTCTTATCCCCGATTACAGGTAATTCGATAAGAACAGTACTTACAATTCTCCGGATCAGCTGTCTGCATAAAGGGATGGCCTCTGTCTAACAGCTCCTCCATCACCCCGCTAAGCTCCGATTCAAAGTCATTAAAGAACCCATCGTCAAACTTATCGGTGAGCTTATCATCCAGATTGACCAGTGCCCGATTAGGAGCGGCTATAGGCCAAATCCCGGCCTTCAAATCAATATTATCCAACAAGAAACGATGGCCATCTCCCACATTGTTGCCTACCAAACCCACTAACTGTACACTTCCAGCCCCTCTCCCATCTTCCCTAAGAAGCCACATATACATTATCAACTGCAAAGCCTTCTGCTTTGAACTTTTAGAAAATGCCTCATTAACCCCACTAATCCTAACATCACTATCAGAAACTGATCCTGTCTTATAATCAACTACGACCAAAGAACTGCCATCTGACTCAATCCTATCAATAGTTCCTTTAAACTTTACAATATAAGGCACATCATTGACTAAAACCTTAAAATCAACTTTGATCCTCTTTTCCAGACCCGAGATAATCATCTGCGGATTCTGAGACAGCCTCTCAATCTCTTTCTTTAGGAATCTCTTTACATATAGAACCAAAACCTTAAACTGTAATAGTGCAGGACCAGATACAAAATCCCTTCCCTCAGGGAGATTCGATCGCAACAGATTGATCAGATACTCATCGGTAAAGGTGAAATCAGCCGGAGTCAATATTCTGTTTAGCGCAGGTGAAAGCAAGGTCTCAAATGTCTTATGCAGTACATTACCAAACTCAGCCGGATTGAGTTCTGCCCCTATCTCCTGTGGTTCAGAAATCTTTACTATATCAGAAAAATAGAATTGCAACGGACAGTTCAGATATCGTGAAAGATTGGTCGGCGCTATACCCCCCTCAATTCTCTCCATTATCTTACCAAAGACTTTATCATCCTTAACAATTGAAATAGGAAGAGGCAACTCCGGCTTAGGAACAGAAACTACCACCTCATCAGTCAGTATGGTCTTTGTCTGAGCTTGAGGAAACTCATATCTGATCTGCTCAATAAACCGACTAGGCTGACCTTTCCCTAAATCGCCCGGAATGGCGTTATAGAGAAGCCAAGCAGATGACGATCTCTGTAATAACCGATAAAAATGGTATGCCATTACCGAGTTCTTCTCCTTAAAACCTGTCATCTTAAACACTTCACTCCTGATATCTGCAGGAACAAATGAGGACGAAAAGCCGGCTCCGGGTATTACTTCGTCATTGACGCCAACCATGATAACATTATCGAAATCAAGAGTTCTTGTCTCCAATAATCCCATTATCTGCACACCCTGAAGTGGCTCACCGGTAAGCGGGATTCTCACTTTGGCCATTAACTGCCCGATAAGCCGTCTTAATAGTTGAGGTCCCGGAGCAACAGGCGCCTTTAGCAGATAGGCATCGAGCCGGGTTAAGACCTGAATCAAAGCTTCGACCGAAAGCTCTGTAAGTTGATCCCTGCTCCTTAATTCAAAATGGCGAAAGACCGCATTTACTATATTTAACAGGCGCTGCATTATTGACTTATCAGAGCCGCTCTCCAATGAATCATCAATAGGACCAAACAAGGGATCTATACGTGAACAAGCGGCATAAAGCAGCCCCTTTGATAACATCTTATTCAATGACGTATTAAGATCAACAAGAACTGAAGCAGACAATAACGGATGCGTAGCAAACTCTTTTAAATCGCTTAAACGATAACACCTCTCCTCACCAATCACCCTAACATTGTTCTGTAGATTCAACCACAGATCGGCAAGGTTACCGGCAAGCGTCTGCGAGAGAGGTAAACCCATGGTCACGTTAAATTGACCTATAGCATCAGGAAGAGAATTAAGAAGTGGCAATAATAACGACTCATCAGCAATAACAATTGCAGTATTCTTCTGCCAATCCGGCATTTGGGTAATGGGAGCTGAACTTAAGAGTTCTCCTGCATATCGGGCTTGTGCAACAGAGAGAGAGAGTCCGCGAATGTTGATTGTGCGTTGATAGTTCTCAAGAAAATCAGCTGGCTCGCCAAGGTCTCCAAATGGTTTACGTTGCTGGTAGTTTCTAAAGAAGAGACCAGCTTCATGCTCTCTATTCTCTATATACCATCTATCAATATCCCAATAAAACAGTGCCTTATCCTCTTTATAGAGCAACTCACCAATCCTCTCTTCAGCTGGAGAGAAGGCATTAAACCCAACAAAGATGATCTTATTAAATCTGCTATTCCACTGATTTGATTCAATAGATTCAACAACCTGACGCGTGGCTAATCCATGCCAGGCCTCGCCCCTCTGCTCAACCCTTGCCCGAAGTCCATGGTAATAATCCTTTAGCGAGGCATAAAAAGCCAAGTATTTCCTTTGGAATGGTGTCAGTTCAGAACCATCGGGATTCCACAATTGAATTGCCCGACTCTCATGCAGATACTCAAAGATCTCATCCGGCTTAATCAGGTTGAGGTCGATCTCATTAAAATCATCAATAAGGATATCGGCTACTACTGAGAAGTCATCAAATGAGTGTTCTCCATTACTATTTAGAGCCTGATAGACCTCCCAGAGATCAAACATCAGATCAACCGGATCTGCGGGAGTGGCAGTGGAGTATTGAAAGATAAAATCCTCAATTGAGATAACATCTGGCGACCAAATCACCACATTGGTTGCCTCAGCAAGGTAATTTTTAAAGAAGAGACATGCCCGGCGTGTTGGTAGTACAACCTGCACGGAATAAAGCTCTTTACCAAATCTTCGCAGAATATCTATTGCCGTAGTCTTCAAAAAAGGTTCCATACCTCAAAGATAATGAACCTTATCAGCCATCCAAGAACCTAGAAAGGAAAATTCTTACAAGCTGATTCCAAATCCTCAGGGGTTCCTATATCAGACCAATAACCCTCTGTATGATCATAAAACCGAATAGGATAATCCTTCGCCATCTCAACCCAAAGAGGTATTATTGAAAACCGGCTCACCTCTTTCTTTTCCATCAGGATCTTAAAAAACAGAGGTGATGCAACATGTATACCGCTAAAAGCCATTAAGCTTCCATGCAATCTATCCACCACACCTAATGTCTCTCCTGTTTTATTATTAAGCCACCCAGATAACAACCCACGCTCATCAAAGAATAGAAACCTGCTGCTACTCCTCTTCCTGACAGCGAGGGTAAGAAATGAGTCATGTTGAGAATGGCTCACTAGCAAATCCTGAAATGAGAGATCGGAAAGGATATCCACATTATGCACAATGACGGGCAGATCAGGGCTAAACAGATTGGCGACTTTCCTTAACCCTCCACCCGTCTCTAATAACAATTCGGACTCATCAGATATGATAATCTCCATTCTATCAGACCGATAGCTTTGAAGGAAATCAAGTATCATTGAACCCTTATAGTGGATATTTATAACCACTCTTTTGCAGCCCTCAGCCATTAATTTATCCAGAAGATAAGCTAAGATAGGTTTTCCATTAAGTTCAACTAAGGCTTTTGGTCTCTCATCAGTATAAGGTCTGAGGCGAGTACCAAGCCCGGCTGCAAGGATCATGGCTTGAAATGGCAGGTTTGGCATTATTTGTTTTTTAGAGAGATCGGCTTACAGACCTGTTCCTTTTTCCTAACCAAAGCACCACACTTTGCACATTGCACTACAGCACCCTTTAATTCGGGAATTATATCGTCTTTACAAGCTTTCTTACCCATTTTAGTCCTTTTTTTTCACATAACACGCCATTAATGAGTTTTGTTCTGTGGCCAGTTGTCACATTCCCGATGCTGAAGATTGATATCAATATCGAATTTTTCATTCAGATGTTTAACGAGGCTCTCTGCCATATAGACAGAGCGATGCTGACCACCGGTACATCCAAAACTAACCATCAGATTCGAGAAGCCTCTTGAAAGGTAGTTCTGAACAGTAAGCTCTACCAGGCCAAAGGCACTCTGTTTAAACTCCTCAACCTCATCAAAACGTTCAAGATATTCTGAAACTACTTTATCCAATCCTGTATACTCCTTCAAACCGTCAAGTCTACCGGGATTAGGCAACCCGCGACAATCAAAAACAAAGCCCCCACCGTTGCCGGAGGTATCGGTTGGGATGCCCCTTTTATAGGAGAAACTCTTTACCACGACAGTAAGGCTCTCCGTCTTTTTTCCATACTCATAAAGAGAATTGGTTGTGATTAACCTCTTTAATACGGCATGGAGCTCTGGCATTCCTTTTGGTAATAGATCTTTATCCAGAAGATAAGAGAGGTTTTTAAGGGCATAGGGAATACTCTGCAGGAAGAGCGATTTCTGCTCATAAAAGCCTCTAAATCCATAAGCACCCATAGCCTGAAGGATACGTATCAGCACAAACCCATAAAACTCTTGCTTAAACTCTACCCTATTTATATCAGCTAACGGTGAGGCTGCATCAAGATATCTCTCTAATAGATCTTGTCTGAAAGACTCAGGAAGGTCGGCTTTTCCATCATAAAGTAATGAGGCTAAATCATAATGCAATGCACCCTTACGACCACCCTGATAATCGATAAACCATACATTCTTTTCATTTATCATAATGTTACGTGACTGAAAATCACGAAACATAAACCAGGAGGAGTTAACCGAACAGAGCTTTTTTACCAAAACCTCAAAATCATCTTCCAGACGTTGCTCATCAAAAGGAATATGCGCTAACCTTAGGAAATAGTATTTAAAGTAGTTAAGATCCCATCTCATAGAACGCTCATCAAAGGCGGCTCTCGGATAGCACTTATCGAACGGAATAATCTCAGCCCCTTTTATTTGAAGGGCAGGTAACAGATTAACAACCTTATAGTAGTAACCCTTGACCTCTTCAGAGATATCACTGCCCTCTCTCCCTTTTGCCAGAGTCGAAAAAAGAGTCTGATCACCCAGATCCTGAAGCAACCAAATACCCTCGCTCTCGTTATAGGCATAGACCTCAGGAACAGGAAAACCTGCACGAAGTAGTGCCTTAGTAAACGACACAAATGCATCATTCTCCTTTTTATCTGAGTTGATTGCACCCAGACAGCCAATATCTCCATTAACTAAACGATAATACTTTCTATCAGATCCCGAGGCTGGCAACATCTCAATTCCTGAAGGCCATACTCCAAAATGCTCAAAAAAGAGTCGCTGTAAAGCACCCTGTTTTAAATCGCTCATCTAGCTCTTATTTTATTCAAAATTACGAATAATGAAGAAGTTTCCCAGAAAGGGTTTAGCAGAATGAGACGACCTTCTATAAGTTTCTCATAAATCAGACGAGCTGTCAAACGAGTACCAAGAGACGAAAACTCATTATATTTCTTAAAAAATCGTTTTCCCTACAAAGAATTGACTACTTTTATAGTAGTAAACTTAAAGCAACCATTATGGGCAGAACGATCATTGTCCCTACAGATTTTTCTGAGGGATGTCTTCTTGCTGCTGAAAAGGCAGCAATCTTAGCTGAATTATTTGATATGAGGGTTTGTTTATTACATGCTTATAATCATTATACCAGAGCCTGGCTTGCCGAACAAGATGCGGATGTTTCACTGATTCAACAAAACCTAGATACCCTAGCCTATAAACTCACAAACGGAAAAGAGATCGAGGTAGAAGGAATCATTATTGAAGGAACCATCTACGAGGCTTTGCCATTAGCCATCAGACGAATGGAGGCACAAATTGTAATCCTTTCAAGCTGGGGTAAGACCGGATTTCAGCGCTTTACAAAACCTAAACTTCTAAGAATTCTATCAGCTTCAACGGCACCTACCATCATCTTTAATCAGAAGACGAACTCTATGCTTCGGAAGATATTCATGCCTGTGAATATCTTCCGCCGTTGGAACGCCAAAATAGATGCGGCAGCACGTATCTGTAAACTCTACAAAGCAACCCTCTTTATCGCAGAGATGCATCCTGAAACAGTATTTGAAAAGGAGCACAAAGAGCAACTAATCAAATTAGTAAACCGTCTGAACCAGGAGGAGATAGAGTATATCATCGTCCCGATAAATTACACGGAATCTGACACCGAAGAGTACACCGAGAAAGCGCTTGTCGCAGGTGCCGATTTTATCCTTCTAACTAGTGACGAGGAGGAAGAGGGTAACCGTTTTAAGGCCGGCTCAGATGATGAGAAATTAATATTTAACTCTGCCAACCTGCCTGTTGTCTGTGTTAACCCCTTCATGAGGATACGATCCTAAATCAAGTAGATCACGGGTATCTACAGGAGAGGCTCAAGCGGAACTATGCAAAAGAATCGATTAACACAACTTTTAGAGTAGTGTAACAGTCATTGGTAACTTGCTTTTAAAGAGCCCTAAAAGCTAAATAAGGCATTAATTTCTTACTTTTATTGAACGACTAATGAGCCAATAAGTCATTGGTAATTAGCTTGTGTTAGTCCTTATTAGAACATCCTGGTAAATGAAGATAATACATACTGCCGACTGGCATCTAGGCCAGAATTTCTTTGATTATGAGCGTAAAGAGGAACATCTGGCCTTTCTGGACTGGCTGAAAGAACAGATTAAGTATCATGCAGTCGACCTGCTCCTGATTGCCGGAGATATCTTCGATAGCCCCAATCCGTCAGCTGATTCTCAAAAGATGTACTATCATTTTTTACGAGAAGTAACCGAAGAAAACAAGAATCTACAGATCATCATCACAGCAGGAAACCATGATTCAGCCGCTAGACTGGAGGCACCTGGCCCCCTTCTAGAACAGTTTAACATCAGTGTCAAAGGTGCTATCACCCGATTGGAGGATGGTTCTATTGATCTGGCTTCTCTTGTTGTGCCAATCACAGCCGGAGGAAGCTGTCTGGCGGTTCCCTATATACGACACGGAGATTACCCATCAGCAGAGACATACGCTGAGGGTGTTAGCAAACTCTATAAAGAACTCTATGACTTTGCAAAAGATAGAGAGACTCCATTGATTGCTATGGGACACCTACAGGCTACCGGCTCTGAGATTTCGGTAAATGACCGATCAGAGAGAACCATTATTGGCGGACTGGAGGCTATCTCTCCTGAGTCGTTTGCCGAGAATATTGCTTATGTCGCTTTAGGGCACCTGCATAGAGCACAGAGGGTCTCCGGCAGAGATTACATCAGATATTCAGGGGCACCCTTGCCCATGTCTTTTGCTGAGAAGAATAACATTCAAGGAGTTAATCTAATCACAATCGAAAAAACAACAACGATTGAACGCCTTATTTTCGAAGCCCCTGTCAAATTGATTAGTCTACCCGACAAACCTAAACCCCTTGATGAGGTACTGGAAGTGATTGCTGAGCTTCCAGAAGGTGAGATATCCAATACCTCGCCTTTCCTTGAGATCAAGATCCACCTGACTGAACCAGAACCCTCGCTCCGGTTTAAAATCGAGGAGGCGTTAAAAACAAAAGCCGTACGACTAACCCGAATCACCTCAGATACGACTCGTAAAACCGAAGGGCAAACTATTACCACCTACGAGGAGCTTCAAACCATTAATCCGCTCACTATTGCCGTGGATATCTTCAAAAACAGATACGGTGGTGATGACATGCCTGAAAACATGAAATCACTACTCGAGAAGGTAATTCGAGAGATTGACAACAACTAACCCATTTAGATATTAATGCAACTGATCTGTCAGGTCATTCAGTTGAAATAAGAAATAAGTCGATAACCGATGAAAATATTAGCCATAAGAGGAAAAAACCTTGCATCATTAGACGGAGAGTTTCAAATTGACTTCAACAGCGAGCCGCTTAAATCGGCTGGGATCTATGCCATTACAGGAAACACAGGATCAGGTAAATCAACAATACTTGATGCTCTTTGTCTTGCTCTCTTCGATGACATGCCTCGAAACCAGTCAACCGAAAGCATCTCCATTCTAGACACAAACGACAAATATATCAACCAGACAGACTCTCGGAATATCCTGAGAAAAGGCACCGCCGATGGTTACGCTGAGGTCGACTTTATTGCACTCGACCATAATACCTATAGAAGCAGATGGAGTGTCAGACGCTCACGTGACAGGATTGATGGCTCGTTACAACTTGTCGAGATGCGACTGACCAACTTATCCGCTAATCAGGAAATACCCGGAAAGAAGAAAGAGTTACTAGATCAAATCTCCACATTAATAGGCTTCTCCTACTCTCAATTCACACGCTCAGTGCTGCTTGCTCAAGGAGATTTCGCAACCTTTCTGAAGGCTAATTCAAAAGACAAAGCCGAACTTCTTCAAAAACTAACAGGAACAGAGATTTATGCTAAGATCTCAGCCTCAATACACGCTAACACAAAACAGGCTGCTGAAGAGGTTAGTGTGCTAAAAGAGAGACTCCTTGGAATAGACCTTATCCCAGATGAAGAACTAGCCATACTAAATACAGAAATAACAGAATCGGAGGATCACATTATTTCTCTAAAAGCTAACGTCTCGAGACTCGACACGAAGGTCAAATGGGCCATCGATGCCGCTACCATGCATGAGACCATTATCAAAGCAGAAAAAGAACTACAAAAAGCGATCGATTTAGCTGAATCGGCCAGACCAAGAACAGCTCTGATTAATCGAATTGAAATGGTTCAACCAATCAGAGACCAGTATCTTCTCTCAAAAAACATCAACAAAGACCTGGAGAGTAAGAAGAAAGCAGTCCTGCTATATGAGCAACAAAGAATAGAGAAAAAGAGACTCCTCGAAACGAAAGAGAATGAGCTACAGGACTCTATTACCAATCTCAACGACACCACCATCCAGTTCAATCAACTGATTCCTCTCATTAAACGAGCCGGGGAATTGGACATTAAACTAAAAGAGGTCAACAAAAGAGTCGCAGAATCACTTAACGAGTTTACATCTGTTCAAAAGAGCCTTAAAAATTGTCTCAAAAAGCAAGAAGAGATCAGTACGACCATTGAGAAATCAAATCAGGAAATTGAGATAGGTAACAGTTGGTTTGTAAAACATGAACGATTTAAGGAGATTATTCCGCGTATTGATCTCCTTCGCTCATTGATAAGAGACACAAACAATGCCTTTGAAAAACAGAGTGAGTTTAAAGAAAAAGAGGCTATAAACCGTGTAAACATCAATGACTTAATAGCTGAGCTAGACATTCTGGAGAAAGAAAAACAACGTCTGGATCAGTTACAACCCATCGAGATAATAAACCTTAGAAAAAAACTGATTGAGGGCGAACCATGCCCTGTTTGTGGCAGCATCCATCACATCATCACCTCCTCCAATGAAGAAAACATTGAAGAACAAAAGCTCGAGGAAGAAAAGAACAAGGTTGCCAAGAAGATAGAGCTGACCCGCTTAAGGCTGGAACAGGCTAATAATAGCTCGATACAAAACAATTCTCTGATTGAAACCTTTACGGCATCATTCAACGAATCTATGAGCCGATTAGAGGAGATGTTAAAGGATTACAGTAATTGGCAGGAGTCATTCTACTCAAAGAAACTAGAGAAAATATTCGTTGACATTGCTTTAAAGTGGAATGATAACCTTCAGAAACTCACAGAGGCTGAGAAGTTAAAAAAAGAGAGTGAAACAATTCAAACTCTTGAAACTCAAAACCAGGTTGATCTAAAGCAAAAACTGGTTGAAAGAGAGCAAAAATACAATGAGATTAAAAATGAACTTACCTCACTGACTGAGGAAAGGAGCACTATTTTTAATGGCAAAGATGCCACCAAGATTGAGAAAGAGTTTACCGAAAAAATCTCATTCCTGACCAATGAAGTCAAAAGAATTGAGAAAGAAAAGACAGAGTTAATTGCCTTAGCCCAAAAGAATCAGGGATTACTGGATGGGGGGCTTAAAACGATAGAAGAAGATGAAGCGACTATAAAAAACATATACAGTGAACTCCAATCATGGCTTGAAAATAACGTAAAAGAACAAGTTACCTATCCGGAGTTAGAACAGCTATTCTCATATAGTATCGACTGGATCAACAAAGAAAAGAGAGATTTGGCGGCAATAAATGATCAAATCACCAAATGCACTGCCACCCTCGACGAAAGGAAAAGCAATTACACAAAACATCTTGAATTAGAGACAGCCCTTAAGCAGGATGAATCACTCGACCTGATCAAGAGTCAATTAGCTGAATTGAGTAGCACGAGAGACAGTAAAATAGCAAGAGTCTCAGAAATCAAATCCAGAATTGCTACACATATTGCAAGCGAGAAAAGGTATAAATCGTTTGAAAAAGAGCTGGAAGAAAAGAGTATTATCTACGACAACTGGAAAAAACTAAACGATTTACTAGGCTCATTCGATGGCACAAAATTCAAGGTTCTGGCACAAGGCTACACCCTTGACATTCTCCTGCAACATGCCAATAAACACCTCAATGAACTCTCAAAGAGATACCATCTCGAAAGAATTCCGGACTCGCTAGGACTTCAGGTTCAGGATTTAGACATGCTCAATGAAATCAGGACGGTACACTCACTCTCCGGAGGGGAGTCATTTTTAATTTCATTGGCATTAGCTCTGGGTCTGTCATCATTATCATCAAATCGGATGCGGGTAGAATCGCTCTTTATAGACGAAGGCTTTGGCTCCTTAGATTTAGACACCTTACGTACTGCAATGGATGCATTAGAGAGTCTTCAAACCATGGGTAGAAAGATAGGTGTTATCTCTCATGTATCTGAGATGACCGACAGGATAACCACTCAAATCAGAGTCATAAAGAGTGCTAACGGAAAGAGTCAGATAAGAATTGAATCCAGATAATGTTGATTGAGATTATACTGCCTTTTTTATTAAGGGGTATCTCAGTTTATTAATTACTACCGGAGATTAGATTAAGATAAAACAAAAAAAGGGTTGACATCAAAGATGCTCAACCCCTAAACCAACCTTCCCGTTTATCCTTTTAACACCAGACAACTTAATCAGTCTGGAACGACCAAAAATTATCAAAATCTGTGCCAACAGAAATAAAAACAAAGAAATAAAAAGCAACTTTTCCACATCTTGTTTAAGATGTTAGCTACTAGGGGCGGAAAGCCCTTCTAAGCCTGATATGCTCGATGTTTTTCTTATCGTGGTTAAAGATATTTCTATCCACATTTCCGGAAATACCTTTAAATTTTGCTCCATCAGTATGTTGCCAGATCAACCAGTTTTTTCTAGGTTTCCATTGATAATCTGCAATCCATAGATGATAACCGGAGAATTCATCAGAGAGATATCTCTGATAAAAATTGGGGCTACAATAGATGATAGGTTCGACTCCAACCTCTGATTCAATCGCATGGCAGAAATCCTTAAGGTTTTCCTCTATCCATTTTTTTGGGGGCATTCGTCTGGCCATTTCAACATCAACAACCGGAAAAAGGTCGTTCTTCTGTGGTCTAGCTATCTTCAAAAACCACTTGGCTTGTTCTTTACCATCTGACTTAAAGCTAAAGAAATGGTATGCACCGACGGCATAGTTTCGTTTACGGCAAGCATCAAGATTTCTATAAAACTCTCTATCGATATGAGTTACCCCTTCGGTTGCTTTCAGATAGATAAAATGGGGCGTATGGTGCTTAGAAAACTTCTCCCAGTTAACCTGCCCCTGATGATGAGACAGATCAATACCCCAAACCTCTTTACTCTTAACCTGAGGTTTATCAGTATCTTGACGGGTACATGCAAAAGAGAATGAGAGTAATAGAAAAAAGTAAATAAATCGTCGGTTCACTGAGGATTACTTAGTTGCTGTTCGAGTGCAAAAGTAGTGAACAAAGCGAAATGAAATAGCTCAATTCTTTAGAATAAATAGAGCTAAGCCGAATTCTTTACCTTTGTTAAAAAATAAGAGATACATGATAAAGATCGTCACGCTAATCGGTGCCAGACCTCAAATCATTAAAGCAGCGGCGTTAAGTAGAGCCATAAAGACAAACTACCCTAAACTCATCAATGAGATTATAGTCCATACCGGTCAACATTACGATCATGCAATGTCTGAAGTCTTTTTCAACCAACTGGGTATACCTGAGGCGATCTATAACATGGGTGTAGGCTCGGGTAGTCATGGAATCCAGACCGCTAAGATGCTGGAGCAGACTGAAGCGATACTATTAAAAGAAAAACCACAATATCTGGTGGTGTATGGAGACACCAACTCGACATTGGCAGGAGCACTGGCAGCTGTGAAACTTAAAATACCTGTGGTACATATTGAAGCAGGACTACGTTCATTTAACAAAGAGATGCCTGAGGAGATTAATAGAATAGCATGTGACCATGTGAGCACCCTGCTATTTAGTCCAACAAAAACCGGTATAAAAAACCTAATACGGGAAGGGTTTCAATTAAATAACGAAGGGCCATACACCCCTGACAACCCTGGAGTATTTCATTGCGGAGATATCATGTATGATAATACCCTATACTTTACAAAAAAGGCTCTGCTGGAAAGTACAATTATGCAACGATTAGAGTTAACCCCTAATCAGTTTATCTTATGTACAATCCATCGTGATCATAACACGGATAATTCTGATGAGTTCAGACAACTCTTTGAAGCTCTCATGCAAACCTCCGAAAGTCTTGGTATTCCAATTATCCTGCCGGCACACCCAAGAACCGTTAAAGCCATACAGGAGAGACTGCCAGAGATACTTATAGAAAAACTTGAATCTGGCAAAAACCTAAAAATAATTAGTCCGCTTGATTTCTTTGATATGATAGCCATGGAGCACCATTGTCGTTTTATTATGACCGATTCAGGAGGGGTCCAGAAGGAGGCCTATTTTTTAAAGAAAGATGTTGTGATATTACGGAATGAAACCGAATGGGTTGAAGTGGTTGAGAGTGGGCATGGCTTTATAGTAGGAACGGATCCTGAGAAAATCCATAGTGCCGTAAAACAGATCACCAACCAGGCAAATCATTCATATCCATCACTATTCGGTGATGGTAATGCAGCCCAGTTCATTTGCAATGAGATGCTAAAAAATCTAACCGCTTAAAACATGGATACAATTAACCTCATACTTAAGGCTCAAAGGAGCGAAATAACAGAGCATTATATCTACAAAAGACTTGTTCTCACTGAAAAATCTGCTGAAAACAGAGATATTCTTGAAACGATTGCCAAGGATGAGCTCAGGCATTATGAGATACTGAAGCGAATAACAAAGAAGGAGGTGACCCCATGCCGCCTTAAGATACTCTGGTTTACTTTTCTTGCCCGTGTTCTGGGGATTACTTTTGCGCTTAAACTCATGGAAAGAGGTGAAGATAGAGCAAATATTAACTATCAACTACTATCGAATGACTACCCTCAATTAATGACTATTTCAACGGATGAGCAGAACCATGAGAATCAGCTACTCAATATGCTTCAAGAGAAAAAGCTTGAGTATGCCGGCTCTATCGTCTTGGGTCTAAACGATGCTTTAGTCGAATTAACCGGTGCCTTAGCAGGCTTTACCTTTGCAATGCAGGAGACTAAAACGGTCGCACTGGCAGGACTAATAACCGGTGTTGCTGCATCGCTCTCTATGGCATCAAGTGAGTATTTAAGTAAAACTACGGAAGGGAAGAGTGCCAGAGCCTTCTCCTCTAGCCTATACACTGGGACTGCATACCTGATTACAGTTGCCCTTTTAATTATGCCCTATCTCCTGATGACCACTCCCATTATGGCTCTGGCGACAACACTTCTAATCGCACTGCTGATCATTGCCGGATTCAACTACTATATTTCGGTAGCAAAAGATCTGAACTTTAAAAAACGATTTACTGAAATGGCATTGATCAGCCTTGGGGTAGCCGCAATAAGCTTCGGAATTGGTTATCTGATAAAAGAGTTTCTGGGCGTATCTATGTAAGCCCCTGATTTAAGCTCCTGAGCAAGACACAATAGCTAAGACTATTTGCATATATCTTTATAATTAATTGATTGTTATCATATAAATATAATCAGAATGAAAAGACTGCCTTTACTTTTAGTATTCTCGCTAATGATATATTTCGGATGCAGTTCTGATAACGAAGAGAATAATTGTGTCTATTACAATAAATCACAGGTCACTGATATATCTTGTCCTGATACCATCAATTATGGTGAGACTATTAAGCTTGACCTTACCTTTCTCATAGAAAACGGCTGTGGAGAATTCTATGAATATAAGCTTTACAAGGATGAAAGCAGCTATCTATACAACATCAACATAACCAGCAAGTATGTTGGATGTGTTTGTCCTGAGATTGCAAAATACGAGACCAAGACGATCGACTTTTTTCCACCCTCACCGGGGAAAATCTACTTTGCCTATATCGATAAAGGTATTCTGTATAAAATTGATTCTGTTTTCGTTAAGTAACTGTTTTTAGAATACGAGTTAATGAATCTGCCTAATTAAAAAGATGCAAACCATTATATATGAATCTATTGAGCTGCTGGATATTCGAAGAAGACAGGCATTGCGCATTGCTGAACAAATCGGAATAATACGACTGCTCTTTCTTTTAGTTTTTCTCGGAGTGCCTGTTTACTTCTTTCTAAATAATCCATTAAGCGAACAAAATGGTTTCTGGGTCGCTGGAATTACCTCTGCTGTTGTGTTCTCAATCCATCAAAGCCGTTCCGATAAAAGATTTTTACAAACCACTTACAGTAGTCCTTATTGGGTAAATATTGTAGAATATAGCGTTCTAGCCTCCCCTGGGTTAATTCTTCTTCTTTTCAATTTAATGATTTTATCAAGTATACTACTAGTACTCTCTATCCTCTTGATACCACTTATTCCCGAGAGAAGAAAAAAGGAGTATTTAGGTCACCTGACAACCATTCTAATAGGGCCAAGACATTATGAATTACGGGCATTGCTTCGTCGTCGTAAAGTATTATTACTAATGGCATCCACTATTGGATTACTAGCCTCAGCCCAACCATTTGTTAGTCTTATTGCAATCTATATTATAACATTTCTTATCGGCCAGGCACACCAATACGGAGAGCCTGTAATGTACATCATTACCCAAGAGAAGAAAATATCTCATTTCCTCATAAATAAATGGTTTCATGTGGTTAAGTTTTGGACTATCTTATCAATGCCTGTTGTTTTAGCGACACTCATACAGAACCCGTCCCTTTGGTACATTATATTAGCAATATGCCTTATCATGTGCCTCTATCTGCTCTTTGTAGTTATGTCAAAATATGCATTTTATGAGCCAAATAGTCCGTTAGATGCCTCTAATTTCTACATTGCAATCGGAGCATTATCTATTATTTTACCAATATTATTACCATTTCTACCTGGTCTGATAGTAATTACATGGATTAAGGTAGTTAAAAGGTTAAAACCATTACTCAATGATTTCAATCAAGGATCTTAGTTTTTACTACACAAAAGAGAAACCAATATTCAATAACCTCTCTTTGAGTTTTGAGGAAAATGCTATTAATGGCATAGTAGGTTTAAACGGTTCAGGGAAAAGCACTTTATTAAACCTTCTATATAAGTTTCTTAAACCAGATTCAGGGGAGATTCTCCTCAAGAATGCTCCAATCAACAGACGGGATATTGCCTTTCTCGAATCAGAGAACTACTTCTACCCCAATACGACAGGATCTGAATATCTCTCGCTTTTTACTAACAGATCATTTGACGTCAAGAATTGGAATACACTATTTAATCTGCCATTAGATAGTCTAATTACAGACTATTCTGTTGGAATGAAGAAACGCTTAGCGATCTTTGGTCTTATCAAACAAAACAAGAGTGTTTTAATGCTTGATGAGCCATTTAACGGACTAGATATTGAGTCAGTAGCCATGTTGCGTGAGTTATTAATAATTTTAGCTGAACAAGGAAAAACAATACTATTAACTTCACATCTTCTGCCATTGATGGGTGAGTTATGCAATTTGGTATTCTACATCAAATCATCCGATGAGGTACTAACCATTAGCTCAGACGATTTCTCTCACTTTGCCGAAAATCTGTTAAAGAGTCTGGGGCAACAACAAAGAGATGAAATTCTAAGGTTAGTAGATTATCAATAGATTCTATTCATTCCCGGGATACACCAAGTAACAAGATTTAATAAATCATTGATAGAATTAGGCTAACCTTAAGCTTTTTGTAGCTTTACAATAAAAAACCGAATGACAAGAAAGTTTTATCTGGCAGGGTCATGGGTAGAATCAACAGAGAAACTAGAGGTCTACTCTCCCTTTGATGGATCTTTGGTAGGTGTTACCTCTCTGGCCAACCGCTCTCATCTGGAGACTGCCATTGAACAGGGTCTCTTAATCAAATATAAACTTAGACAATGGCCTTCACATGCAAGATATGAGACCCTTACACGACTTGTTGCCCTGATGAAAGAGCACAGGGAGCATCTGGCCAGCATCATAAGTAAAGAAACTGCAAAACCAATCGGTTACGCATTAGGTGAAACCGACAGGGCTATTCAGACCTTTGTTATTGCAGCGGAAGAGTCAAGAAGGATTTCAGGAGAGCAGATACTATTAGATTGGACCCCGGCAGGTAATCGTAAAGAGGGCATTATTAAATACTTTCCGGTGGGCTTGGTTGCGGCCATAGCTCCTTTTAATTTCCCTCTCAATCTGGCCTGCCATAAACTAGCCCCAGCAATAGCTGCAGGATGCCCTATTATTCTAAAACCAGCCGGTAGGACTCCCTTAAGTGTTCTGGCATTAGCAGAATTAATTGATAAAGCCGGTGTACCTCATGGGGCTGTCTCCATTTTACCGATGGACAGAGAGACGGGAGACACATTAGTTACCGATCCTCGCTTTGCACTATTGACCTTTACAGGCTCTCCTGAGGTTGGATGGGACATGAAGAACAGGGCCGGAAAGAAACGGGTTGTACTGGAATTGGGGGGCAATGCGGGAGTTATCGTATCCTCAACTGCAAACATTGGGTTAGCCGTCTCAAAATGTGTACCGGGTGCATTTGCATTCTCCGGCCAAGTATGTATTCACACACAGCGTATCTATGTTCAGCGGACTAAGTTTGATCTCTTCATTGAAAGTTTTATCAAAGCAACCGCTGAGTTGAAAGCAGGTGATCCTTTTGACTCAGAGACCAACATCTCTTCTGTCATTGATGAGAATAATGCAATCAGAGTTGAGACATGGATAAAAGAGGCGATTCATGGAGGAGCCGACCTACTTTTTGGAGGTAGACGCACCGGAACCTATGTAGAACCAACTATCTTAACCAATACCTCCTCTTCAATGAAAGTATGCTATGGAGAGATCTTCGGACCTGTAGTTATAATAGAACCTTACGATGAATTTCAGGAGGCTATAGCTTTAATCAATGATAGCAGGTATGGTCTTCAGGCAGGAGTGTTTACTGACTCTTTATCTGAAATGAATCAGGCATTTGAAGATATTGAGACTGGTGGTGTGGTTATTAATGATGTTCCAACATTTAGAGTAGACCATATGCCCTATGGAGGGGTAAAAGATAGTGGAACTGGTCGTGAAGGAATCAGATTTGCAATGCATGATATGCTCGAACAAAAAATATTAGTTAAGCCTTTTTAATTATGAAGAAATCTACACTTCTTTTATTTCTGACCATTGCGGCGGTTGTATTAAACAGTGGCTGTAACCGGAAAAAGTCAGAGAAAATTGCTTTTGGTGGGGAGGCACAAGGAACTTATTATAGTATTACCTACTTCGATTCCCTAAACAGGAACTTTCAACCTCAGATAGACTCGTTGCTTAAGGCGTTTGATCAATCGCTCTCACTATGGGTAGAGAATTCCATTATTAGTCGGGTAAACAATAATGACACAAGTGCGTCAATCGACCAACTCTTTGAGGTGGTCTTTAATACCTCTCAGAAGATTTCTGAGGCCTCTGGAGGAGCTTTTGACATCACGGTGGGACCTTTGGTCAAAGCATGGGGGTTTAGCTTTAAAAAGGGGGTAAATCCCGACCAGAACATGATCGACAGTCTGCATCAGTTAGTCGGTTACCATAGAGTTAAACTCGTAAACCACAAGCTTATTAAAGATGACCCACGTATTCAGGTTGATTTCAACGCTATTGCGCAAGGCTACAGTTCTGATGTAATAGGCAGCTTCCTGGAATCTAAGGGGATCACCAATTACTTAGTAGATGTCGGCGGTGAGATCATCGGAAAAGGGAGTAAACCAGATCATAAGCCCTGGCTCGTTGGCATTGAAAAACCAGCCGATTCAGCTACTGCTGAAAGAGTTATTACGAAGAAAATAAAACTCAAGGATCAGGCCGTAGCCACATCCGGATCTTATAGAAAGTACTTTGAAAGAGACGGAAAGAGATACTCTCATACGATTGATCCTGCAACAGGAAAGCCCGTTGATCATCATCTGTTAAGTGTATCTGTAATTGCACCTTCTGCCATCCTAGCTGATGGTTATGCAACTGCCTTCATGGTTATGGGAACAAAAAAAGCACTCGAATTTCTTGAAAACCATCCTGAACTACAAGCGTTTTTTATCGAATCTGATAATAAAGGTGGATATATTGAAAGCTACTCGAAAAGCTTTAAGACTCTTATAGATTCTACAAGCGTAGTTAGAGAATAAAGCTGTCACGACAAATGAGTTGGTTGATATTGAAGCTAAGATTGTTCTTCGTGGTTAAAAAAGAGTAAAGAACCACGAAAGGCACAAAAGGCACGAAAACGGTTAGAAGAAGACTTTCGTGTTTTTAGTGTTTTTCGTGGTTAAAAATATAAACTACCTAATTCGGGAAAGAGGTTTACTCTTTTTCAGTTCCATGATGCAATTCATAATACTTACAAGACTTCTCATCCTCTCCATTGGTACCACAGACACATCCTATGCGCTCAGTTGAATTATCGCCGGTATCGACAGAAGAGCAAGATTTAGTAAACTGGGCATCCTTAAAAACAAACATTTTGATAGCAATCCCAGCGATTGCCAATCCGATCATAATAAATGCAATAATAAACGTTGACATATCAATAATTTATTTATTCTCAAGACAATATAATCAGTTCATTAATTCGTAAAATGCCATATTTGCAGCATCTATGATGTAAAACAATGATCGAGTAGCTATTGTTGTGCTCGTCGGTTAAATTCAGCAAAAACAATTGCAGCAGCCACAGAGGCATTAAGTGATTCAGCTTGCGTGCCCAAAGATCCTTCCGGGATTCTCAGTCGATTAGTTATATGTGGGAAAAGATCAGGATTAATACCTCTGCTTTCATTGCCTATAATAATGATCCCGGCATTAGAGAGATTTACTTTATATAGATTTTCTCCATCCAGTAGAGTTCCATAAACAGGAACCTTTACAGTCGGCAACCAGTCAATAAGACTTAGATTAGTTACTTTGACTCTGGCAATTGAACCCATGGTTGCCTGAACCACTTTAGGGTTATAGACATCGACACAGTTAGGCGTGCATACTAAATCGCGTACTCCAAACCAGTCGGCGGTTCTGATTATCGTACCCATATTACCGGGATCGGAGATATCGTCAAGAGCAACGATCAGACGATCAGTGTAGTTCAGCGTAGTGACAGCATTAATGGGCATTTCAAAAACACCGAGGAAAGGTGAAGGAGTATTTAAAGCGGAGATACGAGCCATTTCAGACTCAGATACCAACTCTAAGCCATTAAAGAAGGTGGCATCAGATTTATGTTTCTCTGCCCAGTCCTTATCGGCAAAAAGCATTACAGGCGAGAAACCATTAAGCAGAAGATCCCGGTTAAGTTTATAGCCTTCGGCGAAGAAGAGTTTTAGCTCACGTCTAATTTTAGACTGCCTAAGGCTAATTATCTCTTTAATTTGTCTCTGAGTGATCATGCTCCAAGTTAAAAAGAAATCCCGTCAACAAGAGCTGTTGACGGGATTAAAATGTTGTTTGAGATAAAACTATTCAGCAACAACTTCAAAGTCGATAACAACCTTAACCTCTTTATGAAGGTTAATTTTTGCTTTATAGGTACCAAGTTCTTTAACATTCTCACCATCAACAACGATCTTACGACGGTCGATGTCAAGATCCTTCTGAGTCTTGATAGCCTCAGCAATCTGAATGCTGTTAACAGAACCGAAGATCTTACCTGTGGCAGAAGCCTTAGCACCAATCTTCAGGACAATACCTTCGAGCTTAGCAGCAAGAGCCTCGGCTTCCATGCGAATCTTATCTTCTTTGAAAGCGCGCTGACGGAGGTTCTCGGCAAGGATTTTCCTGTTAGTCTGATTTGCCATAATAGCAAGACCTTCAGGAATGAGATAGTTGTTTGCATAACCGTTCTTTACGGTCACGATATCATTGGCGAATCCCAGATGGGCGACGTCTTGTTTGAGAATTACTTCCATTGTCTTTCCTCCTTATTTTAATAGATCAGCTACATAAGGTAACAGAGCAAGATGACGAGCACGTTTCACGGCTTGAGCCACTTTCCTTTGGAATTTGGTTGAAGTACCGGTGATACGACGTGGTAAAATCTTACCTTGTTCATTGACAAACTTCAGAAGGAAGTTCTCATCCTTATAGTCAATGTATTTAATGCCTGCCTTTTTAAAGCGGCAATATTTCTTCTTTTTAGTTTCAACCGCGATGGGGGTCAAATACTTGATGTCGGTATTAGCTTGTGCCATAGTTTCTTGACAATTTTACAGTGAATGATTACTGCTGTTCAGCACTTGTTTCTTTTTTCGAGCGTTTCTTCTCGTTATAAGCAACGGCGTGCTTGTCGAGTGCTACGGTGAGGAAGCGAATTACACGCTCATCACGCTTAAGGGCGATTTCGAAATCAGCTACTAATGAGCCCTCTGAACGGAACTCAATAAGGTGGTAAAAACCGGTTGATTTCTTCTGGATGGGATAGGCCAGCTTACGCAGACCCCAGTGGTCTTCAAACACGATTTCTGCTCCCTTCTGGATCAGAAAATCATGGAACTTGCTTACCGTTTCCCTCATCTGTTCATCAGACAAGACGGGAGTCATAATGAAAACGGCTTCGTACTGTTTCATCTTCTTGAATTGAAATTGTTTATACTATAAACTTTTCCGTTTTTAGAAAACGGACTGCAAAAATAGTAATTTCAATGCATATATCATACACCATCGCAAATAATATTTGATCTACAGCTCATTTCATTTATAGTCACCAAAAAATACCTTTCTCTGACACGTTAGATTTCTATGCTAAACGTCTAGACATAACAGACTTTCACATTTAACAATTTCATGTTTTCTGATTCTCAAAGCCAACAATTTAACTACAAGTCATTCTAAAAATACATTCTAGATGAACATCCTGGCATTTAAATTGTATTAATTACAAACAAACAGTGATTACAATAAGATGGAAGCCTCACTTAATGATATCATTTTAAGCAGATTTAAAAGTGCAGCGATTAAGGTTACTGCTCAAAGGCTTATCATTTATAAGTTAATGTTGGAAACCCCCGGACATTATACAGCTGACTCTCTCTTCAAGCTTGCATCGCCCCTACTGCCAGGTCTATCACCAACAACCGTTTACAATGTTTTAGACATGCTGGTAGCTCACAAGTTAGCTAGAAGAATTAAAACAGATTCAGACATCATGCGCTATGATGTAATAACAGAAACACATCATCACCTTTTTGCAGATAATGATGATCAGATTGAAGATTATCACGATGCAACACTCGATGAAATCTTAAAGAGATATTTTGAATCAAATAAAATACCCGGATTCACTATCCACGATATTAAACTGGAGATTCACGGATCATTCGATCCAAAGTCTGGTTAACCGGTTATTAACCCAAAAACAATTACATTTTTAAATTCATTAAAAGTTCAAATTATGAGTAAATCTAACTTAAATCAAATTGGTCTTGATGCCAAGGGCGCTGACCAACTTATAGAAAAACTGAATGATCTTCTGGCAAATTACCAGGTCTTCTATCAAAACACCCGGGGTTTCCATTGGAACATTAAAGGAGAAAAGTTTTTCGAATTGCATCTCAAGTTTGAGGAGCTTTACAATGACCTGCAATTAAAAATTGATGAAATTGCTGAAAGAATCCTTACTCTTGGAGGCACTCCTTTACATGCCTTTGCCGACTATCTCAACCATGCAGAGATTAAGCCGGTACAAAACTTGACCCATGGCCCTGACTGTGTTAAAAACATACTCGAAGCATTCAAAACTTTACTGGTTAAAGAACGGGTACTTCTTGACCTAAGTGCTGAGATGAATGATGAAGGCACAAACGCTATGGCAAGTGATTACATTCGCGAACAGGAGAAGTTGGTTTGGATGTACAATGCATACCTAAAATAAGCAGAAATTCTTCTTTAAGAAAAGCGACTATCCAAAAGATAGTCGCTTTTTTAATATCAGATGAGTTTCCAAATCATTTAACTTTGTAATCCTTCAAAATCTATCCAAATCAATTACAGCAGTTATGATACCTCAAAATGTAGAAGAAACTCAAAAAGCATCAAATAATGTTGTTGCAGCTTGTGGACTCTATTGCTCAGAGTGTCCAAAGTTTAAGAACGGGAAATGCCCGGGTTGTCGTGAGAACACTAAAGCATCTTGGTGCAAGGTTAGAAGTTGTAACATAGAACTGGATCAGTCGACGTGCGCTGAGTGCAAAAGTTTCGCGAATCTCAAAGAGTGCAAGAAGCTAAACAACCCGATCTCGAAAATCTTCAGCATCATTTTTAAATCTGACAGGATAGCCGGATTAGAATACATCAGAGCTTATGGTGAAGAGGCTTTCTGCCAGCACCTAAAAGAGAAAGGCAAAATGGCCTTCAAAAAGGGTGAACAAAACTAACTTTTAATTTAGTTGAATTACGCCAGAAGAGACCCTAAGAGGAAAAACTAATTTCCCTATAAATGCAAAGAGGAGCCGACTAAATGTTGGCTCCTCTTTGTAATAAGTAGGGTTGATATTATCCTCCGAAATCGTCGAAAGCAATCATCTCACTAGGTACACCTAAATCATCAAGCATTTTCAACACAGCCTGATTCATCATAGGAGGACCACAGAGATAATATTCAATCTCCTCCGGTTCAGGATGATTCTTAAGATATTCATCAAAGATAACCTGGTGAATAAACCCAACATAACCCTTCCAGTTATCTTCAGGCTTGGGCTCACTTAATGCAATGTTAAATTTGAAATTTGAATTATCCTTTTCAATTGACTTAAAATCATCAACGTAGAAGAGCTCTCTTAGTGAACGGCCACCGTACCAGAAAGTAGCCTTTCTTTCAGTATGCCGAGTCAGGAATTGATCAAAGATATGTGATCTCATAGGCGCCATACCAGCACCTCCACCGATAAACATCATTTCACGATCTGTCTTCTTGACATGGAACTCACCATAAGGGCCACTGATAGTAACCTTATCGCCCGGCTTCCTTGAGAAGATATAAGAGGAGCAAATACCAGGATTAACATTCATAAAGCCACCAGTCTTTCTATCGAAAGGAGGTGTTGCAATACGAATATTCAACATGATAACCTGGTCTTCAGCAGGATGGTTAGCCATTGAATAAGCTCTGAAAAGAGGCTCATTATTCTTCATTTTCAGATCCCACATCTTAAACTTATCCCAATCTTCACGATACTCCTCATCAACCTCGATATCCTTTCTAAAATCGACCTCGGTTGCAGGAACATCAATCTGAATATACCCACCAGATTTAAAATCGAGCTTTTCACCTTCAGGTAGTTTTACAACAAACTCCTTAATGAAGGTAGCCACATTGCGATTGCTTACTACTTCACATTCCCACTTGCGGATTCCAAAGACCTCAGCAGGGATCTCGATTTTCATATTCTCTCTGACCTTAACCTGACAACCAAGACGCCAGTGGTCATGCTGTTCACGACGAGTAAAATAACCCACCTCAGTTGGAAGGATATTTCCACCTCCTTCGGTTACACGGCATCGGCACATGGCACAAGTACCACCACCTCCACAAGCCGAAGGGAGAAAGATTTTCTCATTAGCAAGAGTTGAAAGAAGACTGCTGCCAGAATTAACCTCAATCTCCTTCTCTCCATTGATCATTATCTTCACCGGGCCAGAAGGGCTTAACTTCTCTTTTGCAAAAAGAAGCATGCCCACTAAAAGGATCATCAACCCAAGAAAGATAACTGTTCCAAAGGTTAAAACCGTTACAAAACTTACAGTTAAAAGTATGCTATTCATCTCAGTATATTTCTCAGGTTATCAAATCTTAATTCCCATAAAGCCCATAAAGGCTATAGCCATCAAGCCGGTTATAATAAACGTAATCCCCAATCCCCTTAAAGGAGCTGGGATATGCGAATATTTAATCTTTTCACGAATGGCAGCCAGCGCAGCTATAGCAAGAAACCAACCTATACCAGAGCCTCCGGCATAGACGACTACTTCAGCCATACTATGATATTCCCTTTCCTGAACAAAGAGTGCAACACCAAGAATAGCACAGTTAACAGCAATCAACGGAAGGAATATACCCAAAGCGCTATATAGACTTGGTGAAAACTTCTCAACTATCATCTCAACTAGTTGAACAATAGCCGCTATAACTGCAATAAAGATCAAGAAGCTCAAATAGCTCAGATCTACCTCAGCCAATGATGGATCGATCCATGCCATAGCACCCGGCTTAAGCAGATAGGTATCAACCAACCAGTTTACAGGAGCGGTAATTAGCAGAACAAAAGTAACTGCTATACCCAATCCGACAGAGGTTTTTACCGTCTTCGATACTGCCAGGTATGAACACATACCTAAGAAATATGCGAAGATCATATTGTCAATGAAGACACTTCTGACAAAGAGATTAAATAAATTTTCCATTTCTTGATAATTTTTCGTTTAATACTTTATCAGCTTTTATCTATCAATTCTCTGTTTTTGCTACGTTGCAGCCAGATGATCACGCCTATGGTAATCAATGCCATTGGAGGCAAAATCATTAAGCCATTGCTGACATACCCTGCATCATAAAATGCCTGAGGGATCACATCAACTCCAAAAATCTTCCCTGAACCCAGGAACTCTCTGAAGAAGGCAACTGTAATTAATATCAGGCCATAACCAATACCGTTTCCAATACCATCAATAAATGAAGGCCAAGGTTTCTGCGCCATAGCAAAGGCCTCAAGACGACCCATTAGAATACAGTTTGTAATAATCAATCCGACAAACACGCTCAACTTTTTGCTGACATCATAGACATAAGCCTTAAGTACCTGGTCAACAATAATCACCAAGGCGGCAACTACAACTAACTGAACGATGATACGAATTCTGGATGGAATAGTATTGCGTAAAGAAGATATAATCAGATTGGAAAATGCTGTCACAATTGTTACTGACAATGCCATTACCAATGCAGGTTTCATCTGAACAGTAACAGCAAGCGCAGAGCATATACCAAGTACCTGAACTGTAATTGGATTCTCTAAATTAAACGGACGGGTGAGCGTTTTCAGATTCTTTGCCGAAAACATAGGCTCCTTATTCTTAGTCTCACTCATTACTTCTTGGTTTTGTGGTTTATAATAAACGCAGTGTAATCTTTGAGACAGTCGTGAATCATATGTTCAACGCCTTTACTGGTAATAGTACCACCTGAGATTGCATCAACACCATGAATATCTCCTTCTGGTGCACCACCTTTGACTATCTCAACAGAGGTAAAATCGCCCTTGTCATCAAAAATTTGCTTGCCTTTAAACTGCTCCTGAAAATGCTGTGTATTGATCTCAGCTCCTAATCCAGGGGTCTCTCCTTTGTGATCAAACATAACCCCATTAACGGTATTCATATCTGACTTTAATGAAATATATCCCCAGATTGGACCCCATAATCCTTTTCCTCGTAGCTGGAAGATATAATTAGTATCCCCACTCTCGGAAACAGCAATATAGACCGGATAATGACGCTTTTCAACAGGTTTCTTGAGTTCCGCTGCCAAATCAACATCAAAAGCTTTGATGCCTTCAACATCTGCACCCTTAACATCAGTAACAGTCGAACCAACTATTATCTTCTCATACTGACTTTGTGCCTCTTTTGGAGCAGCAACAACGTTAACAGAAGCCAGAATATTTTGCATCTTTTCAATACGAATATTGTTCTCCTGAGCAGGTCTTAACTGTATTGCAACGATTGTCAGTGCCACGGCGACCACCAATACCATGATGATCGAGTATATAAAAATATATCTATTACTATGCATATTCAGCCTCCTTTATGATTTAACGGCCACCTTTGCTCTCTTCAATCTCTTTGAGATATTGGCCTGTACAACATAATGGTCAATTAACGGAGCAAATGCATTCATCAGTAGTATTGCCAACATTGTTCCCTCAGGATATGCCGGATTAAATACTCTGATCATGATCGCAAACATTCCAATTAAGAAACCATAAATCCATTTACCCTTGTTGGTCTGTGCCCCTGAAACAGGATCAGTTGCCATAAATACGATACCAAACAGGAAGCTACCCATCATGATCTGTGTGAGAGGATCAATCTGCATATAAGCATTAGCTGCAGCTGCATTAAAGATCAACGACATGGTCAATCCACCCAATACTCCTGCAAACATAATCCGCCAGCTTCCAATACCACTGACTAATAAAATCAAAGCACCTAATAGAATAGCAATCTTTGATGTCTCACCAATTGAACCGGGTATCAATCCGAAGACTAACTCATGCAGTGAGGGAATTTTATCAATTTGTCCTGATGCAGCTAATCCTAATGGTGTAGCACCAGAGAAACCATCAACAATACCCGTTTTATCTGACATACCGGCAATCCATATAGTGTCACCTGTAATCTTTGCCGGATAGGCAAAAAAGATAAAGGCACGTGCTAAAAGGGCAGGATTAAAAACATTCATGCCTGTTCCACCAAATGCCTCTTTACCGATAACTACAGAAAAAGCAGTTGCAACGGCAACCATCCATAGTGGTACATCAACTGGCATAACCAAAGGAATCAACATACCTGATACCAGAAATCCTTCATTTACCTCATGGCCTCTGTATTGAGCAAAAATAAACTCTATTCCAAGACCAGTAACATAAGAAACTACGATAATCGGTAATACCTTCATGAGTCCAAATCCGATAATCTCCATGAATGATGCTTGCTCTCCAATTGAAGCATAATGCAGATATCCTGCATTGTATACCCCAAAAAGAAGAGCAGGTATCATAGCCATAACCACCACACTCATCGTACGTTTTAAATCGATAACGTCACGAATGTGGCTACCGCGCTTTGTTGTTGTGTTCGGAACAAACAGAAAAGTCTCAAAGGCATCAAACGTGCTGTGAAACTTTGCATACTTCCCTCCGGGTTGAACGTGCGGCTTTATTTTATCTAAAAAACTTCGTAATGCTTTCATCTCTTCTGATAATAGAAGTTAATTATTATACTAATGCGGTTAGCTCATCTCAGCGCGAAGCATATCGAGACCTTCCCTTACTATCGTCTGAATTTCTGTCTTGGAAGTATCTATATACTCACATAGAGCAAAATCTTCCTCAACCACTTCATAGATACCTAACTGCTCCATCCCGTCAATGTCTTTATTGATGATCGCCTTCAATAAATGCATTGGATAGATATCAAACGGAAAGACCTTCTCATATTCACCGGTCATAACCAATGCCCTAACACCCCCATTCAGGTTTGTGTCAAGAACAAACTTCCTGCCTGGCATCAACCATGCAAAATATGATTTCGAGAAACTATGCTTGTCTAAACGAGGCATTGCCCAGCCTAAAAACTCATAATGGTTTCCTTCCGGAATCACCGTAATCTGTGTATCATAAAAACCAAGACTACATTGCGATGCCAACTTCACACCCGTCAGTACATTTCCGCTTATGACTCTATAACCAGTTGATTTAGCATTAGAAGATACTAAGTTCTTAATGCAGGATCCTGAGATAAGCTTAAAATACCCCGGCTTAGCCACCTCACTACCAGTTAGAGCGACTACTTTTTGTGCATTATATTTACCGGTCAAGAATAACCTTCCAATAATAATCACATCTGAAGGAGATACATGCCAAACTATCTCGCCTTTGTTGATTGGAGAAATCTGAGCAATCTGTGTTCCTATATTGCCAGCAGGATGAGGACCATCAAATAAACTGATCTCAACATTGCCGGCTTTTGTAAACACATCACTATTTTTTACCCCATTCTTAAGATTCAAATAAACCTTCCCTTTGGTCATACGGGTCAAAGCATTCAATCCTGTCTGGAAAGCACTGCCTTCTCCATTGACTAAAACATTAGAATCGGGGGCTAATGGAGCCGAATCAAAACCTGAAACAAAAATTGCTTTAGGCTCATCAGCTGGATTAGCAATGACATTATACGGACGTTGCCTAACCATCGGCCAACATCCGGAAGCAAGCATCTTAGAAACCACTGCCCCTCTCTCTAATTTGAGAGGATCACTGCTTCCAAAATCCTCGAAATCCATGCTCTTATCTGCAACAACTCGTACTTCTTCCAAGACACGCTTCTCACCACGCACAACGGCAGATACCCTACCGCTAACAGGAGATGCAAATCTTATATCAGGATTCCGCTTGTCATGGAACAACGACTGACCGGCCTTCACCTGGTCGCCCTCTTGAACCATCAACTTTGGAACTATCCCTAGGAAATCAGCAGGACGAAGTGCATACTGGTCAGTGGCATACTCAGAAACTGTGGCTGCTGCTGAGCCGTCTAGTCTGATGTCAAGCCCCTTCCTAATTTTATAAACTTTTGTCATACATTTGAAGGATAGACAGTTAAATATTTATTGATACTGATCTTATAGTTTCGTTCATTCAGTTATTCCCAACTTACATTTGATTTTCCAAATACAAATTTCGCAAAAACGATCAATATTATTACAACAATTTGAAATAATAATAGCAAATTCTCTTAGTTGTTCTAAAATATGACAACCACAATTAACAGACTTATACTATCCAAATTAAACCAAAAATGTTAAAAAATGTTTATGAAATCAACACTTTTCTTAAATGTTTTCGTTTCAGTAACTTTACCTCTTCATTCACAATCTATACGCATGACTAAAAGCCGCACAATAATAATTACTGTTTTTCTGCTCCTGTCCTCATTTCTAAAGGCACAGACTGATTTCTACCAACAGGATGCGCTCAGATATGAGAACAAAATTTATGATGAGAATATTCATACCATCCAGGTCGTCAGTTCAATTGACCAGTATGCTTTGCCTGTTATTCCTCTTTATTCGCATCAAAACCTCACCTGTAGCTTCGATGATTTAGAGGGAGGATTAAAAACCTACTATTATACACTTATACACTGCGATGCCCGCTGGAACCCCTCTGATCTACAACCTAATGAGTATCTTAAAGGTTTCGATAATGAGGAAATCAGAGATTATGCCTACTCTTTTAACACGTTAGTACCCTTTACCCACTATTCTTTCACATTCCCAAATGAAACTATTAGGCCTAGTGTATCCGGTAATTTTCTTCTTGTGGTTTATCTTGATTCCCCAAAAACACCTGTCTTCACTCGCAGGGTAATGGTTTCTGAAGAGGCAGGTCTAATTAAGGATGCTAAAGCAACCAGAGCATTAGCACCCGAAAACATGCAAAACTCGCAGGAGGTATCGTTCAATCTGCTTGGCTCAAGAATCAACAGCACGAACCCTGACCAACAAATTACCGTCTCAATTATGCAGAATCAACGGTGGGATAACTTGCATATGAACGTAAAACCAAGGGTTATGGCTGGCGATGTCTGGCCTTATGAATTTCTACCGGATAATGTCTTTGAGGCCTGCAATGAGTTTCGTGCCATCGACCTTAAAAGCTTCAAGTATTATAGCGAAAGGGTTGCATCAATTGAGAGCAATCAAAATGGCTATGAGATCTGGCTTAGGACCGATAAACCTAAACTCTTTGGAAACTACATCAGCGATATTGATTTGAATGGCAGAATGATCATAAAGACAGAAGACGGCCGCGATGATAACACCGAAGGAGAATATGCCAATGTACACTTCTCGCTTGCTATAAGCCAGCCTTTGGTAGGTGGAAATCTATATCTTATGGGTGAACTGACGGGTTTCAGTATCCAGCCCAGGTATAAAATGACCTACAACTACACTACGATGCAATATGAGACGACTCTAATGTTAAAACAGGGTTATTATAACTATCTGTATGTCTGGGTCGCCGATGGAGATAAAAAGGGCAGCTGCTATCGGGTTGAAGGCAATTATTATGATGCTCGTAACGAATATAATATCTTCATATACTACAAACCCATTGGTGGACGATACGACAGGCTGCTCGATCTCTATACCTTACCCTCTCCCTGATTTTAACCCAGTTTAACTACCTTTGTCACGAAATGACAGACTCCCTTAAAATAAACATCATTGGCACAGGAAACTTAGCATGGAACATTGCCGAGCAATTGCGCCACTCAAGCCATAAGGTAGTTGCTGTCTACGGTCGTAATAAGACAAAGGCTCAAGAGGTAGCTCAACTAAACCACTCAACTGTTGTCTCATCTATAACTGATCTTCCGGCAGATGTAGACCTTACGTTAGTTTGTCTCACCGATCGTATAATCCCTGAAATAGCCCCGCAACTAAAATTCCTAAAGGGTATAATCGCACATACTGCCGGTAGTCTGCCACTCTCGGTACTCGAGCCAGCTGGTAATCGTATAGCCGTTTTCTATCCGCTTCAGACTTTCACCTATGCAGTTAAAGCTGATTGGACAGGCGTTTGGATATGCCTCGAATCTCAACAAACAAGTGACTTAGCCATACTTAGAAACATTGCATCTGGTCTGTCAGATGTTAACGTGGTATTAAACTCTGAACAACGACAAAAACTTCATCTGGCTGCTATCTTCACCGCCAATTTCACCACCTATTTGCAGTGTATTGCCGAAAACATACTGCTTGATTCTGACATGACTTACAATGCTATGATCCCTCTTCTTAAAGGGGTTTGTACAAAAATATCAGAAATCGGCCCCGGTAACTCAATTACAGGACCCGCAGTAAGAGGCGATATAGCCACTATTAACAGACATTTGGCACTTTTATCAAATTTTCCACAATATCAGCTTCTTTATAAATCAATGACCGATATGATTATGGATCAGGTGTCAAAGAAGAGCATAAACAAATAACTAAGGGTTCTTAACTCGCTAAAAAAAATAACATTAACATAATGAGCAACTACAAGGATCAACTAAGTGATATAACGACCTTTATCTTTGACTACGATGGTGTACTCACAGACGGTAGCGTCTTTGTCCTACCTGATGGTGAGGCCGTCAGAAACGGCAATGTGAAAGATGGGTATGCTATTCAATTAGCTATCAAAAACGGATATAATATTATCATCTTATCGGGAGGAAGATCTGAGTCAATGTACCGTCGTTTGGAGATGCTTAAAGTAACCGATATTTATCTTGGGGTAACTGATAAGTTAGCGGTCTTCGAATCATTTATAAAAGAGAAAGCGATAAACCCAGAGAACATCTTATACATGGGAGATGATATTCCAGATTTCAAGGTGATGCAAAAGGTGAAGGTTGCCTGCTGCCCATCTGATGCTGCATCAGAGATAAAAGCAATATCTCATTATATCTCACATATGCCGGGAGGCAAGGGATGTGTCAGAGATATCATTGAACAAGTTATGCGTGTACAGGGTAAATGGATGAATCAGGATGCATTCCACTGGTAAACCTATTATCCTTGAGTTTGCGCGATTAATCCGCTGGAAGAATCTTCTAATCAGCCTCTTTACACTGATTTGCATCTCATATTTTGGCATAGGCGAAGCATATAGAGACTCTGGTCTAATTGCGCTGACCCCTCCTTTACAGTTGGTTCTATTGATAGTATCGGTTCTCTTTATTATGGCAGCCGGTTATATCATTAATGACCTGATGGATATTGAGACAGATAGTATCAATTGCCCGGATCGCATGGTGATTAATAAATCAATATCTCCAAAGGCTGCAATTTGGTTATACTATACACTGACAGTTATCGGCGTAACATTTGGAGCCTATCTCTCTATTTTGCTAAACCAAATTAGTCTCCTCTTCATCTTCCCCGGTGCTGCACTATCACTCTATCTCTATTCTTACAACTTTAAGAAAAGCTTCCTAAGCGGTAATGTTATTATTGCCTCCTTAACAGCAATAGTACTTATACTACCCTGGATTATAGAGGTTCACCAAATAGAGAACTACCCTTTAATGCCACCCTCTATCCTGAAAGCTCTGATAGATTCAGGATTAATCTCACTATTTTTTGCCATTTTCGCATTCCTTACCACCATTATCAGAGAGTGGATCAAAGACATTCAAGATATTAACGGCGACTCAGTAACAGGAGCCTCAACAATGGCTTTGTCAAAAAGCCTAGGTTATAACATTAACGTAATTAACATTAGCTCAGTTCTTACAATAATTCTGATTTTTATCTTTCAGGTCTATCTCTTCTCGAACGACAAATTAATCTCTGCTATAACACTGCTCTTACCACAATTTTTTCTAGGAAAAGTTATACTAAGTCTGTTTCGCACCAACGCTGCCATTGATTGGAGCAGCCTCTCCAAATGGTTAAAAATAACTATGGTCGCAGGCATCATATCACTTCTTTTTCTGGGGATAAAACTTTAATTATGCTTAAAATACCATATACCGTAATACTTGCTTCTAAATCTCCGCGCCGACAAGAACTACTCAAAGGGTTAGACATTCCATTCGAGATACTCACCAAGGAGACTGAAGAGGGCTTTCCTACAGAACTAAAAGCGGGAGAGATCGCTTTGTTTCTGAGCAAGAAGAAATCGCATGCATTTCTAGATTCCGAGCTTCCAAAAGAGTATCTGCTCATTTCAGCTGATACTATTGTGTGGATAAATGATCATGTGATGAATAAGCCTGAAGACCGTGATGAGGCAATTTCAATGCTGAAGGAGCTTAGTGGTAAGTGCCATACTGTCTACACAGGTATAACTATCAGAACTAAGGAGAAAGAAAAATCACTAGTTGCTGAAAGCAAGGTTTGGTTCTCTAACCTGACCGATGACGAGATATCCTATTACATTGATCAATACAAACCTTATGATAAGGCTGGAAGCTATGGTGTTCAGGAGTGGATAGGCTACTGTGCCATAGAAAAGATTGAAGGCACTCAATTCAACGTAATGGGATTACCTGTGCAACAACTCTATAAACTTTTAAGACAGCATTTCAGCTTTTAATGCATTACCGCTCCCCCGCATCTCCACATCCCTGCTTTTCCCCCTCTCAAGTTCCTCTCTCAGGTATCTCTCATTACTCTCTATATCCTCTAAATATCTCCTCAATATCCCCTCTATATCCTCTACCTATATAGTTCTAATCCTACACGAGTTTATAGGGAGAGGATAGGGAGAGGATAGGGAGAGGATAGGGAGAGGATAGGGAGAGG
>MTLC01000115.1_pt3 | contig 33874 bp, 27 predicted proteins | sample 1982451 | NCBI WGS metagenome assembly MTLC01 (sample SAMN05710165, study PRJNA340218) | biofilm metagenome | isolation source: sample SPH anode biofilm adapted to +100 mV | place: USA | collected 2012-02-03 | reverse complement strand
CTCCGGCCCCGCGGACGTCGTCCCCGGAACCGCCCCCGCCGCATTGCCGGCCTGCAGCCAGAGAGGCTCACCAGATGACCGTCGTGAATGTCGACAACTTCGTCCGCGCCGAGACCGACGTCGCCTTCGCCCGGCTCGTGGGCGACCAGGTCGACGGCATCAGCACCTGGGTGCACCACCGGGAGCCCGCGCCGCTGGACCACCAGTTGATCATCCGGCTCAACCGGGACACGCTCTACAGCGCCGCCGTCGCCGACATCAGCCAGGGCGGGACGATCGAACTGCCCGATCCCGGCGACCGGTACCTCTCGGTGATGGTCGTGAACCAGCACCACCACATCCCGCGGATCTTCCACGAACCCGGCCGGCACGTCCTCGACCGCGACGAGCTGGGCAGCGACTACGTCCTGCTCGCCTGTCGCATCCTCGTCGATCCCTCCGATCCCGACGACGTCGCGGCGGTGAATGCCCTGCAGTCGCAGCTCCGGCTCGAGACGGTGTCGCGCCGGCCGTTCCCGACCCCGGACGTCGAGGAGGAGTCGTTGGGGCGCACCCGGCGATCCCTGATCGCGCTCGCTGCGGACCTGCCCGACTTCCGCGGCGCCTTCGGAACAGCGGACGAGGTCGATCCGGTTCGTCATCTCCTCGGGACGGCCGCCGGGTGGGGTGGGCTGCCCGACTACGAGGCGGTCTACCTCAACGTGAACCCCGAACTTCCGGTCGACGAGTACCAGCTGCGAATGATGGACGTGCCGGTCGACGCGTTCTGGTCGGTGTCGCTGTACAACGCGGACGGCTACTTCGAGGTCAACGACCTCGGCGTCAACAACGTCAACAGCGTGACCGCCGTCCCTGACCCCGATGGTGGAGTCACGGTCCGGTTCGGCGTCCAAGGAGCCGGCCAGGCCAACTACCTGCCGATCATGCCGGGCTGGAACTTCCTGATCCGGCTCTACCGGCCGCGCCAGGCCGTGCGTGACGGCAGCTGGACGCCACCCGCCGTCGAACCGGTGCGCTGAGGAGCTACCTGACCGGGCGATCTGCCCGGCGAGCGCCCCCGTTATTGAATCGTTATGAAGAGGCGTTTCCGGAGGGCTTGTAGATCGCTCTACGAATTGCGTAGATTGCTCTACACACCCCCGTAGAGCGATCTACACATCTCGAAGAGGAGAAGTCGGTGACGATCCAGGCGAAGCGCTCGGTCACGATCGAGGACGTCGCACGGCACGCAGGCGTCTCCCGCGCGGCGGTCTCCAAGGTGCTCCGGGACGCGTACGGCGTCAGCGCAGCGATGCGCGCCAGGGTGGAAGCCTCCATCGCCGAACTCGACTATCGCCCCAAGGCCTCCGCGCGTGCGATGCGCGGCTCCTCCTACACGCTCGGCTTCGAGATCCCGAGCATCCACAACCACTTCTTCCCCAAGATCATCACCGGAGCGATGACGGAGCTCGCCCACAGCCCGTACCAGCTCATCATCGCCCCGGCCGGACCCGATCACGACCAGGGCCCACAGGCCATCGAGGTTCTGGCCGACCGCCAGGTGGACGGCATCGTGGCGATCTCCTCGCGCGTCCCCCAGCCGTGGCTCGAGGAGCTGGGACGCGCGACCCCGCTGGTGATGATCGGACGCCACCAGCCGTCGGTGAGCTACGACACCCTCTGCGGAGACGACCTGGCCGGCGCTGCGCTGGCGGTTCGGCACCTGTACGAGCTCGGTCACCGGCGCATCGTGCACGTGACCCTCGCCGAGTCGCGGGTTGACACCAGCCCCGACACCCCCCACGGCATGCGCGTCGTCGGCTACGAGCGGGCGATGGCCGAGCTCGGGCTGACCCCCGAGTACGTCCGGACCAGTCCGGATCAGAGCTCCGCTGCCGACGGCGGCCAGGAACTCGTCAAGCAGGCGGTCCTGGAGTTCCTGCGGGCTGCCGACGGTCCGGTCGGGATCTTCGCAGCCCACGACGAACTCGCTCTCGGCGCGCTCGAGGCGATCGCCGAGCTCGGCCTGACGCCCGGGCAGGCGTCAGTGGTGGGCTACGACGACACCGACATCGCCGCCCACCCGAAGATGTCAATGAGCAGCATCAACCAGTCCGGTACGCAGATGGGCGTCATCGCCGTCCGCCTGCTGCTCGAGCGGATCGCCGGACGGGCGGATTCGGTGCACGAGGTCGTCGCCCCGAAGCTGATGGCCCGCGGCAGCAGCGCGCCGCCCGAGCCCCGCGTCCCCAAGGCTGCGGACGTGCCGTCCGCCGACCCCACCGAGTAACCAGAACGGCGGCCACATCCGTGGCTTCCACAACGAGGAGGTACAAAGAAGTGTCATTCCGCAGAGGGGCCCGTCTGGCCCTCGTCGCCGGCCTCGCGGCCGGCGGCCTCACCCTTACGGCGTGCACGCCGGGATCGCTGGGATCCAACACCGCCCCCAGCGGTGGCGGCTCGGCGGCGGCGAGCGTCACGATCACCTATCTGGTGGACAACTCCGACCAGGCGGTGAAGCCGGCCACCACGCTGGTGGAGGCCTTCAACGCCGCCAACCCCGGCATCACGGTCAAGCTGGAGACCCGGGCGCAGGGCACGGACGGCGACAACATCGTCAAGACCAAGCTCGCCACCGGCGACATGGCCGAGGTCTTCGGCTACAACTCCGGCTCACTGCTGGCGGCGCTCGACCCGGCGAAGAACCTGGTGCCCATGACCGACGCTGCGCTGGCCAACGTCCAGGACGCCTTCAAGTCCTCGGTGACCTCCGATGGCAAGGTCTACGGGGTTCCCGTCGGTGGCGCCACCGGTGGCGGCATCCTCTACAACAAGAAGGTGTTCGCCCAGCTGGGGCTGTCGGTGCCGAAGACGTGGGCGGAGTTCATGGCGAACAACGCCAAGATCAAGGCAGCCGGCATCGACCCGGTGATCCAGACCTACGGCGACACCTGGACCTCCCAGTTGTTCGTGCTGGCCGACTTCGCCAACATCACGGCGGTCGACCCGCAGTGGGCCGCCAAGTACACCGCCAACGACCCCAGCGCGAAGTACTCGGTCGCGCCCGGGCTGACCAGCTTCCAGAGGCTTGAGGACGTGTACAAGGCCGGCTACCTGAACAAGGACTTCGCCTCCGCGAAGAACTCCCAGGGCCTGCAGAAGCTGGTCAAGGGCACGGGCGCGCAGTACCCGATGCTGACCTTCGTCATCGGCGCCTACACCGCGATGTCCGACACCGCCAAGGACGACATCGGCTTCTTCGCCCAGCCGGGCGACGACGCCTCGAAGTACACCCTGACCAGCTGGTCGCCGGGCGGCGCGTACATCCCGACCACCGCCACCGGTGACAAGCTCGCCGCAGCGCAGAAGTTCGTGGCCTTCATCGCCAGCAAGGACGGCTGCGACGCCATGACCAAGGGTCAGACCCCGTCCGGTCCGTACATGATCAACGGCTGCACGCTGCCCGCCGAGCTTCCGGCCGCAGAGCAGGACCTGCAGAAGTTCTACACCGACGGCAACGTCAGCCCGGCGCTGGAGTTCCTGTCCCCGATCAAGGGCCCCAACCTGGAGAAGATCACCGTCGAGGTGGGCTCTGGCATCACGTCCGCGGCGGACGGAGCCAAGCGCTACGACGAGGACGTCAAGAAGCAGGCCCAGCAGCTCGGACTCCCCGGCTGGTGACCGACGCGGTTCGTGGGGGCCGGATAGTAGCCGGCCCCCACTCCCCGCACTGAATCTATCGCGCGCCCGGCGCCCGCACTGGCGCCGGGCAGCGCCCCCGGCTGAACCGAAGTGCCTGTCCCCGACAGTCCACCGGCCCCCTCACCATGACCAGGAAGTGCCATGAGCTCGATCACCACCCACGACGGTAGGCAGGTGACGCTGTCGCGGCCGCCGCGGCCCTCCGCACGGCACGTCGATGCGACCTACCCGCTGTGGTTCCACATCCCCGGCGGCATCGTCTACCTCGCGCTGTTCATCGTCCCGACGGTGTTCAGCTTCTACTTCGCCTTCACCCGGTGGACGCTGTTCAAGGCGACCTTCATCGGCTTCGACAACTTCGTCCTGTTCTTCTCCGAGCCCGGGTTGATCGGGAGCCTGAAGAACACCCTGATCTACGGCTTCCTCACCTCCGGGCTGAAGGTCGTCCTCGGCATGCTGCTCGCAGTCCTGCTGAGCGCGCCGATCATCGCCCGCGGCTACCTGCGATCGGTCACCTTCTTCCCCGTGCTGATCAGTTCGGTGGGCGTCGGGCTGACCTTCCAGGTGCTGCTCGATCCGTTCAACGGGATCGTCAACAAGCTGATCAGCTCGATCACGGGCGCCGACGGCCCAGGCTGGCTCACCGACCCGAACCTCGCGCTGCTGTCGGTGGTCGGCATCGACGTCTGGAAGGGCATCGGTCTCGCGACCCTGATCTACATCGCCGGGATCGCAGCGATCCCGAACGAGTACTTCGAGGCCGCCCGCGTGGACGGGGCCACGAGCTGGCAGATGTTCCGCAACATCATCCTGCCGCTGTCCTTCCCCGCCACCAGCACGGTGATCATCCTGTCCCTGATCGGCGGCCTGCGGTCCTTCGACCTGATCTGGACCACCACGCAGGGCGGACCGGGCTTCGCCTCCGACGTGATCGCCTCGGTGATCTACAAGCAGTACCAGGCCGGCTTCTACGGCCTTTCCACCGCCGGCAACGTGATCCTCTTCGTCGTCGTGACCGCGATCATCTACCCGCTGTCGCGCTGGCTGAACTCGAAGGAGACGGTGCTGTGAACGGCATGCGCACGCCCACCCGCTGGCTCGCCGGCCTGAGCGGGATCCTGATCACGTCGGTCCTGTTCCTCGTGCCGTTCGCCTTCGTGTTCACGATGGCGGCCAAGGACACCAACGAGGCCTCACAGCTGGAGTTCTCCTGGCCCACGCACTTCCAGCTGTGGGACAACCTCGTCCAGGTGTTCCAGGCGCGCGACTACATGCTGGTCATCGCGTTCATCAACTCGACGATCCTCACCGTCGCGAGCGTCGCCCTGCTGGTGGTGTTCGGCTCGATGATCGCGTTTGTCCTCGACCGGAGGGCCTCGAAGTTGAACCCGCTGATCAACACCCTCGTGCTCGCCGGGCTGATCATCCCGCCTGCCGTCGTTCCCACGATCTGGGTGATGCAGAGCCTGGGTCTGTTCAAGACGCTGCCGGGCCTGATCCTGGTCGAGGTCGCGTTCGGGTTGGCTTTCACCATCCTCACCATGCGGGCGTTCGTCGCCAGCATCCCGCGCGAGATCGACGAAGCCGCGATCGTGGACGGGGCCGGCCCGCTGCGCCTGTTCTTCCGGGTGATCTTCCCGCTGCTGCGTTCGGTGATCGTGACCATCGTGGTCGTCCAGAGCATCTTCGTGTTCAACGACTTCCAGAACCCGCTGTACTTCCTGCCCGGCAGCTCCAACGCCACCGTCCAGCTGACCCTGTTCAACTACGTGAGCCAGAGCCAGGTGACCTACAACCTGCTGTTCGCCAACATCCTGGTGATCACCATCCCGATGCTGGTCATGTACATCTTCTTCCAGCGACAGATCGTGGCCGGCATGACCGCCGGTGCGGTCAAGGGCTGACCCAGCGTCCCGAGTCGTCCAACCCCTCAGAGCCTGAAAGGTTCAGCAATGCCCACCGTCGTCGATTCCGTCCGGCTCGAGTACCGGTCGGACTCGGATGTCCCCGTTCCCTCGCCCCGGCTGTCCTGGGTCACCATCAGCGACGTCGCCGGCTGGCGCCAGCTCGCCGCCGAGATCGCGTGGGACGACGGCACACGGGTGACCAACTACGGGCTCGACGGCGATGCCTCGGTCCTGGTCGAGTGGCCGTTCGCGGCGCTCGCTCCGCGCCAGCGCGGGCTGGTACGGGTTCGCGTGCAGGGCGTGGACGGGTGGTCGGAGTGGAGCAGTGCCCGGCCGGTGGTCGCGTCCTTCCTCGGCGAAGGGGAGTGGCGGGCGGCGTTCATCGGGCTGCCGGACCCCGCGCGGGCCGCCCAGCCCGTCCTTCTCCGTCACGAGTTCGTGGTGCCGGCCCGAGTGGCCAGGGCCACCCTCTATGCGACCGCGCACGGTGCGTACCAGGCGTTCGTGAACGGCGCTGCCGTCGACGACCAGATCCTGAAGCCGGGCTGGACGCCGTACCAGTACCGCCTCGTGCACGAGACCGCCGACGTGACCGACCTGCTGGTCGAGGGCGCGAACGTGATCTCCGTAGCGCTCACCGGAGGGTGGTACACCGAGAGCTACGGCTTCCAGGGCCTGGCCAGACCGTTCTACGGCGCCCAGCCGACCTTCGCCGGGCAGGTGCTGCTCGAGTACGCCGACGGCTCCTCGGAGTGGATCGCCACCGGCGCGGACTGGCTCGCCCACGGCGACGGGCCGTGGCGGGAGGCGGGGATCTACGCTGGCGAGGCCTTCGACGCCCGCCGCACCCCGCCCGCATGGTCGACCCCCGGCGTGCGCACTGACGGCTGGGTCCCGGCCCTGCCGGGTGACGCCGCGCCCGCGCCCGGCCCGCGGACCGGGCCCGCGGTGCGGGTCACCGAGAGCGTGCCCGTGGCCGCAGTGCTCACCTCGCCGTCGGGGAGGACGCTGCTGGACTTCGGGCAGAACCTGGTCGGCCGACTCCGGATCCGGGTCCAGGGTCCGGCAGGCACGGTGGTCACCCTGCGGCACGCGGAGGTGCTCGAGGACGGGGAACTCGGCGTCCGTCCGCTGCGGGTCGCGAAGGCCACCGACACCTACACGCTGGCCGGCACGGGGGTGGAGGAGTGGGCGCCCGCCTTCACCTTCCACGGTTTCCGGTACGCCGAGGTGTCCGGCTGGCCGGGCGAGTTCGACCCTGCGGACGTCACCGCGGAGGTGATCGGCTCGGACATGGTGCGGACGGGCTGGTTCGAGTGTTCCGACCCGATGGTGAACCGGCTCCACGAGAACGTGGTGTGGGGCATGCGGGGCAACTTCCTGTACCTGCCGACCGATTGCCCGCAGCGGGACGAGCGGCTGGGCTGGACGGGCGACATCCAGGTGTTCAGCCCGACCGCCAGCTACCTCTACGACTGCGACGGCTTCCTCGCCTCCTGGCTGGTCGATCTCGCGCTGGAGCAGGAGCACGCCGGTGGGGTGCCGTTCATCGTTCCCGACGTGCTCGACTCGGCGAAGGTGCCTGCTGCGGCCTGGGGCGACGTGGCCGTCATCCTGCCCTGGGTGCTCTACCAGCGCTTCGGCGATCTCGGCGTGCTCGAGGTGCAGTACCCGTCGATGAAGGGCTGGGTGGACCAGGTCCTCGCCCTGGCCGGCGACCGGTACCTGTGGGAGGGCGGCTTCCAGTTCGGAGACTGGGTCGACCCGGACGCCCCGCCCGATCTCCCGGCCAAGGCGAAGGCCGACCCGGACCTGGTCGCTTCCGCGTACCTGTACCGGTCGACCGACCTGCTCGCCCGCTCCGCCGCCGTCCTCGGCGAGGAGTCGGACGCCGCCCACTACCGCGCGGTGGCCGAACAGGTGCGGCAGGCGTGGCTGGCCGAGTACGTGACCGCGGCCGGCCGGATCCTGTCCGACGCGCAGACTTCCTACGCCCTGGCGATCGAGTTCGGGATCGCCAGCGGCGATCTCGCCCAGCGGATGGGGGAGCGGCTCGCCTGGCTCGTCCGCCGTGACGGCTACCGGATCAGCACCGGGTTCGTCGGCACCCCGCTGGTCACCGATGCGCTCAGCCGGACCGGACACCTGCGTCAGGCCGGGCGGCTGCTCACCCAGACCGAGTGCCCCTCCTGGCTCTACCCGGTGACGATGGGGGCCACCACGATCTGGGAACGCTGGGACTCGCTCCTCGAGGACGGCTCGATCAACCCCGGCGAGATGACCAGCTTCAACCACTACGCGCTCGGTGCGGTGGCCGACTGGCTGCACCGCGTGGTCGGCGGCCTGGCTCCGGCCGCCCCCGGCTACCGTCGGCTCGCGGTCGCGCCGCAGCCCCTACCGGGAATGGAGTGGGCCTCGGCTCGCCACGACACCCCCTACGGTCCGGCGACTGTCGGGTGGCGCCGGGCGGACGGGCGGGTCACGATCACCGCGACCGTCCCGCCCAACGCGACCGCTGCCGTCCGGCTCCCGGACGGGCAGTCGTTCGACGTGGCCACGGGGACACACGAGTGGGTGGTCGACGACGTGCCCGAGCCGGCCCCGGCGAGGTTGACCACCGCCACCTCGCTGGCGGCGGTCATGGACGATCCGGTCGCCTACCGCACCGTGGTCGACGCCTTCACCCGGATCGATCCGGCTGTGGCCAGGGACTTCATGCGGCGGACGGCCTGGGTGCCGAACCAGCCCCTCTTCGGCGCGTTCAGCCTGATCTCTCCGGCCGTCGTCGCAGAGGTCGAGGCCGGCCTCGCGGCGCTGAACGCAGAGCGCGGGGTCTGAGCGTGGCGCCGCGCTGGCTGGACGCCTCCCTCGAACTCGAGGAGCGGGTGGGTGCGCTGGTCGCCGACCTGAGCGGGCAGGACAAGGTGGCGATCGCGCTCGGCGAGTTCGACGCCCTGACCACCCGCGGCCTTCCCGCGCCCGACTACGTGGACGCAGGTACCGGCCTGCGGGACGTGCCGGGCGCGACAGCTTTCCCCGCCGGGATTGCGCTCGCCTCCACGTTCGACCCCGACCTCGCGCGGGAGTACGGCGCAGCCGTGGGGAGGGAGGCGAGGGCGGCCGGTTTCACCGTGCTGCTCGGACCCACGGTCGACCTCGCCCGCGACCCGCGGGCCGGCCGCGTCCCCGAGGCGTTCGGCGAGGACCCCCACCTGTCCGGCCTGATCGGTGCCGCGCACGTCCGGGGAGCGCAGTCGAACCACCTGATCTGCCAGGTCAAGCACTACGTCGCCTACAACGGTGAGGATCGCCGTACCGGCTACGGATTCGGTCAGCTCCGCGGCGACGCGATGGACGTCCAGGTCTCGACCGCCGTCCTCCAGGATGCCTATCTGCGGCCGTTCCGCGCCGTCGTCGAGGCGGGCGCCTGGTCGATGATGGGCTCCTACAACCGGATCAACGGCCAGTACGCGTGCGAGAGTCCGGAGGTCCTCGCCATCCCGCGGCGCGAGTGGGGCTGGCAGGGCTTCTACTGCCCGGACTTCCTGTTCGCCGTCCGCGACGATGCGCGGGCGTTGGCCGCGGGACTCGACCTGGGTGCCCTGGGTGGCTCCGGTGGTCGCACGCGCGAGATGGTCGAGGCGGCCCCCTCCGGTGTGGTGGATGCGCTGGTGACCAACCTGACCCGCGCGCTGATCGGCTCAGGGCTTGTCGACCACCCGCCTGCCGGGCATTCGTCTGCGTCCGGGGTCTCCACGCCCGTGAACCGCGATCTGGCCGAACGGACAGCGATCGCCTCGACCGTCCTGCTGCGCAACCAGAACGCGGCGCTGCCGCTGGGGCCGGACGTGGCCTCGGTGGCCGTGATCGGCCCCAGCGGAGCCGACGCGCTCTACGTCGTCGGCGGGTCCGCCGCGGTGGACCTCGACCCGAATCGACTCCTCACCCCCGCCGCCGGCATCCGGGCCGCTGCGGGCGAGCGGACGGTCGTGCTCGCCCAGGGGAGCCTCGGCGATGTGCCGCTGCCGACGGTCCCCGCCACGGCGTTCACCCTTCCGGACGGCTCGGGTCCCGGTGTCGAGGTCGAGTTCTCCGATGGGTCCGGTCGTCGCTGGACCGAGGTACTGGCCGACATCGACCACGCCGTCGCGGCGGGCGACGTCGCGTCCCGATGGCCGGGGCGCTGGCGCACCCGGCTGACCAGCGCGGCCAGCGGTCCGCACCGGCTCAGCCTCAACGTGGGTGGGCGGGCGCGCCTGCGGATCAACGGGACCACCGTCCTGTGCGGCTCCCGCGAGGCGGATCAGTTCATCCACGGACCGCACTACCCGCTCCAGACGGTGGTCGACCTCATCGCGGGCGACCCGGTCGAGCTGGAGGTCGACTACGAGGAGGGTCCGGCGATCGCGATCCCGCCGATGGGGATCGGCCCGGTCCTGCGACTGGGCTGGCAGCCGCCGGACGCGCTGATCGGGCAGGCGGCTGCGGCGGCGGGCGCCTGTGACGCCGCCGTGGTCCTGGTGAACCAGGCCTGCGGCGAGGGGATGGACCGCGACGACCTGGCGCTGCCGGGCGACCAGGACGAGCTGGTCCGGCGCGTCGCCGCCGCGAACCCGCGCACGATCGTGGTCCTGAACACTCCCGGAGCGGTGCGGATGCCATGGCTCGACGAGGTCGCCGCCGTGCTGCAGGTCTGGTATCCGGGCGAGCGATTCGGCGCGGCCCTTGCCGCTGTGCTCTTCGGGGACGCCGAGCCCGGCGGACGCCTCCCGCTCACCTTCCCGCACGCCCGCGAGCACCTGCCCGGCGGCGACCACGGACCCGACGTCGTGCCGACCCGCCTCGACTACGACGCCGACGGGGGGATCGGTTACCGCTCCCCCGGGATCGGTGAGCACGGAGCGGCGTTCAGCTTCGGCCACGGACTGGGCTACGCCGCCACGTCCTGTGCGGTGACCGGTCACACGGTGGTCGACGGCCGACTGCGAATCGAGTTCTCGGTCGCCAACAACGGCACCCGCGACACCGTCCAGGTCACGCAGGCCTACGCCAGGATCAGCGGGTCCGCCGCCGAGCTGGTCGGAATCGTCCGCGTCCCGGTCGCTCCCGGTGCGTCCGCGGTCGCGGAGCTCGAGGTGACGTCCGCCGCGATCGCGCGCTGGAGCGCGCAGGCCGCTCGCCGGGTCCCGGTCGAGGGTCGTCACCGAATCCTCCTGGGCGACAGCTCGGCTGTGACCTGGGCCGAGGTCGCCGTCGTGATCGCGGACGGAGTCCTGACCGAGGCGACGCTCGTCCATCCCCCCGAATAGGCCGGCGCCCACCTCGGCGAGGTGCGTGCGCTGCCTCGGCCCGCCCGTCCCTCAGTCGAGGAAGATGTCGGGCTGCAGGTCCGCATCCGGTGTCCCGGGTACGGCGGCGTAGCCGGAGAAGTCGCCGAGCCCGGCGGCGCTGAGCACGTCCTCGACGATCAGGGACTGGCCGGTGCGCTCCCGGCTGGCACGGCAGAGCACGAGGTGGGCGGCATCGGCGTAGAGCTCCGGCGTCCGGCTTGCGCGCACCATCTGCTCACCGCCGAGGGCGAAGCGGACCGCGGCGGTCGCGATCGTCGTGCGCGGCCACAAGGTGTTGGCCGCGACCCCGTCCCGGGCGAACTCCGCGGCGAGGCCGAGGGTGGCCAGGGTCATCCCGTACTTGGCGAGCATGTAGCCCGGGAACGCGCCGAGCCACCGCGGGGCGAGGTTGAGCGGCGGCGAGAGCGAGAGAATGTGCGGGTTCGGGGCCTCGCGCAGCCAGGGCAGCGCGGCCCGCGACAGCATGAAGGTTCCGCGCACGTTGACGTCCTGCATCAGGTCGTAGCGCTTCTCGGTGAGTTCGAGCGTGCCGGACAGGTCGATCACGGAGGCGTTGTTCACCACGATGTCGATCCCGCCGAACGCGTCGGCCGCCGCCGCCACGGCCCGCGCGATGTCGGCGTCGGAGCGGACGTCGCCCACGATCGGCAGGGCATGCCCACCCGCGGCCTCGATCTCGGCGGCGGCGCTGTGCACGGTGCCCTCGAGCTTCGGGTGCGGGGTGTCGGTCTTGGCGAGCAGCGCAACGTTCGCGCCGTCCCGGGCTGCGCGCACCGCGATCGCGAGCCCGATCCCGCGGCTACCGCCGGAGATCAGCAGGGTCCGGCCGGCCAGGGAGGGCATCTCAGTGCTTCCGGGACGCGACGAATGCGGCGACTCTGGACCGCGCATCGGCGGAGTCGAACGCCCGGCCGATGGTGGTCGCCTCGTCGGTGAGGCTCGCGGCGAGCGGACGGGACGCGGCGGCACGGACGAGGCGCTTGGCCTGGCCGTAGGCTTCGGTGGCTCCCGCCAGCCAGGCGCGGGCGACCCCCTCGGCCCGAGCGGCCAGCGCTTCCGGCGCGACCACTTCTGCGACGAGTCCCCACTCGCGCGCGGTGGTGGCGTCGAGGGCCAGGTCGGACAGCAGCAGCTGCAGCGCCCGGGTCTCGCCGATCGCGCGGGGTAGCAGGACGGACGCACCCAGGTCGGGGGTGAGCCCGATGTGGGCGTACTTCGAGACGAACCGTGCCGCGGTGGTCGCGACGACGTAATCGGCGGTGAGCATCAGTCCCAGGCCGCCGCCGGCCACCACTCCCTGGACGGCCGCCACCACCGGCTTGGCCGAGTCCAGCAGCGCCCGGCTGCCCTCGTTGACGACCTCCGCCAGCCGGGTCAGGGCCGCGCCGCCCTCGCCGGAACGCGCCATGTGCACCACGTCGCCGCCCGCGCAGAACGCCGTACCGGCCGCGTCCAGCAGGATGGCTCCGACCCGGGGGTCCGCTACCGCGGCCAGCGCCACCTCCCGCCAGCGCGCGGCCATTTCGGCATCGACGGCGTTGAGCGAGCCGGGTCGGTTCAGCGTGATGTGGGCCAGGCCACCGGTGATCTCGAACCGGATGGTGTCGCTCGTGGGACGGGGAGGAGTGCTCACACCTCAGCGTAGGGCGGGCCGCCGGCCCCGGTCACGGCTGCGGGGTCAGGCGGCGATCCTGGCCGTCTTCGCCGACGTGACGGTGACGGAGGTGTAGCCCGACTTCGTCCCGGTCACCCTGACCGAGATCCGCTTCCCGCGGTCGGAACCGGTCAGGGCGTAGCTGCTGCCGGTCGCTGAGGCGATGGCCACGCCGTCGCGCAGCCACTGGTAGCTGTAGGCGACCGGAGCCGGCCCCCAGCCTGCGATGGCGGCGCTGAGCGTCGAACCGACCTTCGCCGTGCCCGAGACCGTCACCACGCCGGAGGTCACCGAGCCCAGCCGCACCGTGCTCGCCGAGGCGAGGACCGTCGTCCGGTAGCCCTCCTTCGACCCGGTGACCCGCACGGTGACCGGCTTCGTGTCGAGCGCGCTGAGGGTGTAGCTGCAGGCTGTGGCGCCCGCGATGACCCTCCCGCCTCGGTACCACTGGCAGGCAACCACCACCGGGGAGGGGCCCCAGCCACTCGTGGACACGGTGAGAGCGTTGCCCGGCTGCGGGGTACCCGTGATCGCCGGACGGGCCGGCACGGTCAGCGGGAGCGGCTGCACGGTCGCCGTCGTCGCCGACCTGGTCAGGCTGGTGTAGCCGGGCTTCAACCCGGTGACCCGCACGGTGAGTCGGTGGCCGATGTCCGCGGCGACCGGCGTGTAGGCGCTTCCGATGGCGTTGGCGATCACCGTCCGCCCCCGGAGCCACTGGTAGCCGAACCCCACCCCCGCCGGCGACCAGGTGCCGTGGTTCGCGGTCAGCGTGGTGCCGAACTGGGGCGTTCCGGAGATGGTGATCTTCGCGGGCGTGAGCACGCCCGGACGCACGGTGGCGGCCTTCGAGGTGCGGGTGCGCGTGGTGTAGCCGCTCCTGGTCCCGGTCACAGCCACCGAGAGCCTCGTGGCCAGATCGGCCGCGACCGGGGTGTAGGTGCTCGCTGTCGCTCCGCTGATCGCCACCCCGTCGCGGTACCACGCGTAGCTGTAGGAGTCGGGCTTGGGAGACCACACGCCGGGCTTCGCGGTCACGGTCGCGCCGACCCGGACGGTGCCGGACAGCGAGGGCCTGCCCACCTTCGAGTAGTCCGCGGGGACGGGGACCACTGCGGTGGTTGTCCGGTACGCCGTGCTCGAGCCGTTGGCCACCGTGAGCCGCGCGGTGATGCTCGCGCCGATGTCCGCGACGGCGACGGTGTAGGAGCAGTTCGTCGCACCCGTGATGGCGGTGCCGTTGCGCATCCACTGGCACGCGCCGCCCAGACTGGCGGGAACGCCGGGGACGGTGAGTGTCCGGCCGAACTTCGCCGTGCCGGAGATGTTCAGCACGGTCGGCAGCACGTGCACGGTCACCGTGCCGGTGAAGGTCGGGCCGGTGTCCCAGGTCTCATCGGTGAACCTGAGGGCAGCGTTGCCGACCTTTGTGTAGGTCACGGTCCGGGCGGAGGAGTTCACGACCGCGGACCGGGACGAGGAATTCACCTGGATCGTCCCGGTGAGCCCGCTTCGCCCGACCACGGGGTAGGCATAGGTCCCTGGAGCCGCGACCAGAACGTCCGCGGTCTGCGCGATGGCGGTCTCGGCGCAGCCCCAGTCGGGAGCCTGGTCGAGGTGGTCGCAGCCGCCGGCGTCCCACCCCTCGAGTTGCGGCAGGGCGGACAGGTTGGTCAGTCGGTTCACGCTGACGTTGACCTCGTAGAGGTTGGTCAGCCGGGAAAGCGCGGAGACACTCGTGATCCGGTTGCCGTTCAGGTAGAGGCCCTCGAGGTTCACCAGGTTCGCCAGCGGCGAGATGTCCCTGATCTGGTTGGACCCGAGGTCGAGGCTGGTGAGGGTGGTCAGTCCGGCGAGCGCGGAGACGCTGGACAGGTTCGTGTGGGTGAGGTCGAGGCGCTGGAGATTGGTCAGCGAGGTGAGCGGCGAGAGGTCCGTGAACGCGTTGTGCCCGACCCAGGTCCACCGGTGCTGGCCGCGGGCTCCGTAGCAGCCGGCCTCGTAGCCGGGGCAGCGGTACTCGTTACCGAGCCAGAGCTCGGTCAGCCTGGTGAGGCTGCGCAGCGGGCGCAGGTCCGTGATTGAATTCGACTGCAGGTCGAGCCTGGTCAGGTTGGTCAGCGTCGACAGCGCAGAGACGTCCGATGCGCCGACTCCGGACAGGTACAGGCGGCGCAGTCCGGTGAGGCCGGACAATGTGGAGAGCCTGACCTTGGTGCCCCACAGTCCAAGCTCGCGCAGTGCGGTCAGCCCGGCCAGCGGGGAGAAGTCTGTGACCCGACTGTCCCCGAGCTCGAACGCGGCGATCCTGGTCAGGTACTGCGCTCCCTCGATCGAGCGGATGGATTCGGCCCACTCCCAACAATCCACGCCGAGGTAGCCCGCGTCCGAGGACACGTCCGCACCGGTGAAGTCGTTGAGTTCCTGCCTGGTGATCGTCCAGGTGCCGGCGCTGCCGTACATCGCGTCGTTGAGGCACTTGCGGAAGTTCGCATCCGGCACCACGTTGGAGTCGGCGCTCGCCGGTGCCGCACCCGGGAAGATGGCGAGCAGCGACAGCGCGATGGCCCACGCCAGCGCCGTCCTCCCGAAGTTCCTGATTCGACGCCAGCGCTGAGTATTCACGGTCGCCCCCCGGCTCGTGGACGGGTCCCCCCGACCCGTGCCGGCGCTGATACTAGTGCTGCGACACGGCCGCCCGGGGCCGAATCCGGGAACTGCCCCGGGCTGCCGGCCGGACCCGTGGCGTCGCTGCCGCCCCGCGATCGGACACGCGGTGACGACATGCCCGGACGTGCCTTCGCGAAGGTCGAAGCTGGACCCCGTACGTTGACGCAAGGTGGGAGCAGGGCCGTGGCAGACATCGAGCAGTTCGAACAGGCGCTCAGGCGGTTGGGGGTGCGACGCGCGGACGAGCTGGCCGCCGGCTGGGCCGGCCACGGCTTCACCCCGGACGAGATGGTGGCCTGGCTGCACGCGGGGGTCGGGGTGGACGAGCCCCACATCGCCGCCGCCATGGTTGCGGCGGAGTGGTCTCCGGCCCAGGCGGCCCACCGCGTGGTGGCCGGTGAGCAGTTGACGTTCCTTGAGGCCGTCCGGGCGCACCCCAACGGCGCGACCTACGCCCGCGAGCTGCGCTGGATGGCCGGCTGACCCTCGCCCTCAGCTGGCGCGCTGCCTGGTCGCACGACCCAGGTCGATGCGTCCGATGCTGCGCAGGGCCGGCACCTGGCTGACCAGCCCGACGGCAAGGATCGCGGCCGCAGTGATCACGAAGGTGGTCGGCCTGATCCGCAGGTCGAACTGGAACAGGTCGGAGGAGAACGACGACATGAAGGCCGCCGCAGTGGCGTAGCCCAGCGCCAGCCCCGGGACCAGCCCGACCATGATCAGGATCAGGTTCTCCGCCGTGACCAGCCGAGACACCCTCGGTCGTGACATTCCCAGCGTGCGCAGGGACGCCAACTCCACCGCCCGCTCGGAGACATTGGTCGTCATCGTGACGAAGATCAGCGCGAACGCCATGACTGCGCCCAGGGCCAGCATCACGCCGGCGAAGACGTAGAACAGGCCCATGAACTTCTGGGCGAGGTCGTAGAGCTCCCGGGCGTCCAGCGCGACCGCCACGCCTTCCACGCCGGTGAGTCGCGTGATCACGGCTGCACGATCCGCGCCCGGCTCGAAACGCACCAGGGCGCTACTCACCGTCATCGTGGAGCCGCTCTGCCCGGTGAGCGCGGACACGGTCGCAAGGGACGCGTAGCCGAACGCTCCCAGGGGCTCCTCGGTGAAGCCCGCCACCCTCAGCCGCGCGGTGTGCCCGCTGCCGGCGTCCACCTCGATCGTGTCACCGACGGCCACATCGAGGATGGGCCGCAGCGGCGTGGCGAGCAGGACGCCGCCACTGGCGGGCAGGGTCAGGGCGGTTCCGCCGGAGCTGGCGAAGGTGTGCATGGTCGTGTCCGGCCTCAGGCCGGTCAGGGTGGTCGCGTACCGGTGCCCGCCGTTGATCAGCGTCACCGGGGTGGACAGCTCGGGTTCGACGGCGCTGACCCCATCGACGTCGAGCCGGCTCAGGTCGTCGACCGGACGAGGCTGCATCAGCTGCACGGTGGCGTCCTGGTGCTGCACGGTGAGGAACTGCTGCCCGAGCAGGATCTGGACCGTGTCGATCATCCCCCACGAGACCAGCACCAGCATCGCGGCAAGGGCGACCCCGATCACGGTCGAGATCGACCGGCGCGGGTTGCGTCCCAGGTCACGCAGGGCCGCCAGCCAGCGGACGGGGAGTCGCCGCAGCGGCGGAACCAGCCGCTCCGCCCAGCTGAGCCGTCCGCCTCCGGCCGGGACATTGCCCCGCATCGCCTCGGCCGGCTCGATCCGGGCCGCCCGGGCGGAGGGCAGGTACGCGGCGATCCCGCCGGCGATCGGGCCCATCAGCACTCCGATCGCCACCGTCAGTGGACGGACCTCGATCACGGTCACCGGCACGGAGATCGCCGCGGTGTACAGCCGGGTGATGCTGGCCGCGGCCAGGGCGCCGACGACGGCACCCAGCACCGACCCCACGATCCCGACGGCGAGCCCGAAGGAGAGGTAGTGGCGCCGGATCCGCGACCGGGCGAAGCCGCTGGCGCGGAGGACGCCGATCTGGCTGCGCTGTTGCGCGATCAGCCGGCTCAGCAGGACGGAGACCCCCAGCCCCGCGGCCAGCAGGAACAGCACAGGGAAGGCCACCGACATCTCGCCGAACCCGGTGATGTCCTCGTTCAGGGTCGCCTCGGACGGCTGCTCGGCCAGGGTCTGGGTGGAGGATGCTCCGAGGCCGAGGGCGAGCTCCCGCAGGCGGGCGTCGGTGTCGGCGGGGGCGTCGGTCGTGTGCACGAACAAGGCCTGCTGCTCGACCTGGCCGGCCGGAAGCTCATCGACCACCTTCTGCGTGGCGAACAGGACGCCCCACTGGTCGAACGGGACGATCGGCTCCTGCCGGCTGCGCGCCGGCCACAGGTACTCCGGGGAGGCGACGATTCCGGCCACGTGCAGGGTGGTCCAGCCGGTCGCTGTCGCGACGTCCACCGTCGCGCCCGGCTCGAGGCCGAGGGCCCCGGCCAGGTGCTGTTCGACGAGCGCCTGGTCGGAACGGGTCGGGTCGAGGCCGGTGCCGCTGAGGACCATCACCTTGTCCACGGCAGGATTGCCATCCGAGGGCAGGCCGACAATCCGCGCGTACTGCCGGTGGTCGCCGACCTTCATCGCGGTCTCGCCGACCGTGCGGGCGCTGGCTGCGGCGACCCCGTCCAGGCGGCGCCCCTCGTCCGCGATCTGGCCGGCCGGCCCGCCGGTGGCGATCAGGTCAGCCATGGCGAGCCGGTCGTACAGGCCGCGGTAGGACGCCGTGAGCGACCCGAACGCGTCATAGGAGGCTCCGAACAGCGCGACACCGAGGGCCACCGTCACGGTGAGCGCGATGAACTGGCCGGCGCGGGCCCGGGCATCGCGCCACAGGGTGCGACCCAGGATGCTCACCAGGCCACCTCCTCCGGCGGAACCGGCCGGGGATTCAGCTGGTCGTCCTCGAGCCGTCCCGAGCCGAGGTGCAGGACCCGGTCGGCGGTCGCGGCGATCGCCGAATTGTGGGTGACCAGCAGGACGGTCCGGCCGCCGTCGTGGCAGGCGCGGTGCAGCGCGGCCAGCACCTGGCGTCCGGTGTCGAGGTCGAGGGAACCGGTGGGCTCGTCGGCGAGCAGCACCGCGGGCTCCTTCACCAGCGCCCTGGCGATCGCGACCCGTTGCTGCTCGCCGCCGGACATCGCGGCGGGGAAGTGGTCCGCGCGGTCGCGCAGTCCGACCTCGGCCAGGACGTCGCGGGCGCGGGTTCGGGGCGCGCCGACCAGCTCCGCGACCAGGGCGACGTTCTCGAGCGCGGTCAGCGTGGGGATCAGGTTGAAGAACTGGAACACGAAGCCCAGGTGGGTGCGCCGGTACTCGGTCAGGGACTTGTCGTCGGCGCTCGCGAGGTCGTGGCCGGCCACGGTGATGGTGCCCGCGGTGGGGGACTCCACTCCGCCGATCAGGTTCATCAGCGTGGTCTTGCCCGAGCCGGACGGTCCGAGCACCACGACGAACTGGCCGGCCGGCACGCTCAGATCGACACCGCGCAGCGCGTCCACCCTGGCCTCGCCCGAGCCGTACTGCTTGGCGACCGCGTCCAGGTGGATCAGCGGCTCGTCCGGGGAAGGACCGTCCACGACGGCATGAAGGGGATGGTGGCTCACTGGAGTCCTTCCATTGGTGCGAGGAGGGGGTCGACGAAGATCCGGCGATCGGAGAGGAGCTGATCGATCACCAGGTCGAGGTAGCGCTGCTGCGAAGGGGCGGGGTAGGCAACCCGGGTCAGGCGCCGGACCAGGCTCCACAGGGCGGCTCCGGCGAGTCCCTGGGGCAGGTCTGCGGCCATCCGCGTGATCGCCCCGACGTGCCGGTCGATCATCGAGGCGGTGATGGCCAGCAATCGATCGAGGGTGGCCTCGGCGTCGGGTCCGGACAGGGTGGCGAGCGCGGCAAGACCGCTGAACAGCTCCACCGTGTCGATCTCGTCGTCGGTCTCGAGTTCGCCGAGGAGGTCGTCCAGGCTCGCCGGGAGCAGCCCGTGCACCGCGAGGAAGACCATCATCGAACGTTCGGCCTCCAGCGCGTGGCGTGCCGGCTCGCTGGGCATCAGTGCGGCGAACCGGTCGTAGAGTGCGGCGACCCGCTCCGGCAGCGGAGTCAGGCGCCGGCCGAGCCGGGCCGACTCCAGCAGGTCGGCGAGTTGATCGCGCTGCCGGCGCAGCCGGGCGATGCGCGCGTCCACGGACGCCAGGGCCTCACGCAGTTCGTCCGCCGCGTTGGGCGAGGCAGGCACGCCCGGATCGGCGACCACATCGCTGATCGCCGCCAGCGGCAGTCCCGACTCGGCCAGCCACCGGATCCGCAGCAGTCGGGCCAGGTGGTAGAGGTTGTACTCGCGCACGCCGCCCCGGGTCGGCGGGACGGGGAGCAGCCCCACGTGGTGGTAGTAGCGGACGGTTCTGACCGTCGTCTCGGCCAGATCGGCCAGTTCCTTGACGCGCACGACCCCAGCCGACCATGTGACGTAACGTCACTGTCAAGGCCACGCTCCGGGATCTCACCTGACCCCACAGAAAGTTCAGCTAGATTAACTTTCGTGAAGGACGGTGCTCTGGCGACCCCGGTCGCCGATGTCGAGGCGGCCGAGCCGCGTCGACGCCGGTGGTCCTGGCTGTGGGGACCGGCCTTCGTCGCCGCGATCGCCTACGTCGACCCGGGCAACGTCGCGGCGAACCTGACCGCGGGCGCCCGCTACGGCTACCTGCTGGTCTGGGTGCTGGTGATGGCCAACGGCATGGCTGTCCTCGTGCAGTACCTCTCGGCGAAGACCGGTCTGGTCACCGGCTCCAGCCTGCCCGAACTCCTCGGCGCGCGGCTCGGTGGGAGGTCGCGCATCCTCTACTGGCTGCAGGCCGAGCTCGTTGCCGCGGCCACCGATCTCGCCGAGGTCCTCGGCGGCGCCATCGCGCTGCAGATCCTGTTCGGTGTGCCACTGGTGCTCGGCGGTGTGATCGTCGGTGTGGTCTCCATGCTCGTCCTGGCGATTCAGACCCGGCGCGGGCAGCGCCCCTTCGAGTACGTGGTGATGGGGCTCCTGCTCGTGATCACGATCGGCTTCATGGCCGGGCTGTTCGTCACCGGCGTCTCCTGGTCGGAGGCGGCGGCGGGTCTGGTGCCCAGGTTCGACGGCGGGCAGACGGTGCTGTTGGCGGCCAGCATGCTGGGTGCCACGGTGATGCCGCACGCCATCTACGTCCATTCCGCGCTGGCCAGGGACCGGCACGGGCATCGGCGCGACGAGTTGCCCCGCATGCTGCGCGCGACCCGCTGGGACGTGATCGCGTCCATGGTGGTGGCGGGAGCGGTGAATATCGCCATGCTGCTCCTCGCCGCGGGAAACCTGCAGGGCGTCGGGGGGACGGATTCCATCCAGGGGGCCAACGAGGCGATCAGCAGCGCCCTCGGTCCGACCGTCGGCGTCCTGTTCGGTATCGGGCTGCTGGCCTCGGGCCTGGCGTCCACCTCGGTCGGGTGCTACGCGGGCGCAACAATCATGTCCGGCCTGCTCCGGATCCGGATCCCGATGCTCGTGCGGCGCGCGGTCACCCTCGTCCCCGCGCTGGTCATCCTCGCGCTCGGCGTGAACCCCACCTGGGCCCTCGTGCTCAGCCAGGTGCTGCTCAGCCTCGGCATCCCGTTCGCCCTGATCCCGCTGGTGCGGCTGAGCAGCGACCGGGGGCTGATGGGAAGCCACGCCAACGCGACCCCGCTGCGGGTCGCAGCCTGGCTCGTCGTCGGGCTGATCGTGCTGCTCAACCTCGCGCTGGTCGTGCTCAGCGTCATGGGGCTGGGCTGATGGAGATCGACGACCTCACCCCGATCGCCCAGGACTACCTGAAGGTGATCTGGTCCGCGGTCGAGTGGGGCGAGCCGCCGATCACGACGAAGGCGCTCGCCGAGCGCTTCGCCACCAGCCAGGCCAACGTGTCCGGCACCATGCGCCGGCTCGAGGCGCAGGATCTGGTCAGCTACGAGCCGTACAAGCCGGTCGTCCTCACCGAGCTCGGGCAGCGGCTGGCCCTCGGCATGGTGCGCCGCCACCGCCTGATCGAAACCTTCCTCGCCCAGGTGCTGGGCTACGGCTGGGAGGAGGTGCACGAGGACGCCGAGCGGCTCGAGCACGCCGCGTCAGAGCGTTTCCTCACCCGGATCGACGAGATCCTCTCCCACCCCACGACCGACCCGCACGGCGACCCCATCCCGACCGCCGACGGGCGCTGGGAGTCGCAGGCGGGTGCGATCCGGCTCGCGGAGGCTGGGCCCGGCGGCTACCGGGTGGCCCGGGTCGACGACAGCGACCCCGGCAGGCTGTCACGGTTGCGTGCGCTGCGGGTCGCACCCGGAGTGAGGCTGCTGGTGAGCGATCGGCGTTCAGCGATTGCCCTCGCTGATGGCACGCCGATCGAGCTCGCGCCCGACGACCTGGACGCCGTCAGGGTGCGGCCGGACGGCGGCGCCGCGCCGCAGGGGTCGCCGCCGGCCGTGCCAGACTGAGCCATGCGCTCGCGTCCGTGGCTCAACCGTCTGCTCATGCCGGCGGCGGTCCTCCTCTTCTACTCGCTCGTCCCGGTCGGCAACGGTGGCGCGCCATTCGGCCAGGCGATCGGAATGCTCGTCGCCGTCGCCTGCGTCGCGGCGGTCGCCTACGTTGTGGCGAGCGAGGTCCGCCGCTCCGAGCGGCGGCTGCAGCCGGTGCACCTGATCCTTGCTCTCGAACTGGTCCTCGTCGGCTTCGCCCTCGCTTACTACGTCCTCGCGGTGAACTACCCCGGCGAGTTCGTCGGGCTGAAGACACGGCTGGACGCCCTGTACTTCTCCCTGACCACGATGTCCACGGTCGGCTATGGCGACATCAGTGCCACCGGCCAACTGGGACGCCTGGTCGTCGCCGTCCAGCTCGGCTTCAACCTGGTCTTCGTCGCAGCGCTGGTCGGGCTCTTCCAGGACGGGCTGAAGATGCGCGCGCAGCGCCTGGCTCGACCCGACGAACCCGGCGACGACTGAGCTCGGCCGCGTTCAGGGTCTCGCCGGGAGGTCCCTGCTGCCGCCCAGCACCAGGGTGATCCGCGCATCGACGCCGACCAGGCCGGCCTCGTCCAGCCTCTCCCGCAACCCGGTCTCCTGGATCGTCGGTGGCGGGCCCAGTGCGACGATCCGCAGGGTGCCCTGCCGGAAGCTGATGTCGCTGATCTGCCAGCCCTGCGACTGCGCCCACTCGTTCGCCGCCGGGGCGGCCCGGGCGAGCACGACCTCCTGCTGGGCGACCACGGTGCTGCCGATGCCGAGCGGGATGGCCAGCACCAGCACCGAGCCGAGGGCGGTGACCAGCGCTCCGCGGCGAAGCTGGCCCACCTTGACGCGCAGTGCGATCGCCGCGGGACGCACCCGGTAGGCGAGGAAGATGATCGTGCCGGTGGCGATGATCGCGGTGACGTTGGTGCCGAACAGCAGTAGCGCGCCCAGTGCCTGCTGGGGCGCGCCGGACTCCAGGGTCAGGCCGACGACGGCCAGCGGCGGGACCAGGGAGATCGCGATCGCGACCCCGGGCAGGGTGTCGGAGATGTCCGAGCGCACCATGGCGAACGCGCCGACGACGCCGGTGGCGAGCGCGGCCAGCAGGTCGATCAGCCGCGGGCTCACCCGGGCTGCGATCTGGGCATTGGTGTCGGCGACCAGCAGGGCGTGCGAGGTCAGGCCGATCAGGTAGGCGATCACGATCACGGACGCCGCCCCTCCGAGCACCATGCCGAGGTTCTTCAGGATCAGCCGCCGGTCGGCCAGCACCACCGCCAGGGCCGTGCCGAGGATCGGGGTCATCAGGGGTGCGACGATCATCGCCCCGATCACGGTGGCGGTCGAGTCGGCCATCACGCCCGCGCTCGCGATGATCGTGGACAGCACGATCAGCACCCAGAAGGCGGACAGCTTGTTGCGGCGATCCGATCCCTCGGTCACCAGCAGCTTCGACATCATGCGGTCCACGTCGGACGTGGAGACCCGGCCTCGTCCGCCGGTCACGGCGGGCATGTCTGCGCTCACGCAGACATCATGCCGTCGGCGCGCTCGCCTCCCCGGCAGGCACACGGGCATCGATGACGAGCCGGGTCAGCAGCCCTACCACCGCGCCGAGGATCGCGGGGACGGTCACGGCCGGGCCCGCTGCCAGCGTGAGCATGGTCGCGAGCAGCACCCCGGTGAACGGCAGCCGCATCGAGCCGGCCCCTGCTGCCGCGATCGCCGTGGCGGCGAGGGCCGGGATCCCTTCCGGGCCCACCACCATCGCCCCGACCGAGGCGAGGATCGCACCGAGTGCGATGGAGGGGAACATCAACCCGCCCCTGAAACCGCCACCGAGGCAGGCGACGTAGCCGACGAACTTGCCCAGGCCGATCAGGGCTGCCACGCCCAGCGAGGACAACGCGAGGTAGTCAGCCATCGAGGTCTGGCCGGCGAAGAGGACGAGCTCGGGCGACTGGCCCGTGATCAGGCTGACCAGCACGGCGGTAAGGCCGGTCACCGCGCCGGCCGCCAGCAGCACCGGAAGCTGCGCCTTTCGACCGGCCTTGAGCACCTGGCCGCCGAGCCGTTGGGCGAACACCGCGACCGCGGCCACCGCCACAGCAAGCACGACACCGATCAGGAGGTCGACCATCCGTACGTTCGGGTACGGCGCCAGCGTTGGGATCTGCAGCTTGACGTAGCCGAGGCCGGTCCAGGGCCCCAGTCCGGTCTGCAGCAGGTAGCCGCTGCCCAGCCCGGCCAGCGCAGGGATGAGCACGGCCGGACGCGCGACCTGGGTACCCGCGGCGAGCGCGAGTTCCAGCAGCAGGATCAGGGTCACCAGCGGATTGCCCAGCACCGCACCCGCTGCGGCCATCGCACCCACCAGCGCCATCACCTGGCGCGCAGGACTGTTCGGCGAGCGCACCAGCGCCAGTCCGGACGCGGTGCCGATCGCCAGCAGCGGGGCCTCCGGGCCGAGCACCGCGCCGAAGACGAGGCTGGCCAGCGCTGCCAGCACCACGGATCCGAGTTCTCTCGGGCCGATGTCGAGTCCGAACCCGTCCATGGGCCCGTGCCCGCCGTGGCCGGGCAGCCTGATCGCGCCCCAGGTCAGGACAGCGCCGACCACCGGGAGCCCCAGGGCCATCCACCAGGGGATGTCGTGCAGGCCGAGTGACTCGGGGAGGCTGTGCCACAGAACGTGGGTGAGGTGGTGCTGGAGCGCGACGAAGGCGGACGCGCCCGCGCCCGCGACCAGACCCACGACGAGGCCCCACAGCGTGAGCCTGCCGAGGGCGCCGGCACCGACCGGCGAAGCATCAACAGTTGTCATGTCTCCCCCTCGCAGATTGGGCAGCAAGCTACCGCAAGACCGCCCCGGGCGGTGGGTTAGGGTGAGCCGCAGGCGATGGATCCCGCCCAGGCTCGTCCCGAACCGCCGGTCGGATGATGGATCCTCTGTGAGGCAGGGGGGTCTGGTGACTCCCGATCCTGGAGGTGAGATGGTGTTCGGCAAAGTGCCGCAACCGAGCCCGCAGCGCATGGTGCCGGTGCCCGGGCATCCGATCGTGGTCGGCGTGATCCCCGGCCAGCCCGCACTCGTCGCGCTCACCGCGGCCGCCTGGTCGGACGCACTCGGGGGCGTGCCGATCTACTTCGGCTACTCCGACCCCGAGCGGATCGTTGACGCCGAGTACGCCGACGGCACCGTGCGGCACTCCGACATCGACCCCGACCAGGCCGACGACGGGTGGGAGGAGCGGGAGCGGGAGATCCGGGCCTTCCTCGCCGGGGTGCTGGGCGACCACAAGGGTCCCTGGGAGTTCCGCTACCTGGCCGGACGCGCCGACCGGGCGCTCACCCACCTGGCCCGCGCAGTGGACGCCTCGGTGATCATCGTCGGCGCGAAGCACCCCTCCTCCACCGAGCGGGTGCGGGAGTTCCTGGCCGGCTCGGTCGCCGTCCGGCTCACCCGGCACCAGCACCGGCCGGTGCTGATCGTGCCGCTCGCGGTGATCGACTGGAAGGCGCCGACCAAGTGGTAGGGGATGCCCCCGGCCATACAATCCCCGGCCTGCGGATGCTCCGGATCCCGGTGCGGCCGGCATGGCTGGGGGTGATCGGCCTGGGTGGCGCGGCCGGAACGGCCACTCGGGCCTGGCTGGAGGCCCTGTTCCCGGCCGGCCCGGGACAGTGGCCGTGGACCACGTTCTGGGTGAACCTCAGCGGCGCGCTGCTGCTGGGGGTCCTGCTGGAGGTGCTTGCCGAGACCGGACCCGACCGTGGCTGGCGCCGGGGTGTCCGGCTCGGGGTAGGCACCGGGTTCATGGGCGGCTACACCACCTACAGCTCCTTCGCGGTCGAGACCTTCGTCCTGCTGGACTCCGGCGCGTTGCTGGTCGGGGTGGGCTACGCGGTCGGCAGTGTCGTGCTGGGCCTGATCGCCGCGTTCGCGGGTGCGCGAGCGGTGCGTCGGCTGTTCCGGCGCTACCGGCGTGCGCGGGGGGCGATCACATGACCCCGCTGTTCGTCGCCCTTGCCGGGGGGCTCGGCGCCGTCACCCGTTTCGTGGTGGACGCCGAGATCGGACGCCGCGTGACGAAGTGGGGCATCCCGCTCGGGACGGCGCTGATCAACGTGTCCGGATCGTTCCTGCTCGGCCTGATCGTCGGCTGGTGGACCTTCCACACCGGTGATCCCGGGCTCAAGGCCGTGCTGGGCACCGGCTTCATGGGTGGCTACACGACGTTCAGCACCGCCTGCGTGGAGGCGGCCCGGCTCGCCAGGGCGGACCGTCGCTGGACCCTCCTGGTGCACGCCGGCGGAACGCTGGTGCTCGGTGTCGCCGGGGCCGCGCTGGGCTTCTGGCTCGGCAGCGTCCTCCCCTGAACCCGTGGATGGTGAGGGTCTCGACGGCGCCCCGAGAGTCATCCTGTGAATCCTGAGAGGACTCTGGGAATTCCCTCAGGGCAATGTTAACATCCCCGTACGATTCCCCCCCGAGGATCGAGGGATCCGGGTGCCCCTTCACCCGTTCAAGGACCTGCCATGCGCTCGCCCCTCGTTCGCCGCTCCCGCGGCCGCTCGCTCGGACTCGCGATCGCCTGGACGCTCGCGCTGGTGCTCGGCGCCACCACGGCGAGCGCTGTGAGTGCACCGCAGGCTGCCGCGGCCACCGCCGTCTCGGGCAGCCGGCCCAAGATCTCGGACAAGTCGCCGCGAGTGGGTCAGAAGCTGAGCGTCTCCCGGGGGACCTGGACGCCGTCGAGCGCGACGTTCTCCTACCAGTGGTACCTCGACTCGGTGGCGATCGAGGGTGCGGACGCCTCGACCTACACCGTGCTCCCCACCGATCTCGGGCACCGCCTCAAGGTATCCGTCACCGGCCAGGCCGAAGGCCTGACCTCCCTGAAGCGGACGTCCTACTCCACCTACAAGGTCGCGCGTGGCTACTTCACCAAGCCCCCGCTGACCATCGACGACACCACCCCGGTCGTCGACCAGGTGCTCACCGCGACGGTCGGCACCTGGAAGCCGAGCCCGGAGCGGGTCAGCTACCAGTGGTACAAGGTGTCCTCGTCGGGCAAGACCTACAAGCTCTACGGTGCGACCGCCCCCACCTACACCGTGCCGGCGGCGGTCAAGGGCTACCAGCTGAAGGTGAAGATCTGGGCGAGCGCCACCGGCTACTACACCCGCTCGGTCACCTCGGCGCGGACGTCGAAGGTCGTCCAGCACAGCTTCTCCTCGAAGCCGGCGCCCCTGATCACCGGCACCGCGAGCCTCGGCTCCACCCTCTCCGCCGACCCGGGCACCTGGGTGCCGGTCGCGGACAAGCTGGCCTACCAGTGGAAGCGGAGCGGTTCGGTCATCTCCGGCGCCACCGGTTCTACCTACACGGTGACCGACGCCGACCTCGGCGCCCGCGTCACGGTGACGGTCACGGCGACGCGATCCGGCTACGCCACCGCAGCGGTCACGTCCGCGGCGGTGACGCCGCTGGGCCCGAGCAGCGACCTGCACGTCGGGACGTTCAATCTCTCGGGGATGAACAACGACTCCAAGGCGTCCGGTGACCAGGCGGTGTGGGCCAAGCGCATGCCCAGGGTGGTCACCCAGATCCTCGGCGAGCAGTCGGACGTGGTCGGGCTGCAGGAGGCATACCAAGGCACCACATACCCCCAGTACACCCAGTTGAGGGACGCGCTGAACGACGCCGGCGGGACCTACCAGGTCACCGATCTCGACAAGACGACGTCCGCGGCCACCCGGATCATCTACAACACGAGCACGGTCAAGCTCCTGACCCACGGCGCCTACGCCTACAACGCCCAGACTGCGGGCAAGACCACCAGGTACCTGGTCTGGGCGACGTTCCGGCAGCTCTCCAGTGGGAAGGAGTTCTTCTTCGCCGACACTCACCTCGACCCGTACACGACGGCGTCCAAGGAGGCCGAGTGGTGGGAGTTGGTGAAGAAGATCCCGCAGCTCAACACCGGCAACCTTCCGGTGGTCTCGGTCGGTGACTTCAACGCGTCGAAGTTCACCAGCTACACCGCGCAGCTCCTGCCGGCGATGAAGGCCGCCGGCTTCGGGGACGTGATGAACCAGGAGTACACGGTGAACCCGCCGAAGGGGATCCGGGCGGAGAACGTCGTGAACGGCTGGATCAACTCGTTCAACGACTTCCGGCGTGACGTGACGCAGTACGCCTACGAGACCCGGCGGGACAAGATCGGCAACGGCATTGACTGGATCTTCGCGACCAACTCGCTGCGGGTGAAGCAGTGGAAGGTCGTGATCGACTTCAATCCCACGACGCTGCAGATCAACGGCGTGATCCCGTCCGACCACAACATGATCAGCGCGATCATCGTCCTGTAACGCCGGGGCCGCTCCCGACCTCCCATCCCGCTCGCACCGCCATCCCTTGCTGCCTGCCCGAATCTCTCCCCGAACGGTCACCCGAAAGGGGGACATCCCGGGTAGAGTGCAGGCAACACCGCGTCGGGGGGCGCTGAGGTGAGGGGGATCGGTGGACGACCGGAACGAACGCGAGTTCGAAGTCGAGGTCAAGCCCGGGTTCGTTGTCACGATGATCGGGCTGGTGCTTGTCTACGCCCTGTTCAATGTCGTCGCCACCGTCCGGTTGGGCGCCCCGGTCTCGTTCCTGCAGTCTCTCAACTGGGGAGCCTCGGTCACCGTCCTGGTCCTGCTCGGCACCATGTTCCACGAGTTGGGGCACGTCCTCGCCGGGGTGGCGGCCGGCCACCAGTGGACGAAGGCCGTGCTCAACGGCGCGGGCATGGGAGTGGTGATCGAGCCCAGGCCGCGTGGCTGGGACCGGGTCCTGCGCAGTGTGGCCGGGCCGTTCGCGCACTTCGTCTTCGCCCTCCCGCTGCTCGCGGTCGCCGTTTCGTCCGTTCCGGCGGGCCTGACCAACCTCGCGGTCGCACAGACCTCGATCTGGTGGGTCGCCGGGGTCAGCTCCCTCTTCCTCGCGGCGTTCAACCTGCTGCCCCTGCCGGGATTCGACGGCGGGAAGGCGATGGACGGCGTGCGCGACGTGCTGGGCCACCGTCGCGCCGTGGTCGGCGGCGGACGGTTCGTGAAGACCTGACGTCGTTCGTGGTTCCCCTCTGGTGGTCGGCGCCACTGTGATGGCAGAGTTGTCCGTCAGGAAAGCTTCAGCGGTCCGCCGACTCGGTGCACCCATCCTCGCCCGCTGACGAGACCCCGCAAGGGGGGACCGGTCGCGTTCTGGGGAGCGGGCGCGACCGGTTTCGTATGCATGCTGTGTGCTCCGACACCGTTCACCCAGGACAGGAATTCCCCATGCCCCAGGCAAGCGCCTACGCCATCGACGGCCCGACCGGCCGCTTCTCCCGCACGACCATCGAGCGCCGCGAGCCCGGCCCCACCGAGGTGCTGTTCGACGTGGCGTACGCCGGCATCTGCCACTCCGACATCCACACTGCCCGTGGCGAGTGGGGCCCGACCACCTACCCGCTGGTGCCGGGGCACGAGATCGCCGGCGTCGTGCGCGAGGTCGGCACCGACGTGACCAGGTTCGCCGTCGGGGACCGCGTCGGGGTGGGCTGCTTCGTCGACTCCTGTGGGGAGTGCGAGCAGTGCCGGGCAGGGGACGAGCAGTTCTGCGACGGGCCGGGCGGGACGATCTGGACCTACAACGCGATCGGCAGGGACGGCGTCCCGACCGCGGGCGGCTATTCGACCTGCTTCACCGTCGAGCAGGACTACCTGTGCCGGATCCCCTCCTCGATCGAACTGGCGAATGCCGCACCCCTGATGTGCGCGGGCATCACGCTCTACTCCCCGCTCAAGCGCTGGGGCGCGGGCCCCGGCAAGCGGGTGGCGATCGTCGGCATGGGTGGGCTCGGCCACATGGGCGTCCAGATCGCCGCTGCGTTCGGCGCCGAGGTGGCTGTGATCAGCCAGACCCGTTCGAAAGAGGCGGACGGCCGGCGGTTTGGTGCTACAGAGTACTACGCGCTCTCGGAGCCCGGCACAGTGAAGGGGCTGCGCAAGAGCTTCGACCTGATCATCAGCACGGTGTCCGGAGACCAGAACCTGAACAGCCTGCTCGGTTGCCTGCGGACCGGCGGCGCCCTGGTGGACGTCGGCCTGCCCGAGCACCCGGTCCAGCTCAGCCTCGGTGCGCTGGTCGGCCAACGACGAATCCTCGCCGGCTCGCAGATCGGCGGGATCGCGGAGACCCAGGAGATGCTCGACTTCTGCGCGGCGCACGGGCTCGCTGCCCAGGTCGAGGTGATCGGCGGGGAGGACATCAACGACGCCTACGACCGCGTGGTCGCCTCCGACGTCCGCTACCGCTTCGTCATCGACACCGCGACCTTCTGACGAGAAGCTCCTACACCGCGGCGTCCGCGACGGCCCTGAGCACCGGCTGGAGCTCCAGCCACCACTGTTCCTTGGGCCGGCGGTAGCGGACGTCCATCTCCGCCATCATCTGGGCCACAGGGAATGCCGTGACCTTGGACTTCACCAGACCCAGGTAGCGGCTCTCGCTGCTGCCTGCCGCGAACTCGGCCGAGAGCAGGTCGAGCGCGCGGGAGACCAGACGGACGGCGAGCAGCCGGTCGAACGGGGTGGGGCACCCACCCTGCTGGACATGGCCAAGGATCGTCTGGCGGACGTCGTAGAGACCCTGCCCCTCCTGCTCGAGCAACCGGGCGAGGAAGTCGGTGGTGTAGAGGGGATTGGCGTTCTCGTTGCGGATCGCGAGGAACAGCCGCCGCCCGGACGCGAAGCTGTTGCGCAGCCACTCCAGGTCGTCCTGCAGCGCGTTCAGGCTGATCCCGTCCTCGTGCAGATAGACCCGCTCGGCGCCCCCGGACAGGGCGCCCATCAGGGCGAGGTAGCCGCAGTAGCGGCCCATCGTCTCCACGACGAAGGCACGCTTGGCCGCGCTGCCGGACATCTTGATCCGGTCGACCGCCTCGGTGACCACGTTGAGGGCGGTGTCGGCGCCGATCGCCAGCTCCGAGCCCGGCAGGTTGTTGTCGATGGATGCCGGGACGCACACCACCGGCAGCCCGCAGGCGGGGAACCGCTCCGATTCGCGGTGCATCAGTTCCACGGCCTGGTAGCCGTTCCAGCCGCCGATCATCAGCAGGGCGTCGATCCGGTGGTCCTCGATCGCGCGGCTGATCCGGTACAGGTCCTCGACCCCCGGCACCGTGCGCCGTAGGCCGAGGTTCGCGCCGCCGTCGGTGAGCCAGCCCTCGACCTCACCCCAGGTCAGTTCGGTGACGTCGCCGTCCCGCAGGCCGGGGAAACCGCCCTGCACGCCCAGCATGGTGTAGCCGCGGCTGATCCCGATCCGGACGGCGTCGCGCGCCGCGGCGTTCATGCCGGGGGCGAGGCCACCGGCATGGATGATCGCGACCCGCTTCGACTCCTCCGGGGCGTCGATCCGGCTCGGCTCGACCATCTCGGCGAAGATCCGGTTCGCCTCGATGAAGGAGCCCCCGCGCAGTTCCATGGCGGCCTGGTAATCGCCGGAGGCGATCAGGTCCGGCACCTGCCGCGTCTTCGCGACGGCCTCGACCAGGGGCACCCGCGAAACCCGGTTGCCGCGGAAGCCGATCACCGGGCCGGCGGTGCCCGGCTCGGCGGACAGCACCTCCAGGACGGCTTCGTAGCCCAGCCAGGTGGACGCCCAGCGGTCGTACGCGCTGGGGGCGCCACCACGCTGCACGTGGCCGAGGATGGTCACGCGGGCGTCCTCGTGCAGCCGGTCCTCCAACACCTGGCGCACGTAGGCCGACGTGATCGGTGTGCCCTTCCGGTCGCAGGCGCCTTCGGCCACCACGACCATGGAGTCGCGGCGTCCGGCCGCCCGCCCCCGCCGCAGGGCCTCGCACATGGTGTCCTCCCAGCCCTCGGCCGGCGGCAGCTCGGGGATCAGGACGTAGTCGCACCCGCCGGCGATCGCGCTCATCAGGGCGAGGTAGCCGCAGTGGCGTCCCATCACTTCGACGACGAAGCTGCGCTGGTGACTGGCCGCGGTGCTGGCGAGGGCGTCGATGGCGTCAACGATCCGGTGCAGGGCGGTGTCGGCGCCGATGGTCATGTCGGTTCCGACCAGGTCGTTGTCGATCGATCCGACCAGCCCGGAGAACATCAGCACGGGGTGCGCGGCCGCCACGTCGGCGGAGAGTTCTCCGGCGGCGACGAGTTCCGCGAGCAGGTCGGGCCATTCGGCGCGGAACAGGTCCAGGCCGGACAGTGATCCGTCCCCGCCGATCACGATCAGGCGGTCGATGCCGTGTGCGAGCAGGTTGCGTGCGGCCTTGCGCCGGCCGTCGCGCTCACGGAAGTCCTTCGAGCGGAACGTGCCGATCATCGTTCCGCCCTTGTGCAGGATGCTGCCCACATCCTCCCAGGCCAGTTCACGGATGCCGGTGCCACCGTCCACCATGCCCTGGTAGCCCTCGTAGACCGCGAAGACCTGCGCGCCAAGAGAGATGGCGGTACGGGTCGCCGCGCGCACCGCGGCATTCATGCCTTGGGCGTCACCCCCGCTGGTGAGAATGCCGATCCGCTTGCCCTCGCCGATCCTTTCGGTGCCCGGCGCCGTCTCGTCGATGCTCATGCCAGCCATTCTCCCGCCGTCGTCGCCTCACTACAGCCAGTTGGCGACACTGCTCGCGCACCGGTGGAGACCCGGATCAGCCGTGCGGAGGACGCGGGTCAGGCGAGGCCGAGGTACTCCTCGAGGGTCAGCTTGTTGTTGGGGAACTTCATGGCGTCCCGCTTCCCGATGTAGCGGTAGTGCCACGGCTCGTAGTGGTAGCCGGTGATCTTTGTCTTTCCGTCCGGGTAGCGAAGGACGAAGCCGTACTCGTGCGCGTGCCTGAACAGCCACTTCCCGGTGGCGGTGCGGGCCATCGGCAGGCTCCAGGTCACCCCGTCCCACAGGTCCACGGCCAGGCCGGTCTGGTGCTCGCTCGCACCGGCCGGAGCATAGAAGGAGATGTTCTGCGGGTAGTTCCGCAGCGCCTTCTGGTAACTGGCGTTCTGCGTGGTCCAACTGCGGTAGCCGCTGTGCACCCGGATCCGGACACCGTCTGCCCTTGCCGCTGCGGTCCTCTTCGCCAAAGCTCTCGCCGCGGCGGACTCGAGGTGGTACGGGCCTGTGGGATCCGGCGGGCCGTAGCCGGCGCTGATCCGGTGTTTCTTCGAGACCACGATGATCCCGTCCACCTCGTACGGTGTGGCGAGCTGCTTGCCCGCGCGGGTGTCCTTCGGCGGTGTCGTCGTGGTCGGCTTCGCGCTCGGCGTCGGGGTAGGCGTGGGCGTCGCGGACACCGATGGCGTCACGGACGCCGTGGGTGTGGACGTGGCCGCCGGGGTGGCGGACGCAACCCGCGCCGACGCCCCGGGCTCATCGCTGCATCCCGCAGCCGCGAGCGCGGTGGCGAGAGCGAGCGCAACGGCGACGCTAGGGAACCTCACGAGCCCTTGTGGCCGTGGCCGTGGCCGCCGTGGTCGCCGGTCGCGCCCTGGTGGTTCGCCGCGTGGCTCTTGCCGTGGTGGTGCTTCGACGGCGCGCTGCCCTGCGACGTGCTCGTCGTGGAGTGAGCGGACTTCGCCCTGGAGCGGCTGGAGTGGTGCTGATGCTTCGGCGTCTGGGACGTGTGCCCGCTGGACTCGCTCGCCCGGCTGCTGCCGTGGGAGGTCTGCACAGCCTCGATGTGCTTCACGGCCTCGGAGGATTCCTTGCGCGCGGGCTCGGCCGGCGGAGCGTCGTGTTTCACCGGAGCCTGCGGCGTGTGCCCGGACCACGGGAACGATGCGCTCAGCTCCTTGCCCGAAGCATCGGCAGCAGTCTGGGCGGATGTGCCGGGCAGGCCGGTCGACCAGGGCCGGTTCGGCGGATGGGTGGGTGTCGGCATCGGCTTGGGCGTGTGAGTGACCGACGGCGTCGGGCTCGGGGTCGGCACCGTCGAGGGGCACTTGCCGTTGCCGTGCTCGTCGTTGTCGCGCGTGCAGTCGTCCGTCGGTGAGGCGGTCGGGGTCTGGGACTCGGTCGGGCCGACGGTCGGGGTCTGGGACTCGGT
>MTLC01000583.1_pt1 | contig 34052 bp, 30 predicted proteins | sample 1982451 | NCBI WGS metagenome assembly MTLC01 (sample SAMN05710165, study PRJNA340218) | biofilm metagenome | isolation source: sample SPH anode biofilm adapted to +100 mV | place: USA | collected 2012-02-03 | reverse complement strand
AGGCGGGGTGAGGGCGCGGCACGTGGCTACCATCTTGATCCTGGCAACGCCCTCACCCGGCCTTCGGCCACCTTCTCCCAGGGGGAGAGGGGATTAAGCAGGACGCGGCAGGGACTGACGAAGCAATAAACCAACGTAAAAGGAGATACGACCATGGGAAGACTGACCGGAAAAGTTGCCATCATCACGGGTTCCGCACAGGGGATCGGGGCTGCCTACGCACTGGGGTTCGCGAAAGAGGGGGCGAAGGTTGTGATCGCCGACGTCCTTGACGGGGAGAAGGCGGTACAGGACATCCAGAAGGCGGGGGGCGAAGCGATGTACGTCAAAACCGACGTCACCGACCAGGCCCAGTGCGACGCCATGGCCGCGGCCGCCAGGGAGCGCTTCGGCTGCGTGGACATCCTGGTCAACAACGCGGCCGTCTTCGGCAGCATCGTCATGAAGCCCTTCACCGAGTACACGACGAAGGAGTTCATGAAGGTGCTGGAGATCAACGTGGTCGGGCAGTTCCACTGCATGAAGGCGGTCTTCCCGTTCATGAAGGAGAAGGGGGGCAAGATCGTCAACATCGGCTCCTCCTCCATCAACGAGGGGGTCCCGGGGATGCCGCACTACGTCGCATCCAAAGGGGCCATCATGGCGCTCACCCGTTCCATGGCCCGCGAGATGGGGGACTACAAGATCAACGTGAACACCATCGCCCCCGGCTTCACCCACTCGGATGGGGGCAACAACTTCGACAAGAACAAGGCCATGGACATCCCGCCGCTGGAAACCCTGCAGTTGAACGCCCGCTGCATCAAGCGCGAGGCGGTGCCTGAGGACCTGATCGGCCTGGCGCTGTTTCTCTCCACCGACGACTCCGCTTTCATCACCGGGCAGATGATCGTCCACGACGGCGGGCTCTCCTTCCACTAGGGGAGAACGGCGGGGGGAGCGCGGGGCGGCACCTGGGCCGTTCCGCGCTCCCGGATGATACCAAAAGGGGCTTTAGAGGACTCCGGGGCCATGCCTCCATGACCTCCCCCTCCCTCGACGGGAGGGGGGACCAGTTCACCCGGAGTTTGAGGAAGTACCTGGAAACACACTTGCCCGGGACATACGCAGCAAAGGAGAGGATAGCTATGGACAAAATCTACCGTGTGAACATGTCGTCTTTGCAGTGCTCCGTCGAGCCGGTCCCGAACCCGTGGGCGGGGCTTGGAGGGCGTGCTCTCACCTCGGCCATCGTGGCCAAAGAGGTCCCTCCCACCTGCCACGCGCTCGGGGAGAACAACAAGCTAGTCTTCGCCCCGGGAATGCTGAGCGGTACCACCGCCGTTAACAGCGGCCGCCTGTCGGCCGGCGCCAAGAGCCCGCTCACCGGCACCATCAAGGAAAGTAACGCCGGTGGCACCGCCGCGCAGGTTCTGGCGCGCCTGGGGGTGAAGGCGCTGATCATCGAGGGGATCCCCAAGGGGGACGGCTGGTACGGCCTGCACGTGAACAGTGACGGCGTCACAATCGTCCAGGAGACGGAGCTGATCGGCAAAGGGAACTTCGCGGTGATCGAGGCGCTGGAAAAGCGCCTGGGCAAGACCGGCGTCCTCACCATCGGCCCAGCCGGCGAGATGAAGATGCTCGCTGCCAACATCTCGGTGCGGGACATCGACGGCAAGCTCAGAAGCCACGGGCGCGGTGGCCTGGGCGCGGTGATGGGGTCCAAGAGGATCAAGTTCATCGCGCTCGACGGAGAAGGCACCACGGCGGTCTCCCTGGCGGATTCCGCCAAGTTCACCCAGGCGGCGCGCACCTTCGCCCAGGCGATCATGAACCACCCGGGCACGGGGCAGGGGCTCCCCACCTACGGCACCGCCGAGATGGTGAACATCGTCAACGCGGCCGGCGGGCTCCCCACCAGGAACTTCCTGCACGGCCAGTACCGCGACAACGAGAAGATCTCCGGCGAGACCCTGCGCGAGACCATCATCGAGCGCGGCGGCAACCCGAGCCACGGCTGCCAGTCCGGCTGCGTCATCAAGTGCTCCCAGGTCTTCGTGGACAAGAAGGGGAAATACGTCACCTCCGGCCTCGAGTACGAGACCATCGAGATCCTGGGCGCCAACGCCATGATCGGCGACCTCGACGTGATCGCCGAGGCGGACCACCTCATGGACGACATCGGCATCGACTCCATCGAGACCTCGGTCGCTATCGGCGTGGCCATGGACGGCGGCGTGCTTCCTTTCGGCGACGGCCAGGGCGTGCTGAGGCTGCTGCGCGAGGACGTTAGAGCCGGAACGCACCTGGGGCGCACCATCGGCAGCGGCGCGGGGAATGTCGGAAAGGTGTACGGGGTGACCCGGGTGCCCGTAGTGAAGAACCAGGCCATTCCCGCCTACGACCCAAGAGCCATCAAGGGGATCGGCATCACCTACGCCACCAGCACCATGGGCGCGGACCACACCGCGGGCTACGCGGTCGCCACCAACCTGATGGGTGTTGGCGGCGGGGTGGTCGACCCGCTCAAGAAGGACGGGCAGGTGGAACTGTCCAGACACCTGCAGATCGCCACGGTGATGCTCGACTCCCTGGGGCTGTGCCTCTTCATCGGCTTCCCCTCCGCGGACGACCCGACCTGCGTGCCGGCCATCGTGGACATGCTCAACGCTCGGTTCGGGTTGGAGCTGACCCCTGAGTGGTTCGGCGGACTGGGGATCACCACGCTGAAGACCGAGCGCGCCTTCAACCAGGCCGCCGGCTTCACCAGCGAGCACGACCGGCTCCCCGAGTTCTTCCGCGAGCCGCTCGCTCCCAGCGGCGCAGTGTGGGACTTCACCGGCGACGAGATCGACCAGTTCTGGAATTTCTAGATGGGAGGGAGAGCCATGATCGAGGTGACCGTTAATCTTTTGGCGACCTTCAGGACCGACCGTTTCAAGGAAGAGCTGCAGCAGGTTCCCGAGGGGACCACGGTGGGAGCCGTGGTCTCCGGCATGGGGATCACCGAGAGGGAGGTTGGGATGGCGCTGGTGAACGGCCGTCACGCCCCGATGGCCCACCCGCTCACCCACGGGGACGTCCTGCACCTGGCACCGTGGATCGCGGGAGGGTGACGGGAGGGTGCAGGGGAGTGGGGACGTGAGCATGTCGCCCACGAAGTGCTGCACGTAAACACCGTTCCCCCCTTTGCGAAGGGGGGACAGGGGGGATTTGCTTCTCCCCGACCAAAAGCAAATCCCCCTAAATCTCCCTTCGCAAAGGGGGACGTTGAAAGGAGATAACCATGATCAGATGCCTGGAGGACCTCTACGCCGCGGTGAGGGAGAAGGAGGTCAAGTCGATCGCCGTCGCGGTGGCCGAGGACGAGGCCATCATAAAGCTGGTGCGACAGGCGGTCCAGAAAGGGATCGCGCGGTTCATCCTCACCGGCGACGCCACGCGCATCGCCGAACTGCTGCGCCAGCAGGAGCTGGAGCCGTCCGACTTCGAGATCCACGACTGTGCCAGCCACAAGGAGGCGGCGGAAAAGGCGGTGAGCCTCGTGGTGCAGGGGAAGGCGCACCTGGTGATGAAAGGGGAGCTACAGACGGCGCTGTTTCTGAAGGCCCTCCTCGACAAGGAGAAGGGGCTGCGTGGCGGCAACCTGATCAGCCAGATCACCGTGACCGAGAAAACGGACGGCGATGGGCTCCTCATGTTCACCGACTGCGCCATGAACATCGTTCCGACGCTTGAGGAGAAGAAGCAGCTGATCGAGAACGCGGTTGGGCTTGCCATGAGCCTTGGCTACCAGCAGCCCAAGGTAGCAGTGCTCTGCGCGGTGGAGGTGGTGAACCCGACCATGCCCGACACCATGGACGCCGCGGTGCTGAGCAAGATGGCCGAACGCGGCCAGATCGCCAACGCCCTGGTGGACGGCCCCTTCGCACTGGATAACGCCATCTCGGTCGCCGCCGCCAGGCAGAAGAAGATCGGCGGGCCGGTGGCGGGGCAGGCGGACATCGTGCTGGTCCCGAACCTCCAGGTGGGCAACGCCATCCACAAGGGGCTCACCTACCTTTCGCAGAAGAGGGTGGCCGCCGCGGTGGTGGGGGCCAAGGTCCCCGTCGTGATGACCTCGCGGGCCGACACCACCGACACCAAGCTCTACTCGATAGCCATCGCCACCTACGTTTCCTGAACTACGCCCCCCCTCCCTTGACGGGCCTGCGCGCTGTAGCGCTTCGGTCCGCGAAGGCGGGAGGGGGCTGTGAGGTGGGTGAAGCCGCAATCGTGGGAAAGGATGGCACCTTCCCCCACCCCCTGACCCCCTCCCGCAAGGGGAGGGGGGAGTTAAAGCTACCACCGCCGCAAGAAAGGAGAGATGCCATGTTTGGATTCGGAGTGCCTGAGTTGATCATAGTCCTGGCCATCCTGGTGATCGTTGCCGGCCCTGCCCGGTTGGTAGGGGTCGGGGGAGCCATCGGGGGTGCGCTGAGGAGCTTCAAGAAGGGGGCGCAGGGGGAGGAACCCCGGGAGATCGGGGGCGGCGAGGCGCACGGCGGGGAGGGGGACAGCCGTGTCTGACCACCTCCCCTTCACCGAGAACATCGTGTTCCTGGTGGCGAAGGCCCACCAGAGGACCCAGGGGGTGCTCAAGGGGCACCTCCAGCCCCTGGGGATCACCCCGATGCAATGCCTGTTCATGGAGTCGCTCTGTTCCGAGGACGGTCTGAGCGTCGGGGAGATCGGGCGCCGCATCGCCCTCGACACCGCCACCCTGGCGGGCATCCTCGACCGTTTGGTCAACGCCGGCTGGGTGCTCAGGGAGAGCGACCCGGCGGACGGACGGGTCGCCCGCGTTTACCTGACGCAGAAAGCGCGGGAGGTGATACCGCAACTGTGCAGCGCGGTTAACCGCACCAACGACGCGCTGCTGCACGGCTTCTCGCTGGAGGAGAAGGTGCTCTGCAAGCGTTTCCTGCGCAGCATCAAGGAGTGATCCGTTCCCTTTTTTGCCGGTATCCCTCGCATGCAAGAGATTATGCGAAGGGCAAACGGGCAGTGGATGTGAGGTCCCCCTTTGCGAAAGGGGAATTTAGGGGGATTTGCAGTTCGGTCCGACTAAGGCAAATCCCCCTGTCCCCCCTTCGCAAAGGGGGGAACGTGAATACCTCCTCTCCATGTGGGAGAGGGAGAATTACAGAAAAAACTTCAAGGAGAACAGCCATGTACGTGCCCGATTTTGAGTATCATGCCCCGAAGACCGTCGCGGAGGCCTGCGCCATCCTGGCGGAACTGGGCGACCGCGCGACCGTGCTCGCCGGGGGGACCGACGTCCTCCACAAGATGAAGGTAGGGAAACTCGCCCCGGAGCACCTGGTGTCGCTGAAGCACCTGGACGAGCTGCGCGACATCCGGGAGGAACCGGGCCGCGTGGTGATCGGCGCGCTGGCGAGCCACAACCAGATCTACAACTCGAGGCTTCTGCAAAGGCGCTACCTGTCGCTTCCCATGGCCGCCCACACCATGGCCTCGAACCAGATCTGCAACCTGGGGACCGTGGGGGGGAACATCGTTAACGGGGTCCCCTCGGCGGACCTCCCACCGATCCTGATCGCGCTGGACGCCTCGATCCGCCTCACCAGCGCCCACGGCGAGAGGACCATGCCACTGGAGGATTTCTTCCACGGCTCGGCGCAGACCCGCATTGAGCAGGGGGAGATCCTCACCGAGATCGAGATCCCGGACCAGGCCACCACGGGGAGCACCTACCTCAAGTTCGGCCTGCGCCGCTCCGGAGCTCTGGCCGTCGCCGCGGCCGCAGTCTCGGTGCAGGTGTCCGGGAACACCCTGCACGGCGTCCGCATCGTGCTCGCCTCCGCCGCCCCCACCGTCCTCAGGGTAACCGCCGCGGAGCGAAGCCTCGTGGGACGCAGGATCGACGACGACCTGCTGGCGGAGGCGGGGTACCTTGCGGCCCAGGCGAGCAGCCCCAGGGACAGCATCAGGGGCTCGGCGGAATACCGCAGGAACCTGGTCGAGGTATTGACGAAACGCGCGCTCAAAAAGGCGATCGACGAAGGTCACGCCTAGAAAGGAGGGATATATGGCTCAGGCAATTACGGACAAGGACGGGGTGAAACGCTACCTGATCACCCTCAATGTGAACGGCGACGCCCACACGCTGCTGGTGAAGGGGAACGCGATACTCACCAACGTGCTGCGCGAGCAGCTGGATCTGACCGGCACCAAGAAGGGGTGCGAGCTGGGGGACTGCGGCTCCTGCACCGTGCTTTTGGACGGGAAACCGGTAGATTCCTGCCTGGTCCTGGCGATCGAGGCGGACGGGCGGGGGATCACCACCATTGAGGGGGTGATGGAAAACGGCAGGCTGGACGCCATCCAGGAGTCGATGATCAACCACGCCGCCGTGCAGTGCGGCTACTGCACCCCCGGCATGGTGCTCTCGGCCAAGGCGCTTTTGACCAGGAACCCGAACCCCAGCGAGCAGGAGGTACGCGAGGCGATCAGCGGAAACCTCTGTCGCTGCACGGGGTACGTTCACATCGTGGAGGCCGTCATGGCCACCGCCCAGGGGCGGCTAACGCCGGACGACCACTAAGGAGATAAAGATGAGCGACAACCACAAGGTAATCGGCCGCAGCGTGCCCCGCATCGACGGCCCGGAGAAAGTCACCGGCGCGGCCAAATATACCGGGGACCTGAAGTTCCCCAACATGCTCTACGGCAAGATCCTGACCAGCCCCCACGCCCATGCCCGGATCCTCTCCATCGACACCTCGGAGGCGGAAAGGCTCCCGGGGGTGAAGGCGGTGATCACGCATAAGGACGTGCCGACGCTCAAGTACGGCTTGAGCCCGGCGCGCTGGGACGAGAGCATCTTCTGCAGTGACAAGGTCCGCTTCGTCGGCGACAAGGTGGCCGCCGTGGCCTGCCTGGACGAGGACACCTGCTATCGGGCGCTCAAGCTGATTAAGGTGGAGTACGAGGTGCTTCCCGCCGCGCTCGACTTCCTGCACGCCATGGACGAGGGGCAGCCGCAGGTGCACGAGGAGTACGCGAGAAACATCAACACCGAGATCCACCAGGAATTCGGCGACGTGGAGAAGGCCCTGGCCGAGGCGCACCACGTGCGCACCGACACCTTCGTGGGGCAGAGGACCTACCAGTCCCCCATCGAGCCGCACTCGGCCATCTCCATGTGGGACGGCGAGAAGCTCACCATCTACTCCAGCACCCAGTCGCCGCACTACTTCCAGCACTACATCGCCCGGGAGTTCGACATGCCCATGGGGGACGTGCGCATCATCAAGCCGTACCTCGGGGGCGGTTTCGGCGGCAAGCTGGAGCCGACCGGCCTGGAGTTCGCCGGCGCGGTGCTGGCGAAGTTTACTGGGCGTCCGGTGCGGACCTTCTACGACCGCGCCGAGATGTTCGCCCACAACCGGGGCCGCCATGCCCAGTACATGGAGATCACCACCGGCGTGGACAAAAACGGCAAGATCCTCGCCACCAAGGCCAACTTCATCATGGACGGCGGCGCCTACACGAGCCTGGGCATCGCCAGCGCCTACTACGCCGGCGCCCTGTTGCCGCTCACCTACGAGTTCGACAACTACCAGTTCGACATGTTCCGGGTCTACACCAACCTCCCTGCCTGCGGCGCCCAGCGCGGCCACGGCGCGCCGCAGCCCAAGTACGCCTTCGAGAGCCACCTGGACAACGTGGCGGCGGACCTGGGGATCGACCCCATGGACATCAGGATCATCAACGCCCGGCGCCCCAACACTGTGACCCCCAACGATTTCCGGGTCAACTCCTGCAAGATCAAGGAGTGCCTGGAACGGGTGCGGGTGATGTCGGGGTGGGACGAGAAGAAGAAAAACCTCCCGCACGGCAGGGGGATCGGCGTCGCGACCGGCAGCTTCGTCACCGGCGCGGGGTATCCCATCTACCGCACCGACCTGCCGCACGCGGCCGCCTTCATCAAGGTCTGCGAGGACGGCACCGCCGCCACCCTGTACACCGGTTCCGTGGACATCGGCCAGGGCTCGGACACGGTGCTCTGCCAGATGGCGGCCGAGGCGATGGGGTACCGCTACGAGCAGATGAAGATCGTCGCCGCCGATACCGAGATCACCCCGCTCGACTTCGGCGCCTACGCGAGCCGCCAGACCTACATGTCTGGCGCGGCGGTGAAGCAGGCCGGCGAGGAGGTGAAGCGGCAGATCCTGGATATGGCGTCGTCGATGCTGGGGCTTCCGGCCGATGACCTCGACTGCGGCGACGGCATGATCTTCTCCAAGTCCCGCGGCGGCAAGAGCCTCACCTTCGAGGAGGTGGCGCGCAAGCACTTCGTGCTGAGAGGACCGCTGCTGGGGCGCGGCGCCTACACGCCCCCCAAACTGGGGGGGAGCTTCAAGGGAGCCGCCGTCGGCACCTCGCCCGCCTACAGCTTCGGGGCACAGGTGGGAGAGGTCGCCATCGACGAGGAGACCGGCGAGATCTCCGTGGTCGGGATCTGGGACGTGCACGACTGCGGCAAGGTGATCAACCCGCGCCTGTTGCACGGCCAGGTGCACGGCGCACTCTACATGGGGATGGGCGAGGCGGTCTGGGAGGAGGTCCTCTTCGACGACAAGGGGAGGATCAAGAACGCCGAACTCGCCAACTACCGCCTGCTGACCGCGGTGGACATGCCCCCGATCACCTCCGAGGTCGTGGACAGTTACGAGCCGAGCGGCCCCTGGGGGGTGAAGGAGGTGGGCGAAGGGGCCACCAACCCGACTCTGGGGATGTTCTCCAACGCCATTTTCGACGCCATGGGCGTGCGGGTGAACTCGCTGCCGCTTTCCTACGAGAAGGTGTGGCGCGCCCTGAAGGAAAAGCGCGAGCGGGAGGAGGACGAAGCCCGACGCAAGCCGGAAGGGAGGTGGGCGGAGGCCCGCATGGATACGGACGGCGCCGCGCCGGTGTACGCAAACCCAAGTTGAGAGGGGAGGTCATATGTGGGACTGGGTTGGAAAACTTGAGGAGTTAAGGCGCCGTGACCAGCTGGCCGTGCTGGTCACGGTCACCAAGAGCGCGGGCTCGACCCCCGGCAAGAAGGGGGCGAAGATGATCGTCCTCCCCGACGGTACCTTCTTCGGCACCGTGGGGGGCGGGGTGCCCGAGCACTTCGCCCTGGATGACGCCCGGAAGTGTTTCGAGCGGATGCAGGACATAAGCGCCACCGTGCCGCTCGAGCAGCGGGGGGAATTTCCCGCCTGCGGCGGCACCATGGAGCTCTATCTGGAACTGGTGAACGACAACCCGCGCCTGTACCTCTTCGGCGCGGGGCACATCGCCCAGTCGCTGTGCCAGGTGCTGGACGGGACCCAGTTCCGGGTCCACCTGGTGGACGAGAGAAGCGAGTGGATCAACGCACCCTCGCTCCCCGCCGGGGTGATCCGGCACCAGTGCCACTACAGCGACTTCATCCGGCAGGCCAACTGGTGCGACCAGCGGACCTACGCCACCATCCTCACCTACAACGGGGCGGTGGACCAGCAGGTGCTGGCCGAGGTGCTGCCCAGGCCCACCCGCTTCCTGGGCATGGTGGGGAGCAAGTCCAAGTGGGCCAAGATCCGGAAGAACCTGGAGGACTCGGGCCACGACCTGTCCCGGGTGCACTGCCCGGTGGGGCATGACAACGGCGGCAACTCCCCGCGCGAGATTGCGGTGAGCATCGCCAGCCAGCTGTTCGCGACGTGTCATGACCGCGAATAGCATGTCAGGCAAGCGGCTCTCCGAGCGGGTGGTGGTGATCCGGGGCGCTGGGGAGCAGGCCAGCGGCATCGCCTGCCGGCTGTACCGGGCCAACGTGCGCCGCATCCTGATGCTGGAGACGGAATTCCCGCTCGCGGTGCGCCGGCTTGTCTCCTTCTGCGAGGCGGTGCACGACGGGGATATGACTGTGGAAGGGATCACGGCGGTGAGGGGGGAGCGGGTGGAGGATGTGACTGGGATCTGGGACGCCGGGAAGATCGCGGTACTCGTGGACCCGGCGGCGCATAGTCTTTCTCACGTGCGGCCGGACCTCCTTCTGGATGCGACGCTCGCCAAACGCAACCTGGGGACCTCGCTCTCCGACGCCCCCCTGGTCATAGGCCTCGGTCCCGGCTTTACGGCCGGGGCGGACTGCCACCTGGTGGTGGAGACCAACCGCGGCCATGAACTCGGGCGGGTGATCCGGTCGGGTGCGGCGGAGCCGGATACCGGCATTCCCGGCGCCATCGGCGGCTATACCAGCGAACGGGTGCTGCGCGCGCCGGTTGCCGGCCGCTTCGAGAGCAGCCGCTCCATCGGGGAGCTGGTGGCCGCGGGGGAGCCGATCGGCCGCTTCGGGGGGGTCGAGGTCCGCTCGGCGATCGACGGCGTCCTGCGCGGCATGATCAGGCCGGGCGCCTTCGTGAAGGCGGGGGTGAAGATCGGGGATGTCGATCCGCGTGGCCGCGGGGAGTACTGCGCCACTGTCTCGGAGAAGGCCCGGGCGCTGGGCGGCGCGGTCCTGGAGGCACTGCTGGAATCCTACAACATCTAGGTTTTTTCGGGCGGATCTCTCGTGTGCGAGTAAGTTTGCCGGCGCCTCCGGGCGCGGGGAAGGGAGGAGGCATGCAAGGTGTGGAAGAAGCGCTCTGCTCCGCGTCAGGCGGGGTCTTGAGTCTCACCGGGGCCGGAGGGAAGACGAGCCTCATGTTCCACCTGGCCCGGGCACTGTCGCAGGCCGGTAAAAGGGTGCTCATCACCACCACCACCAAGATCCTTCCGCCTGCTGCCGGACAGTGCGGCGCCCTGCTGGTCGATGCTGATCCGGAGGTGGTGGCGAGACAGGCCGCCTTGCGCCCGGGCGAGGAGCCGGTCACCGCGGTGTCGCGATGCGACCCGGAGTCGGGGAAGCTTCTGGGCTTCGCGCCGGAGGCGATAGCCTTCTTCCGCGACTGCGGCAGGTTCGACTGGATCGTTGTCGAAGCCGACGGCTCGGCCCGGCGCCCGCTCAAGGCCCACGCGCCTCATGAGCCGGTGATCCCCTCCTGCAGCACGGTCCTCGTGGCCGTGGCCGGCCTGGAGGTCCTTGGACGGCCGCTCGACGAGGAATGGGTCTTCCGCCACGAGCTCGCCGCGCCGCTCATGGGCATGGCCGCCGGCGAGACCATCGACGCGGCCGCTATTACCCGGCTCATCGTCCATCCCGCGGGCCTTTTCACCGGCGCCCCCGAAAACGTCCGCCGTTTCCTGTTCCTGAACCAGGCGGACACACCCCAACGCCTGGCGCACGCCGCGCAGATCGCGGCGGCCGTGAGGGGGGAGGCCCCCTCGGTCGCCGAGGCGCTTTTGGTGGGGCAGGCCCTGAACGGGGTCACCCTGCACGCCCTCTACCCGATGGGGGCGTCATGAGACGGGTCGCCGGCATCATCCTGGCCGCGGGGGAGGGGAGCCGCATGGGGACGACGAAACAGCTGCTCCCGTTCAGGGGGAAGAGCATCCTGGAGTGGGTGGTGGAGAGCGCGCTGGCTTCGGCGCTGCATCGGGTCGTGGTGGTGCTGGGGCACCAGGCGGAGCGGATCGTCCCGCTGATCGAGGGACGCGGGATCGAGGTGGCGCTGAACCCGGATTACCGCCGCGGGCAGAGCTCCTCGCTCCAATGCGGGCTGCGGCACCTCGGGGCGGAAAGCGATGCGGCGCTGTTTCTCCTGGGGGACCAGCCGCTGATCACGCCGGCGCTGATCGATACCCTGATCCGCTCCTACCAGGACTCCGAACAGCCCGTCGTGATGCCGGTGTACCGGGGGCGGCGCGGCAACCCGGTGCTCTTCGACCGCGAGACCTTCCCCGGCATCGAAAGCCTCGACGCCGACTGCGGCGCGAGACCTCTTTTCGAAAGGTACCGGGAGCGCCTGCTGCCGGTACCGGTGGAGGACGCCGCCATTCATCTCGACGTCGACACCGCCGCCGATTACCTCCGGCTCCTGGAGCTGGCGGCAGGCTGCGCCGCGACACCCTTTGCCAGCAGCAGAGAAAGGAGCCCGTCATGAACTTGGATACTTACCTCGTGCTTTTCAGCGCCATCTTGATTGTAGCCGTCCTCTACTCCTGCGTCGGGCACGGCGGCGCCTCCGGCTACATCGCGGTGCTGGCGCTTTTCAGCGTGGTGCCGGAGGTTTTCAAGCCCACCGCCTTGCTGCTGAACGTGATGGTGGCATCGGTGGCCGCCTATTCTTTCCGGCGTGCCGGCCATTTCTCCTGGGGGCTCTTCTGGCCTTTCGCAGCGACCTCGATACCCTTCAGCTTCCTCGGGGGGTACCTCAGCCTGCCGCAGCACCTCTATCGCCCGCTGGTCGGTGTCATCCTGCTCGCCTCGGCCTGCCGGCTCCTGGTGCACAGGGAACCCGATGCCGTTTCGCTGCGCCGTCCGCCCCTTACCGTGGCGCTCCTGGTGGGTGCGGTGCTGGGGCTTCTCTCCGGGCTCACCGGGGTGGGTGGGGGGATCTTTCTGAGCCCGCTTTTGTTGCTGCTGCGCTGGGGGCGAGCGCGGGAGGTCTCCGGGGTGGCGGCCCTCTTCATCATGGTCAACTCCTGCGCCGGCCTGCTCGGGCACGCGAGCAGTCTGCAACTGGTGCCGAGCTTCGCGCCGCTTTTGGCGGTGGCCGCGCTCATGGGAGGATGCGTCGGCTCCTTCCTCGGGAGCAGCTTCCTGCCGGTGCGCAGGGTGATCAAGGCGCTCTCCCTGGTGCTGACGGTAGCCGGGGTCAAGATGCTGCTGGTGTGATGGAAAACGGCTTGACCGGATAATGGTAATAAGGTACCTTTATACCCTAAACTCCGGCAGCGGCCGGCCGGTGACGAAGTGTGCACCCAAAACGGGATCCGTGATGACCGGTTTCTTGCGCAGGCACAAGGTTTCACTGACTCTCGCGGCCGTCGTCGCCCTGACAGTTTACGCACTGATCACCATCGTCGACGCCAACGACGATGTGCGCGCGGAGGCGAGGGCGAGGTTCTTCGAGCAGTACAGCCGGCAGCAGTACCTGGTAGCGCAGTTGACGGCGAACTCCCTGGACGAGCTCTTCGCCACGCTGCACCGGAATCTGGACCTGGTCGCCAGCCTGTTCGAGGGTCAACGGGTGGACCCGCGAAGAGCACGGGCGGTGCGTGCGAGCCTCGGCAAGATCTACGCTTCCCTTGCCGGTACGCCGGTCATCGACCTGGTCGTTTTCGACGCGAACGGGACCGCCGCCGCCATAGAGCCCCACGATTCTTTCACCCTCGGGCGCAGCTATGCCTGGCGCGACTACTACCGGTGGATGCGTGACCGGAGGGAGCCGGGGCGCATGTACGTGTCGCCCCTCATGCGCATGGAAGGGGGACGCCTGCGCGGCGCGAAGGAACTCATCGTCGCGGAGGGGATCTACGGAGTCGGCGGCGAGTTCCGCGGCGTGGTCGCCTGCACCGTCGACTTCGACCAGCTGGCCCGCAGGCACATCCTCTCGGTGAGGATGGGAAAACACGGCCATGCCTGGCTCATGGACAACACCACGAGGACCATCCTGGTCGATCCGAACGGCAGGATCGCGGGAATGAGCTTCGACGAGGCGCTGCGAAACAAGTGGGACCGCCTGTACCGCCTGCTCATGCGGGCCGGTGACGGCAGGCCGGGGAGCGGCTGGTACGACTTTCATGACCCGGACGACCCTTCCCGGCAGGTGCGCAAACTGGTGAGCTACCACCCGGTGCGCCTCGACAACCGGCTCTGGACGGTCGGCGTTGCAACCCCGGAGCGGGAGGTCGAGGCGCTGCTCACCTCCTTTTTGCAGCGGCAGGAATTCATCTCAACCGCCCTCCTTACCACCATTCTCGGGGTGGCCGCCTTTCTGCTCGCCCTTCTTTTCAACTGGAACAGAACCCTCTCCACCCAGGTGGCGCTCCACACCCGTGCGCTGAGCGACACCCATGCCCGCCTCAAGTCCACCTTCGACGAACTGCTGGTGGCAAAGAAGGTGGCCGCGACCGGTCACCTGGCCCTGGGGCTTGCCCACGAGATCCGCAATCCCCTATCCGCCATCAGGATGAACATGCAGATGATCCGCAAGAGGATCGAGCCCTCCGGCGTCATGTTCGAGAACTTCTCCATCGTCGAAGGGGAGATCAAGCGCCTGAACCGTCTGTTGAACGACGTACTGGACTTCGCGCGTCCGCGCCCGCTCAGGCTGCGGAGCGTCCCGGTGGCAGAGCTCGCCGGGCGCCTCATGCAACTCATGTCGCAACGCCTGACCGACGGCGGCATCGCCGTTAGCACCGATCTCGACCCGGAGCTGCGCCTGGTCTGCGACCCTGAACAAATCCACCAGGTGCTTTTGAACCTCGTTCTTAACGCGATGGAGGCGATGGAGGGGAGTGAGCGGAAGCAACTGGAGATCAGGGCACGCGCGAAGGGGGAACACGCCCTCATCGAGGTGTGCGACACGGGGGCGGGAATTGCGCCTGACAAATGCGAGCAGCTGTTCGATCCCTTCTACACGACGAAAGCAGTGGGGGGACTCGGACTTTCGATCCTGCAGACCATAGTGATGAACCACGGCGGAGGCGTTAGCGTCCATAGCGAGCCCGGCGCGGGGGCCGCTTTTACCATTACCCTGCCGCGAAGCGGTCCGCCGGGAAACGGAGAATGCATTGAAGACCATCCTTATTGCTGACGACGATGCCGCCATCAGGCGCACCCTGGAGCTGCACCTTTGCGAGGAGGGGTACTCGGTGGTCACCGCGGGAAACGGACGCAGCGCCGTGGAGATCGCCGCCGAGAGCCGCATCGACCTGGTCCTTCTCGACCTGCGCCTTGGTGGCGTGGACGGCTTCGAGGCGTTAACGCTCATGAAGGAGCGCCGGGGGGATTTGCCGGTGGTGATGGTCACCGCCTACGACGACATGCAGACGGCGATCGAGGCGATAAGGCTTGGCGCCATAGATCACCTGGGCAAGCCGGTCGATCTCGACCACCTGGACAAGGTGATCGCCCGCATCTTCCAGATGAGCGCCCTTTCCAAAAGCGGGGTGGCCTTCTGCGATTCCCCCGATCCCCCGTTCGAGCCGAACACCATGGTGGGACGCTCCAGGGGGATCAAGGAGATATACAAGGTGATCGGGGCGGTCGCGGACTCGCGCGCGACCGTGCTGATCCAGGGGGAGAGCGGCACCGGCAAGGAGATGGTGGCGAGGGCGCTTCATTTCAACAGCAGTTTCCGCAACCGTCCCTTCATCGCGGTCGCCTGCTCCTCGCTTGCCCCGACCATCTTGGAAAGCGAGCTCTTCGGTCACGAGAAAGGGGCCTTCACCGGCGCCTACAGGACCAAGCCCGGCAAGTTCGAACTGGCCCAGGGGGGAACGCTGTTTCTCGACGAGATCTCGGAGGTGAGCCAGGAGATCCAGGTGAAGCTCTTGCGCTTTCTCCAGGAGAGGGAGTTCGAGAGGGTGGGGGGAGTGGAGACCATCAAGGCGGACGTGCGCGTGGTCACCGCGACCAACAAGGCGCTCGCGGGGCTTGTCGCGGTGGGGGAGTTCCGGCAGGACCTCTACTACCGCCTGAACGTGGTGACCATCGACCTGCCGCCGCTTAGGGATCGAAAGGACGACATCCTCCTCCTGGTCCGCTTCTTCCTCGGGAAGATCAGGCTGGAGACCGGGAAGAACGTGGACGTGGTCCCCCAGGAGACGCTGGACCTGATCCTCGCGCATCCATGGCCGGGAAATGTGCGGGAGCTGGAGAACGCGCTGCGGCGGGCCGTGCTCTTGTCCCGCGGCAGCGTCCTCTTGCCGGAATCCCTGCACCTTGGAAGCACGGGAGAGCGGGAGCGGTTCCCCCTGGTGATGAAGCCTCTCCACGAGGTGGAGCGCGAGCATATCGAGAACGTGCTCGCCTTCACCTGCTACGAGAAGAAAAGGGCGGCCGAGATACTGGGAATATCCCGGCCGACCCTGGACCGGCGGCTGAAGGAGTACGGGGTGGAAGAGCCTACGGCGTGAAGCATGAAACCTTTCCGTGTCAGCAGTTCCCCTGCTCGGCGGGCTTCCCTCCGGGGACTGCGGCGCGTGAGGCGGCGGGCTCAGGCGCCGTTCTCACCAGGGGCCATTTGTCGAAGAACGTGTTCAGCAAAAGAAGCGTCATGAGCAGGGCGAACTGACCGGCCAGCACCCCGAGCGGGGGGACGCCCATCCCGAGGTCGTTCGCGCCGTAGGGGATGAGCTTGAAGCTCTTAAGCCAGACGATGCCGTACAACGTCCCCCCTCCGAACCAGGCCGCCATCCTGCAAAGGATCCTCGCGGCCGTGCCCGGCACAAGCTGGGCGTTCGGGTAGTCGTCGAATAGGTGGTGCCAGGCCAGCATGAAGACGATCACGGAAAGTTCGAGCGAGGCGACCGCCACATCGGCGGGGAGCCCGGGTACGAGGTTCAGCGGGACGATTACGGCCTTGATCGCGGGGGGGAGGATAAACCCGGCGGCAAGAGCGATGATGAACCCGGCAATCCCCATGAACGGCTGTTTCTTCGCAAAAAACTTCATCGGGTACAGCTCGCCACCCTCCACCGGCATGATGGCGAAGATGACGTAGGCCTGGCAGAAGGCGGCGAAGGCGGGCCACCCACCGAAGGGCGCGGTGACCACCTGCTCTTCCCCGATGGCGAGCTTCATCCAGCTCGGCACGATCAGCGCCATCCAGGCGATGAAGGTGACGGCGGTGCCAAGCGCCAGGGTCGCCCAGCTCTCGAACGGCTTCTCACCCTTGCCTGCGAAAGGCCACTTCTGGAAGAGCGAGACCAGCGGGATCTGCGCGATGATCACGGCCAGCGCGTAGAAGTTCGACGCCTCCCACGCCTCCAGGGCGAGATGGGCCTCCGTTGCGGAACCGGGGGTGAACATGACGGCGAGGCTGAAAGGCTTCCACCAGATCCCGAGGAAGCTGATCAGGGCGAGAAAACCGACCGCTCCCGCGCAGAAGGCGATCAGGGTGTAACGGATGCCGGTCCAGGGCTGCCTGGTCGCGACGGCGCTCTTGCCGTGATTCCCCATGACCAGGGTGAGCCAGATCCAGCTGTTGATCACGGTCCAGAAGAAGGTCCCCCTGGCGACCGCACCGATCAGGTTCCCCGCCGTTTTCGGATCCGCGGCGGCGAGCCCCGCGGCGGCCAGGTTCTGGTAGATCGCCTTCACGGTGAGCGCCCACGCCGGCCAGATCAGCATGGCGGCGATGAAGCTCAGCACGAGGGCGGCGGCGCCGGTGCCAAGCGGTGTCTTGAACTGTCTCTTCATCGTGGATTGCTCCATAAGATCTCCTTTTCACGTCTGACGTTGTTTCGGGATTAGAAGAAGTAAAAGGCCGAGACCCGGTAGACGTTCGCCACCCCTTTATCGGAGGTGCCCGCCGCGTTGTTGCCGTAGCGGGTGTCCAGGTGCTGGTATTCCGTTCCGAAGCGGATGGCGGCGTTGATGTCGTAGGAGACGTTGGCGAAGATCTGCGAACTCCATTTCTGGAAGTTCGCGATCCCGTCGTAGCTTCTGTAATCGTAGGCGTTGCGCCTGCCGTAACCGGCGGTGAAGCCCAGGTTTTGCGTCGGATAGAAGATCCCCTGGCCGAACATGCCGTACCCCTTTGCCGGGACCTTATGCCCCGCAGGCCCGATGAGCGGTGTGGCGGTGGCATAGTTGAAGGACATGTTCGCCGCCTGGTATGCCTGGGCCTCGAGGCTTGCGGTCATCGCGCGGCTCTTGCCGTCTTTGGAAGGCAGAAGCGGCACGAAGAGGTAGCCGCCGTACCCCCAGGAGGCGACGCTCCTGTCGTTCACGCCCACGTCCTCCTTGCCGTACAGGCCAAAGAGCCCGGCCTGCAGCGGGTTCATGGAGAGCCCCCAGAAGCCCGGCGCGACACCGAGACTTTTGCTCACCAGCATCGCCTGGCCCGCGGTGTTCACCGCCCCTCCCCAGGTGTCCGTGGTCGCGCCTGACTGCTGGTTCGAGTCCTGTACCGGGTTTTGCAGCGAGAGGCTCAGCTTCACGAGGTTCTTATCCGAGAGCTTCACCTTCTGCGTGACCCTGAGCTGCGCCACGCGCGGTTGCTGCGGGTTGCCGGCGGTGGCGCCAAGGCCGAAATCGAGGGTGGAGGCGGAGGCTACCCCGAAGTTGTCCCAGTACTGCCCGAACAGGAACTGGGTGTTCTCCCAGTCCAGCGTGCCGTAGGCGTGGCGCATGCGCAGGTTCCCGGACTCGTTCGTGCCGTTGGCGCCGTAGAAGTCGACCTCGATGAGTGCCGCGGTTTTGGCGCCCAGTACCGGAGGTCCGGCGACCTTGAACCAGAGGCGCGATTGGCGCGCGGTGAAGACCGACTGGTCCTGCTTTCCGGCGGGTGAGCTCGTCTTCGGGATGCCTCCCTGCTGCAACGTCGCCAGGGCGCCGTTACCCCCAAGGTTCACCGAGTTGTGGACGTAGTCGAGCTTCACCATCCCGCCGAGGCTCAGGTTGAACTTGCTCGTAACGGGCGACGAGAGCTTGCCGTAGAAGCCGGGGGCCACCTCGCAGGAGGGGTCGAAGTCGCAGTTGTAGGCCGGCGCGGCACTCGGGGCGAGTTCCTGGCCGAAGGCGGGAGCAGCGAGAAGTAAAATGGCGGCTGAGAGGCTTTTCTTATTGAGCACGGATGCCCTCCTTTTTAATTGGTGCCGCGTCTATCAGGCGGCCTTTTGTTGCTGCAGCATGTCGCGCAGTTCGAAACGCTTGATCTTGCCGGTAGCGGTCTTCGGGAGCTCATCCATGAACCTGATCCAGCGCGGGTACTTGTACAGGGCGAGCGACGACTTAACGAACTCCTTCAGCTCGGACTCCACCTTCTCAGATGGCTCCTTCGAAGCCGCGAGGACCACGAAGGCCATCGGTTTTACCAGGTCGTCCTCGTCGGACGCGCCGATGACGGCGCATTCGAGCACGTCTGGATGCTCGATGAGACACGACTCCACCTCGTTCGGGGAAACCCAGATCCCCCCGACCTTCAGCATGTCGTCGGAGCGCCCGGCGCAGTAGAAGTACCCTTTTTCGTCGCAGTAGTACTTGTCGCCGGTGTTCACCCACGGCCCCATCATGGTCTCGGTGGTTTTCTTGTGCTTGTTCCAGTAGAAGGCGGCGGCGCTGTCCCCCTTGACGAGGAGCGTTCCGATCTCCCCGCCGGCGACGTCGCGCATCTCCTCGTCGACGATGCGCGCCTCATACCCCGGCACCACCTTGCCGGAGCTTCCCGCGGCGATTTCTCCGGGACGGTTGGAGACGAAGATGTGCGCCATCTCGGTCGAGCCGATGCCGTCCAGGATGTCGAGCTGGAAGCGGGCCTTCCAGCGGTGCAGGTAAGAGGGGGGGAGGGCCTCTCCGGCCGAGACGCAAAGACGGACACCGGCCATCTGCCCGTCCTGTTCGAGCATCTGCCCGTAGAGGGTCGGAACCCCGAAATATAGGGTGGGGCGGTGACGGCGCACGGTGGCGTAGACCTGTTCGGGAGTCGGCCGGTGGGGCAGGTACACGGCGGTCGCCCCGACGTGGAAGGGGAAGTAGATGCCGTTGCCGAGGCCGTAGGCGAAGAAGAGCTTGGCTGCCGAGAAGAAGACGTCATCCTCCTTGATTTCGAGGACATTCATGCCGTAGGTGCTCGCCGAGTACACCATGTCGTGCTGCAGGTGCACCGTTCCCTTCGGAGAGCCCGTCGACCCGGAGCTGTAGAGCCAGAAACAGGCGTCGTCCCGGCAGGTGGGAGCCGCGTCGAGCCGGTCCGACTGGGCCGCCAAAAGCGTGTCGAAGTCCAGATCCCCCGGTCGCATGCCGTTCACTGGAGGCTCGCCCGAGCAACAGGGGACTTGTCCCCCGTAGCCTTGGCGAAGGGGGACGACGATTACGTGCTCGAGGAAGGGGAGCTCATTGCGGATCGGCTCGATCAGCTCAAGAAGGGGCGCATCCACCACCAGGACCCGCGTCCTGGAATCGTTCAGGTAGAACCGGAAATCCTGCGAGCGGTTCATCGTGTTCAGACAGACCGGCACCGCGCCGATCTTTATGGCGCCGAAGAAGGCCTGCGGATACACCTCCGTATCCAGAAGCAGCAGGGACACCCGCTCCTCCATGCGGACCCCAAGCGACTTCAGGGCGTTGCCGAACCGGTTCATGCCGTCCTGCATTCCGGCATAGGTGAGCAAGCGGTCCTCGCAGAGGACAGCCGCTTTTTCCCCTCTTCCCTCACGGACGTTGCGGTCGACGAAATAATCGGCGGCGTTGAAAGCGTCGGGCAGATTCAGACTGTACGGCATGGCGACCTCCTGTTTGGGCGTGGTTGTGATGAATTCTGAAAAGATGTTTTGCAGATCGCGAGCCATATCCAGTTTTAAAATTCAATATTGGCATTAAAAGTGTAAATCGCTGTATTGTTGTTGTAATTTATGGTGGGTTTATGTGTAACACCGTTTACTTTTAATAATTGGTGCGACTTGCGTGTAACGTTTTGAGGGGCGGATGTAAAGGTTTGCATCGGGGAAGGGGGGGGCTTTATGGACCGGGGGGCGGCGGAGCAGTATCGACAAAAACTGACGACGGCGGACGAGGCGGTGCGGCAGATCCAGTCAGGCTGGCGCGTCTTTCTCGGCTCGGGCTGTGCCGTGCCGCAGTCGCTTTTGTCAGCGCTGGTCAGGAACGCGGGACGTTTTCACGACCTGGAGCTCATACAGCTCTTGGCTTTCGGTACGGCAGGGTACTGCACCGGGGATTACGCCGGCCGCCTGAGACACAACTCTTTCTTTATAAGCGGTCAGATCCGGGAGGCGGTCCGCGAGGGGCGCGCCGATTACACCCCGATCTTTCTGAGCGAAATCCCGGAGCTGATCCGATCCGGGCAGAGGGGGTGCCAGGCGGCCTTGCTGCAACTGTCTCCGCCCGACCGCCACGGCTACTGCAGCATGGGAATCAACGTCGACATTCAGCGGGCGGCGCTCGACCGGGCGAAGCTCGTGATCGCCGAGATTAACCCGCGCATGCCGCGCACCTTCGGGGAGACCTCGGTCCACCTGAGCAGGATCGACCTCGTGGTGGAATCCGACCTCCCCATCCTGGTCTCCGAGGCAAAGGAACCGGACGAGGTGGAACTGCAGATCGGCTACCACATCTCGCGGCTCGTGGAGAACGGCAGCTGCCTGCAGATGGGTATCGGCGCCATCCCGGGAACCGTCCTCAAGTACCTCGCCGACAAGCGCGATCTAGGGATCCATACCGAGATGTTCAGCGAGTCGCTTTTGCCGCTCATCGAGCAGGGCAATATCACCAACAGGCTTAAAAAGGTGCACCCCTTGAAGAGCGTGGCGAGCTTCGTCATCGGAAGCCGGGCCCTCTACGACTTCGTGGACGGCAATCCCGGCGTTGAGTTCCACCCGTCCGACCACGTCAACGACCCCCGGGTGATCAGCGCGAACGACAACGTGGTCTCCATCAACTCTGCCCTCCAGGTCGATCTCACCGGTCAGATCTGCGCGGACAGCATCGGCTACACCTTCTACAGCGGCATCGGCGGCCAAGTCGACTTCACGCGCGGCGCGGCCATGAGTCGCGGCGGCAAGCCGGTCATCGCGATCAGGAGCACGGCCGGGGAGCTTGGCGTAAGCCGCATCGTGGCGCGCATTGACGACGGAACCGGGGTGGTGACGAGCCGCGGCGACGCGCATTACGTGGTGTCGGAATACGGCATCGCCTACCTGCACGGCAAGACGATCCGGGAGCGCGCCCTCGCCCTCATCTCCATCGCCCACCCCGATTACCGCAGGGATCTGCTCGATTTCGTCAAGAAGAAGCACTACGTCTACGAGGACGAGCAGGTGTGGCAGCAGGCGCTCGACCGCTACCCGCGTGACTACGAGGAGTCGCGCTCGTTCAAGGGGGTGGAGCTTCTGGTGCGCCCGCTGAAGGCGGTCGACGAACGCCTCCTGCAGGAATTCTTCTACAGTCTCGACCCGGAGAGCGTATACAACCGGTTCTTTGGCAGCAAGGTCCGGATGGCACACCGCGAGGCGGCGAAGCTTGTCTGCATCGATTACGACAGCCGGATGGCGCTGGCAGTCTTCGAGCGGGAGGAGGGGGTGGAGAGGATGGTGGCGGTGGCGCGCTACGCGGTGAACCCCCGAAGCGGGATGGCGGAGACCGCCGTGGTCGTCAACGACGGCTTCCGCCGCCTGGGTGTCGCCCGTCACCTCATGCGCCGCCTGGAAAAGTACGCCAGGGGGCGCGGTGTCGAGGGATTCCAGGCCGAGATCCTGCCGGCAAACGAGGCGATGCTCCGTTACCACCGCGAGCTCGGGCATTCGCTGGTCCTTTCCCAGGAAAGCGGCAACTATCACATGGAGTACCGCTTCGAGGTATGAGGCGGTTCATCTGATAACGGCGTTACGATTTTACGCCATCGTCATTTCCTTCATAACCTCTCCGGCGGAGTGTCCTGCTCTCTGAGCGTTTAATTCGTGCAGTTTCAGACTCTTATTCCGATTAGGCTCCACACTGGTCCTCTGCTAGAAAAAAATCCAATTCCGCTTGACAGGTAAAATGGTATTGTGGTACCTGTTTACACAAAACAAAGTTTTGCTGATTTGGCTCGGTCCGGTCAGCCATTAACGAAGGAGGAGGTTTTATGTCCAAGCAAGCGTATCGCTGGTCCATGACGGCCGTTGGTGAACCTATGGCGAAGAGCGAATTCACCCCGACCCCCGGAGCAGGCGAGGTCGTGGTCGAGGTTGCCGGTTGCGGCGTCTGCCACACCGATCTCGGCTTCTACTACAGCGGTGTCCGTTTCAACCATCCCGCTCCGCTCACGCTGGGGCATGAGATCAGCGGCCGCGTGGTGGCGACCGGGGAGGGCGCCGGCGCCTGGGCGGGGAAGGCCGTCTTGATCCCGGCGGTCATGCCTTGCGGCGAGTGTGACCTCTGTCTTTCAAGCCACGGCACCATCTGCCGCGCCCAGCAGATGCCGGGTAACGACATCCACGGCGGGTTCGCATCGCACATCGTCGTTCCAGCGAAGACGCTCTGCCCGGTGGACGAGAAACGCCTCGCCGCGGCCGGTCTCAAACTGGCCGACATCTCCGTCGTGGCCGACGCGGTCACCACACCCTACCAGGCCGCGGTTCAGGCCGAGGTGAAACCAGGTGACGTAGCCATCGTCATCGGCATCGGCGGAGTGGGTGGCTACGCGGTCCAGGTGGCCAACGCGCTCGGCGCAACTGTCATAGCCATCGACGTCGACCAGGCGAAGCTGGACAACATGGCCAAGCACGGCGCGGCGCTAACCCTGAACTCCCGCGAGATCCAGGGGAAGGAGCTCAAGAAAGCGATCAACACCTTCGTGAAGGAGAAGGGACTCAAGGAGACCTGCTGGAAGATCTTCGAATGCTCGGGGAGCGCGCCAGGCCAGGATACCGCCTTCGGTCTGCTGACCTACGGCGCGACCCTCTCCGTGGTCGGCTTCACCATGGACAAGATCGAGCTGCGCCTCTCCAACCTGATGGCCTTCCATGCGCGAGCGCTCGGGAACTGGGGATGCCTCACCGAGCTCTACCCGGCCGCGCTTGACCTCGTCCTGGACGGCAAGGTGAACCTCGCCCCCTTCATCGAGAAGCACCCCCTGGACAACATCAACGAGGTCTTCGCCTCGGCCCATGCCCACAAGCTCACAAGGCGCGCCATCCTGGTCCCGGGCGCGCAGGGAGGTGCATGATGAGCGAAGCCGCGGCAGCTGCACAGAACGCGACGGCGCAGGTCAACTCCCCGCTCAAGGTGAGCCTCGAGCGCGACGGGCGCCTGCTTAAACTCACCCTTGCGCGTCCCAAGGCGAACATAGTCGACGCGGCCATGATCGCCGCGCTGCAGGCCGCCCTCGACGAGCACCTCGCCCGTCCGGAGCTTAGAGCCGTGCTCCTTGCGGCCGAGGGGTCGCACTTCAGCTTCGGGGCGAGCGTCGACGAGCACATGCCGGACTCCTGCGCCCAGATGCTCAAATCGCTGCACGCGCTCGTGCTGAGGCTCGTTGAGAGCCCGGTTCCGGTGCTGGTCGCGGTGCGCGGCCAGTGCTTGGGAGGCGGACTCGAGGTGGTAGCAGCGGGCAACTTCATCTTTGCCGCCCCGAACGCCCAACTGGGCCAGCCCGAGATTAAGCTCGCTGTCTTCGCACCCGCCGCTTCCTGCCTGCTGCCGGAGCGGATCGGGCAGGCGCAGGCGGAGGATCTCCTCTTCTCCGGGCGCAGCGTGAGCGCCGAAGAGGCGCTCCTTATGGGTCTTGTGTCGGTGGTTGCGGAGGATCCGGACCAGGCGGCCTACGACTACTTCGACAAGCACCTTGCCTCCGTGAGCGCGAGCACCCTGCGCTTCGCCGTCAGGGCCGCCCGCACTCAGTTCGCGCAGCGGGTCAGGGCGAAGATCGAGCTCGTGGAGAAGCTTTACCTTGAAGAAATGATGAAGACGCACGACTCGGTCGAGGGGCTCATGGCCTTCGTCGAGAAACGTCAGCCGACCTGGCTCGACCGTTAGCCGTGCGATAACGTACTCACCTCCCGCAAGGGGGGAGGGGGGATTGCCGTTCTCTCGGACAGGCGGCAATCCCCCTGAGTCCAAAATGTAAAGACTAAATCCCCCCAGGCTCCCCCTTCGCAAAGGGGGGGACGTGACGCCAAGGTTGCCCCTTTGAGGGAGCACGACCGGCTGGGGGAGTCCTATCCAACTGCTTTAGAGGGGGCGACATGAGCAGCTTTCTGAATTTCGAGGGACGGACCGCGGTGGTCACCGGTGGCGCGCGCGGACTGGGGCTTTCCATCACCCGCACGCTCCTAGCGCACGGCGCGAAAGTGCACGTCTTCGACGTGGCCGAGGGTGAGGCGGGAGGCGACTACCAGTTCCACAAGGTCGACATCACCGACCCTGCGAGCGTCTCGGCCGCCGTCGCCGCCATCCCGGAACAGGTGACCCTTCTGGTAAACAACGCGGGCATCACCCGCGACCGCAGCGTCCTGAAGATGTCCGACGACGAGTGGCAATCCGTGCTCGGGGTCAACCTGACCGGCGCCTTCAACGTGGTCAGGGCCTTCGCCCCCGGCATGAGGGACGCTGGCTACGGTCGCATCGTGAACATCACCTCGATTAACGGCATCCGCGGAAAGTTCGGCCAAGCCAACTACGCCGCCTCCAAGGCCGGTCTCATCGGGCTCACCAAGACCCTCGCCCGCGAGCTCGGGCCGAAAGGGGTCACCGTGAACGCGGTGGCGCCGGGGATGGTGCTTACCGACATGGCGCTCGCTCTCCCCGCGGAGATTCTCGACAAGGCAAGAAACGAGTGCCTGCTCCCGGATCTCGCGAGGCCGGAGGACATCGCCAACGCGGTCGCCTTCCTCCTCTCCGACGCGGCCGGAAAGATAACCGGCGAGGTGATAAGGGTGGATTCCGGGCAGTACATCTAAGAACCCTAAGGCTTTAACGCGGAGACGCAAAGCCGCGAAGACGCAAGGTGAAAACCTTGTATGGAAAGCCTTTACCCTAAATGCCTTCTTAGCGCCTCCGCGCCTTTGCGCCTTTGCGTTAATGCTTTTAGGTCGTTACCAAAATCAGGCCTGCCGCTGCGGCGGGGGCATGGAGGTTCATGTGCGTGAAGCGGTGATAATCGATGCGGTGCGGACGCCGGTTGGAAAATTCGGCGGCGCTTTGGGAAAGGTGAGGCCCGACGACCTGGCGGCGCTTTGCATTTCGGAGCTGGTCGAGCGCAACAGGCTCGATGCTTCCCTCGTCGAGGACGTAATCCTCGGGTGCACCAACCAGGCGGGCGAGGACAACCGCAACGTGGCGCGCATGGCTGCGCTGCTTGCGGGGCTTCCGCACAGCGTCGGCGGCCAGACCGTGAACCGCCTCTGCGGATCGGGGTTGAACGCGGTGAACGCGGCGGCGCTCGCCATCAAGGCGGGTGAGGGGGACGTCTTCATTGCGGGAGGCGTCGAGTCGATGACCCGCGCCCCCTTCGTCTTCGCCAAGGCTGACTCCCCGTTCTCCCGCGACATGAAGATCTTCGACTCGACCATCGGCTGGCGCTTCGTTAATCCGAGGATGACCGAGCCGTACGCGAAGGAGGCGATGGGGGACACCGCGGAGAACGTGGCGCAGCACTACGGGATCACGCGGCTGGAGCAGGACGAGTTCGCCCTCGCGACCCAGAGGAAGTGGAGCGCGGCGCAGGCGGCCGGGAAGTTCGCCGACGAGCTGGTGCCGGTCCCCGTCCCGCAAAGAAAAGGGGAGCCTATCCTCGTGGAACGGGACGAGTTCCCGCGCCCCGACGTGACCATCGAGCAACTCGGGAAGCTCCCCGCCGCCTTCAAGAAGGAAGGTAGTGTCACCGCCGGGAACTCAAGCGGCATCAACGACGGGGCCGCCGCGGTCCTTCTCATGGAAGCGGAGCGCGCCCGTGCTCTGGGGTATCGCCCCATGGCGCGGGTGGTGGCGAGCGCCGTGGCGGGCTGCGATCCGTCCTACATGGGATTAGGTCCCATCCCCGCCATCCGCAAGGCGCTGGAGCGCGCGGGGCTCTCTATCGACGACATCGATCTCTTCGAGTTGAACGAGGCGTTCGCCGCCCAGGCGATTCCCTGCATCAGGGAACTCGGCATCGACCCGGAGAAGGTCAACGTGAACGGCGGCTCCATCGCCATCGGCCACCCGCTGGGCTCCACCGGCGCGCGCATCACCGCGACCCTCGTGCACGAGATGAGAAGGCGCGGCGCGCGCTACGGCATCGCCTCGCTCTGCATCGGCCTCGGGCAGGGGATCGCCACCATCGTGGAGCGGATCTGAAAATAAGGAGTAAGCCATGACTGCGCCAGGTGGACAGAATCCGCGGCCTTTGAGGGTCGATTTCCACGTGCACCTCGCATCGTACGACGGCTCTCTGCACCCCTGGGTGGTGGATTGGATGCGGCTGTCGCACCCGGTCGACTACGAGGCATACGTCGCCAGCTACAGCGACCCCGGTGCCTTCGAGGCGCTCCTCGAGGAGGAGGGGGTGGATTACGCCTGCCTCCTCGCCGAGTTGAACCCTGTCACCACCGGCGTTTGCAGCAACGACCAGGTGCGCGAGTTCTGCCGCGGCAGGAAGAGGCTGATCCCTTTTTGCGACTTGAACCCGTGCCTGCACACCGACCTGGGGGGAGAGCTGCGCCGCAAGGTGGAAAAAGAAGGTTTCCGCGGCATAAAGCTTTATCCCAGCTACCAGCACTATTACCTGAACGAGCCGAGGATGTACCCCCTGTACCAGGTCGCGCAGGAACTCGGCATCCCCGTCCTGATCCATACCGGTTCTTCCGTCTTCAAGCAGACGCGGCTCAAGTACGCGAACCCTTTGCATCTGGACGACGTGGCGGTCGACTTCCCGGACCTTCCCCTGGTCATGGCCCATTCCGGACGCGGCTTCTGGTACGACCGCGCCTTCTTTCTCTCCAAGCTGCACAAAAACGTCTACATGGAACTCTCCGGGCTTCCCCCGGCAAAGCTTTTGACCTACTTTCCCGAGCTTGCACGCAACACGGACAAGACCATCTTCGGCAGCGACTGGCCCGGCATGCCGCGCATCCGTCACAATATGGATGCAATCGCGGCGCTGCCGCTGCCCGCCGACGGTGTCGCGGCGATCCTCGGAGGGAACGCGGCCCGGATTCTCAAGTTGTAAGTCCGGAAGGAGCACGGCATGTCTCTGATCGATTCCTACGGCAGGCGCATCAACTATCTACGGCTCTCGGTGACGGACCGCTGCAACCTGCGCTGCCGTTACTGCATGCCCGCCAAAGGGGTGCAATTGCTCCCGCAAGACGGGATCCTTTCCTTCGAGGACCTTCTGAGAATTTCGGAACAGGCGGTTCTCGCGGGAATCCGGAAGATACGGGTGACCGGCGGCGAGCCCCTGGTGCGCAAGGGGATCCTTCCCTTCCTCTCGAACCTTTCCCGGCTCCCCGATCTGAAGGAACTGGTGCTGACCACGAACGGCACCTACCTGGGTGAGATGGCGAAGGGGCTGAGGGATGCGGGAGTGCAGCGGCTCAATATCAGCCTCGATTCGCTGAAGCCGGAGACCTACGCCAGGATCACCCGCGGCGGACGGCTCTCCGACGCCCTTACCGGCATCGAGGCTGCGGAAAAGGCGGGTTTCCCGCCGCACAAGATCAACGTGGTGCTGATGCGGGGCGTCAACGACAGCGAGATCATGGATTTCGTTGAACTGACCCGCGAGCGCTCCTACAACGTCCGGTTCATCGAGTACATGCCGACCGGCCACTCGGGCAACTGGCGCACCCTGTCCATCCCCGGATCCGAGGTGCTGGAGCGGATCGCGCAGCGCCACCTGATCGAGAAGGTTGCGCCGACCGAGCATTCCGGCCCGGCGAGCAATTTCAAGGTGCGCGGAGCGCCGGGTACGCTCGGGATCATCTCCGCCATGACCGGGCACTTTTGCGACGGCTGCAACCGGCTGAGGGTAACTGCGTCGGGAGTGGCGCGGGGATGTCTTTTCTCCGGGGAAGGGGTCGACTTGAGACCCGCCCTGGCGAGCGGAACGGACGCCCTGCTCAGGCAGGAGATACGAAACATCGTGCAGGCAAAGCCTGCGGGACACGAGATGAGGGGGAGCCGTGCATTCCCTCCCGTTTCCTTCCACATGTCCGCCATAGGCGGCTGAAGATGACGGGTCGTTAGAAGTGACCGCGGCGGAGGAACCATGACGTGGGTCTACAGGTATGAAAAGGGGACGTTGTCGGCGCGGGAGCGCGAGGTGGTCGAGGAGGTCCCGGTCGTCCTCAACGTGAACGGAAGGGAGCTCGCGACCTTGATCGCCTCTCCGCACGACCTCCGTTTCCTGGTGGTGGGATTTCTGCGCATGCAGGGACTAGTCCAGTCGGTGGAGGACTTTCATCTCCTCTCGGTCTGCAGCGATTTTGGCATGGCGAAAGTCGAGATCCGCGGTGAACTCCCGGAGAGCCTAAAGCCCGTACTCACCTCGGGGTGCGGGACCGGGATCAGCTTCACCATCCCGAAGGCGCGCCAGGTGAACCCGGAGGGGACCGCCGGGAAGAGCTACCGACCCGCGGTGGTCTTCGCCATGATGGACGCCCTGGCGCAAGAAGCGGACGCCTACAAAAGCCACGGTGGCATACATTCGGCGGCGGTGGGGGACGGGAGCATGATCCTTTTCTCCGAGGACCTCGGGCGTCACAACACCATCGATCGGATTGCAGGTGAGGCACTTTTAAAGGGGATTGATCTGAGCGGGATGATGCTCGTCACCTCCGGGCGGATATCCACCGAGCTTGTGGCGAAGGCGGCGCTTCTCGGCATCGGTCTGGTGGCCTCCCGCACCTCCCCGACATCGACGGCGGTCCGGATGGCGGAGGAGGCCGGGGTGACCGTCATCGGCTACGTCAAGGCTGATCGCTTCGAGGCATATTCCCACCCGGACCGGCTGGATCTGGTGGGCGCGACCTGACCTTTTTTGTCAAGAAGGTTGACATACGTATGTGATATTTCGTATACACAATGCGTTCGCCTTGCCGTGCGGTCGAGATTTTCGCCCTTTGGCATAAGCGGGAAAAGGGAATATGGACCAGGCCATCGACATAGCCGGACCGGCTGCAGGCAACGCCATTGAAGATTGGGCCCCTTCGGGGATCCTGCACCTCGATGCACAGCTCTGCGTCGTCTCGCTGGACGAGGCCGCCGGTGCCATGCTCGGCGCCGCGCCACATACTCTGCTTGGGCGCAGGCTGGACGAGATCGCCGATCTGGCGGATCTCGGCGCCCTCATGAAGAGCGGCACCGTCTTCACCGGTCAACCGATCGCGGTCAAAGGACGCCGGATCCTTTGCGATTACCTCCCGACCGTCGAGTCCGATCAGGTAGTCGGTGGGGTGCTCTCGCTGCAGCGGGTTTTGCCGGAGGTGCACGACTCCCAGGTGGACCTGAAGGAATTGCTCCAGTCAGCGGGTGCCTACCTCGACCTCAACTACGACGGGATCGTCATCTGTGACCGTGCCGGTATCATCGTCATGGTCAACCAGGCCTTCGCGGAACTCCTCGATACCACTCCCCACGCCATGATAGGTAGGCACCTCGACGAAACCTATCCCAACTCGCAGCCGTCGCGCCTTCCCGGCGTGATGGAGACCGCGTCCCCGCAGATAGGCATCACACACTACCTGAACGGCAAACAGGTGTACGCCTCCCTCTATCCCATCCAGAAGGATGGGAAGGTGGTGGGGGGGATCGGCAAGATCCTCTTCAAGGACATCCGTGAGATCACCCTTATCGCGAACCGGCTGCAGGCTGCCCCGGAGACGCGTGCGCTGGCCGGTAGCGTGACGAGAAAAGAAACCAGTTCACGCTACGACGTGAACAGCATTGTCGGCCAGAGCAAGAAGATCCTCGATCTCAAGGAATCCCTGCTACGCGTGGCGGCGAAGAACTCCAACGTCCTTTTGCTGGGGGATAGCGGTACCGGGAAAGAACTCTTCGCGCACGCGATCCATGCTGCGAGCAACCGGCGCTATGCACAGTTCGTCAAGGTGAACTGTGCCGCGATACCCGAGCACCTCCTCGAATCGGAGCTGTTCGGGTACTCCGAGGGGGCCTTCACGGGCGCCAGGAAAGGCGGCCAGTTGGGCAAGTTCGAGCAGGCGCACCTCGGCACGATCTTCCTGGACGAGATAGGCGACATGCCTCTCTACATGCAGGCGAAGATGCTGCGCGTCCTCCAGGAGCGGGAACTGACGCCGCTCGGCGGGGGCGCTCCAAAGATGGTCGACGTGAGGGTGGTAGCCGCCACCAACTGCAACCTTGAGCACCTGGTGCGCGAGGGGAAGTTCCGGCAGGACCTCTATTATCGCCTGAAGGTGGTAACCCTCAGCATCCCGTCCCTTAGGGAGCGCAAGGAGGACATCCGCCCTCTCACCATGAACTTCATCCAGCAGTTCAACGAGGAGTTCGGGCTGGAGGTGCAGGGGCTGAGCCTCGAGGCGAGGGAAATCATCATGCGCTACGACTGGCCCGGCAACGTGAGGGAGCTGCGTAACGTCATAGAAAGCGCCTTCAACCTTGTCACCGGCCCCCTTATCCTGCGCGATCACCTACCGGAACAACTCTCAAGGATGCATACCGATTCCGGGATAGAAGCCTCCGCCGCGCAGGACATCGGTGGATACATCCGGCAGAGGCTCGGGTCCGCGCCGCTCTCAGAGATCGTGGACGAGTTCGAGAAACTGCTTGTGGAAGCCGCCATCGAGGCGAGCCACGGCAACAAACTCCACGCCGCCGACCTGCTGGGCATCTCCCGGCAGTGGCTCTACAAGAAACTGCACAAGTACGGCGCCGATCCCGGCGAGGATCACTGACCGGAGCTCAGCTTTCCTACATCCGTTCCCCTCCGTCTTACCTGTATAAATCCCTCTCTGCCAAAAACCTCGTTTTGCTTATCGTTATCCCATAACCGTTTCAGTACGTATCTTTGCCGGACTTTTTCGCCGTGCATGACAGTGGGGTGATAGTGTAAACAAATTGGATAATAATTAAAGGTGGTGTGTATATCCCGCTAAGTACTAGTTTTTGTACTGTTTTTAGGACGCTGTCTCCTGTTGGTGTCAACGGATGTTTACATACCCATCCAGGGGCGTTCGAGGTTGTTGTGAAAATATACGAACACTGTTTTGTTGTATGTTGCGCACTTGCGATAAAAATAAATGACTTTCGTCAGAAAAGCGCGCTTTTGGTATTGCCGTTGCTATATCTCCGTCACAAACACGAGCCTGTCGTCAGGACGTTCAACCCTAAAGGATGGAGGTACCACCCGTGAAGAGTATCGCTCTGGCAAAAAGTAGTTTTGAACAGGAATACCGTCAGAAACGTTGTACGCCCGCTGAGGCAGCCTCGGTCGTTAGATCAGGAGATCACCTCTGTTTCCCGCTCGGCGTGGGGGAGCCGACCCTTTTCGTGAAAGCCTTGGCGGCGCGCAAGCGCGAGCTCGAGGGGGTGGTGGTGAACCAGCAGCATCACCTCTGTCCCGACTACTTCACTGAGGATTCGGTGCCGCACATCAAGGTGAATGCCTGGTTCACCAGTCACGTTTCCCGTGAGGCGGTGCAGAAAGGGTGGGCGGACTTCGTGCCGAACCATTTCCACGAGGTGCCGAAGCTCCTGAGGGAATACTGGCCGGTGGACGTGGCCGGTACCGTGGTCTCGCCGATGGACGAATTCGGCTATTTCACCTGTAGTCTCTCGGTGGGGTACACGATGGAGGCGGTGAAGAAGGCCGATAAGGTGGTGGTGCAGGTGAATCCGCACGCCCCCCGCACCCACGGCAACTGTCACATTCACATCTCGGAGGTGGATCACATCATCGAGTGCGATGAGCCTCTGAAGGAGCTGCAGATCCCCGAGGTCTCCCCCGTGGAGGAGGCAATCGGTGGGTACTTGGCAGAGATGATCCCGGACGGCTCCTGTCTGCAGCTCGGATGGGGCGGCATCCCCAACGCCGTTACGCGAGCGCTACTGCACAAGAAGGATCTGGGTATCCACACCGAGCTCATGTCGGACGGCATCGTCGACCTGATGCTCTCCGGTGCGGTGAACAACTCCAGGAAGAACATCCATCGCGGCAAGGCTCTCGCCACCTTCGCCCTCGGCACCAAGCGTCTCTTCGACTTCATGAATGAGAACCCGATGATCGAGATGCATCCGGTTGACTACGTAAACGACCCGGCCGTGATCGGCTCCATCGACAACGTGGTGGCCATCAACGCTACCATCCAGGTGGATCTTCTGGGACAGTGCTGTTCCGAGTCCTTCGGGCACCTGCAGTGGAGCGGCACCGGTGGGCAGGCGGACTTCGCGCGCGGCGCGAACCGCTCGCGCGGCGGCAGGGCCTTCATCGCGACGGCGTCAACCGCTAAGAAAGGGACCGTCTCCTGCATCGTGCCGACCCTCACGCCGGGGTCGTCGGTGACGACCAGCAAGAACGACGTCGACCACGTTGTGACTGAGTTCGGCGTGGCGAAGCTGCGCGGGCAGACCGCGAAGCAGCGGGCCATGAACCTGATAAACGTGGCGCACCCGGATTTCCGCGGCGAGCTGATGGAAGCCGCGCGGAAGATGAACAGGATTTAGTTTGGCGGAAAGGGCTTCGTCTTCACGTGGAGCCTCAGGTGAAGCGAAGCCCTCTCCCACCTGCGGACCGAAGCCCTTCGGTGGGCAGGTGGGAGAGGGGACAGTGGACGCTTTCAGCGGAAGCTGATGCCTGCTGTATTGAAGTCAGGCGCCGGGATCAGCCTTTGGGAGCTTCCTTCTGGGAGGCAAGTTCGGCGCGCAGGCGGGTGTTTTTGAGGGCGGTGGCGAGGGTTATGGTGTCTAGAATGGCCCGGGTCACCGTGTCGATCTCGTTGGTTATCGCCTGCAACTCCTCGACGACGGGATCGGCCGCCTTGTTCCAGTGCGGCATGTCGAGATCGGATTCCATCGTCTCGAAGAGCTTTATGATGTCGAGCAGCGTGGTGCGGTTCACGTTGCCTGCGAAGCGGTAGCCGCCGCCGACGCCGCGCATCGCCTGCACCACCCCCTCGTGCACCAGGTTGCGCATCACCTTGGCCAGGTGGTGCGAAGAAATGCCGTACTTGTCGGCGATGTCGGCGGTGGAAAGCTGCCGCTCCGGCTCGCTCGCCAGCTCCAGCACAGAAATAAGCCCGAAGAGACTTGCCTTGTTCAGCTTCATGTTTGCTCGCTCCAGTGGGGCGCTCGGGCGCCCCTAGTCGATTTGCTTTTCCAGTTCGATGTAGCGGCCGGTGCGCATCCCCATGCTGCGGAAGAAGGAGAGGGTGAGTTTGCTGTCGATGTCCACCATGGTGCGGACCGTGGAGACCCCGGCCTCTTTGAGCCGCGCGCAGATCTCGTCGAACATCTTCTTGCCGATGCC
>MTLC01000326.1_pt1 | contig 34148 bp, 30 predicted proteins | sample 1982451 | NCBI WGS metagenome assembly MTLC01 (sample SAMN05710165, study PRJNA340218) | biofilm metagenome | isolation source: sample SPH anode biofilm adapted to +100 mV | place: USA | collected 2012-02-03 | reverse complement strand
TTGGCTTTGAGGTGCATTCGTTTCCGAATAACGGACGCATTCAAATCACAGGTGAGCTGCCGATAGCTCCCAATTTGGCGGCTAATAAAGGGAAAGCGCTTCCTAAACCGGGGGATACCGCGTACATTCTTTTTTACGCCGGGGAAGGTTATTTTTATGCTTGGTTTAAGAATAACCTGATTTACTTGCCCGGTTCCGGTATTTCTTCGCTGCCCTTTAACGGCGATTTAGGTATTGCCCGCTTGTGGGCCGGTTATAAGGGCGTGGAGAATCGCGGCGAGGAAATGTGGTTTTGCTTGCAAAAAAGCACTGGCGAAGAGGGCTGGGTTAAATTTGCGGATCGTGCTCAGTGGCAGCCGGGAGCAGCCGGCAATGGCGTTTTCTTAGGGCAGCCGTAAAGCGAAAGGTAGAGGAAAGGGAGGGGATTTTATGTTCAAGGGAGCCATTACTCCGGTGATTACGGTGTTTAACAAGCAAGGGAAAATCGATGCGGCTGGCAATACGCAGCACATCAATCGTCTGATTGACGAAGGCATTAACGGCCTACTGTTCTTGGGCAGCATTGGCGAATTTTTCGCGCTTACGATGGACGAGAAAAAAGAGTTTATTGATTTGGTCGTGCAGGTTACGGATAAGCGAGTTCCTGTATTGATCGGTACAGGGGGCACTATCTTGGCGGAAGTCATTGAACTGACTAATTATGCGCAGCAGGCTGGCGCTGATGCGGTAGTCGTCATTTCTCCCTATTATTTCCAGTTGGGGAACGAAGTGTTGTACCGTTACTACGCGGAACTGGCGAAAAACACCACCATGCCAATTATGATTTACAATTTCCCGGATCGGACGTCGGTTAATCTGGACCCGCAGCTGGTGCTGCGCCTGGCCAAGGAATTTTCGCATGTGATCGGGATTAAGGACACGGTTGACGGTATCAGCCATACGCGCAAGCTCATTCAGCTCGTCAAAAAAGAGCGCCCGGATTTTTGCGTTATGTCCGGTTATGACGAATACATGGTGCCCAATTTGCTCGCAGGCGGCGACGGCGTCATTGGCGGCCTGACCAACGTCATCCCCGGCGTGTTCCGGGATTTGCTGGCGGCGTATGAAAAGCAGGATTTTGCCGGTGTGGCCGCAGGGCAGGCTAAAATTTCCGTGCTGATGAACCTGTACGATTTGTCGTCGCCCTTTGTGGCGGCCATTAAAGGCGGCGTAGCCTCTCAAGGCATAAATATCGAGACGGTCACGCAGGAACCGTCTTTGGCTTTGCAGCCTGAGCAGGTGGCGGCTATTGAAAAGTTGGTGCAAAATGTCAACAATATGTAACGATTTGTGGGGATGTTTGTAAATTTAATAGTTATATTTTAAAGAAAATCCCGGTAAGCGTTGGTGCTTGCCGGGATTTTTAGGATAAATGCAAAGAACGGTCCTGTAAGATGATGGAGCATGGTAAAATGAATACTGGAAATGAAGCTAAGAAAGCAGGGGAAGTATGAACGGGATGCTGTTGCCATCGGCAACTTTGTTGATTATTGACGTGCAAAATGCGATTGATGATCCGACGTGGAGTCGCTGGGGGGGGAAGAAACCATCCGAAAGCGGAAGTAAAGATGGAACAACTGTTGCGGGCCTGGAGACAGGCAAGACGCAGGGTGATTCATGTGCACCATTGGTCAACAGAAGCAGGCTCAACCTATTATCCTGGACAACCAGGTTGTGAAAGTAAAGCGTGTGTATCCCCCTTGGAGGGAGAAACTATTTTTTGCAAAGATGTAAACAGTGCTTTTATTGGTACAAAGCTGGAGTCATATTTGCGAGCAAAGGAAGTGAGCCAATTAGTAGTGTTTGGGGTAATCACAAATAATTCCGTAGAAACGACCGTGCGTATGGCCGGAAATTTGGGTTTTGAAGTGTTTTTAGCGGAAGATGCCTGTTTTACTTTTGCTAAGGCTGATTATAGCGGGAGAGTACGAACCGCGGAAGAAGTGCATGCCATGTCCTTGGCCAACTTAGAGGGAGAGTACTGCCATGTTGTAGAAACTGCACAAATAGAACAATGGTTATGAATATAAACGATCATAATGAGAGGAGCCGGTAATCGATGCGGCAAAAGTTAAATGTAGTGACTTTGGGAGTGCGTGACTTAGCGAGATCTCGGGAATTTTACCAAAATGGCTTGGGCTGGAAACCCTCTTCAGCCAGCCAAGAGAGCATCGCTTTTTTTGATTTGGGCGGCGTGGCGCTGGCCTTGTACCCACGGGAAGAATTGGCGGCCGATGCGACCATCGCTGCAGCGGGGACCGGGTTTTCCGGCTTGACCCTGGCTTATAACGCGAAAAGCGAAAAAGAAGTAGATTCTGTCTTGAAAGAAGCTCGGGCTGCCGGAGCTGTCTTGGTTAAAGCGCCTCAGAAGGTGTCTTGGGGCGGCTATAGCGGCTATTTTGCCGATCCGGACGGTCATTTGTGGGAAGTGGCCTGGAATCCGTATCTGGAATTGGATAAAAAAGATGCGTTAGTGCTTCCGTGAACTAAAAGCTTACCAGACTCGTTTGAGCATGGCCGTGGCTTGCCAGTAGTGACTGTGCTGTCCTTTTTCGCCGCTGACCTGGCTGGTTAGGCTCCAATTGTTGCCTAAGCTGCCTTCGCTGGCTAGTTGCCAGGTGAGGTAGTTGCGATCCTGGGTAATGCCGGTGACGGTCAGCTTGTCTTGGGGATTGCCGCTGAAGGTTACTGTCATTTCTGGATTGTAGCCGCTGAGCACGTGCTTATAGCCAAGCTTGGCGCTGAGACGGCCGTGGGGCAGAGGCCGCGTGAACTTCAAGCCCGCCTCAAAGGTGCTGTAGGTGTTGGTGAGGTCGTCCGCCTGTTGATTATAGACGCCAGCGTCTGTTTCTGCATAGCTGTCCTGGCGGTAATGGGTGATGTCCAAAGCGCCGTAAGGGATGGTGCGCCAGGAGGATGGTCCCTCCTGATAAGTCTTGTAGTTGGCTGCCAGACTGGCGCTGAAGGTGCGGCTGTGATACTGGCTGTTGGCGTTCAGGCCCAGATTTTGAAGGGTGCGCGTGCTTTCGCTGCGCTGCTGCCCATAGGCCAGCTGAGTATCGATGCTCCAGGTGTCGCTGGTGTAACCGCGGTACCAGCCCAGACGGTAGTCACGGCTGTTGCTGTTGGCCTGGTCGGAGGAAGCGTCTGTTTTTTCGTAGGACAAAAACCAGCCGCTGCGGCTGGCAAGGCTTTGGGCGCGGTCCCAGCCGAGAGTGAAGCCGAAGCCTTGGGTTTGAATTCCGGGAATGTCATTTTTGGCGTCCAATGAGCCGCCGCTGCGGCTGAGTTTGAACCACCAGCTGTTGCGTTCGTCCCAAGGCAGGGAAACGACGCTTTTCGCGGTGACTTCGGTTTCTGAGAGACCATTGACAGGAACGGCGACTTCGAATTTTTGCAGCTGCCGCGTTTGTTCCAGACGGGCGGTGACGGCATTTGCAGTCAAGGGGCTGCGCTGTACTAGCAGGCTTTGGTTGACTTGGGCGCCTCCGTAAATGGAGGAGAGAGCAGTTTTTGCAGCGGCGGCGTTCAGGCTGTAGAGGCTGTCCAGTTGGCGTTGCGTCGACTGGCCTTCCAGACGGTCGTACATAGTATTTACGGCCGCGTAGGTTTGCTGCTGCTGCGGGCTGACTGCACCCAGGTTGTTGTTCTTTGTCAACTGCAGATAGGCGCTGCTACCGTCTTGGCTGCCGGAGGCATTGAGCAGGCCGGTAAAGGCGGAACTGGTGAAGGCGCCGCTGACCGCGCTGGCGGTCAGCACGGTATAGGGGCTGGTGCTTGCAGTGGGCCGGTAGATGCTGCCAGGGACCGCGCAGAAGGAAGTTCCGTTGATGTCGGCAGCGCCTGTGACCGCTACTTTAGCGGCAATGCCGTTTTGGACGGCGATGGCCAACTGGCCGGAGCTGGCAAGATTGCCGTCGATGGAAAGCGTGCCTGGTTGGCTGTAGCTGCCTGGCTGCAAAATGCCGCGGTTATAGACGCTTTGCGCAATGCGTCCAGACCCGGCCAAAGTGCCGGCTGGGAGGCTGTAGGCGTTTCCGGCTACCGAGCCGTCGATTTGCAGGGTGCCGCCGACGGCAATACTACTGCCCTGATAGGTGTTGTTCCCCGATAGAGTTAAGGTGCCGGAGCCCTCTTTATAGAGCCCTACAGGCAAATCGAGCAGACCGTTGGCTGCTGCTTTTTGATTGTAGAAATTGATGTAGTCTTGGCCTTGGGAAAAAGCATAAAAAACGTCGCCTTGCTTGTAGTAGGCGTAAATGCTGCGCAGGTCTTCGTAGGGGCTGTCGGCAGCCAAAAGTCCGGCGCGCTTTTCGCCGATGTTATTGCTCCAAACGCTGTTATACCCTTGAGTATTGATGGCGTAGAGAGCCTGGTTTTTCCCGTAAGCGGCGGCCGGACTGTAGCTGGAAGCGTCCAGGCGGCGGGCGTTGAGCAGTCCGGGGCCGCGGACGGCGGAGCCGGCATCGAGCAGGCCTTGGCCAAAGACCATTTCCCGCGGCGTATTTTCGTAAACAAGCTGGGGCAGAGCCAGAAACTGGTTTAGCGAAGTATAGCCATAAAAAGAAGCGAGGGGAACTTGGTTTTGCTGATAATACGAGGTTAAATCAGCAAGCACCTGTCCTGCTGCAGGACGCGGGCCGAAGTAAAATACATTAATCTTTGAAGGGTAGGTTATTGCGGAGTTGCTTTTGGGATCTTCCGTATCTTCTTGGACGACCAAGGTGAACGAAGGCAGGGCAAAGCTTTTATTAGCGCTGGAGAGTACGACGTCCGTAAGCTGCTTGCCTGTCATATAAGGGAAAGCTTGCTGCACAAGTCCTACCGTGGCCGTGACATAGGGGGCGGCCATGGAGGTGCCGCTCATCAGAAGATAACCTCCTGTGGCGGAGTTGAGAGAATTGATATCCCAGCCTGGTGCGGCGATGCTGTTTTCTTCTACATATTTCGTCAAGTCGCTGAAACTGGCTAAGGCCTGTGTATCTGTGCGGTTTTCAGCAAGGTGGAAAGCGTTTTTGTTTAAAGCCACGACATTGACAAAGTTTCCGGCGGTTTCCGGCTGCAGATAGGAAAGAAGGCTGCTGCCGCCAGCCGCAGTATGGCCATGATTGCCGGCGGCGAACACCAGTACTTTGTCGTAGTTTGTGATGCTGTTGCGCAAGGTAGGCAGGGTGTCGCTTTCGCGGTTAAGTAAGTAAATGATTTCTTCTTTACCTTCGCCAATGACGTCAATGTCATAGTTGAAGCCCCAGCTGTTGTTGATCACACGGATTTGCGGATTGGTGTTGTAGTATTGGTAAACAGTAGCAAGAGGCTCATTGGCAAAGGCATTTCCGGAGAGAAGATCGGCATCGAACGCCAAACCATGCATGCCGATGTTGTTTTTGGCGGCAGCCATGATTCCGCCTACATGACTTCCATGGGTATATTGAACCCAATCGTAGTCAAGGGGCGGCCCGGCGATGTAGAAAGAGTGGCTTTTATTCGCAAGTTCCGGATGCGACAATAAGGCAAACTCGTCGTTAATGCCAAGGAGAATGCCGCGTCCGGTATAACCCAAGGCGTAGGCTTCAGCGGCGTTGACTAATTCCAAGCCCGTGCTGGCGTAGTATTCCGGTGTTTTAAAGGCGTCGGCGTTCGTGCAGTGGCCGGTGCTGGTTAAAAGAAGAGACGCACCGATCAGCAGCGCCAAGGAGCGGCGAGAGCAGTTTGTTGACGGCATAGAAAAATCCCCCTCTTGTTGGTGCGCGGCTTTTGGTTCAAGGGGACGGTTCTCCTGAACCAAAAACCGCTCAGACTGACTCGGAAGAACCGTCCCCCTGAACCAGGTAAACCTAGCGACGTTTCATGAGAAGTATGTTTCTCTCCATATCGGCTTCAAAACGCTGAAAATCCTCGCGCAGCTGCTGTTCCAAGGCGGCTTTGACGGAACCTTGGGGCGGGGCGGTTTTGAGGCGGTTGAAGTCGCCGTTGATAAAGAGGCTTTCTCCGGGCAGGTAAGAATACTCCAGGCTGCTGAAGGCCAGCCACTTGAGATGGCCGTAGCTCAGGCCGAACCATTGGGCGGCCCTGGCGTATTCCATGGTCAGATTGCTGCGGGAGATGCCTTCGTCGTCCGTGCAGAGCGTTACAGGAACATCGGCGTTCCAATACAAGCGGAAGGGATGCTTGTCGCCGCCAGCGACATTTAGGATGCCGTCGTTGCTGGTTAGGCAGATTTCTACGGCGGTTTTATGGTCCCGCATTTGACGCAGCAGGCCGTAGACGTCGTCTTCCCACTGAATGCTGAGGCCATGGCCGATGCGTGAGGCATGTCCCAAGGCGATGCTTTGGCTGATGCGGTTGCGCATGGGTTCATACGGCGAATAAGCCAAAGTAAGCTCGCCGGCATGAAGGTTGACCTTTAGTTTATCGGCGTTAGCTGGATTTTCTGCAACCAGGCGGCGCCATTCGCGGTCTAAAATACGCATTTGCGCAGTAAACTGGGTGCGGGAAATCCAGGAATCCTCAGGATCTAAAAAAGTAAGGCTGCGGATGCCTTGGTCGGAAAAACGAACAATCGAGGTAAGCGCTTGGCGTACTTCTTGCGTGAAAAATTCCTCGTAAACTTCTTGGTTCCATGGTCCGCTTTTCAAGGAGTTCGGCAGGGCGTTGCGATTGATGGGAACGATATAAGCTACGTCCACATTCCAGGCGCCGCCGGCTTGGGAGATGGTCTCACGGCGCGCCGCCTCCATCTGCTGCAGCCAGGTGCGAATCGCTTCTTCTTCACGCGGCGGTTCGGTCATGAGTTCCAAGTAACGGATTTTCTGACTGATGGCTCGCCCTACTTGTTCGCGCAGCAAGTCTTCTTCGCTAGGTACGGCGGCGGCAAAACGCCCAAAGGAATCGAAGAAATGGTCATGACCATTCTCTTTTTCTTTCGGTTGATTGCGCAGGGAAAGAGCGGAGAGAGCTTCGCCCATTTTAGAATTGCTTTGTTTTAACTCTTGCGCGGTATAGCAGGGGTTTGTGGTTTCTTTGACAAAGGCTTTGGCCGTGCGGTCAAAAACGAGGTTTTGGGCGATGGCCGAGTCTAGCAGCGTTTCCGTGTAGACCGCGCCCCAAGGATGATTGTGCAGATCTGCGCCTTTGGGCATTTTGTGCAAAAAGGCGACAAGCTCGGCTTCGTTTTTCTTGGCGTTTTCAAAGTATTGAGCAACTTGGGGGCTGGTGTCTTTCTCGACGGAGTCGCCAGCGCAAACGACAGCGGCAGGAAGGAGAAGAACGCTCAGGAGTATAAAAAACGCACATAACGCGGTCAAAACCTTTTTTCTATGTTTCATGCTCAAAACCTCGCTTTTTCTTGTTTTTTGGTTCAGGGGGACGGTTCTCGTGAACCACGCGGTCCTGGCTTGGTTCAGCAGAACCGTCCCCTTGAACCACCCCTGAACCGGAAATTACTTATGAACCTCAATATTCTGGAGAAAAAGCAGGATTCCTGTGCAGAAAATAAAGTTAGCAGTGTTTCTTTTGCAGGATTCTCACAGGCAGACGAGAATGTACAGGGCAGCAGGCGGAGAGGAATTTTTTCTGCGAAGGAGGAGCTTATGCGCAAGGATGCGGTTCGAATTGGTGTTTTTTGCCTATACATACAGCTGTTATTTATGTCCGTTGCCGCTGCAGATGCAGCGCAAGTGACGGTCTGGAACGAACAATTGGCGGTTATTGACGCGCAGATTCAAGCGCAGGGTTTGGAGCCGACTCAAAGTGTGTCGGGCCAGGCTGCGGCGAAGATTGTGCCGGGAGTAACGGCGGCGCTATTGGAGCAGAAACGCCAGATTCTGGTTAATGCAGGGTTTACGAAGTTTGCGTCGGTCAATTCGTACGGCAATTTCTATTCTTTTACAAGCCAAAACGGCTATACGGATACGCAGGTGCGACTTGTAGAGACGACAGCGCCTCTGCAGCTCCTGCGCCGGGGCAATCATCAAAATGCAAATGAAATTGCCCAGGGCTTTTTGGGAGCTTGGTGGTCGCCGTCTTATTATTCGGTGGAGGACTCTCGAAACCGTCAGGCTATTTTAAAGCAATGGGGCTCTGATTTGCAGGATATTTACGTTATCTCTGTACCGGCCGGCACAACGCTTGTGGCCGGCGAGGCGTCGCCGATGTCCCAAAACGGGGAAAGTCGCAGCGGAGGGGCCTATCAATACTGGAAGCGCAGCGGCCAGTCGGAGAATACGATGAACTGGCTGGTGTACGCGTTGTACGCGCCTAATTATTTGAGCAGCTACAGTCAGGCTTTGGTGGGCGCGCAGCGTTTAGGTAGAGAAGCTTTGGGCGACGTGTCGCAGCATTTGCTGGAGCTGCGGACTCATAAAGCGTCTGCGGAGGGCTTGTGGATGCAGCCCTATGGAAGGAATGGCGCATATGTAGATAACGCAGGGAATTCCTTTCATAATCAGTCCTATGGTTTGCATCTGGGCTGGGATCGTCCGTTAAAAACCGGACTGGATCAGCAGGCTTACTGGGGGATTGTAGTTGGACAAGGACGCGGCAGTTTAAGTCAGAGCGCTGCCAATGTGACGAATCAACTGTCGGCAAACTACGGCGGCGTGTACGGTTTACAGCGAAGCGGCATTGGGAGTGCTGTGTCGCCGTATTGGCAGGGATCTTTTTTGTATGGGCATCTGAGCATTGATAATGAAGTTCCCGGCTATTATGGTTATGGTTTGCGTCAACGTTATGGAGGCAGCATGGTGGCAGCTTCGCTGGAACATGGGATTACGCTGCGACGTACGGCCGAACTGACAGTAGAACCGCAGGTGCAGCTTTTATATGTATCTGTAGATCATGCGGCGATTTCAGATAAACTGGGAGCGACGGTTTCCGTCAAGCAGGGCGTGTCGTTGCAAGGGCGTGCGGGTTTGGAAGTTCGCCATGCGTCGCTGACGGCGCAACAATTACCCCAAAGTGTTTGGCTTCGCGGCGATTATATCCGCGAATTCAAGGGCGATGCGATCGCTCTTGTTTCAGGGGAAGAAGCGCATAGCTTTGGCGGCCGGCAACGGTATGTGTTGAGCGTAGGGGCGCAGCGAGCGCTGCCGGGAGGATGGCTGATCCAAGGGCAGGTGGAAAAAAGCTTTGGCAGTGAACGGGGGCTTCAAGGACAATGGAAGCTGAGTAAATCTTGGTAATGTTGGAGGGAAAGATGAAACTAATAATTGATGCAGACGCTTGTCCGAAAGCGGTGTTGCAGCATTGCTTGGCGGCGGGAGCTCGCTGGGGGCTTTCGGTAGTGACGGTGGCAAGCTTCAACCATCAGATTGTTTCGGACCAGCATATCACGGTAGGGAATGCTTCGCAGGAGGCGGATTTGAAGATCGTGAACTTGACGGAAGCGAATGATTTGGTTATTACTCAGGATTGGGGTTTGGCGGCGTTGGTACTGGCTAAGAAAGCGTGCTGTTTAAGCCCCTCTGGGAGTGAGTATCGATCCGAGAAAATGGATTTTCTGTTGGAGGAGAGGGAAATCAAAGCGAAAGTACGCCGCGGCGGCGGGCGAACGAAGGGGCCGCGTAAACGCCAGGCGGAGGATGACGCTCGTTTTGCGGCGGAGCTGGAGCGCTTGTTGCAGCAATTGACAGCAGAAGGGAATTCTAAGGCTTGAGGCGAGGGCGAGTCTTGTAGTAAGCAAAAAAGTAAAATTTTTCAATAAAGTCAAAGTGAGAACCTTGACGGCAAGGATTTTGAACGGTATAGTAAAAGTAAAAATATACCATTGCTCTTTAGTTGCTAGATTCCATTGCACTACATATCCACTAAGAAAAGGACTTCAGCGAGAGTCTCTTCTTTGTGGTTTTTTTTATAGGCGGCTGTTGTTTTTGTTGTGTAGAAAGGCAGGGAGGCAAGAACATGTGTAAAGGCTGTGGATGCTCCGCGCCGGGGGAGGCGCGCCTGGTGCTGCGAATTACGGGGATTCCGAAGGGGAGCAAGCAGGCGTTGGAGCAATATTTGCTGGATTTGCCGGGAGTCAATCAAGTGCATCTGCATATGCCCCTATTCGGGCATAACGGGCAGGTGCAACTGGATTATCTGCCGGAGAAGACGACGCCGGAGCAGATTACAGCGGCCATGGAGTCCTGGGAACCTTGGAGATGGTGAGAAATAGGCCTGCTAGAGCAAATTGCTTTAGCAGGCCTATTTTTAAAATCATTATTCTTGCAGTTGTTTTATGAATTTTTTTGCCGCTGTAGGTAAAGCGCTGTTTCTCTTGGTAATTACATAGACTTGCGAGTCAATGGATGGTTGTTCAATTTTTTTGAGAAGCAGTGATTTTTTATTGTCATACAGCATGGCCGACGTGTAGGGCATAACGGCAACGCCGATTTCAGCGTCGATCAAGTAAAAAGAAGAGCCAATATAATCATTTTCGCAAACAATTTTCAAAGAGATGTTTTTTTCTGTGCAAAGCTGATCTAAAATTTTTTTATAGCGCCGGTGTACAATAAGCGGCTTGCCGGTTAGCTGTTCTAAGGTGATGGCGGAAGAGGCCGTATCGGTAAAAAATTTCGATGCCCCAATGGCAACAAAAAAGTCTTGTTGGTGCTCTTTCAGAAAAGGATTTTTGACAGGCGCTGCATGATAGCGTTCTTGGTTAAAGGGAGCCCGCACAAAAGCCAGATCGACTAAGCCGTTGTCAAGAAGCTCCATGGCGCGAAAGCTGTTGCATTCATAGATTTTATAGTGGACTTCCGGATAGGCTTGTTGAAACGTTTGAATGCTTTGGGGCAGGACGCAGCCGCAGACGGAAGGAACCGTAGCGATCGTGAGCGTGCCGACGGTTTCGTTGTTCATGTTTTGCATCAAGGAAATGGACTGGTTGGTTAAGGATAGTATTTGCTGGGCTTTATCCTGGAAAATACGGCCTTCGTTGGTGATGTGAAGCGCGTGGCCTTCGCGGCTGAACAATTGGACTTGCAGTTCTTTTTCCAGCAGCTTGAGCTGATAGCTGAGCGGCGGCTGGGAAATGTTCAGCTTTTTTGCGGCAGCGGTCATATTGCTTGTTTCGGCAATAGCCAAAAAATATTCTAATTGTTTGTACGTCATAAATCGTTCCCCGTTATACAAAAATTGAATAAGACGATTTGAATTTAATATTTTCAATATGGTGATGATACTGCTATAATTAGGCCAAGTCAAGAAGCATAATAAAATACTAAATTGCCGCATACACAATGCCGTGTGAAGTTCCGGACTTCACACGGCATTTTTATGTTTTTGACGAACATAGTCGAAAAGGGGGAAAAGAAACGTAGCATATCGATTCTGCTGCTGGATGGATTTTAAAAGGAGGTTGTTTCGATGAGCGCTTTGACGATGGAAGCCGTAGTTGGTCGGATGGAACGATTGCCGTTCTCTAAGACGCACAAGAAGATTTTTACTTTAATTGCCGCCGGGTATTTGTTTGATGCTTACGACATTTTGCTCTTGAGCTTCATCATGCCGTCCTTGGCTAAGGAGCTGGCGTTATCGCCGGTTCAAATCGGTTTTGTATTTAGCATTTCTTTTTTAGGCATGTTTATCGGCGCTCTTTTGGGAGGAACGCTGGCGGATCATTTTGGACGACTGCGTGTCTTCAAATATACGTTATTGATCTTTTCTCTGGGAACTGCTGTTACCGGATTTATTAATTCCTATGAAGCGCTTTTGGTGATGCGTTTTATTACAGGTCTCGGCATGGGCGGAGAGCAGCCGGTGGTGTTTACGTATGTCAGTGAGATGATGCCGAATGCCTACCGCGGCAGGCTTAATGGCTTGACGGAAGCTCTTTGGGGCGGCGGCGTATTGTTAGCGGCAGGCGTTAGCTTTCTGATTGTCCCGGAGTTTGGCTGGAGAAGCGCTTTTTTTGCAGGTGTGGCCCCGGCGCTGTTGATTTGGTTTTTGAGGATGGGCATTCCCGAGTCGCCTCGTTGGTTTATGATTAAAGGCGATGCGGCGGAAGCGGAAAAACAGCTGTCTTTATTGGAAATGTCCATTGAAAAAGAAACAGGCAAGGCATTGCCTGCGGCGAAGCCTGTGGCGAAAGTCCACACCGAGAAGGGGAACAAGTTTTCCGTGCTTTTCCGCGGCGGCTTTGCCAAGCGGACGGTTATGCTTTGGATTCTCTGGTTTGCGCTGATGTTTGGCTACTGGGGTCTTAATACATGGCTGCCTACGCTGCTGAAGCAAGCCGGCTATTCGATTTACGCTTCGATTGGGTATGTGTTTGTGATGAATCTGGTTTGGATTCCCAGCGGCATTTTGGGCTCATACCTGGCGGACAAAGTTGGGCGCAAGAAGCCGACAGTAGTATATTTGCTTTTAGCCGGTGTTACGAGTGTTGTGTACGGCTGGGCGTTGGCCAACAAGCTGCCTGTAGAGGTGATGCTGGCTTGCGGTACGGTTACGATCTTGTTCTTGGCAGGTGCGTATTCGGTGGTCTTTGCGTATACGCCGGAGAACTATCCGACGGAGGTGCGGGGGACGGGGACTGGTATGGCCAATTCGTTGGGGCGCATCGGCGGCATTCTGGCGCCGTCAGTGGTTGGCTTCCTATTTCCTGTGATTGGCTTATACGCAACCTTGTCCGTGGTGGCAATGGGCTTTGTGGTTGCAGGCTTAGCGGTAGCGTTTCTCGGTATTGAAACGAAAGATCAGAATTTGGAAGCTGTTTCTGTTTCTGAGAAGATATCCGCCTAGCTGGTTATACAAAAAACAGATAAGACGATTTGAATTTAATATTTTTAATATAGTCAGAGTGCTGTTATAATAAGACCAAGTCAAATCTTGGACAGATACGCACAATGCCGTGTGAAGGTCATCCTTCATGCGGCATTTCTTTTTGACGGAATTCAGACACGCGTTCAAAGGAGCTGGAGGCATGGGCAAAGTACTGATTCAAAACATTGGCAGGATTGTAAGCGGGAATGTGAAGAGTCCTATTTTAGAAGGCGATTCTATTTTGATTGAAGACGGGCGTATTGCGGGCGTCGGGACCGCTTTGACGGCGACAGGCGCGCAGATTATCGATGCAAATGGCTCTACGGCGACACCGGGGCTGTTTGACTCGCATGTGCACACGACCCTTGGCGATTTTGCACCGCGTCAAAGTACGCTCGGCTATATTGCCAGCGCGTTGCATGGCGGCGTGACAAGCATGATTTCTGCAGGGGAATGTCATACTGCTGGGCGTCCGAGTGATCCGGCCGGTGCGAAGGCGTTGGCCGTGGTGGCGAGTAAGTCTTTTTACAAGGCGCCGCCTGCAGGAGTCAAAGTGCACGGGGGTGCGTTGATTTTGGAAAAAGGCTTGGTGGAAGAGGATTTTGCGGAACTGCAAAAAGCCGGCTGCTGGCTAGTTGGTGAGATTGGCCTTGGGAGCGTGAAAAAGCCGGAAGAAGCGGCTGTGATGGTCGAATGGGCTCGTAAATACGGTTTTAAAGTGCAGATGCATACCGGCGGGACGTCTATTCCAGGAAGCTCGACAGTAAGCGCCGCCGATGTCATGGTTGTTAAGCCGGATGTGGTGTCCCATATTAATGGCGGTCCGACGTCGATTTCGGAGGAAGAAATCGAAAAAATATTGACGGATACAGACTTGACCGTGGAGATTGTCCAGTGCGGCAATCCTAAGACAGCGCAGTTCGTGCTGGAAAAGATAATCAAGCTTGGAGCGTTTGAACGCGTTATTTTCGGCAACGACGCTCCGTCCGGCACCGGCTTAATTCCATTGGGTATTTTACGCAATATTGCTTTTGCCGCATCGATGACAGATCTCGCGCCGGAATTGGCCGTTGCTATGGCTACAGGCAATACGGCTCGCGCCTACGGTCTAAATACGGGAGAAATTGCGCCGGGAAAAGAGGCGGATCTTGTGTTGATGGATGCGCCGATGGGCTCAGTGGCGAACGATGCCCTTGGAGCGTTTAAGGCAGGGGATTTGCCGGGGATCAGCGTGGTGATGATTAACGGCCAAGTGTTGGTTTCTAAAAGTAAAAATACGCCGCCCGCTCAAAAAGCGGCCGTGGTGCAATAAGAAAGGAAACGGTGAAGTCTTATGAAAGAGCCGCAAATCAGAAAGATTGTTACGCAAGTGGAAGAAGTACGCAGGGAAGGCTTTAAGGAATTGGCTGCGCCGCTGCGCCGTTGCCTAGTGGCTGCGGTGATCAAGAATCCGTATGCAGGGGCGTACGCGGAAGACTTAGGAGAGCTGACGGAGATCGGCGAATATCTTGGCGATTATTTGACTCGTATTGCCGTAGCGCAGTTGGGCGAGAAAATAGAAAGCTACGGCAAAGGCGCGATTATTGGCATGAACGGCGAGCTGGAGCATGGCGCGGCTATTTTGCATCCAAAGCTGGGCAAGCCCATGCGTGAAGCCTTGGGCGGCGGCAAAGCCATCATTCCTTCCGCGAAGAAAAGCGGAGGTCCGGGAACCAGCCTTGACGTACCGCTTCACTACAAGGATGCGGCTTTTGTTCGTACTCATTATGACGCCATGGAAGTGCGCCTGGCGGACGCTCCTAAAGGAGATGAAATTGTTGTAGCTGTGGCCTTCACCGACGGAGGACGCCCGCATCCTCGCATTGGAGGGCTTCAGGTCAGCGAAGTTAAAGGAGAAGACGGTTTGCGGTAGGTGTGTATGAATAAAAAGTTAATAGGGTTTCTCCTGGCTCTTTTGGCAGGAGGCGGCATTTTATTTCTGCCGGAAATTCAGCATCTGTCTGGTGCAGGGCAGCGCTGTCTGGCGGTATTTGCAGCGATATTTCTGCTGTATCTGTTTGAATCGGTTCATGTGGCGGTAATTAGCCTGATGATTGTACCGATTTTGGTGCTTTTTCAGATTGCCGATATCAATACGGCTCTCAAAGGATTCTCTTCTACCTCAACGTACTTGATTATTGGCTCCTTTGTTATGGCTGCGGCCATGCTGAAGTCGAATTTAGGGGATCGAATCACCTATTGGGTGTTGGTTCAGGTCGGTACAAGCACGAGACGGATTTCGTTCGGAATTTTATGCGTCAACTTGGTGATGGCTTTTCTGATCCCGTCGTCAACGGCGCGCACGGCGATGCTGCTGCCCATTTGTATTAAGATTATCCGTTTGTTTCAAGATAAAGATGTAAAATCAGGTCGTTTCGGCGCGAATTTGCTTATGACGTTGTGCTGCACAAACTCTACCATTAGTGCGGGTATTCTAACGTCGACGGTAACAAATCCGATGGCGGTGCAGTACATTGAGGCGGCAACCGGTCAAGCGGTATCGTTTATGAAGTGGCTGGAATGGGGTTTTTTACCGGCGTTTTTGATGACGATTATCTGTTGGCTGCTGATACAGGTGTTTTTTTCCTCGAATATAGATGGAAACGGGCATGGTCGCGAGTATTTTCGGGCTAGGCTGGCTGAGATGGGACCGGTCAGTAGTAGAGAGCGCAATGTATTTTTGGTATTTGCAGGAACCATTCTGCTCTGGGTTTTCGGGGATAAGGTCGGCCTTGACAGCACGACAGTATGCCTTTTGAGCGCTGGCGTGCTGTGTCTGCCGATGCTGGATTGTCTGGATTGGGACGGCTGCCAAAAAAGCATTTCCCTGAGCGTGGTGTTTGTTTGCAGCGGCGGTATCAGCCTGGGCGCCGCCATGAGCCATACAGGGGCCGCCAATTGGCTGGCGGAAAGTATTTTTTCCGTGCTGCAGCTGAGCCAATATTCGCCGGAGGCGCTAATTAGCGTTCTGATTATTATTGTGCAGTTCATGCATGTTGTTTTTGTAGGCACGGCAACCATGGCTAATGTGTTTTTTCCGATTTTGGTAGGGATTGCTCAGGTTTCCAATTTGGATCCAGCGCTGACGGTATTGCCAGCGGCCTTTATGATTGGAGGCTATCCCATTTTGATGTTTTTCAACACAACCCCAAACCTTCTTTGTTGTGATACGGGCGAGCTAAAGGCGAGGGATTTTCCGCTCTTTGGCTGCGTCGTATCGGTTGTCGCCTGTGTGGTGTATATTGCCTGCGTGTATTGGTATTGGCCGCTTCTTGGTTAAAAGAGCGGTAACAAACGTGAAGTAGGAGCTGCATATGAAAATTGGATTTATTGGTTTAGGAAACATGGGCAAGCCGATGGCGATGAACCTGCTGCGAGCTCAAGGCGAATTGGTTGTCTACGACGTCAATCAAGGCGCGGTAGACGAAATGGCGGGGCTTGGAGCGACGGCGGCGGCTACGCCGAAAGAGCTGGCGGCGCAGGTGCAGGCGGTGATTACCATGCTGCCGAACGGGGCGATTGTTGAGTCAGTGCTGGCTGGTGAGAACGGAGTTTTGGACGGTGCGGCTCCGGGGCTGTATATTATCGACATGTCCAGTGTCGATCCCGGTTTTTCACGGCGCATGGCGGATTTGGCCGCAGCAAAAGAAGCAGGCTATCTTGACGCGCCGGTTAGCGGCGGCGTAAAGGGAGCCACCGCGGGGACGCTGACCATTATGGTTGGCGGTTCAGCAGAAACAGTGGCTGCCTGTCGGCCGATTTTAGAAATATTGGGCGAAAAAATTTACGAAGTCGGCGAGGTCGGTGCGGGAGACGCCGTGAAAATGCTGAATAATCTACTGCTGGCGGTGAATATGGCGGCAGCGGCGGAAGCCTTCGCCTTGGGCGCTAAGCTCGGCCTTGATTTGGAAACGCTCTATGAAGTGATTGGCGTCAGCTCCGGCAACAGTTATGCGTTGCAGGCCAAGATGCCAGGCTTTGTTTTACAGGGGAATTTTGCTCCGGGGTTTACCATCGACTTACAGTATAAAGACTTGGAGCTGGCCGTACAAACGGCTAAGGATGTAAAAGCGCCGCTGATGCTGGGAAATGTGGTGCAGCAACTTTACGGCCAGGCGCAGGCGGCTGGATTGGGGCGCGAAGATATTGCCGCCATTATCAAACCGCTAGAAGCGTTAACAGGCGTTCCTGCGAGAAAAAAATAGCTTTGAGTATGGCAAAGAAGCCGATGCATGCTTGGCATGCGTTGGCTTCTTGCGCGTTGGAGGAGTTTACATGGTTTTAGTAGAGAAAACGGCTTGCAAAGGCTGCGGGATTTGTCAGAAGAGCTGTCCCAAGGAAGCCATTGCAGTTCAGGATAAAGTGGCCTTTGTTAATGAGCAGTGCGTGGACTGTGGCGTATGCAGCCGGGTTTGTCCGTTTGGAGCCATTCTTCGCGGCCCTATATTGGCAAGCGCCGTCAGCTGCCGCTGTTGCCCGGTAGAATGCCGCATCGAACCGGGATTTGAAGGTGCGTGTAAGCGGTATACCAATATTGGCGGGCAGTTAGTTCGAAATCGGGATTTGGTATTGGAATCGCTGCCGGCGTCGAAGGCGCAGCTGCCGGAGAAGCCACTGACCACCGCCGTCGGCGCGGGGACGTCGTATCCTTGTTGTCGTCCGGCGCCGCATATTGTGGAGGCTAAGGTAAACGACGTAGATGTTGTGACGGTAGTGACCGAAGCGCCTCTTAGTTATAGCGGCATCAAGGTAAAGATTGATACCAATTTGCATATCGGTTCCGAAGGTGCGCCGGTTCTCTGCGAAGGAGCGGTGGTGGGCCTTGTAGATACCGAGGAGTATGGTGCGAAAATGCTTTCTTTAGGCGGAGCTAACGTACTTAGCGGAAAGCAGGGGTTTGTGGCGGCGAAAGTGGTTGTGGCTCTGGCTAACGGTGAAGCGGTGCGTTTGCAAGTAGCGAAAGGCAGTGTTTTGGATTTGCAGGTTGGCAGAGCGCCCGTAATTGACGGCAAGGTGGAGAAAAAGATGCGTGTCGGCTGCGGCAGCGCTACGGTGGGGATGTTTGCTGAGCTTTTGCGGCAAGTGGCGGACGAAACGATTGTGCTTGACTTCCATGTGATTGGTCTTTTGAGTGAACATCGCGCTGGTGAAGAGGTAGGGCTTAGCTATAGCGGTGTGGTTCCCAACGGGCGCAAAAGCACTCGAGGCCGCTATTTTGGCGAAGCTGGGCATGGCTGGGGCGGAACGACGATTATGTCGGCGGCGGAAGCGGTGCAAAGGGTAGACCTGGAAATAGCTCGGCCAGGAATGCGGATTTTGGTTACCGAAACGACCGGACAGGAAGCGGGAATGCTCGAGGTGCAGGCGGATGGGAGCGTGCGGGATATTCCTCTAACACAAGAGGTAAAAGAGGCGGTAGCTTTTATTGCTGAAAACTGCGAAGACGCGCGGGTTTCCGCTGTGTATGTAGGAGGAACCGGCGGCAGTGCTAGGGCCGGCGTGACGAAGAAGCCTTTGCAACTGTCGCGGGCCGTGCATGCTGGAGAGGTAAAGCTGACGATCGGCGGGGGGGATACGTATATTTTGCCGGGGGGTGGCATTAACTTTATGGTGGATGTGGAAAAAGTAGTTCCGCGTGCGTTTTCCTGGGTGGCTACGCCCGCGACCGTCGCCCCGGTTGAATATACCATGAAGAAAGAGACATACGCTTCTTTAGGAGGACATCTGGAGGCTGTCAAACCGCTGGCAACGATCAGAAAGGAAAATTTCTGATGAAGGAGACCGTATGCTTGTCTATAGAGTATGGACCGATGTGCCTGACGATTCAGGCGGCGGTTCCTGCGGGGCGGCAGCATCTTGTGGGCGCAGCAGGTCAGTATGCTAGAAGACTGCTGACGGAAACGGCGCGGGAAAAAGAAATAGCCAAAATGACGCAGCAGGAGCTTTTGTTGAAAGATGTTAGGCCGTCATCAGCGGTTGTGGCGAAGATGATAGAAGCGGTAAGGACTTCGGGGGATGACTCGTTGACTCCTATGGCGGCCGTGGCTGGAGCGATTGCGGATTTGACGGCGGACTATCTGGAAGAGCGAGGCGCTTCCATGGTGGTGGTTAATAATGGCGGAGATATTGCTATTCGTTTGCAGCCGGGAGAGATGCTGCGCCTTGGGGTGGCTGCCGGCGGGGCGGGGTCGTTTTTACCGATGACGATCATTACCTATGACAGCGGTATCCGTGGTATTGCTACAAGCGGGCTGGGAGGCAGAAGCCTTACCAAAGGGATTGCCACGGCAGCGGTGGTGGCCGCAGACTCGGCGGCGCTTGCGGACGCTTGCGCCACAAGTCTGGGAAATGCGGTGTTTGTTCATCATCCATTAGTGAAAATGTCACTGGCCGAAGAACTCGATCCGGCTACCGATCTTCGTGGTCAGTACGTAGTTAAAGAAGTGGGGACGCTGCCTTTGGAGTCAGTTCAGCACGCCGTGCATGAAGGGCAAAAGCGGGCGTTAGAGCTTTTGCGCCGACAGGTGATTTTGCGGGCTGCTGTTTATATTGATGACTGGGGCGTATGTTTGCCGGAGTCCTGGCTGCAAGAGAGAGCGTCCTGAGTGAATAAGGGGTCTAAGGGAGTGGTTTCGTGGAAACGGTAATCAATGTGTATCAAGCGTATCAAACTGTGCTGCCGACGCTTCACCTGCTAAACAATGGACGCATCGGGCTTACGCTTACAGATGAAGAAAAAATCATCCTATATCTTCCAGCGCAGAATTTGGATTTGAAATGCAAGGCAGGAGATGTCTTGGCGCCTGGTACCGGTATTTACCGGGCAATCCATGAGCAAAAAAGAGTTACGGCGCATATAGACGAGTCTGTATATGGCGTGCCTTATATTTCGATGGCGATGCCGATTGCGGATGCCGAGGGAAAGGTGAAAGGCTCGATCGCTGTTACGCAATCAGTGGAAGTCGAAGCGCTGCTGCGACGAATGGCGGAAGAATTATCGACGAATATGGAAACGCTGGCAGCGGCGACCGAAGAGATATCCGCACAGACTAAAGAAGTCGAAACCATTGGGCTTAGCCTGGCGGATGTGGCTAAAGCTACGCAAAGCTGTGTTGGGCAGACCGATCAAATGGTAGACTTTATTCGAAGTATTGCCAGTCAGACCAATTTGCTTGGCTTGAATGCGGCGATTGAGGCGGCCCGCGTGGGTGAGCAAGGGCGCGGCTTCAGCGTGGTAGCGGAGGAAATTCGCAAGCTGGCCCTTGATAGCGGCAACTCGATTCAAGGCATTGCACAAGCGTTAGGGAAGTTGAAAAGCGGCAGCGGGGAATTGTCGCTTAAATCTTCGCAGCTACAGGAAATGATTCACGAAATTAGTGAATCCGCCGGAAGCCTTGCTGATGCTGCGCAAAAGGTTAGCTCGGCTACGCAGCAAATGAATGCAGCGGCAGATAGTCTTTTTAGAGAATTGTAGCTAATAAGGAAGAGGAGGTGTGAAACGTGGCTTCATTTCAATATGTACGGGCTGCATCGATAGATGAGGCGTGTCAGTTGGCGGCGAGAACTCCTGGGTATATATGGCTTGCAGGAGGGACGGATTTCATGGTGCAGCTTAGGCTGAAGCGGCGTCACCCCTCTTTGGTTATTGATGTTGGTCGTCTTGAGGAGCTGCGGCGTATTCGCTTGCAAGACGGCAAACTGTCTATTGGCGCGGCGGTAACGCATACTGAACTAGTTCGGTCTGAACTGGTGCAGCGCTATGCTCCGGCTTTAGCACAGGCGGCGCGCCAGGTAGGATCGCCGCAGATTCGCAATCGAGGAACGGTTGGAGGAAATATGGGCAACGCCTCGCCAGCGGCCGATACTGTTCCGGCGCTGCTGGCTTACGGTACGGAGGCGGTACTGGCAAGTGCAGCAGGGCGGAGGCGGCTGCCGCTGTCGGAACTGGCGGTGGGGCCGGGGAGGCTTGCCTTAAAAGAAAGTGAACTAATTCATGAGTTTCTTCTTGCTCCGCAGCAATCGGACGAAGGCGCATGTTTTCAAAAAATAGGCAAGCGCAAAGCGCTGGCTATTTCAGTGGTCAATGGTGCGGCATGGTTGAAGCTGTCTGGTGATGTAGTACAAAAGGCGCGCCTCGCTATGGGGTCGGTAGCGGCAAAAACCATCCGTCTTTATGAGGCGGAGGCGGTTCTTACAAATCAGAGTCTTAGTTTTGCGAAAATAGAAGAAGCAGCTGAGCTGGCCAGACAGATCATTCATCCTATCGATGATGTGCGCTCAGAGGCGGCGTATCGTAAAAATGTAGCCTTTGTAGTAGTGAAGCGCGCGTTGGAAGAAGCTTGGCGGCAAGCGAAGGAGGGGGCGTCATGAAGGAAGAAGCCAGTTCCATTCGGTTTCATTTGAATGGGAAAGAAATCAGCGTGGAGGTTTCCCCGCAAGAGCGATTGGTCGATATGCTTCGAGATACATTGGGGCTGACAGGAACTAAAATAGGCTGCGGTGAAGGCGACTGCGGCGCTTGTACGGTATTGGTAGACGGGTTGACGGCGAACTCGTGCATGATGCTGGCTGTCCAGGCGGACGGGAGAACGATAGTGACCATTGAGGGCCTAGGGGATTATGATAAGCTGCATCCGCTCCAAGAAGCGTTTATTGCCGAGGGGGCGGTGCAATGCGGATTTTGTACGCCAGGCATGATTTTATCGGCTAAAGCGCTCTTGGACTATAATCCGCAGCCGACACGGGAAGAAATTCTTACGTCCATTTCGGGAAATTTGTGCCGCTGTACGGGGTATCAAAAAATTGCTAACGCCATTGAACGGGTGGCAAACTCTCGCGGCGAATAGCGTTAAGAGCTTTTTTAATGAGTCGAAGCAGAACCGATTACTAAAAGAGGTTTAAAACACCGGAAGGGGGGAGCGTTATGAAAGAATTTGCAGTCATCGGGAATCCAGTTGCGCGCCAGGATGCATTGGATAAAGTGTTGGGGAAAACAAAATACAGCGGCGACATCGTGCTTGCGGGAATGCTTTATGTCAAAGCGCTGCGCAGCGAATGCCCTCATGCGCGCATTGTACGGCTGGATACGTCGGCGGCGAAAGCCCTTTCGGGTGTGCATGCCGTGCTTACGGCCAAGGACGTTCCGTATAGCAACTCCCATGGCATTGTCGTGAAAGACGAGCCGGTGCTGGCCCAAAAGAAGGTACGTAAAATAGGCGAACCTTTAGCGGTGGTCGCCGCTGAAAGTGAAGCGATTGCCGAGGCGGCTTTAGCTTTGATTGGAGTGGAGCTGGAAGAACTGCCTGCAGTATTTGATCCGGAAGAGGCTATGCTGCCGGACGCTCCTGCCATTCATGAAAACGGCAATGTTATGGCGCTGCGCAAAATTCGCAAGGGAGATGCAGCCATCGCTTTTTCCCGGGCGGCGATTGTTGTGGAAAATATTTACCGTACGCAGATGCAGGAGCATGCGTATATTGAACCGGAAGCAGGCATTGCCTATTGGGAGCACGGTACGGTGGTGCTGATGGTGTCGACGCAAAATCCGCACTTTGATCGCAAGGAAGTGGCTCGTAATTTGGGCTGTCCTGTCAATAAGGTGCGCGTCATTCAAGCGCCTACAGGAGGCGGGTTCGGCGGCAAATTGGATATTTCCGTACAAATTATTTTGGCTCTTCTGGCGACTAAAACAAAGCGGCCGGTTCGCTTTGTTTATACTCGGGAAGAATCGTTAATTGCTACAACGAAGCGACATCCGTGCATTCTTCGCTATAAGACGGCTGCGGATGAGGCTGGGCGTCTTTTGGCGGTAGAAGCGACGATTATCGGCGATACCGGAGCCTACGCTTCTTATGGACCAGCTACGTTGACTCGTTCGGCTGTGCATGCTACAGGTCCGTATGAAGTGCCACATGTCAAAATAGATGCGTATACGGTCTATACCAACAATCCTACTGCAGGCGCCATGCGGGGATTTGGCGTTCCGCAGGTTGCCTTTGCGCATGAGCAGCAAATGGATTTGGTGGCCCTTCAAGCGGGAATTAGTCCGTTTGAAGTGCGAAGAATTAACGCTTTGCAAAATGGGAGCGCCACGGCTACTGGGCAAATCCTTCAAGGCAGCGTCGGTTTATTGGAAACATTGGCTCGGTCTCGGGATAAAGCGGAGGAGTTTTTTGAATCTCGATTGCGGGAGCGGGAGAAGCGAGCATGAAGAAACGAGGATATGGCCTTGGGTGTATGTATTACGGGATTGGCAATACAGGGCTGCCGAATCCAGCAGGCGCGTTTGTTGATCTTTTGGATGACGGCAGCGTCAATTTGTACATTGGCGCCGCTGATATAGGACAAGGCTCGAATACGGCCATCGCCCAGCTAGTGGCTGAAGAACTAGGCGTAACCTTTGAAGATGTTCGTGTTACCTCGGCGGATACGGCCTTGACGCCGGATGGCGGCGCTACTTCCGCCAGTCGGCAGACTTACGTTTCGGGCAATGCAGCCCTATTGGCGGCGCAAGAAGCAAAACGCGTGTTGATGGCGGAAGCGGCGGCTCTGTTTGCTGTGGCGGAGGACGAGATTGTATTCCGGGAACGACGGGTTTGGGTAAAGGAGCGGCCAGGCCTTGGCGAAACAACCTTAACAGAGGTGATTGCTTGCTGCCGGCAGAAAGGAAAAATGACGATTGGCCATGGCTGGTTCAACCCGGACACGACCGGTCTGGATGACGAAACCGGCGAGGGGAGTCCGTACGGTACGTACGCTTTTGCAACGCAGATTGTAGAAGTTGAAGTAGATACGGAAACCGGGCAAGTAGAGGTGCTGCATATTTTTGCCGCTCATGATGTGGGCAGGGCGGTGAATCCTATGCAAATCGAAGGACAGATTGAAGGCGGTAGCACGATTGGTATGGGGCTGGGGCTTTGCGAAGAAGTGAAAACAAGAGAGGGTAAAATACTTACGCCTTCATTTGCTACCTATTTGATTCCTACGGCCCTGGATGTTCCTGACGTGCATTCAGTGATTGTAGAAGAACCGGAAGAAACAGGGCCTTTCGGCGCTAAAGGAGTGGGAGAGCCTTCGTTGATTCCTACGGCAGCGGCTATTGCCAACGCCGTATATGACGCAGTTGGCGTCCGCGTTACAGAACTTCCGATTACGCCGGAACGTCTGCTGCGGCTTCTTCAGGACCAGAAGCAAAACGAAAGTAAATAGAATACAGCCAAAGTGGTTGACAGTTCAACTGCTTTGGCTGTATTCTATTTATAGTTGAAAATTCAACGAAAAGAGGGATTTCATGTTAACTCACCAATTCTTGAGGGAGGTCGGCGCTGTCGCTCGATGCGTGCAGTCTCTCAGCGATGTAACGTTTAAAAAGCTTACGCTCCAGCGAGGGCAATTTGTTTTCTTGACTCGTATCTGTGAAACCCCAGGCATTCACCTGCTGGAGCTGTCTCATCTTTTAAAAGTAGATAAAGCCACTACGACGAAGGCGGTGCAGAAGCTTGCGGCGGAGGGATATGTACGCAAGGTGCAAAATGCAGAAGACAAGCGGATGTATCAGCTGTTTCCTACCGTACGGGCGGAAAAAGTATATCCAGAGCTGATTGCCGAGGAAAATCGCTACCTCTCCTGTTGCTTTGCAGGGATGACCAAGGAAGAGCAGGCGTTAGCGGAAACGCTTCTGCGGCGCATACGTGAAAATATTGAAGACGAGTGGATGGAATGGAAGACTGGCAAAGGAGGCGCTTCGCATGAAAATTCGTGAATATCAGCTAGCGGACCAGCAAGGGGTTTTGGATTTGATAGTGCCTATTCAGCAGCAGGAATTCGGTATTGCCATTACGCTGGAAGACCAACCGGATTTGTGCCAGGTACGCTCCTTTTATCAAACCGGGAAGGGGAATTTCTGGGTGGCCGAAGATAACGGCGTTGTAGTGGGCACGATTGCGCTGATCGACATTGGCGCAGGGCAGGGGGCGCTGCGTAAAATGTTTGTGCACAAAGATTACCGCGGCGCTAAACAAACGGCAAAAAAGCTATTGGATGTTCTTTTGAACTGGTCGCGGGAGCAGGGCTTGCGAGAAATTTATCTAGGTACAACCGTTAAATTTTTGGCGGCGCATCGTTTTTATGAGAAAAATGGCTTTGTAGAGATGGCGAAAGAACAGTTGCCCTCTGCGTTCCCGGTGATGAAGGTGGACAGCCGGTTTTATAAATATATACTTGAAGCTTGTAATTAGTAGTACGGCTTTTTGCCGAGAAGTTCTTCCCGAGAAAAAGGATTTTACAGGGTATTTCTTTAATTTACCATAATGTGAATTCCGTTTGCTCGGGAGGAGAGTGCGCTCTGTTATGCATCTAATGCAAAAGTTGACCAAGGGGCTGACAAATCAAAAGCATTTAAAGGCGATTCGACAGGGCTTTTTATTGAATCTGCCGTTAATTGTCGTAGGCGCCTTTGCCATTATGTTGGGGGCGTTGCCGACATTTATGCCATTTTTGAATGCTGATGTATTTGCGTACTTCGGCATGCTGGGGGTAGCCGCTTTAAAAGGCATGAATCTCACCGTTATCGGGGGGATTAGCTATTGCTTGGCGGAAGCGAACGGAAACCGCAGAATTCATCCGTTGCTGGCGGCGTTAGTTTCGTTAACGGCGTTTTTTGTTTTGATGCCGTCATGGAATTTGCAAGAGCTGTCGGATCTTCCTTCCTCCTGGACTGGGGCGGATGGTCTTTGGCTTGGCGTATTTACTGCGATTGTTGCAACCGAGGCAACATTGTATTTTACGGCTCTTGGAGGGCGGCGTTTTTCTTGGCTGGCGGATGTAGGGGATCCGTTGTTATCTCAGATTTTATCTAATATGGTCCCTGCGACGGTTACGATTCTAATTTTTTATGGCATCCATCTTTTGGCGGCTTGGTCAGGCCTATTTGATGTGCAGGCTTTCATTTACGCATCCTTGTCGAAGTGGCTGAGTAGTCTAGAACATGCGGAATTGACGATGGTGCTCTTTTCCTTTTTAGTGCATGTATTTTGGTTTTTTGGCATGCATGGCAGCCGGATGATGAATCCGGCCCTGGACTATCTGCAAAGTTTAGAGATAGTCCAGGCCTCGGGCGCGACGGTTTTAGTAGAACCGTCGGCGTTTCTTCGTTATTTTGAGGTTTTTGTGCTTATGGGCGGTGCGGGGATGACCCTAAGTCTGATGGCGGCCTTAGTGTTGGTATCAAGACGAGGGGCCATGTCTTGGCTGATTAAGCTGTCATTTATTCCTGCTGTTTTTAATATTAACGAGCTCTTGGTTTTTGGCTTGCCTATTGTGCTTAATCCAACCTTTCTTTTGCCCTTTCTCGCGGTACCCCTAGTGGCGACGGGGTTAACTGTTGGCGCGCTATATTTGGGCGTGCTGCCGGCGGAAGCGCCAGCAGTGTCTTGGACGATGCCGGTGTTTTTCAGCGGTTATGTCGTAAGCGGCTCTTGGACGGGCGTATTTTTGCAGGCGTTGAATTTATGCATAGGCGCGCTGCTATATCTCCCTTTTGTAAAATGGAATGAAAACCAGAAAAAAGAAGAAATGAAGAGCGCTTTTCAAGGCTTACAGCAGCGAGTTTTTCGAAATGCCGCTCCAGACGCGCGCTTATTGGAACGCGGTGATGAGCAAGGCACGTTAGCTCGCTCATTGGCGCATGATTTGAAAGAAAGCTTAAAAAAGAAAGAACTTTTTTTGCTTTATCAGCCTCAGGTGAATGCAGACGGAAACGTGGTGGCTGTAGAGGCGCTGCTGCGCTGGAATCATGCTGTATATGGAGCTGTCGCGCCACCGGTGATTATTGCGATTGCCGAAGAAGCGCGCCTGATCCACGGCTTGGGACAATGGATTATTCAAGAAGCCTGCGCCGAATGGAAGCGTTGGCAGGGTATCGGCATTTTTGGAGTGCGCATGTCGGTCAACGTTTCGCCGAGGCAGTTGCAAGCGGCTTCTTTGAGTGAGCGAGTGCGGACGATTTTGCAGCGAAATGAGATGCCGCCCCAGGACTTGGAGATAGAGATTACGGAAACCGCCGCCATTACTTCCGATGTTAATACGGAGAAAAATTTAGAAGCGCTGCGAAACATGGGCGTACGTTTAGCGATTGACGACTTTGGCATGGGTCATACTTCGTTGCGTTATATTCGTAGTTTTCCCATGGATACCCTTAAAATCGACGGCATGCTGAGCCGTGATGTACTTCAAGATAAGAGCAGCCAAGAAATTGTTTGGTCTATTACTTCGTTGTGCGCCTCCTTAGGAATCGAAACGATTGTTGAATATGTTGAAACAGAAGAGCAGCGCCAGTTGCTGCAGTCCTTGGGATGCCGCGTTTATCAAGGCTATTTGTATAGCCCGCCTCTTGCGGGACAAGGGGCGGCGGCGTATGTTCTGAAGTGTAATTTTAAACGTTTGCTCCCGCAGGGAAGCGAGGAAGGCGCGGCGCAATAAACGGTGTTTAATCAAGAGGAACGCTATGGAGGCGCTGTTTTATAGCCTGCGCCAGACGGCGCACTCCTTCGCGGATCTGCTCTTCCGGCGTGTTGGAATAGTTGAGACGCAGGGTATTGGTAACGCCGCCGTTAGGGAAGAACGAATCGCCGGGAACGAAGGCGACATTTTGCGCCAAGCAATCTTGCAAAAGTTCCATGGCCTTGATCGACTCCGGCAACTGCAGCCAAAGGAACAGACCTCCTTCAGGGCGGGTAAAGGAGACGTCGGCGGGCAAAAAGTCATCAAGAGCCTGCAGCATGGCATTGCGCCGCTGACGATACACAGAGACAATTTTTTGAATCCGCGCTTCAAAATCATACTGATCGATAAAACGGGAAATTTCCATTTGCGTTTTTAGCGAGGTGCACAAGTCAACGCCTTGCTTAAGGAGTACGCACTTGTTCCTGATTTCCGGATGGGCGGCGATCCAGCCGATGCGCATGCCGGGGCAGAAGATTTTCGAGAACGTACCCAAAGAGATAACCAGACCTTGTTGATCCAAGGTTTGCAAGGACGGCGGAATTTCGTTTTCAAAGCGCAGCTCCCCGTAGGGGTTGTCTTCAATGACCGGCAGGCGGTACTGATTGACAAGTTTCATGAAAGCCTGGCGTCGTGAAGGCGACCAGGTTTTGCCTGTGGGATTTTGAAAATCGGGAATAACGTACGCAAATTTAATGCGCTCCCTAGTTTGCAAGATGCGTTCCAAGGCTTCGGGAACCATGCCTTCTTCATCGGTAGGCACTTCGATAAAACGGGGGCGGTAAGCGCGAAAGGCGCTGAGGGCTGCTAAATATGTCGGACTTTCGCAGAGTACGACGTCGTCCTCGTCGAGAAACACTTTGCCTAATAAATCTAAAGCTTGTTGCGAGCCGGAGGTAATTAGGATGTCTTCGCCTTGAAACGAGGTGTGAAATTTTTGCTGCATGCGCTGAGCGATTTGGCGGCGCAGGGGTTCATAGCCTTCGGTGGTGGAGTACTGCAGGGCTTTTTGGCCGGCCTCTTCCAATACCTGAATTGATACATGTTTTAATTCTTCTACGGGAAAAAGCTCCGGCGCTGGCAGGCCGCCGGCAAAAGAAATGATTTCTTCGCGCTCGGTGATTTTTAAAATTTCCCGGATTTCGGACGCTTTTAAGGCGTCCGTGCGTTTGGAAAAAGAAAATGAAGGCGGGGAACAGGGAGCGGTCATGGCGTTCATACAAAAACCTCCTCATAGTTTATGTCAGAATAAAAGAACAGCTATAGAGTACTTTGTATTCATAATAAACACCAAAATGTGAGTCGTAAATATCCAATTAAAATTTACAAAAAGAGTCCAATTTTAAAATAAAACAAGAGAAAGGTTAACTATCTTTCGTGTAAATAGACAATAATTTTTTAAAAGCATTCTTGGCGGGAGCTAACAGCGGTATTATATTGCTTTTTACTAGTAAAACTTAAAGCTGTGTTCTTTGCGAACGCTTGCAGTAGCAGGCTTTTAAGAAGAGGCAGAGAAGTTCTTATAAGAAGAAATGAACGATACGATAGATAAGGGTGTGGCGTTTATGGATAGAGAAATAGCAATGTTAGCTGAATCTTTGGAAGCAAAGACCATACAGCGGCGACAGGATTTGCACAAATATCCCGAAGCGGGTTGGACGGAATATCGTACAGCGTCCTTGGTGATTCAGGAGCTGCGCGCATTAGGGTATGAGGTAGCGGTCGGCAAGGAAGTGCTGCAAGAGGAAAGCCGCATGGGTGTACCGGATGCGGACGCGTTGGCGGCGCACGCCAAGAGGGCGGTGGCGGAAGGAGCGGACCCGGACCTTGTGGCGCAAATGGAGGGCGGCCGTACGGCGGTCGTGGGAATTCTGCGTTTCTCCCGGCCCGGCCCGGTGGTGGCCCTGCGCTTTGACATGGATTGCAACGATGTCGCGGAAACGGCGGCGCCGGAGCATCGCCCCTCTCAAAAAGGCTTTTCTTCTATTCATCCGGGGCTGATGCACGCCTGCGGTCATGACGCGCATACGTCTGTGGGGCTGGGCGTGGCGGAAATCCTGGCGTCCTTGCAAGAAGAGCTGGCGGGGACGGTGAAATTGATTTTTCAGCCGGCCGAAGAAGGAACGCGCGGCGCCAAAGCCATTGTGGATAAAGGCGTAGTGGATGACGTGCAGTATATGCTGGGCGCTCATACAGGGGAAGCGCCGGCGGGGAGCATTGCCTGCCATGTAGGGCATTTTTTGGCGACAAGCAAATTCGACGCTGTCTTTACCGGCGTACCGTCTCATGCAGGGGGCGCTCCGGAATGCGGCAAGAACGCCATGATGGCTGCGGCGACGGCGGCCTTGAACATTCAGGGGATTTCTCGGCACAGCCAGGGAGCGTCGAGGGTGAACGTAGGTGTGTTGACGGCAGGGAGCGGCCGCAACGTCATTCCCGGCCAGGCGCTGCTCAAGGTGGAGACCCGGGGAGAAACGTCCGAAATTGATGATTTTGTGCGCACCGCGGCATACCGCATCCTGCAGGGAGCCGCGCAAATGTACGATATTGACGTTGCCATTACCAAAGCCGGCGGCGCGGCCAGCGCAACGAACTCGCCGGCTCTCTCGGACCGGTTGGAACGGCTGGGACGTAGGCTGGGTATTTTTGATAACATTGTGCCGTCTCATGCGCTTAACGGCAGCGAGGATTTTTCCTATTATATGCAGCGCGTGCAACAGAATGGAGGCCAGGCGGCGTTTGTCATATATGGCGCAGCGGCTGCGGCTCCTTATCATAATTCAGCCTTCGATATCGACGAAGCCTGTCTAAGAAAAGCGATGCAGTTCATGGCCAGCGCCGCGGCGGAACTGTTGCGGGAGCAGGAAGAAACTTAAATCTTAAAACGAGTTTAAAAAGATAATAGCCAGGTCTCTAAAGGATAACGGCAACATCGTGATGTCTAGAGAAGTAGCAGGAGGAAAATTGTGGTCAAAGTGGCCATGTCGGTTCTCTAAACGCTATAAAGAAAAGCAACAGGCAAGCTGCGCTCGTGAGGGCGCGGCTTGCCTGTTGCTTTTGCATTGTTTAGTTTTCTTACCGCAATCCCGTGTTCCACGCTAAGGTGCGGGCCAGATGCGGGCGGTTCATGGTATAGAGATGGATGCCTTCGATGCCGTGCTGTAAGAGGTCTTCGATTTGCTGACTGGCGTACTCTAGGCCAGCTTCTTCCATAGATTCCTTCTGGTGGCCGTATTTGTCCATGATGAGAAGCAGCGCCGGCGGCAGGGACGCGCCGCAGAGCGAACAGATGCGTTCCACCTGCGCGCAGCTGAAGACCGGCATAATGCCGGCGGTGACAGGGACGGTGATGCCGTGGGCGCGAGCGCCGTCCAAGAAACGGTAGAGCATGGCGTTGTCAAAAAAGATTTGGGTAATGAGAAAATCAGCGCCGCTGTCTACTTTTTCCTTGAGGTGTTTTAAGTCTTCTTCGCGGTTAGGGCTTTCCAGGTGGCCTTCCGGGTAGGCGGCTGCGGCGATGCTGCAGGGCTGGTTACGGCTGCGGATCAGACGGACAAGATCCTGGGCGTAGCAGTTTAAAGGGCCAGGCGGCGCGTCTTTAGGCTTGTCGCCCCGCAGGGCCAGGATGTTCTGAATGCCGTGGGCGGTAAAGTCGTCCAAAACCGCTTGGCTCTGAGCGGGCGTTGCGCCGACGCAGGTAAGATGTCCCAAAGCGGGGATGCCGTGGTCGTCCTGGATATGTCGGGCTACTTCCAGCGTGCGTCCTTGGGTGGAACCGCCAGCGCCATAGGTGACACTGATAAAGTCCGGCTTGATTTGCTGCAGCTCTTCGATACATTGGAAAATCGACTCTAGCGGTGAATCCGGCTTGGGCGGGAAAATCTCAAAAGAAACAACCGGTTTTTTTTGTTGAAACAGTTCATGAATCAGCATATTAAAGTCCTTTCTATAAGAAAATAATGAGGAGTGGCGGAGAACGAGGTGTGAACAAGAGAATCGGAGGGTACGCAGGAGAAATACAAATTGACCAGGAGTAAAGAGAGTAGAGTGAGGGCGCGTATGAGGGAGCGGATGAGAACTGGTAATAATTTAAAATCGTAGTCCTCATTTTTCGTTGGAGACCGGATGCTACGCCTTCCATGGCGCATCCGGCACTAGGCGCATCCAGCGCCGTCGCTGGTTCTCTCGCGACTCTTGTTCGTTTTTCTTATATCGGAGCCAATCTTACTTGCCCGATGGCGCCGATGCGGTCGCCGATAACGATCACGCAGCCCAGGATATCTTCTTGGGCGTCGGCGTAGGCTAAGGCGGGTTCAATGTCGGCGGCGGAGCGCACCTGGTTGCCGACAGCCGTAGCGTAGGCATCAGCGACCGCGCCGCTTTTAGCCAAGATGGTGACGGCGTCGGCTTGGCCTAGGCTAAGGGAAGGGCCGACAGTGGCCGAAGAGGTGCAGAGGCTTAGGGGTGATTGGTTTGGTTCCAGTTCAAGGGCCAATTTTCCTGAGAGGGGAGACGGACCGCCCCAGATGGCGATGCGCCTGGATTCGGTAGTGGCCAGATAAATATCGCCGCCATTTTCGACGATAATGTCTTGGACCTTGAATTTTTGCATCAACTGCTGGGCTACTTCCTCGGCAAAAGCCCCAGCCACGGCGGCCATGGGGCCTACGTCGGCTTTGGCGGCAGCGGCCGCCATTTTCAGGGCTACCGGCGGTGCACCGAAATGCGGCGTATGGGGCGTCAGAGAATGCAAAAATACCGGGTCTTTTAAGATATAAGCGTGCAGTTCTTCCCAAAGGGCGGTAGCCGCTTCTTCGCAACATTGGCGCAAGGCCGGTGTGTTTTGACGCGGCGGCACGGCTACCCAAAGATCGGTTTCGCGAAAGCGCACGGCAAATGGCGCGAGGCTGGAACGGTGCAGCTCTTTGCGGTACCAGCGCGGTTCAAAGGAACTCATGCTTCCGGCGTTTCTTGCGCTGCTGGCGCGACCATTCCCTGGCGGATGGCTCGCATAGGACAGGCTTGCAGACAGAGGCCGCAGGCAATGCATTTTTCCGGGCGGAAGGACAGCTCCCAAGAAGGCTGTTCTAAGATCAGCGCCTTGGAGAAGCAGACTGCCGTACAGGCGCCGCAATGGGTGCAGCGTTCTGCGTCTACGCGAATCTGGCGGCGGACCGAAGTGGTTTCAATGCCTTCGGACGTAAGAAATTCCAGGGCCGCGGCGATTTGGGCGTCTTCTCCCACCAGATCCAGCAGCAGGTGTCCTTCTTCACCGGGGGTGATTTCCGCCCGGAGAATGTTGATTTTCAGTTCAAAGTCTTTGACCAAATGGTAGGCGATGGCTTTATCGTAAGACTCGGCGGTGAAATTCAGTAAAATTCGTTCAGTAGCCGGCATGTTATTCACCCTCCTTGCGGATTTCCAGGCTGTTCAGTTTCGCTGTTTCCGGCAATGGCGCTACAGGGCGGCTGACTTCAAAACGCCCGGCGGCAATCCAGTCCTTGAGCTGTCCGGCAATCTGCCGCGCTTTCGGGAGGCTGGACATGGGCGCGGTGCGTAAGCTGCGGCCCTTGAAGGAGATACTGCCGCTGCGCAGCTGTGCATAGGTGTAGGTTCCCAAAGCGGGGCGGTTGCGCGAGGGTACGCTGTAATCGAAAAGAGAGGTCTCGATGTCGGCATTAGTTACCGAGACCGCCCTGGCGACGTCCTCGTCCAGCACCGGAATAGGAATGCCGACGCCCACGGAGAGGCTGATGCCGTATTTTTCAAAGACTGCGGCGCGGATAAAATCCGGGCTCATGGCTTTGAGGTCTCCCACAAGCGACAAGGTGGCTGCGCCTCCGGTGGGGATGCCGCAATCGTTACGAGGACGCGAGGGATTGTGTTGTGTGCCGTTCCAGGCGATATAGCCTTCGGCGCCGCCCAAGAAGATGCGCGTGCCCAGGCCAATGGTGCGCAGATACGGATCGTTGAGGAGCGGGCTGAGCTCGCCTGCGGTGGAATAGGTAACATTACCGCAGCGGGGCAGCAGCATGCCCATATAGGTGTAGAGAATGCGCTCGGACGTATTGGTGGCGGCGCCGTAATTTTGGTAGGCGTTGCGGGGGTTAAAGAGGAAGCATTCGTTTAAATCGTCCTTAGAGATCCAGGTGTCGATGCTGCGCCGGGGATAGCAGTCCGTGCCGGGAGACGTAGCCCGCAGATGCACTTTTTTACCGGCAATGAGCTCCTCAATGACATGGGCGCCGCCGTAGTGCTCGTCACTGTCGGAGACTTCCGTAGCGCCGATATAAGCGTCTACGGCGGCAATACCTGCATAAGCCGGCACGTCGTTAAGCCAGACGCGCTTCATGCGGATGGGAGGCTCGCTGTGGCCGAAGTTTAAGAAGGCGCCGGAGGAGCACATGGGACCGAAGGTGCCGGTGGTAACGACATCGACCTTGCGGGCTACGGCGGCTACGCCTTGCTCTTGGGCCATTTTGCTGACTTCTTCTGCGGTGAGCACGACCGCCTGGCCTTTGCGGATGCGCTCGTTGATTTCTTCATAGCTTTTTTGCGTGGACATAGTAGGCCTCCTTTTCTTATTATGCAAAAGCGTCTCTTTTCAGAAGAAAAGAGACGCGTAATGGCGGTAATGCTCTCCCTCATCTGCCGGAACGCATGCATTCCGCTGGATTTAGCACCGGACGCCTCGGGAGGCCGGTTGCCGCGGTTTCAAAGGGCCAGTCCCTCCACCGCTCTTGATAAGAGTTACTCTATACAGTTTTTTGTAACTAGAACTAATAATACGGCGCAAATGTATTGTTTGTCAAGGCTTTCCGGGACAA
>MTLC01002593.1_pt2 | contig 34328 bp, 26 predicted proteins | sample 1982451 | NCBI WGS metagenome assembly MTLC01 (sample SAMN05710165, study PRJNA340218) | biofilm metagenome | isolation source: sample SPH anode biofilm adapted to +100 mV | place: USA | collected 2012-02-03 | reverse complement strand
CTCGTGTAAGATAGGAACTATATAGGTAGAGGATATAGAGGGGGTATTGAGAGGATATAGAGAGACATAAGAGAGACATAAGAGATGGCTACTAGCTATTAGCTGCTGGCTACGGGAATGTAGATCATTTAAACCACGAAAGGCACGAAAGACACGAAAACTGCTAGATGAAGAATTTCGTGTTTATCGTGTTTGTCGTGGTTAAATGTAATCAGCAACATTTCGAGTTCTTAAATCAGATCATGATCTTCGTCCTATATTACCACAAAAATGAAGAAAGCACAATAGCTCATCAACATTCGGGGTTTTTGGCATATTGTGGCTAATATCACTAGGTATCAATACAAGTATGACCCTTTTGTAAAGAAAAAATCTGTAATACACAAAGCTGTACTCAATGAAACGCAATGGTATGAACTATCTTTTTTTTTGTCTGGATAGCTGCAAAATGGATTAATTTTACTCTGGGACACCCAAAAGAGTGTCCTTGTGTTTTTGTTTATCAGTGTGATGTAAAACATGGTCAATGATAGTGTCGAAGTCAGAAGTGGATGCCAAGTTATGTTGGAAGAGGCTGTTGAAATATGGTCCCTCCTATTTGGTTGGCATCTTGTTAAGTTTAAGAATAATATAGAAATGAAATTCTTGAAGTAGTATCAGAATAACCTTTTCCGCTCATTTACTACTTTATATCCTCTTATCTGTTCTAGGGTGAAGTTGTGATCATTCTCTTTTGTATAATAGTTGACTTTATCAATTTCTCCCCACCATTCGAATAGATAATCAAACTCATAGTATGTTCGTTGCTTCCGCCCCGTTAAAGTGAAATCCGATTTCCCATTTATTAAGTATCGAACCGCTTGGCCAGCCTTAATCTCGAATATCTTGTGATTACTTCTAAAAGGTTCTCCTATGGTCATTGAGTGGGTACTGTATTCAAGTTCTATATCCAATTTTAAGGGAAGTTGATCTGTAAACTTAAAGATGTCGATGAAAAACACAGAGTTAAACTGCTTTACTTCTTTTACCGCAATGGTGTTATCTGTCTTAACTGATTTGCCTTGGTTGTATGTTAAATTGGTTGAATTACCATTCCACTGTCCATCAGTTTGCAAAGAGTTACTGTTAAGATTTTGTTGAATAATAATAAGTCGTGACTTTGGATTTACATTTATTTCTTGCAGTGTCGCTGGTAAATAGAGAGTTTCCTTTTCAGTTTTTACTGTTCTGGGTATGGTTATTCCGTCATCGAGGTTTTTATCTAAGGAGTAGTGGGAATAGTTATCTTTCTTTAAGATCTTCTCTAGTTTGCTGATGATTAAAACGGTTGCCATTATGTCTTTTTTAATTAACAGTGACAAGTTTAAATTGTTCTGTGGCTAATTTACTGTAAGCTTATTTAGGGTTACCGATTCTATATTTCATAGGTCGATGTTATTGACAACAAATATGTGATGCTTTTAGTTGATGTTCTCCATGCAATAGTGATTTGCAAAGTAACCTGAAGAAAGGAAAATCCACTGATCGAGTTCAGGGTGAAGATTAATGTTTGTTATTTTAAGTATTGGTAACAATTAATGGGTGGATCAATTTGGTTGGGATTCCTTTTATTAGGGTCAGGGCAAAATACCTATTCTTGATGAATACAGAGAGAAATAGGGATGGTTTTCTGGAATGGTTCAAAATCCAAATCATAACTAAGTTCGGAGAATCGGAAATTTGTAAGGGAAGATGGATATATCATCTGTGAAGACACTTCGTGACCCCTTTCTTGAGCAATTAGAGACAGTCCTAAAGAAAAATGCGAACGAAATCAGATAGAAGGAATCTTTAATCAGGGAAGAATGAAATTACCATAAGGGAGGGCTCGTTGGTTCTAGAATTAATAAAGATTTTAGGAGACGATAATAGAAGCATCCATTATGTTTTTCTTTTATGTATCTTAGATATGTGTTTAAAGGCGATGTGATATTTATTAGCTATACGGCTAAATACAGTCGCTATTATTAATTTAATCCGGGAACTTATTATTATTATGTAGTGTCATTATGGTTAATCCTGTTACAATAAAAGATATAGCGGATTTATTAGGTTTATCTAAATCAACGGTTAGTCGAGCCCTAAAGAATCATCCTGATCTTAATCGGGACACAAAGAAGTTGGTGATTGATATGGCTGAAAAGCTCAGATATAGGCCTAATACTGTAGCTATGTCATTAAGAAATAAGAAAAGTGGAATAATAGGAATGATTGTTCCTCATATATCCTCATTCTTTTTTCCTTCAGTGATCAGAGGTGTAGAGTATGAGGTAAATAAGAGTGGATATAAACTTATGATCTTACATTCCAATGATGATTGGCAAAGGGAGGAGGAGGCTTGTAACATTTTAATATCAAGTAATGTTGAGGGGATACTGATCTCTATGGCGAGTACGGTGAGACAGTATACTCATTATGAGAAGATGCATCACTATAATTTGCCAGTAGTATTCTTTGATCGTGTTCCGGAGGCTTATGTTGCAGATAAAGTGTTAGTTGATGATTATCATGGAGCCTTTAGAGCTGTTAAACACTTGATTAATTGTGGGAAGCAGAAGATAGCTATCTGTTTGGGAAATACCAATTTACTCATTAGTCAAAATCGGTTGAAGGGCTATACTGATGCTCTAGGTGAGGCAGGCATAGGGTTCAATTCTGATTTTGTTTACTCTGGTGAGACCCCCGAAGAGGTTGAGTTATTGACTCAACAGATCTTGTCAATACCTAATCCTCCAGATGCTGTATTTGCAATCAGTGATTTAACCATGTCTGGTATCATGAGAGCAATAAATAGGGCTAATTTATTTGTTCCAAAAGATATTGCAGTTATTGGTTTCGTAGAAGAGCCTTTTGCTTCAATGTACCATCCACCCGTTACCTCAATTATGCCCATGGGGTATGAGATAGGGGTAACTGCTGCTCAACTTCTGTTAAAACGAATAACCTTAGAGGATGATCAGTTTGTTGCTCAGACGATTAATATTGCAAGTGATTTGGTTGTCAGAGAGTCGACCTCTATGCTATAATTGCTTTGTTATTTTGAAAAAGGGATTTCATTATAGCTTAGGATTATTGGTTTAAGGAATATTCGCTATTGTTTAGTTTCTCTAATCTGATTTTGGTTGGATCAAAGAGGGCATTAAGTAGTGTACTAATAGAGAGAACTCCGGCAAATAGGGTTGCCAGAGTGAACCCAGCCAAGGCATTGCCTCCATTGGAATCACTAACAGCTCCCATACTTAACGGGCCGAACGCAGCCCCTGCTGCTGTAAAAAAGAGTATGATCCCTGCTGCCGCTCCATGTTGTGCCTTTGGAAAACAGCTAATACCTTTTGAATTTATTGTTGGATAAATAACTGACATGAAAAGTCCTGAAAGTGGAAGTAATACAACTGCCCACTCAATTTTACCCACAATACTGCCAATAAAGCATAAAAATATGGAAGTACTGAATATGGTTAAAGCCCATGTCCAATTATAACGACTCATAATATATGCTCCTAGAAATCTTCCTGCTGCCCTTAAAATGAAGAAAATGGAAAGAGAATAGGTGGCGGCTATGATGAAATCTCCAGTATAGTCCGCTAAAAGGGTGGGCATCCATACGTAAATAGCTGATTCTACAGCTACATACAAGAATGCACTCAAAGAAAACCCCAATGCATAGTAGTCTTTTATCATTTTTAATGTACTCCGAAGTCCTGACTTTTGGTTCGTGACCAACTTAGTTTCCGGGTAATTAACGGAAAGCGCTAAGCCAATGAGGATTAAACAAAGGATAGCTGCAAAGACATATAGATATTTCCAATCTAACCCTTTGGAAACTAAATATGATACAAAAAAGGTTCCTAAGATAGCACCTATCCCAAAAAAGCCTTCTACAAGATTCATAGTTGATGTGTGCTCTTTGGTTGAATTAGTTATATCACCAATTAGGGCTAAGGCAGCTGTTTTAAATATCCCAATAGCAAAACCAGATATGATGAGTAATGAAAGGAAAAAGGCAAAAGTATTACCTAATAGAAAGAGAAAAGAGTTGATAGCAAAGAGAGATAGTCCTAGTATGATTGTCTTTTTCCTGCCAAACTTGTCAGCTAAGAATCCTAGTAGTATTCCTCCAAGTGCAATAGCTGTCATAGGCCCATAATGCAGTAGACCAGCCGCTGTCATATTAAGATTAAACTGTTTCATTACCTCTTTTATGATCTCACCAACGGCATCTGTTGTCATTGCAAACATCATAAACATTAGATAAGTAAGCCATTTTATTAATGTCGAGCTATTGTTTGGTTTATTCATCGTTGTCATTGGTTATATATTTTTTATAATCTGTTTAGAGTTTTCACTGTATCTTATAATCGACTGATAATTGTTTAGCGATATTTCTAAGGTGCAGCTGACCTCTTCATAGACCCAATCAATGATTATTCGATTTGAAGAGCTATTTCTTGTGGTACATGCTCCTTGAAAGGCTTTATAAGTGTTTCTAAAGTTTATTAACCAAAGTAGTCTTTGAACCACGGGTTTAGTTAGTGAAGCCTCTATCTCCTCCAGACTATAATTATGACGGTTTATCTCTCTTCCTTCTCCTGTTCTATGAACAGCCTCTGTGTCATTAACTCCTGCGAGTAATCCCATATAATAAACTTGAGGAATCCCTGGTGTAAAGAATTGAATTGCTCTTGCTGCTATGTAAGCATCATCATCTTGATTTAGAGCTGAATAATAGGAACATCTAATCTGGTGAACATCGAATCCATCTTCTGATCTATGCTTATCAGAATAGACTAAGCTTAGATTGGCTCCTCTTTCTAGACATTTATCAACTATCTTTTTCGCATCCTTACTTGGTACGATCTCGTCCAGATCAGGTTTAACCGGAATTCCATCATGACAATCAAGCATTGTAAATTGTTTTATGGGTCTGGTCTTAAGATAGTTAATTAATCGGGTGCCCTCTCTATTGATTAGAGCTTCAAGTATTAAATAAGGGAGGATGAAGTCATATATCCAAAATCCATGGTCTGAAAGTCTATGTTGAATAGAGTAGTGGGCATGAACCTCAGGAAGCAGTTCGAGCCCTTCTTTATCAGCAACCTCTTTTACCCAATCTAAAAACTCATATATTTCTGGTTCAACAAAGAAGCAGGAGGTTCCCATCTTTTTGATTACGTACCCAACCGCATCTAACCTGACTGCTTTGACTTTTTGTTGACTGAAGTTCTTAAGAAAGGTGAGCAGCAATTCTTTTGTTTTTTTTGATTTTATATCAAAATCAATTTGTTCAGAAGGGTCTTCCTTCCCGAATGTTGTCCAAACACCAACTACTTTGTTTTGGGTGGGGTTGTAAAAGAAAGAATAAGGTAGTTTACGTCTCAGGAAAATTTTATCAATATCCTCTTTTCGTGGTTGGCAATCATTCCATATTTTGTCGATGGTGAGAAATAAATCAGCATATTCAGAGTTCTCTCCTTTTTCTAGGTAGTCTTTGAAGAAGGAAGACTTTTGTGAGATGTGGTTAACCATGAGATCCAGCATAATAGAATGGCTCCTGGCAATAGCTTGTATGTCATCCCATGTACCAAAAGATTGATTTATCTCGAGGTAAGTCAAAGGGGCAAAGCCTCTATCGCCTGATGAGGGGAATGGAGGTAGAATATGAACGCCTCCATTGAAAAGATCTTTAAAATGGGTGTCAAGTACTTTATTTAACGTCTCCAAGCTTCCGCCGAGGGAATCAGGATAGGTAATTAACTGAACTTGATTTATCATGTGTTATCTAATTGTTTTGTTAGTTGAATTTGATACCTGCTGGTTCATTGGTGTCAGTAGTGGTTAGGATTGGCTCCTATTTGGGATTATTTTATAGTTAAGGGAGCTATAAGTTCCGTTTTAGTGTCAGATCGCTTAATATGAGCCAATCAGCAAGAAATTTATGGCCGGCTATGATTTTGTGTTCAGTTTCAAGAATGTTTTCTACGAAAGGATCACTAACTTCATTGCCTCTGTTTCTTTTCTTTCTGTAGGGTAACGTTTCATTGTAATCAGCGGTTATGAAGATACGGGTATCAATATGTTTGAGGAGAGAGACATATGTACCCTCTAAAATAAGTATATCGATATCTACTAAAGAGACACTTTGCGTGATGGTGGTGTTCGAGTGATAATCTATTAAAGGTACCTCTATAGCAGGAAGCCCCATTGTAAAGTCAATAATTGTTTTTTGTAGGAGAGTCATATTGACCTCCATGTGAGGCCCAAGCCATGTCCTGTCTGATTTACGTTTTGCATCGTTTAGAGCTGGACTGAGGAAGAAGTAATTATCTTGGTTAATTACAACGGATCTTTTTCCGAGGGATTTTAACTCGTGGAATAGAGCAGCTCCAGTCTCTGTCTTGCCTGATCCAGATTCGCCTGCAACTGAAATAACATAAGGTCCATTCTTTGCTAAGAGCATCTGCCAGATTTGAGTGATGAGATCTTTGGCAACAGAGATATGCGGGTTCAAGGTTGTTTCATTTGAGTTCATAAATAGTACTGAAAATTGATGTTTGTATAAACGATATCTGGGGTTGACATACCTGTGAAATTAGTCTTTCCTTTACCAAATATCTCACCGTAAACTGAAATAGAAGATGTAGGAGTTACGAGAAAACCCGAAGATAGAGCAACTATCTTCGGGTTGAGTAGTCATCTAAAACTGATAGCTGATTGTGAGGTCGATTGCTCTTCCAGTAATTGGACGGCCGCGCATGTAGTTAACGGCTCCGTCAGTAAATGTATCACCTTCCATTTCCGTAATTCCAAATGTGTCAAGAAGATTGTTGACATTAGCTCGTACAGATAATCCTTTCGTTAGATTATAGGATGCAAATGCATTTACATAGGTAAAGCCCGGTAAAACCACATTGTTGTCAAATTGAGCATATACTTTTGTAGTTCCAATAAAGCTTAATCCTATTGATGCACTATTTATTCTGTATGAAGGGCTGATCGTAAACATGAGATCGGGAACTCGACGAGGAGTGTTTCCAACCTGATCTTCATTATTGCTTTTTGTGATTTCTGCTTTAGTGTAGGTGGCGCCTGCGTTTACTTCAAAGTTTCCTAATTTGATTGCGCCTTCTAGTTCTACACCATAAGAACTATAATCTACGTTAAAGACTTTATCAAACTCAGAGTTTTGTTCAGATAGTACTGCATAGAAACCAGTAACATTAATGGCGTAATTTGGAGAGTTGTATTTAAAGCCTAATTCTGCTTGTTGTATCTCGTCGGCGTCTAAGCCATCGATGGTTTTTCCTTCTGATGTGATGTATGAGGAGTAAAGTAGTCGGTCGGCATTGGCTCTTGCTCCTTTGCTATATCTTGCGAATATTGCTTTGTTTTCTCCTAGCTTGTAGTTTGCTCCTAGTGAATATGATAAGTACTTATAGTCGTAGTTGACCGGGTGTGGATTGGCATTATCGAGAACGGTTGTTGTAGAATCGATAGCAGACATTATTCCATCATTGTTAACATCGACAGGTGTCTGCATATTACTTAGGTAATAACCATTAGCAGATCCCATATCATAACGTACACTAGCATCAATATTAAGATCGTCGTTGACGTCAACAGCCACATTAGCATATGGAGCTCCAATGGTATATCTCATGTCGTAACCTCTTGTACAACAGTTTCCCCAAGCTGGAACACCGTGAGCATAGAGCCCATTCTCGGTTAGAGGATTTCCATTAGCATCAGTTATATTGATTAGTCGTGGATCATCTGAGACATCGGTAACATAAGCTTGCCAGAGCCAAGTCATATCAATTCTTTGATAAGCTTCATAGTAACCCGCTGTAACATGGATGTTGTCATTAAAAGTCTTTGTAATATTAAAATCGTTGGTGAAGTTGTCAAGGCTGTTCATCTCAACATCGAAAGTGTGGACTGTCATCAGGAGACCATTGCCATTTAAATTAGCTATTTCTGATTCTGTCAGAGGGGTGCCTGCATTAGCTCCGTTCGCGTAGCTAAGTGAATAACCCTCGCCAGCTATGCTTTTAGCAATATTGTCAGCTGAGTTAATTGAGACAGGGAAAGGAGAATTAAAAGTTCCTTTGTTAAAAGCCATTCTTGCTTTATTGGTAACAGACCAGCCACCATCTAATTCAAAACCAAATTCAGCTCCAACTGCATAAGAAATTGGATGCATTCCATCGCCAATATTACTTGTACGAAGATTCCCATTTCCGTCTACTCCAACTAGTTTCTGGAAATAGGGGCTCTGTAATGTTGAATGAAGAGCATCATAACCAGTTATCGATTCAAACGTGGGGTCAGAGGCGGTACCTGTTCCTTTTATTGGCATCGGCATATAACTGATAGCTCTGTCGTTAAGGTACTTTAAGTAGACACGTGCATATCCTGTTTTAAAGGTTTTTGTCAGGTTAGCTTTGATTTGACCACCATAGTTACCGTTGTATCCGGCATCACGAGGGCCTTCTCCTTGTCTGAAGAAGCCGCCTATGTGAAAACTCACGCCATTGCCAATAGGTGAACCATAGTCGAAATCGGTTCTGAAGGATTTATAATCAACTCCAAGAGTGGTTCCAATGCTACCTCCTTCAGTGGCACCTGTTTTACTGATGAAGTTAATAATACCAGCCGGAGAGTTACTGGCAAAGGTTGATGCAGATCCCCCTTTAATGGCTTCAATTCGTGCAATGGAGTAATCAGAGCGGAGATAAATATCAGCATTTCCAAAAGAGATATCTCCAAATTGCATGACGGGTAGACCATCTTCATGAAGTTGAAGAAACTTAGATCCACCTGAAGTAATAGGAATACCTCTGACACTTAGATTGGCGTTACCTTCACCTCCCGTCGCTTCTGAATGGATTCCAGGAATAGCTTTGAATAATTCTGCTGTAGTTATTGCACCGAACTCTTGCATCGCTTTGGGCTTCATCGTGCTGACGTTTATACTCGACTCTAGAGCTGATCTTGAATTAACTACACCGGTTACTACCACCTGATCAAGTCCGATGAAATCAGTAGTTAATGAAAAATTAGCAGTTGCTTTTTGTCCCGCAGATATCGTAATAGCTGTTTCTTGATTGTTGTAACCCACATAGGAAACAAGTAGGGTGTACTTGCCTGCGTCAAGGTTTGAAATGGTGTAAAATCCATTGAGATCGGTTGTTGCACCGGTCATGGTTCCTTTAACTCTAATGGTTGCTCCAATGAGGGTCTCCCCAGATTGTGCGTCTTTGATTGTGCCTTCAACAGCTCCTTTGTTTTGGGCAAGTAACATGATTGGAAACGATACCATTAAAAGGAGCAACAAGTGTAGTTTTTTCATATCGATTGTTAGTTAAGTTAGAAAATGATTGTGGTCATTAACTTTTTAGGTAAGTCATGCAACAAATGTAAAATCATTTTATACCTAAAAATCAGATCTTTGGGGCTAATGCAAAGGTTTGCGGGTTTCAATCGAAACCGCAACCGGTTGCAGTTGATAACTTTTTACAAAATTGTTTGAGAGCTTTCATCCTTTTTATCATTTCGTTTCTATGCTACTCACCTTACTAAGGCATAGTCCATCACTTAAGGCATAGTTCACCTGTCTCTGTGGTGAACTATCTAGCAGCTAGCAGTGTTTTTTGTGCTTACGACTTTGTTAAGGATATGGATAGTGGCTTCTTTGTCTAGGTTGGTCTTGTTACATAATGCAGTTAGCCGTTTCCCTTTCTGATAACAATATGGATAGGCAAGATAGTTGGCTTGGTTCTCTTAAGTTGGTGTAGTTAATTGATAAATTATTGGTTTTATCTTTGCTGTTTAATCTGAAATATAGTTTTTCAACTATGAGTTTACTACCTCTTTTTAAGCGGGTCGGGTTGAATGGCTTCTTTTTAGCCTTAATTGGAACGGTTGTTCTGGCAAGATTAATTGCATTTACTCAGGTGGCAAACTGGCTTCCAACACTTGATAACATAGCTGATATTGGTGTGAGTCTGGTTTTCTTCTTTTATGGTTTAAAGTTGAATAGTGAGAGTTTGCTTAAGGGGTTAAATAATTATAAGATACATATTGTTGTACAACTCTCAACGTTTTTGTTGTTTCCAATGCTTATTCTTACTGTTGTGAGATTAACGGGGAGAGATATGCATGATTATCTCTGGCTTGGTGTATTTTATCTTGCAGCGCTTCCCAGTACTGTCTCTTCAAGTGTGGTAATGGTGAGTATTGCCGGTGGGAATATTCCCGCTGCGATTTTTAATGCCAGCATATCTAGCATTGCAGGAATCTTTATTACCCCGCTTTGGATGTCGCTCTGGATTGAACCAGCCGGAGTGGGTGGAGGTTTAGGCGAGGTGTTCTTGAAACTAACGTTACAGGTTCTTTTACCTGTAGTATTAGGATTTTTATTGAATAGAAAGTGGGGTTGGGTTGCTGATCGACATAAGAAGTCGTTGCAACATTTTGATCAATTTGTGATCTTATTGATTGTATTAAATAGCTTTATGGCGGCATTTAGTGGCCGTATGTTTGATCATCAAACTGTGGGTGAGTTGTTAGTAATGGGAGTAGCTATGTTGACCCTTTTCTTCTTAGTCTTTTTTCTGATGAATATACTCTCACGTTGGGTGGGTCTTAATAGAGAGGATAGAATAACAGTCCTATTCTGTGGAAGTAAGAAGTCGTTAGTTCAGGGGGCTGTAATGGGTAAGGTTCTGTTTGTTAATCCTGCAATGATGGCAGCTGCATTAGTCCCTGTTATGGTTTACCATGCTCTGCAGCTTTTAGCTGGAAGTTCAATTGCTCAACGAATGGGTAATAAGGTGAAAGCCGAGAACTCTATGGTTGAAGGGTAAGAGCCCTAAATAGACCCCACGAGACTAGTTTAGATTTATAGTTATAATACTCATCCCGAGAAATGTCGATTGCCTCTTGAGGTGTTTTTCCATTAAGACAGTCTTTTAGATGTTTAATAAATACTATGTTCTGATAGTGGTAAAGTAAAAATCCAGATCTGACTGTTTGGGGTGTCTTTGAGGGGAGGCTTTTAAGTGCTTCGGCTGCCCAATTATAATAGATCTCTTCAATATCTTTAACTGAGGATGAAGTTGTGATGAGTGTGTTGTTGCCTTCTAAGAGATCGGATCTGAGATCATGCAGGTCGTCGGAGAGTTGAACCCATGCACCCAATTTGTTAATGCAGGGTATAAGGTGGTCTTGATTCTCTTTTGAAATGGGTAATGTAAAGAATAGTGCTCCTGCGATTCCTTTTTCTCTCGTTGCTGTTTCTATAAGTGATCTATTGGTTGATGTGGTCTGTATTAGTGATCTTGTTTGAATCTCGATTATTTTCTGAGTCAGTTCGTTTAGTCTGGTGGTGTCTGGGGTAAGTTCTTTTAGCTTAATCCAAAGAATATGTGCCAATTGTTCATAAGGGGAGTCGTTGGGTTGTTGCCCCTCTAATAAGATCGATTTAATACTCCGAGTATCTACGATGCTTTCGTCATAGCATGCGTCAAATCCCGGCATAGCTGAACCCGTAAGGCATAGAAGTCTATGATCAGCTAAAGTAGGATGATGGCCTGCCATTTTAAGTGTTGCAGGGCCAAAGAAGCCGGATATGGTAATGCCATAGTTTTTGGTTCTCTTTCGTAATCTTCTCCCGGCTAAATCATCAGGTAGGGTTCCTAGTAGGGGAAGAATCTCAGTATTGTAAATCTTTCTATAAAGTAATTGGTATTTGATGATAAACAGAATCAGTCTAACAAGCCTGATAAAGCCTTTTGCGAAAGTGTAAAAACTATTAGATTGAGTCTGGTCTTTCATGAAGGCAGATAGGGTGGTCTTGCTGATAATTTAAACTTAAACTGATATGATTGTAACATCATCTTGGGGGCGTACTTGGTAAATAGAATGAGTGAAACAACCCAAATGCTACCCTACTTTTAATTATAATTAGTTATTCAGAGAATTGAATTCGAATGGTATCATCTACCTGTAACCCTAAAAGACTTGCTGCATTTCCATGATTGATTGCAATCTCAAGTAGCCCGGTAGTAGAAAATAACCCGAGGATCTCACCATCAGGGGCATCACTGTACGACGAGCATATAGAATCGAGTTTGTATCGGGATGCGCTAAACTCAATGATAAACTTACGATTTTTTCCAACAGATTTGAAAAGAGAAGAAGAGATGTTGGTAAAGATGTTTTCGTAACGGTCTATATAAATGGCTTTTCCAATGATTGTAGACTCGGTAGTAGCTGGTTTAAAGGGCACTTTTTCGAAAAGTCTATCAAGTTGATCACCTAACTCAAACAATTGCCCCCCCTTAGCAATATGAATGGCGGCTTTTGCAAAGAGGTCACGGGTAGGAAAGGTATAATAGTCTGAATCACCGGGAATATCAATTTCATAAATCTCGTCAGGAGGTTCGTTTGAAAATAGCAAACTGAACAAACCATTGTCAGTACCAATGAAATAGTGGTCTTTATACTTAATTGCAACATGCGGGCAATTAATCGAAGCTTCAGTATTTAAGGCAACGATATGAACTGTGCCTTTTGGGAAATGATGCCAAGCATTATTCAGTACAAACCAAGCCTGATTAAGATCGAATGGATTGATTTGGTGGGAGATGTCTACTATGTTTGCTTCGGGATAACGTGTATAGATGACCCCTTTTACGGCAGCCAGATAATGGTCGCTTGTACCCCAGTCGCTTGTAAGAGTGATGATTGCCATAGCTCATTCAATGTGCCGAACCCTCGGCATGGGTCTGTTTTATTGCTAACTTTGTAAGTCAAAAATAAGAAATTTACACAAGCAATTGGGATTAGCTAGCTTAATCCTTAAAGCTGAACATCTTTGAAATTCTATTCTCTTAATGCACGAGAAGATTATATCTATTGAGACCTATCCGGCAACCGAGATCTATGGTGTAAATGATTCTCATCTTAACCATATAAAACTCTTCTTCCCTAAGCTAAAAATCATCGTCAGAGGGGATCTTATTAAGGTTCACGGCGAGAAATCAGACATCGACGAGTTTGAGTTGAGATTTGGTTTATTGCTTCGTCATTATGATCGTTTCGGCGCCTTGACTGCCAATGATGTTACCCATATCATGGGTACCGCCGAGGGTGAAGAGTGGCCCACTGTAGTAGAGGCCTCTGCCCCTGATGTTTTAGTATACGGCAATAAAGGGCTGCAGGTAAGAGCAAGAACTGTCAATCAGCAGAAGCTGGTAGAGGCTTGTATAACAAACGATATGGTATTTGCGGTTGGCCCTGCTGGTACCGGAAAAACCTATACTGCCGTTGCTCTGGCTGTTAGAGCTCTCAGAAATAAAGAGGTGAGAAGAATTATTCTTACTCGCCCTGCCGTTGAAGCAGGTGAGAATCTTGGGTTCCTTCCCGGTGACTTAAAAGATAAACTTGACCCATATCTGCAACCACTCTACGATGCCCTTAGGGATATGCTCCCCCCAACCAAATTGCAATCGTATATCGAGGATGGTACAATTGAGATAGCTCCTTTGGCTTTTATGCGTGGACGTACCTTAGATCACGCTTTTGCAATCCTCGATGAGGCCCAAAATGCAACCGAAAGCCAGATGAAAATGTTTCTTACCCGTATGGGTCGTTCTGCTAAGTTCATTATTACCGGTGACGTAACTCAAATTGACTTACCCAGGAATCAGCGCTCTGGCCTTATCCACGCAATGAGGATACTTAAAAATATTGAGGGCATTGGATTTATTCAGCTTGATGCCCAGGATATTGTTAGACATAAACTGGTAAGGATGGTCGTTGATGCTTATAGCCGCGATAGTGAACGTCTTGAGCTCCCTTTTGATAAAACATAATCTCAAACTATTATTTTTTATGAATCAGACTGTTGTAAGAACCGATTTTAGTTTTCCCGGTCAGACCGGTGTTTACCACGGAAAAGTACGTGATGTCTACACTATTAATGATGATCTTTTGGTCATGGTTGCTTCCGATCGTATCTCAGCATTTGACGTTGTTTTACCAAAGGGCATTCCCTTTAAGGGTCAGGTTTTAAATCAGATTGCAGCTCTTTTCCTTGATGCTACAAGTGATATTGTACCTAATTGGAAACTAGCCTCACCTGATCCTATGGTTACTATTGGGAGGTATTGCAAGCCTTTCCCCGTCGAGATGATCATTAGAGGTTATCTTACTGGCAGTTCTTGGCGTAGTTACAAGAGTGGTGCTCGTCAGATTTGTGGCGTGCCTATTCCAGATGGTATGAAAGAACATCAAGCTTTTCCTGAGCCTATTCTGACTCCTACTACAAAAGCGGCAGAAGGTCATGATGAGGATATCTCACGTGATGAAATCCTACGTCAGGGTCTTGTCTCAGAAGAGGATTATATCCAAATGGAAGAGTATACCCGTAAGTTATTTGCCCGTGGTCAGGAGATGGCAGCTGCCAAGGGGCTTATACTTGTCGATACAAAGTATGAGTTCGGTAAACGCGATGGGAAAATCTATCTGATAGACGAAATCCATACCCCGGATTCATCCCGTTATTTTTATAAGGAGGGATATGAGGATCTATTTGCCAGAGGTGAACAGCAGAAGCAACTTAGCAAGGAGTTTGTTCGTGAGTGGCTTATGGCCAATGGGTTCCAAGGAAAAGAAGGCCAACAGGTTCCTTTTATGAGCGATGAGTATGTTGACTCTGTCTCCGAACGCTATATCGAACTTTTTGAGAATATTACCGGTTTGCCTTTCCAGAAGGCTGATGCCAAAGATGTTCTAAATAGAGTTGAGAATAATATCTTAAACTTTCTGAAAACGATTTAAGGTTTATCCTTTATATAGTACTTTATTGGTCTCAATTTAGTACTAAAACATCGCCTAAAAGTATCTTCTTTTTCTTCAGGAAGATTCTTTTAGGCGTTTTAATAATATTTCTTAATGAGCTCTTTTAAGCTAAAACAGAAGAGTTATACGGTAAAATCGAAATTGTCTTTTCTTGTCTTTTCGTAAATATCTTTGCTAAACATATAGAGTCTGGCCGGTTTGTGAGCGACATTGGTTTGCTTCTCATTGATAGGTACGATGCAGCTAATCTGACTTATCTTTTTTCTGAAATTCCTTTTGTCATACTGGGTTTTGAGAACTACTTCGTATATCTTCTGAAGCTGACTTAGTGTGAATTTATCGGGAAGTAACTCAAAGGCGATAGGGTTAACCTTAAAGTTTTGTTTCATCATGGAGTAGGCCTTTGTGATGATTTCAGCATGGTCAAAAGCCAGATCACCAAGTGATTCAAGAGATGTCCATTTAGCATTTGATCTTAAAATGTACTCCTCTTTTGCACTGGTTAGGTTGATAAGAGTGTAATAGGCTATAGTTATAACTCTCTCTTCAGGATGATCTATTTGCTTTAACCAAATAAGATCTCTCTCCTTACTTTTAAGACGATTTACACCCCCAAATGAGCCAAATTGATTGAGATACAGATTTTGGAGACCTGAAAGATCATGTAAAATTCTGCAAGCTGCACTATCTAATTCTTCATCTTTTCTGATCAGGTCACCGGGCAACTTTTTATCATTATGTAAAACACCATTGTGTTCTACATCGCGATCTACTAAAAGAACTTTGAGGTCTTGCATATCAAAGCCAAAGACAACGCAGTCAATCGAAACATTTGGAACTAGAGTGGGATCCATATTTAGTATTTTTTTTTGTCAAATTCAGCATCGAAAACCAAACCACTGAGGCTCGTTTTTGATGGATTACTTGTGAATTGGTGATTTCTGGTGCAAGTTAATCAATTTTTGAAAATTGTGGCTTATTCACACTGTGATTAGTGTTTGCATGACACCCAGCGATAAAGTAATATGGTTTATCTTTTCCCTTTTTTGTAAAATATTGGGAGTTAATTTGTTTATAAGAATTGCATCAGTACCTAAAGTTTGGAATTATCAATGCAAACGGTTGCAAGTTTGAAGAGATTATCTTAAGTTTGTGGCCAAAGTGTTATAACTACACATTACAAGGGTTATCTCAAACAGGTTTGAATTTATCATGCTATGAGATAATGAATGAGTATCATAGTCAGGCACAGTAAATCTTTAATCATATCTTTGAATCTTCAACAAACTGAAATCAAAAATCAATTTATGGCTTCCATTTCATCTGTTTCATCCGGGTTTACGACTGAGGGAAAAAGTAAGAGTTATGGTCCGGCACTTGCTTTGCTAACATCTCTCTTTTTCATGTGGGGCTTTATTACTTGCCTCAACGACATATTAATCCCTCATTTGAAGGGATTGTTTGAGTTGAACTACACACAGACCATGTTAGTCCAGTTTACGTTTTTTGGGGCTTATTTTGTTATGTCTGTTCCAAGTGGTTGGCTTGTTAGTAGAATAGGATACAAATATGGCATTGTCACTGGCCTTGCAATCACAGGCATTGGAGCACTGCTGTTTCTACCAGCTGCCGCCGCCGTATCTTATAGTCTGTTTCTATTCGCATTCTTCATTCTAGCTTCCGGTATTACAATTTTACAAGTAGCTGCCAATCCTTTTGTAGCAATTCTTGGAAAGCCAGAGACAGCTAGTAGTAGGTTAAATTTGACACAAGCATTCAATTCTTTAGGAACTACTATAGCACCCATCTTTGGATCAATGATGATCTTAGATCAGAACTTTTCTGATCAGGCGAGTGAGGCTGCGGCAGTAAGATTTCCTTATATCCTGATTGCTGCAACTCTTTTTCTAATTGCTCTGGTATTCGTTGTTGTGAAGTTGCCTGTTATAAAAGGAGAATCTTCTTCATCTGGTACAAGTTCGATATGGAAATATCGTCATTTAGTTTTAGGTGCAATCGGTATATTTGTTTACGTTGGTAGCGAGGTTTCTATTGGCTCTTTTTTGGTTAATTTCTTCCATTTAGATAATATTGCCGGACTTTCAGAGGCTCAGGCAGGGCGTTATGTGTCATTTTATTGGGGAGGAGCCATGATTGGCCGTTTCATCGGAGCTGTGATTCAGAACTATATTAAACCAACTAAGGTGTTGGCTGCATCTGCTCTCTTTGCCGGATTACTCGTGTTGTTGACGATGATATTATCTGGTCAATTCGCAATGTGGACTATAATCTGTGTTGGATTATTTAATTCAATAATGTTCCCAACTATCTTTACTCTTGCAATAGATGGTTTGGGCGAGAATACCAGTAAAGGTTCTGGCGTTTTATGTATGGCGATTGTGGGTGGAGCTATTATGCCTCTAATAATGGGAGCCGCTTCAGATGCTATCGGCATACAATTAGCCTTTTTTATCCCATTCTTGGGTTATGTTTATGTCCTCTATTATGCTCTTAATGGGTATAAGCATAAAGTATAGAAGGTTTTTTGACCATGATATCGGATATAAAAAGAGGAGGCTACGCTGTCTCCTCTTTTTATTTATAGCCTGTAAGGGTTAATCTATGTTTATGTGTTATAAGGGTGAGAACTTGATAAGATGAACATAGATAGAAATAGAACAGAGCGTTTTTTCATTAGAAATAGCCAGTGTGATTGCTGCTTAAGATTAATTTCCTTTGAACTTCGTGAGGTTGGGATGAGTCTTGTTGAGGGTAAACCTGGTGAAATCGTAGTTGGATGGGATCCTGAAAAGTATACCTATAATGAAGTGGAGAATCTACTGGCGAAGATAGGATTCCCTGTTCTGCAAAGCCATGATGAAAGATTAGTAGTTCAGATTAAAAGGGCAGTCATTGATTTGGTTCACTATTCTACATATAATGCAATGGTTCGTAACTCTGATTATTTGGTTGAGCGGTTTAATCTCTCTTATTCCTATCTATCTTCTCTCTTTTCTAGAATTGAGGGCGAGTCTCTTGAGAAGTTTATGATAAAAAAGAGGATTGAACGTGTTAGTCAGCTACTTGATGAAAATGAGTTAAGTCTCAGTGAAATAGCATTCATGATGGGTTATAGTAGTGTTCAATATTTAAGTACTCAGTTTCGAAGAGTAACCGGGCAATCTGTTTCCGATTATAAGAAGATCAGGCAGGTGAGAGAGAGGGGCATCTTAGAAATGCTAAGCCACAATTCTCTTTGAGATAACGGATTAATTATAGTACTCGGTTTCTTGTTTTAGAGTTGCATTAAACAATTTTGAGGGCATCGGGTCTGATTTACATGTCTTTTATAAACCGAAATGAGATGGTTGAAACACCTGTTTTAGGAACCCATATTCGTGATAAATTTCCTGATATGCTGAGAGGCGTTGCAGTTATTCTAATGATTCAGGTGCATATCACTGAAGTTTTTGCAACTGACCAATTTAGAGATGGATTATGGGGTCAGTTATCTCTTTTCCTTGGAGGATTACCTGCTGCACCAGTGTTTATGTTTTTAATGGGTTGGTTTGCTGTTGGAAGATCATCTGATATTAAACTGTTTTTGAGAGGGATGTTGGTGTTTTTTGCTGGGTTTCTACTTAATATCGGATTAAACTTAGCCTTAATTGCAAATGTTTTACTGGGTTCTCAAGTAACTGACTTATGGCCTTATCTTTTTGGGGTTGATATTTTCTCTTTGGCTGGATTAAGCCTGATGGTTATTTCAGGGATAAGATTATTGGTAAGTAGATTAGGTCATTTTGTTTCTTCAGAGGGGTCTTTGAAGTGGATATTGACATTGCTCCCTTTTGTTATTGTAAGTATTGGGATGCTTATGCCATCTGGCTCTTTTCAAGAGTCTGATATTTCGGTTTTTGTCAAAGCATATATTTGGAGAGACACACAATGGTGGAGTTATTTCCCTCTTTTTCCTTGGTTGGCTTGGCCTCTGTTAGGTGGAGCCTTCAGGTTGTGGGCAGGGGATACTGAGATACCGGATTTAAAAGGTTCTATTGTCAGCATTGCCGGAATTGGAGCCATTATTGGTTGTATCTATGGATGGTCAGTTTCGGTTGATCTGGCATCCTATTATCGGTTTAATTTGGCGTGGTTTGTCTGGGCTATTATGGCAATGATCGTTTGGTTTTGGTTTTGGAAGCGGATGTCCAATGTTGAATGGTTAAGTAATGGGCTATCTTCAATTGGAGCAAAAGTCAGTTCGTTATATGTGATTCAGTGGATTATAATAGGCAATATGGGTACTTTTTTATATCATGAGCAACCCGACCGGTCTATTCCTTTCTGGATTGCTTTTACTCTGTTTCTGACTTTATTTGTCAGAAGTCTTCCTGATCGGATTTCAAAATGGAGGGAGAAGGATTGGTTTTAGTATTAAGCGAGATTGCTTTTATCTGGTTGTGGAAGTATACGATGTAGGGTCAGTTCTTTTGATTATTTTCTTCTTTCCTTAACAGATTTCTGGCCTATAGAATATGCGATAGAAGAGTCTTTATCCCTATTCCAATCAGGATTAGTCCTCCTAATATTTCAAATCGCTTTCCAAGTTTATTACCTGTCTTTTTTCCAAGCAGAAGCCCTAACATAGCTATTATGTAGGTTACAGCACCTATAATGAGAGCTGCAAGCAGTGGCTTGATACTCATGAGCGCAAAACTAAAACCAATAATGAGTGCATCTATACTTGTAGCGAATCCCATCCAACAGATTCTTCTGAAAGAAAGTCGAGATTCATTTTCTTTTAAATCCTCATCCTTTGAGAAACTCTCTTTAATCATCTTGGCACCCAATGCAAAAAGCAGGATGAAGGCGATCCAGTGATCATAGCTCTCTACGAAAGGTCTTACCTGTGCTCCAAAGAAGTAGCCGATAAGGGGCATTAAAGCCTGAAACGCTGCTAAGATTGATGCTATCCTGTTAGCTCCCCAGAAGTGGAGCTTGGGTTGGGTTAATCCGGTGCTGATAGAAACCGCAAAGGTGTCGAAGGAAAGACCGAATGCAATCAGTACTATTAATCCGATATCCATGTTATACTGTAAAGGTCACAAAGATACAGATGAAAACTGACAATTTCCGTACCTTTGTATATCAATTCGAACAAGATGAATGCACTTGAGCAATTAAAGAAAATTACCAAAGTGGTTGCTGATACTGGCGATTTTGAATCGATGATTCAATATAAGCCTATTGATGCAACAACTAATCCTTCACTTATTAATAGCGCTGCTCGCGATGAGCGATACAGAAAACTGGCTTCTGATGCCGCAAAGGTGGCTAAATCATTGACATCTGATCCTAACAAGCAGTTGGAGATCTGTCTTGATCGAGTGGCGGTTAATTTTGGCCTGGAGATTCTTAAAATTGTACCTGGTCGTGTAAGTACTGAGGTTGATGCCCGTCTCTCTTTTAATACATTGGCTACTGTAGAAAAGGCGCGTGAGTTAATCAGACTTTATGAGGCTGCTGGGGTCTCTAAGGAGCGAATTCTTATTAAGATTGCTAGCACATGGGAGGGTATAAAGGCAGCTGAAATTCTTGAGAAAGAGGGTATTCATTGTAACTTAACCCTTCTCTTCAGTAAGGTTCAGGCAATTGCTTGTGCTGAGGCTGGCGTGAAGTTGATTAGTCCTTTTGTGGGTCGAATTCTCGATTATTATAAAAAGGAGCGTAATGTTCAAGAAATAGATCCCGTTGAAGATCCGGGGGTTTTAAGTGTTACCGAAATATTCCATTATTATAAGAAGTTCGGCTATACTACCGAAGTAATGGGTGCGAGTTTCCGTAACAAGGGCGAAATAGTTGAATTAGCAGGATGTGATCTTCTAACCATTGCCCCTTCTTTGCTAAGTGAGCTTGAAAACTCAAATGAGAAAATAGAGCTTAAACTTAATGCTGATCTATCTGCTTCGCTGGAAATTGAGCAGATTCATGTTGATGAAAATCTTTTTAGATGGATGATGAATGAAGATGCAATGGCAACTGAGAAACTCTCAGATGGTATAAGGCGTTTTGCTGCTGACTTAATCAAGTTAGAACAGTTTTTAGTAAGCGAATTTCTTAAAGATTAAGGATTGATTTTTAAGCGGTATATTACCTGTTTAACAGAGGCTACCCCATCACATGAGGTAGCCTCTATTCTTTTTTGACCTCTGTGATGTTTTGAAACTGCTAAAAGTTGGTTTTATAAGCAATAGAACTAAGTCTGGCGGGTCATATCTATACTAGGCGATTTAGTGAACCGCAGGTGCAGTCAATTTTTCATTGTAAACTATTTTCTGATTCCTTTGTTAGATTTGAGTGGTGAATCAAATCAGTCTATATCAATACATCCTTCTTTGGCCTTAATGATAGCCTTTGGTAAATACCAGAGTACAGTATGTTCGCTAACGTTAATGTTGATTAAAGCCACTATGTCTTTTAATTATTCAAAGATGGTAAGACGTGATTATGGTTTATCACCGTTCTACTCATTAAAAAAGGAATGATATGAAGTATATATTAGTTTCGTTATTATTAATTGTGTCATTTACGGCTTGCTCACAATCCGATAATGGCAAAAAGAGTGAAAATATGAATGCACATCCTTATTACAATATCCTTACACCTAAAGAAGAGGAGGTAATCATATATAAGGGAACAGAAGCGCCATTTACAGGCGACCTCTATACCCTTCATGATGCCGGCACCTATGTTTGTAAACGCTGTAATGCTCCACTTTATCATTCGTCCGATAAGTTTGACGCTCATTGTGGCTGGCCTAGTTTTGATGATGAGATTAAAGGGGCAGTTCTACGACATTTGGATGCAGATGGCCGCCGCACGGAGATTCTATGCAGTAATTGCGGAGCGCACCTTGGTCATGTCTTTTTAGGAGAGGGATTTACTGAGAAGAATACTCGTCATTGTGTTAATAGCATCTCTATGAATTTTGTTCCGGAGGGGGACGTTCTGCCACAGAAGTTAGAAGTTGCTCTTTTCGCATCCGGGTGTTTCTGGGGTACTGAGTATCATCTTCAAAAGGTTAAGGGGGTGGTTTCAACAGATGTTGGTTATACCGGTGGTAAAACAGAATATCCAACATATAAGCAGGTATGCTCTGGCTTAACGGGTCATGCTGAGACTGTCAGAGTCTTATTTGATCCTGCGCAGGTTAGTTATGAAGAGCTTGTTAAACTATTCTTTGAGACACATGACCAATCTCAGGTCGACAGACAGGGACCAGATGTTGGAACTCAATATAGATCAGCAATCTTTTATACTGATGAAATGCAAAAAGCTACCGCAGAGAAGTTGATCGCTGAGTTGAGGGGAAAAGGGTACAAAGTAGCTACCGAGGTCACAAAGGCCTCTATATTTTGGCCAGCAGAGAAGTACCATCAGGATTATTATCGCAATAATGGTAGTTCTCCTTATTGCCATATCTATCAGAAAAAGTTCTAAGCTATTATTCCCCTTCTGCGAGTCTTTTAAGATAGGCTCCATAGCCACTCTTCATCAGCGGTTCAGCTAACTGATAGAGTTTTTCTCTGTTAATAAAGCCTCGTCTGTAAGCCACCTCTTCAATACATCCAATCATTAAACCTTGTCTGTTTTGGATGACTTCAACGAATTGCGAGGCTTGAATAAGCGATGCAAAAGTTCCTGTGTCAAGCCAGGCAGTGCCACGACTTAGCATTCCTACATTGAGTAAGCCTCTTTCCAGGTACCATTTGTTTACATCGGTAATTTCATACTCTCCACGAGATGATGGCTTCAATTGAGCCGCTACCTCAACGACACTGTTGTCGTAGAAATAGAGTCCCGGTACTGCATAGTTTGATTTTGGCTTGAGCGGTTTCTCCTCTATTGAGATAGCCTTATGTTGCTCGTCAAATTCTACTACTCCGTAGCGTTCAGGATCATTTACATGATAAGCAAAGACAATACCTCCTTCAGGGTTGTTACAGGATAAGAGGAGTTCTTGTAAACCTCTTCCATAGAAGATATTATCACCAAGTACAAGAGCCACTTTATCATTGCCAATAAACTCTTTGCCAATTACGAAGGCTTGGGCTAATCCATTGGGTACTGCTTGTTCAGCATATGTGAAACTACAACCTAAGGATGCCCCATCTCCAAGAAGACGTTTAAAATGAGGAAGGTCGTGAGGTGTGCTAATAATCAATATTTCCCTGATATCGGCCATTAAAAGAATGGATAATGGGTAATAGATCATTGGCTTATCGTAGATCGGCATCAGTTGCTTGCTAACTGCTAATGTCAAAGGATGTAATCTTGTCCCTGACCCACCTGCTAGAATAATCCCTTTCATAGTTGTTATGTTTCTTTGTGTGATTTCTTGCGCTGATTCTAAAGTGCTGTCTTGTTGATGACATTTAGCGAAATGTAAGAGCTACTAAAGATCGAATAGATGTCTATACAACTTTGTACAAATATGCAATCATTGATCTAATAATGCAAGTAATAATTGATTATTGTCTATAGAATCAGGGTCTTTTCTGAATGCAACAATTAGTTATGGGTGTTAGCTAAAAGCAAAAAGGCAGCCAAAGTAAATAGTTAGCTGCCTTTTTTAAGATATGTTTAACAACTTAATCTTATAGATTTTATGGTTCTAGTATATCAACCCAAAAAATCTTAAAATGGTTGTTATTTTACGGTTACAGAACCAATTTCCCAGGTTGAACCAACTGAGGTTGTTGAGTTATATTTGAAGGCAACATAAACCTTACTCTTTCCATCAAAAGCACTTAAACTGATATCACCTGAATCAACGAAAGTCCAGTTGTTACCTGCAGGCCATGTTGGAACGGTAAGCTCTACCCAAGTACCTTGTGTTGAAGGATCACTTGTTCCATCATAGTCTGATGAAGCAAGAATCTTTAGGTATTCAGGGTGTCCGTTTACATAGTTAGCAGCTTGATTAACATTGAGTATTGCACCAACCTTGTTGCTTAGATCAACAGCAGGAGAGACAAGCCAGTCTTCATTCTCATTGTTACTTGTTGCATATCCTGACATCTTTGCACAACCTGAACCAAAGTTAGCCCAAACCCATGCTTGTGTTCCAACTACGCTGAATGCTTTAAATGAACCAAGAGTTGTTGTGAATTGCTCATCAAGAAGCGTGGTTGAACCGCCACCACCGTTGCCACCTTTGCCGATTTTTACATCATCAACCTGGAAAGTGGTAGTTTGAGAAGCATCTCCTTCATAACGGAAAGCTACATAAACATTACCTGTATATCCAGCAGGGACATAATCTTTAAGAGCAATTGAACCTGATTCAACGAAGGTATAGTTAGATCCGGCAGAGGTTGGAAGGGTAGGAGCAAGCTCAGTCCAAACAGCCTTTGAAGGATCGTTAGCATCATAGTCGTACATTAAATAGACCTTCATTGGAGTCATGGTTGTGTGAGTCCAATAAGCCATAGCTGATTTGAAGCTGAGTTTATGAGCACTGTTATATTTCACAGGAGCAGATAGTAACCATGTTACCATTGCCTCGGTAGCTTTATAAGCTGTAGCCTGAGCATATTGATTTCCACCAAAGTCTTTTCCTTGCCATGTACGGCTTCCTTTAAGAGCAATGTTAACCCAACCTGCAACAACGATAGGCTGGTCAACAGTTGCGCCATCGAAACCAACGGTTAAGCTATCCAGAGCTGTTGCTGTAGGATCTGGAGTAGGATAGTCTCCTGTTGGGGTTGGTGTGCCTCCCTCGAAGTTTTGAATGTCAGCCCAAGTACTTACAACGAGTTGCAGAGTTGTGCGATAACGTGTCATAACACCAACGATGTTACCACTGCCTGAAGGGAGTAATTTCTTAGCATACTTAGCATAGCTGGAGGTACGCATGATTAGCTCGGTGCCATCAGCAAATTTAATGGTGTTGTCGTAGTCATCTGAACCGGGAACAGCAACCTGACCTGCTCTTGCGAAAGAGACATTCTTCAGAACAACTAGCATGTTTTCGTATTGAGCAATGCCAATACCTGTGGCAGAAGTAAGGGTGTCTGGGATAACAGCTGTGGGAAGTCCATTGCGGAAAAGATGATCTTTTACTTGAACATTGGTGATGTATCCAAGTTTTGCTCCATTACGGACACCTAATTGAACCAGGTCGCCGTATGAACTCATGATAAGACCTTTACATTTGATATAAACTTCTTGTCCGATAGCATAATGTAAATAGGTGCTTTTGGTTTCAATTTTGACTTGAATACCAGCATTATCATCTTGAATGGCAAGAACCTGGTAGAAGTTACCCTCTTCATCACTTGAAACTACACGTCCTTTGATGATTTTATCTTCGGTAATTGAGTCAAGGGCACCGCCTCCTGAATAGGTTGCTTTAAGATCTGCAATAGTAGTGTTTGCCTCGAAGTTAACGGTAGGTACGTCAACCTCAGGTGTATCGAAATCCTCTTTTACGCAAGACGAAAGCAGTGATGCGCTGATTACGATAGCGAAGAGCCAGAAAAACTTTCTTATTTTGTTCATATTATTTCGTGTGTTTTATTTCAATGATTAAAAGCGGAATCCGATATTAAGATAGTATGTACGGCCCAGGCCATAGTAATATTTTGAAGGGAAACGATTCTTGTCTTGTGTGTCGAAATCGAAACGCAATTGTTCGTAACCTCCGGTAATTAGGTCTTTATTGTCTAGTATGTTAGAGACACTAAAGTTGAGGTTAAGATAATACTTACCAAATTTCAGTGACTTGCCAACAGAAGCATCCAAAGTGAATACATCAGCTAGTTTTTCTTGAGCTGTAATCTCATTGATTTTTTCTATGTCACCTGCCTGATAGAGTCCATCTACGGCTCTTAGCGTGCGGCGGGTGGGGTCGAAATCAAGGTAGCTGTCAGCAAAGTAGTTGGCATTTACGTTAAAGAACCAATAGCTGGGTAGTCTGTAAGCAAGGCCAACGGTACCATTTGTTTGAGCACCTGGTACATAGAAGTTCTTAATATAAACAGTCTCCGTAATGTCTGATACTGACCCGTTTTCCGCAGTTGTTGTAGCAGTCGGGCGGTTTGTGTATCTGAAATCGCCAAATGAGGCAGCAGCTGAAGCTGTTAATGATGGAGTGACTGCTAATTCAAGTCCTGCTTCAATACCCTGATGAGTCTTGTTGATACCAGTCATGACCATGTTAACGAAGGTGTTGTAATCTTCGTGATAGAAGCTTCTAAGCTCAACCTGGTCTTTGAATTCGGTATGGTAGGCTGTTAATCTTGCCTTAACGATTGGGGTACGAAGAATATAGCTCAATTCGCCACCAAATATCTTTTCTTGATCAAGACCTGGTGCATACTGATTGCTGATACGCTGTGATAAGAAAGCGTCACGAAGCATTGGCGCACGCTGCATAGCTAAAACGTTGGCAACGATATAGTTTCTACCATTAATCTTATAGGTTGCACCGGCTTTTGCTCCTGGTGATACAAAGTCTTTTTTCTCTGAGTCACCATAAGAGTTTTCCGGGAAACGACCATTCTTATAAAGACCCTCACGCCACATGTTATTGTAGTTAACCTGTGCTCCAACGTAGAAGTCGATCTTAGCGAATGAGAATTCAGCATTAGCCCAAAGGTTAGCCTCATCCTGATGGAGCTTATAGTTGTATCCGTAAGTGTCTCCTTCGTAGACTTTACGATTTGGATTATTCAGGTCGCTTTGGTTAGCAGTTGTATCAGAATTGAAATCACGCTCTGCAAACTGGTCAACATCTAACCAATAATTTGCGCCCAATAAGTCATCAACCAGTTTATAGTGGTGTCCAGCATACTTTTTAACTTCAATACCTCCGTTGATCTTTAGATAGTCATTGATCTGAGAATTAAGAAGGATGTTTAAGCCTAAGTTCTTCTGGTCAATACGACGATCTTCCATAATATAGGCAGCAGTCTTACCGGCAGCATTTTGGGTATAGTTGGCCTGATACATTGAGTTCCAGTCAACCTGACGTATTGATGGGTCGTTTTTCCATAACTCAGTGAGTTGATCACCGGCTGCAGTATTACCATTTAAGTAGTAATAGCTTGGGAGATTACGATAGTAGTCTGGTCTTGGGTCAGCTGCATTGTACCAGTTAAGAGCTTTGGTTCCATTGAATCCAAACTGATAATAGAGGCTAGTGGTTAAACGTGTCTTTGGTGTGATATCCCAATAGTGGTTAAGAGTAAAGATTGGCTCATGGAAATGTTTTATACGAGCAGATCTTTTCTCTCCATTTTGGTAACCCCAGTTTGGGTTGTAATAGATATCGCCTGTTAGGTCAAGCATCTCTTGGGTAATGGCACCACGTTGAGCTCTCTTAGTGGGGACTCCCATAACAGAAAATGCTAGTGAGTGCTTTTCGTTGAATTTCTTTTCAGCAGCAGCAAAGTATGAGTATGAATCATAGAATGAGCCGTCTATTAAACCCTCTTCGCCATATCTCTTTGAAGCGGATACACTAAATGCCCAACCGTTCTGCATTAGTCCGGTTGAATGGGTAAACATTGCTCTGTGAGTGTATGACTTATTGCCAAATGAGTAGGTTAATTTGGTCTGTTTCCTTTGTTGAGAAGCACGGGTAATGATATTAGTTGCTCCACCAGGTAGTCCGAATGCAAATTCTGATGGATTCATGCCCAATGTGGTCTCTTTATTACGAGTAACATCGTTTAATCCACCCCATTCGCTCCATGCTGGCCAACCTGTTTCAGCGTCATTAACTTTGACTCCATTCATGTAAACAGCTGAGTTTTCAGAGTCATATCCTCTGGCTTTGAAATAAGCTGCACTAAATACGTAACTGGCAGCACTTGAAAAGGCGTCTCCACTTGATGAAAGTAAGCCTGAAACTGATTGTCCTCTACCCTCATCATCTAAATCGAGTTGGGTTAGAGCTACATCAGCAACTCCACGGTTTTCACCTTCGTTGATTCCACTAAGATGTGGTTTGGGTGACCAATCATTATCACCGGCTTTAATCTCTATCTCATTAGAGACTGTCTCGATGCCCGATCCTGTTACTGTTACGGTTACCTTTCCTATAGGAAGTCCACTGATAGTGTATTCCCCATTAGCATCTGTAGCGGTTTGAATCAAACCGGCTATAACATTTGCTCGAGGAATTGGTGCGCCATTTACATGATCAACGATCCGTCCCGTTAGGGTGCCTGTTTGTGTGTAGGCTACGAGGGTGATCAGAAGAAGCGTAAAAGTTGTGAATAATCTCCTCATATATAATTTGTGTAATTGTTCTAATCTCCGATCTTCCTGCTGTTGTAGGTCCTCTGTTATTGATATTCAGTTACGATCGGAGAAATTCGTGCAAAGTAACGAAAAAGCTATTGCATGTAGGTTAAGGTAATGTAACTTTCCTGTTTACATTGGCTTGTTAAGACCTTATTTTTTTTAGTAATGGTGTTTAAATCAGTGTTCTAATGATAGACCCATGGTCTTGTGACTCATTTAACCTATTTGCATTGCGTTAATGTTTATCCCAATCAATGGTTATATATTTGCCGCCTGATTGAAAGTCAGATCAATTTCGGCAATATCGTTTTATGGAATAAACTAATCAAAATAGATTTATGATACGTTCTACTTTTTCGCACTCAGCCTTAGTAGTTGTATTAGGAGTGTTTTTACTAAGTTGGAATTCTACAGCACTTCTGGCTCAACAAAAACAGGTAAAAGCTGTTACTATCGGCTTCTATAATGTTGAAAACCTTTTTGATACAATCAATCAGGAAGGGGTTAACGATGAGGAATTTACACCAGAAGGGATTAACCATTACACTGGTAAACGCTACATGGTTAAACTTAATAATTTATCTGATGTCATCTCTCAGATAGGTTCTGAAATAGACCCCAAAGGTCTTATGGCTCTTGGAGTCTCTGAAATTGAAAACCGTTCGGTGCTCGAGGATCTTATTAAAATGCCCAAACTAGCCGGCCGTAACTATGGTATCGTCCACTTTGATGGCCCCGATGCCAGAGGTGTTGATGTAGGTCTTATTTATAGACAAGACTTACTTCAGGTTACTTCAGCAAGAAGTGTTAGGCTAAGAATACCCGAAATGCCTGATTTTAAGACAAGAGATCAATTGGTTGTCGGGGGTATCTTTGATGGTCAACAAATCTATATTATTGTTAACCACTGGCCTTCTCGTCGTGGTGGTCAAGAGGCTAGTGCTCATCTAAGAAATGCAGCAGCTTCTCTGGTGAAAAAGTCAGTCGACTCTTTATATGCAATTAATCCTAAAGCCGCTGTTTTAATCATGGGCGACCTCAACGATGATCCCGTTGATGAATCTGTTGTTAAGTATCTCGGTGCTGAAGGTAAAAAGAATAAAGTTGAAGAGAAGGGTCTATTTAACCCTATGTGGCAGATTTTTAAAGATGGAAATGGCTCACTCGCTTACCGTGATTCATGGAACCTCTTTGATCAGATTATCGTTAGTCAACCTCTGCTTGATCAGAATAATAAATACAGATTCTATCAAGCCAGAATATTCAATAAACCCTTCCTGCTTCAGAAAGAGGGCCAGTTTAAAGGATATCCATTCCGCACATACGTAGGAAATGATTTTAAGGGTGGATATAGCGATCACCTTCCTGTGTATGTAATTTTGGTGAGTGAAACAAAGTAACTTATATCAGTGCTCAGAGTTTAAGGTCTTTTCAATTGACCTGTCCCTTGAGTCTTTAAATGACCGCTTAGAAACAGCCTTGCCTTCAGATCTATTGTCTGAAGCAAGGCTGTTCCTTTTCAGTGCTAATCGTGAGATCCTGCTTCATTTCTTCTCAATATGGGTATCGAAGGTCTCATCGTTTCCCCCTTTTGCTGATTTCCTTGCTGGGTATAATCTGGCTCTCAATTCAGATGCTCCACTTGTCGATCTTACTTCAAATCTTACGTTTAATTCTCATGAATCAGGGTTTGACCAATCTGAATTGGATAAATTAATATCGATTCTTGGTGATCGGTCTCTCTCTCTTCTTGCAATTATCTGTCTTGATCAAATCGAGTTAAAACGAGGCTTAAAGTTTAAAGTTTCAGAACATTCGATGAGGTTTTATTGTGCTCATGTTTTCGTTAGACTTATTCTTTCAACTGAACTTTTAGTGCCTCCTGATAAAATCCGATTTGGATATAACCATTATGGAAAACCTTACCTGGCTAACATTCCACGTGAGACCTCTTTCTCTTTTAATTTCTCTGATTCAGAAAACCGCTGTGCGCTCATTTTATCATTTAATGGAGAGGTTGGATTGGATATTGAAAAGGATTCTCTTGGGTTATATCAAGGCAATGATAAGAATTGGCCACTCTCTGAAAAAGCAAAAGAGATAGTGGATAGTGGTCTGTTCTTTTCTCAGAAAGAACAGTTATTGATAAAATCTGGTGGTAATACCCAATTTTATAGGCATTGGACTAAGAAGGAGGCATTCCTCAAATGGCTTGGCGTAGGCCTCGTTGATAATCTTGCTGAGATTGATCTAAGTTTGGGTGTTCATACAGTCACTCCGCGATTTGGTTTTACCAATAGGGCAAAGATGGAAGAGAGCCCCATTGTTTTAGATATGATCCCTTTGGATTTGTTGAAGGTTGGGATAATCTGGGCTCAGATAATCCTTGATACTAACCAGCGGGTTACTGCTTACCATGAAAGAATTGGGACTAAATTTCAAGTCTCGCAAGTGGATAATGATAAAAACGCTTGTTTTGTCTTTACCTTTGAGTATAGTGATCTGATAATCTCATGTGCCATGACCACATCTAAAGAGATTAGATTGTTTAATCTGGATGAATTGTAGTGTTATGAAGATAGTTGTCTTTACCGAGTTTCCTCGTCTGGGGCCCTATAATAAAAGGGTCTTCTGTAGTATGCTCGCTATACAGGAGGCTACTATTATCGGTGTCATATTTAATCCTAGACCAAAACGAACCTTTTTGGAGATGTTTAAGGTGTCAATTCGTCGAAAGCGTGGTAGTGCAATGATTGTTATGGCTATTCAGCGGCTAACCAAGCGAATTAAAAGACATGGTAAGGATAACTCAGTTCGAATTAACGATTTGCCTTGTTGTGCTGAGCTTCCGGTTGAGAGAGTCTCATCGCTTAAACGTCTTACCCCTGAGGCTAATTTGTTGATCACTCAAGCTGATTTAGCTGTTTTTATTGGATATCATCAGATCGTGAAGGCTGATTTCATTAATCGTTTCAAATATGGAGTCCTCTCTTATCATTTTGGTGATCTTAGGAAATATCGCGGTCAACCTCCTCTTTTTTATGAGATTCTGAATGGTGAGAAGAGGGTTGGAACCGTTGTTCAGCTAATTACTGAGGATCTGGATGGTGGGTATATTGTTTCCGAGAGAAGTCTCCCACTTCTTAAGAGAGATACCTTAATTACCGCTTCCAAACGACTCGATGACTTAACATGGGATATGATGGCAGAAGCGGTGAGGAAGGTGATGATTCCGGAATTTGAACCCCTTAAACCAGAGCGGCTTGGCCGAGTTTATTCTATCCCCAAATTAGGGCCATGGCTCCTTTTCCACTTAAAAGTGATTTTTCGCCACTTGCTTTATATTCGGGAGAGCTGATTATCTATTAAAGAATTTGGCAGTCGTTTTAGCGATCCATTCTATATCATCTGTCTCCAATCCTGAATAGAAGGGGAATCTGATAATGGTATCGGAAAATCTTATGGTATTTGGTAACTCCCGTCCATCATGATGAGGAGTGAAATATGGGCTATTATGCAAGGGCAGATAATGGAAGACCGCATGAATTCCCTCGTGATTCAGATACTTAATGAGTTGATTTCTCTCTTCACCCGTTCTACAGACAGCGAAAAACATGTTACCATTCTCAGTTGCACCATCTGGTAATTTAGGAATAGTTAAAAGTCCGCTTCTGTTTAGAGAGTCAAAATGCTTAAGATAGTCACGTTTTACCCGTGTGCGTTCCATCTGAATAACATCAAATTGTTCCAGTTGAGCATAAAGAAAAGCAGAGATAAGCTCAGAGGGTAGGAATGAGGATCCGATATCAACCCATCCGTACTTATTTACCTCACCACGGTGAAAAGCAGCTCTGTTGGTTCCCTTCTCCCAGATAATCTCGGCGCGATTAAAGTACTCTTTTTTGTTTAAGGCTAACATCCCCCCCTCTCCACAGATTATATTCTTTGTCTCATGAAAAGAGAAGGTAGCCATATCAGCCAGAGTGCCACAAGGACGGCCATGGTAGAATGCTCCGAGGGCATGGGCAGCATCTTCGATAACGGTAATGTTATGCTTTACGGCCAGTGCATTAATAGCATTCATGTCACAGGCAGCTCCGGCATAGTGAACTACTACAATAGCTTTTGTTTTTGGGGTAATCAATTCAGCTATTTGCTGAACAGAGATATTGGGATATTCTGCCGTGGTATCCGCAAACCTTATAATCGCACCTCTTATAGCAAAAGCATTTGCGGTTGAAACGAAGGTAAAAGATGGCATGATTACTTCATCGCCTGGTTCAATATGAGCTAACAACGCAGTCATCTCAAGGGCATCACTGCAGCTTGTAGTTAAAAGAGATTTTCCAAATCCAAATCGATCCACAAAAAACTCATGACACTTCTTTGTGTAGGCTCCGTTCCCAGAGATTTGACCAAAGATAGCGGCCATCTGCATATGGTGAGGTTCCTTGCCTGTGAACCATGGTTTATTGAATGGGATTTTCATGACGATAGGATTGAAATTAAACCGCTAAATTAAAGTAATTGTCTGTATCATTCATTGTGGTAACTTTAGACTATGAAAAGTACCACTCAACGTGCCTCATTATTAGGTGATATCGTGCGTGTCTTGACTGGTAATATGGTAGCAATGGCTGCTGTGTTAATCCTGAATATCATTCTATCCCGATCTTTAGGGCCTGGAGGCTATGGGGTCTTCAATGGTCTTTTAGTGGTTGCAATGATCTCAGGTGCATTGGTTCAGATGGGAATACACCGTTCTGCTGTCGTGCATCTGGGTCGTAAAGATTATCCTACCGGTGCAGTTCTTGGTTCAGTAGCTACATTGTGGTTGATAGCCTCAATCATGGCAATTATTGCATCAATTGTAACCTATTGTATCCTACAGAATAATGCCTATTCTATTGCAATGATTCTGTTGGTAATCACAGGTATTCCCTTTGCAATTGGTGTGATCTATCTTTCAGGGTGTTATCTCGGACTGGATAGGGTAAAACAGGCCAATCGTATTTACTATACCGCCCCTTTGATTAATGTAGTACTTACCCTTCTTTTGGTCGTTTGGTTACGTTTGGAGGTCATAGGAGCACTGATTGCTACATTAATCTCATCGATTACTGTTTTTAGTATCACCATTTATGGGCTTCGTAAAGAGTTTTATTTCAACTTCTCATTTGATCGCGGGTTGCTTACCAGTCTAGTGAAATTAGGCTTAGTATATGCATTTACTTTTATCTTATTACAGTTGAATTATAAGGTTGATATTCTTTTTTTGCAGAAGATGGTCACATCTGAGGAGGTTGGGTTTTATACTCTGGCTGTCTCGGTAAGTGAACAGTTGTGGTTACTGCCATATGCTGCCGGATTGGTTTTGATGAGTCGTACAGCAAATTCATCTTCAACAGAAGCAGCCGTTAAACCTGTTGGCCCATTACTTCGATGGGGTTTTCTACTGTCGGTTATTGGTTCTATTGCAATCGTCTATCTAGCCCCTATTTTGGTACCTATGATCTTTGGAAAAGACTTTTCAGGAAGTATTGAAGTAGTTAAGGCCATTATCCCGGGGATTGTAGCATTTGTTGTATTCAGGATTCTTGAAAGTAATCTTGCCGGATTAGGCAAACCTTGGCTAGCAGTATATGCTTTGTTACCTTCGTTGTTGATAAATGTGGGTTTGAATTTGTTGTTGATACCTAAGTTTGGTATTCTTGGGTCAGCCTGGGCTACTAATGTAAGTTATATAGTTGCTACGATTATTTACCTGATAATCTATGTTAAATTTACTAAGATTAGTTTTGGTCATCTGTTGATTCCCAATAGATCAGATTTGAATGAGCTGAAGGATGCATTTAGCAGGGGTGTCAAGTGGTTTGGTAAAAAGTAGAGTGCCAGCCATCCCCAAAGATTCATATTTCCAACAATCTGATATTCAATACCCCTAAAGCATCTCTCTTATATCTCTCTTATGACGCTCTTATGTTCTCTTATGTTCTCTTATGTCTCTCTTATAACTTTTACTTTCGTCCCGTTCATCTCCCGTTCCCTTGATCTATCTTCTCCTGTTCCTCTCCTGTTCCTCTCCTGTTCTCCTCTTATGCCTCTCCCTA
>MTLC01003915.1_pt1 | contig 34362 bp, 28 predicted proteins | sample 1982451 | NCBI WGS metagenome assembly MTLC01 (sample SAMN05710165, study PRJNA340218) | biofilm metagenome | isolation source: sample SPH anode biofilm adapted to +100 mV | place: USA | collected 2012-02-03 | reverse complement strand
TTATGTGGGAAAGTAGATAGCCGCCGTTTTTTAAGGAAAATCCCTTCACAAACTAATTTGTGAAGGGATTTTTTTTGTTTTTTTTGTAAGGGATTTAAGTATCAAAGTAATTCAAGTCTAAAAGTTGTGGAGAATAAAAAGGAGATAACTGATTTTCAATATGAACAAAATGGTTTGGAAATAAATTATATTTGTATCATGAATAATAATATAAAAAAATGAAAACAGCCCTCATTATAGGTTCTACCGGAATGATAGGTACGGAATTAATCAAGCAACTGATTGAAAACGAAGAATATACTAAAATCATCTCACTGGTTAGGCGTGAGAGCGAAGTAAAACACCCGAAACTAACGGAACACGTAGTAAATTTTGACGCGCCGGAAGCGTGGAAATCGTATCTCAAAGGGGATGTGCTGTTTTCCGTAATGGGAACCACCCTGAAAACGGCCGGCAGCAAAGAGAATCAGTATAAAGTGGATTATACCTATCAATATGAAGCCGCTAAAGCCGCGTCCGATAATCAAGTGCCCGTGTATGTGCTTCTTTCCTCTGCCGGTGCGAAATCATCTTCGGCTAATTTTTATCAGAAAATAAAAGGAAAGTTGGAAGACGATGTGAAAAGACTTCCTTTTGAGGTAATTTCCATAATTCAACCCGGACAGCTTGACGGTGCGAGACAGGAAAATCGTCCGTGGGAAAAGTTAGCACTTAAAGTGATGTACACGCTGAATAGGGTAGGGTTACTCAAAAAATACCGTCCTATCCAAGCCCCGCAAGTAGCCAGAGCCATGCTGAACGCGGCAAATAAAAAACAATCCCGAGTTTACACGTTGGAAAAGGTATTTGAACTGGCAGATGCGCAAGCGTAAACAATTTTCTTCAGGCGCTACACCGAATAATTCGAAAATTTGCTCATAAACTTTTCGTAATAGGTTTTTGATACGGGAATATCGGGTGTATTTTCGGCGTCTAATTCAATATAAATGCCTGTCTTGGTTTTTCGAAGCACTTTTACCTTATCCAAATTAACGATATAAGAACGGTGGCAACGTACCAAAGGCGTTTCTTTGGTAAGGTTTTCTTCCATCCATTTGAGCGAATTACGAATCAGGTACTGCGAGACTTTCGATTTATTAAGATAATGGATAGTGGCGTAATTATCGGCAGAGTCAATATATAGTAGGTTCTCAATCATTACAGATATTTTTAACTCGCCTTTTTCGTCCGGGAAAGCCAGCAGGTTTTTTACTTGTAAATCGGTATTTTCTTTATTTTGTATCTTTTCCAATTGGATGTTTTTTTCCCGCCACGAAAAATAAAGCCACGAAATAGAGTAGGGCAGCAGCAGTATTAAACTGGTATTCACAGTGCTTCTGTGGATAATATCCATAAAATCCCGATTTAATCCTTCTTTGGGGATATACTTGGTAAACAACGAGTAGAAAAGAGACATGGCAAGTATTTCAGCCAACACCCACAGACCCAACTGCCAATAGCGCACGGTGTGTCTTTTTACGTAAGCAAGCATAATTAAGCGACTGATGACCACAACCAACATGCCGGTAAGGATAATCAGACTTGAAAAAACGAAATATTTAAAATCGGAAACATTTGGGTACCACGTTCGGGAACCAAATGGCTGAAAGATATTGATAAAAAGCAGTGCAAATACGGAAGTGAAAATAATCAGCCGGATAACATTGCCTTTTTCATAAATATAGGATGGAATATTGGAATGCATAGGTGTTTTCTAAAATGTCACAAAGTTATCTTTTTATTGATAAAAATACAAATTGTATTTTCTTAAAAGAGATGAATTTCGTCCCAGAATAAGAGTTTTCGCCCCATATAGTCAGATTTTCTCCCTCAGCAAAGCTGATATTACCATTTTTTTGCGTTTGAATGAAATGTGCTGTTTCTTTGCAAATAAAAACGTATGGATTATTCACAACGCTTCGCTAAATTAAATTCCGTATTCCGTTTAGGCGTAAATACTACGCTCGAAGATTCGCAGGTGGATATCCGTTTTTTTACTTTCCGAAGCAGCTATTCTTGTATGGATAGCGAAATAATTCATCACACCGATATGCAGATTGAAGAAAATTCATCTTTTATATATCCGATATTTACGCCTGCTAAAAACAAGCGTGCTCACCAAGCCATTTTACTTCTTCACGGACTGAATGAGAGAGATTGGAATAAATATCTGACTTGGGCGGAATACCTATGTATAGAAACCGGTAAGCCTGTAATTCTTTTTCCCCTTGCATTTCACGTAAACCGCTCGCCGAAATCCTGGTCGGCGCCCAGAAAGCTGCAGGAAATCCTGAATTTACGCCGTGAGAAAAACGGTAATGACCGCTCCATAAGTTTTGCTAATGTGGTTTTAAGCAAGAGAATGAGTGAAAAACCTTTGTTATTTTATACCTCTGGGCGACAAACTCTTTTCGATTTAACACATTTGTTCGAAGAAATAAAAAAGGGAAATCATCCCTTGTTTTGTGAGAATACGCGGATTGATATTTTTGCTTATTCTATTGGAACTCTTTTGGCGCAAATAACGTTAATGACTAATCCTAAGCAGCTTTTTTCAGATTCAAAACTATTTATGTTTTGTGGCGGAAGTATCTTTGATAAAATGTGTGGTGTTTCGCGATTTATCATGGATAAAGAGGCGTATGATACGCTTCACCGCTATTATTTATATTGCTTTGGAAAAGAAAAAAGCCAGGAATGGACGCGTGACAAGGTGTTTGATTCATTTTACAGCATGATTTCAGACAAAATAAACCGAGAAAAACGTCTTTCATTTTTTAATGAGAAGAGGGGTTCTATTAAAGGAATTTTACTTAAAAAAGACACTGTAATCCCTTTTGAAGGGGTTAAAAAGGCTTTTGGAGAAGACTTTTTGTATACAAATACTCAATTATTGGATTTTGATTTCTTGTATTCGCATGAAAATCCATTCCCCGTGGGTAATCATTCTTATTCAAAAAATGTGAATGAAGCGTTCAAGCGTGTGTTTTCAGAAGCTGCAAACTTTTTGAAGTCATAGTTTCGGATTATTCTGTGCTGTAAAGCATCGCAAAACAAAATCCAATGTTTTATACTCATTAAATTAACGAGACTAAGAAGGGTATTAGGGTCTGAACTTTTGATAGGTAAGAATATCTTCAAAACCTTCCGGAGTTTTTATCCAACTTTTTAATTTTCCGTAAAGTAAATAATTTCCTTCAAATAATTTTCGGCTGTCCGTATTACCTTCGGCTATTTGAGCGTATAGTTGATTGATTTTAAGAAAATTAAAAACGTAATCTTCTGTAAGCGCCAAACTTGCTTTGGCAAATCCTTTTCCCTGAAACTCTTCCGCCACAAAAAGCCCGAGTGCTACGCGGCTGTGATGAATGTCTAAGTCAAATAAATCAACCGTTCCTACGGTTTTTCCTTCGGCTTTTTCCTGCATCATCAAGCGCAACTGTCCGTTTTCAAAAATATCATAGGAAACTTTGGCAATGTATTGCTTTAGCTGGAACTTGGAGTAGGGTACACGCGTGTTTCCCGCTGACCAAAGCGCGGCGTTATTTTCCCAGCGGTAAAGTAATTCTAGGTCTTCCGGCTCTACGGCACGTAGTTTTAATATGTCGTTTTCTAAAAATGTCATCATTCAAATTTCAAATACGGCGTGAGTTTTTTCAAGTCTTCTTCTGAAAAGGCGTTTAACTCCTTCAAATCGTTAATGCTATTAAACTTCCCTTTTTTCTTGCGAAAGTCATATACCGCTTTGGCTTTTTCAAAACTTCGCACGTAAGGATGCGCTTTCAGGCGTTCCAAACTGATAGCGTTAATGTCTATTTTATGTATTAATTGAGGGTTTACGGTAAATGAAGAGCGAATTTGTTCATAACTTTCCGGGCGCATTCCGTACACCTCCTGCAATTGCTCTACCGATGCGTAACCGCCTAACAATGCGCGATAACCCACGATGCGTTTGGCATAAAAACTGCCGATGCCTCTGATTTCTTTTAACTGCGCCGTATCTGCCGAGTTTAGCTCTAAAACGATATTCTTTTTTGTTGAAAACTCGTTTTTTGTGCCGGTAGAACCTTCGTACGAGGTTGAGCTTTTTTGGGTAAATCTACTTTCGGAGATTTTGATATGCGGTTTCAGTTCTTCAAACTTTTGCGGCGTAAGTCCGTACACTTTCGCGAAACTTTCCGGTGTGCGAAATTTGCCGCCTTTACTGCGGTATTTCAAAATATTGCGGGCAATGTACGGTTTTAGTCCTAATTTTACAAATCCGGCGGAATCAATGACATTCGGGTCAAAGTCAAAAAGGGTATAATGCGCTCTCTCGTAGTAATTATACGCTTTTTTATCGTAGTTTTTCCATGCGGGTTCTTTGTCTTTCAGTGTACTTCTAAAAGCTTTCGCTTCTGCCATAAACTGTTCATCTACCGCAATTTCTTTTTTAGGCAGAATATACGGCAGCAAAATTCCGCCAACCCATGTCAAAAAAATCAAACTTAGCAGAATAATGATTCCGGCTTGTTGTTTTTTTGAAAAGTAGAAGAAGTCTTTGATGCGCATTTGGCGGATTAGTTAAGTAGTTAATTTGTGAAATAGTAAATTAATAACAAAAAACATGTATTTTATTTTTTGTAAGATAATTTTGTACATAATCAACCGATAAAATTACCTTAAAAGCGGGTAGTCGCTAAAAACCAATCAACAAATAAACCAACTATCAACTATTCAACCCCTATTAATACGCTCTGGCAAATACCACACGTTGTGTAGACGGTTTTCCCGTTACCATACATTTTCCTTCTTTTTTTTGGTCTGTAATAGGGATGCAGCGGATGGTGGCTTTGGTTTCCTCCTTGATAAGTTCTTCGGTTTCGGGCGTGCCGTCCCAATGGCAGAGCAAGAAGCCGCCTTTTTCTATTTCCACTTTGAACTCATCGTAAGAATTTACTTCGCGGGTCATGGAAGCGCGGTAATCAAATGCTTTTTGGAAGATGTTTTTCTGAATTTCTTTTAGCAAATTACTGATATACAGCTCAATGTTTTCCATCGAAACGGTTTCTTTGGTAAGCGTATCGCGGCGGGCGACTTCCACGGTGCCGTTTTCAAGGTCGCGAGCGCCCATTGCTAAGCGCACGGGAACGCCTTTCAGCTCGTATTCGGCAAATTTCCAACCCGGTTTTTTGGTGTCGTTATTGTCAAATTTTACACTGATACCCAATGCTTTTAGTTTAGCGGTAAGTTCATTAACTTTGGCGGTAATGGCGTTGAGTTGCTCTTCATTTTTGTAAATAGGAACAATGACTACTTGGAAGGGAGCCAAATTAGGCGGCAGTACCAGTCCGTTATCGTCCGAGTGGGTCATAATGAGCGCGCCCATCAATCGGGTAGAAACGCCCCAAGAGGTAGCCCAAACGTATTCCGGCTTGTTCTCTTTGTTTACAAAAGTAACATCAAAGGCTTTGGCAAAATTCTGACCGAGAAAATGTGATGTGCCTGCCTGCAAGGCTTTTCCGTCCTGCATCAAAGCTTCTATACAATATGTTTCCAACGCGCCGGCAAAACGCTCGTTGGCTGATTTTGTACCTCTTAATACCGGTACCGCCATAAAGTTTTCGGCAAAATCGGCATAGACGTGCAGCATTTTTTCGGCTTCTTCTAACGCTTCGGCTTTGGTGGCGTGGGCGGTGTGCCCTTCTTGCCAAAGGAACTCGGCTGTGCGCAGGAAAAGGCGCGTGCGCATTTCCCAACGCACCACGTTTGCCCATTGGTTACAGAGGATGGGCAGGTCTCGGTAGGATTGTATCCAATTTTTGTAGGTGTTCCAAATGATGGTTTCGGATGTGGGACGTACGATGAGTTCTTCTTCCAATTTAGCTTCGGGGTCTACTACCACGCCATTTCCGTTCGGGTCATTTTTCAGGCGGTGATGCGTAACTACGGCGCATTCTTTGGCAAAACCTTCTACGTGTTCGGCTTCTTTGCTCAGGAAAGATTTGGGGATAAACAGCGGGAAATAGGCGTTTACGTGTCCGGTTTCTTTGAACATACGGTCTAATTCCGCCTGTATTTTTTCCCAAATGGCGTATCCGTAAGGTTTAATAACCATACAGCCGCGCACCGCGGAGGTTTCTGCCAAATCGGCTTTTATTACTAAATCATTGTACCATCGGGAGTAATCTTCGCTTCTGGAAGTGAGTTCTTTAATTTCTATTGCCATAATTTCTAGTTCGGAATGCGGATTTGGGATTGATGTCTGAAAATCTGAAATCCGTTGTCTTTGTTCTGTTGTCTTGTTTTAATATTGCAAAGATACGGATTTTTTAGGAAAATGAGAGAGGATGTATTTGTATTCAATATTTTTATATGTAATGCTTTATGCTTTATGATATGAAATTTCGATATGTCTTTTACATTATACCAAGTAAATATGGTAACTTTGTATTCTTAATTATTTTATACATCACTAAAATATTTTGGCTGAATCTAAAAATATCATAATCAACATAGGGAAGAAAGATGTGATTTGGAACTACCTGGCTACTTTTCTGCAAGTTGGTTCTGGGATTATTCTTTTCCCTGTAATGCTGCGTATGCTGTCAAGTGAAATTATTGGTATATGGGCTATCTTCATAAGTATTTCATCTTTGATTAGATTATTAGATTTCGGTTTTGCCAATTCATTCACAAGGAATATTACTTATATTTTTTCGGGTGTTAATAAATTAGAAAAAAGGGGCATTAGCAATGATTATGTAGTGGGAAATATTAACTATAAACTACTTTCTGACACAATATCTGCCATGAAATGGTTTTATTCAAGGATAGCGTTATTGGTTTTTTTGTTGCTTATCACTTTTGGAACACTTTATGTAAATCACGTGTTAAGTAAAAGTTTTTCAGGAAACATCACTGAAATCAGAGTTGCTTGGGCGATATTTTGTATAGTGAATACATATAGTATATACACGCTTTACTATGATTCGTTAATTATAGGCAGTGGAAAAGTTATGAAAGATAAGCAAATAATTATAGTAGGACAATTGTGTTATTTATTTATTGCTTTCATAGCCATATATTTCGGAATGGGATTATTAGCCATTGTTTTAGCACAGTTTATTTCAGTTCTTATACGCCGTTTTTTGTCTTACAGAGTGTTTTTTACATCGGATGTAAAGTTGGTTTTAGAACAATCAAAATCTAATTCTTATATTGAGATAATAAAAGTCCTTTTTTCTAATTCCGCTAAATTAGGTTTAACAAGTATTGGTGCTTTTCTTGTTTTGCAATCTTCCGTTATTGTAGGTTCTTTATATTTAAGTTTGTCGGATATAGCTTCTTATGGAATAACAATGCAGGTAATTAACGTGATTATTGGTGTTTCTGCGGTATATTACGCCGCGCAAATACCGAAAATTTCGTATTTAAGAGTAAACGGTAACCATGTTAAGCTGAAAGAAATTTATTTGAGAAGTTTTCTGATTTTACTCATCACCTTTTTATTGGGTGGAGCCGTAACACTATTGCTTGGCAACCAAATTTTAATCTTATTAAAATCAAAAACATTGTTATTAAGTACATCAATGATTATAGTTCTTTTAGTCATATCATTATTAGAAAAGAACCATGCTATCGCCGGAGGATTTTTATTGTCTAAAAACGAGGTGCCATTTTTTAAAGCATCCTTAATATCAGGTGCTATAACTATTATACTGTTATTTTTATTTATCGGAGTTTTTAAATGGGGTGTGTGGGGAATGATTTTAGCGCCGGGTATAGCGCAAGTAATGTATCAAAACTGGAAATGGCCTCTGATGTTATTGAAGGAATTGACATAAAAAATATGTTGGAGTTAGCTTTCAATAAACTTGATAAATCTTTCTTCAATCAAATGCCAATTGTATTTTTCTCTAACTAAATTACCGGCATTGTTGCTATGAAGTCTATATAGATTTTTGTCTTTGATATAGAGAGATATTTTTTCAGCAATATCATTGATGTTGTTCGGATTTACTAAAAAACCAACCTCATCAATCTCTTTTACCTCTTTTTTTATAGCTTTCAAGTCTGTGTAAATCACAGGTCGAGAAACCGCCATATAATAAAAAAGTTTTATGGGTAGGCTGTGTGAATTTTCCCAATTTTTTTTTCTCAAATCTAAATATATATCCGCTTTTCCATACACTTTGCAGAAATCTAAAAAGGGAACTAATGGATTAAATTTTATTGTCAAATTTTCCGTACCCTCTGTTTTTTCAGGCAACTCATCTTTAGCGTATATTTCGAATGAAAACTTTATTTGAGGAAATAAATCCGCCACTTTTTTGACTACCGATAAGCATTGATTAAAACCGTACCCTTTTTTTAAATAACCGGCATAAAAGAAAGTCAAATGATTGGATATGTCATTTTCAGGATAAGTAACTGCTTGATTTAATGAAGCGTAATAGGGAATGCAGATGTTTTTTTTCCAAAAGAAGAATCTTTTGAAAGGGATAGATTTATAGTATTCGCCAAATATAAACCCATCCGCCAAAAAACCTACTAATGCGGACAAGCTTATTAATGCCATTATTTTGAGAATTTTAGTTAAAAAGAAATTTCCGGTAAGGTGGATTTTTGCAGGATACCACTCAGTAATATCGTAATATATCTTGATGTTTTCTTGTTTCGACTCTCGTTTGTATTTGCATGCGGACAAGACACTTAAAGGATTATCACAAATAACTTTTTGTGGATAAAACTGATGAAGTCCAATGCAAATTTTATTTATTGTCTCTCTTTTTGATAATTGATCATTGTTGAAGGTGAAGCAATTCTCTATATCACAAGTTGCATCTCTCGCCGATATGATAAATATTTGATGACCGGCTTTTGTTAGAGCTTTTGCTTGTTGATAAAATACGCGCTCATCTTTCGGTTTATGTACCGCCAATGCAAACGCAATTCTCATAATTCTCTCTTTCTTACTAAATATTTTTTTACAAAATACATCCCTACACGATAGATGCTTTTCTTATACCAACTCCACTCCCCATTTAATTGAATATGAGTGCCTTGTATCCCATTTTTGAATAGAAAAACATTGTTTACACCATCAGTAGCGGGTAGAAGTTTACCCATATCAAAAAAATCTACATTATTTTTTTTTAGGTAGTTAAGTAATTCTACATACATACAATATGAGGCTGAAACATCGCGGGCTTCTGCGTTGGCAGCGGCGTAATAAGACACAGCTACATTATTATTTTGATAAATAATGGTAGTTGCTATCCGACGATTTTCTTTTTTTACAAAAAATAATTTAAAATCTCCCGTGCGACATAACTCCTTTATTTGCTCGACATTAAAGGGTATAGAGAGAGATTTTAATTTGCCCATATATGAGTAAATGTCTATAAAAGATTTACTGTCATTGGATTCCGGAATTTCTATCGATTCCAAAAAGAGTTCGTGCTTTTTAGCTCGTTTCAGGTTTTTTCGCCAATCATTACTCACTGTTAAAGGCTCTTTTAAGTGGATGATTTTCGTGTTCGGGAGGCTAAATTGCCCTATAGGACGTAAAAATCCGGCTTGACGTAAACCAGTTTCATAGTTGAAATCATAGGTAGCGTTTGAGCAAACTTCTACTATCTGAAATCCTAACTCCTTTACTTGCTTGTAAAAATCCCTAATATCGCCGCTGTTTTGTGATGATTCATCGGCATAACATTCGCCCTCTATCAAAATCATTTTAATACCTAACATTTTTTTTATATGACCGAAACAAGCTATTGTAGGACTTTCAAGGTGATTTACAAGAAAAATAATTCGTTCCGGATGATATAGCGCGTGCATTCTATACCACCCTTCACATTGTGTGGGCGGAATAATTTTAAAACTTTCAATTATGCTGAAATACGCTTTTTTATTAACTATATTCATCTTTTAAGTAGCTTGAATATTAGCTCGGAAATTAAAAATCGATGTCTATATATTTGATAATAAGGAGCTTGTTCTGTGTTGAACTGACTGAATGAACTTTCCACATTTTCTATCATGCTTCCTTCAAAATCAAATATTTCTACCTTAGATGACATTAGTTTAATGGCTTCAAATACAGCTAACGTACTTGCGCCTGAACTTTTATACATTGGATGTATGGTGGAAATTAAGTTATATGCAGTTTTATTGTCCCAAACTATAAATAATGCCGAGTGAATAGTTTCATTCTCATCGCCTATGGCAATGATTTTTCCTTGTTTGTTATAAATACATGCCTCGTAAAGAGTTTTGAAAAAGGAAAGAGGATAAAAAGGCGTTTTGTGTTGATGGAGGTATTGTAACTTTAAGAGTTCGTAAAATTTATCATCATCTATTTCCAAGAGACGGAGAATACTTTCCGACTTTTTTATATGTTTCTGTTTGGAATAGCTGAAATTTTCAAAACACTTTTCAGGATTTGAAATATCTTTAATTTGATACGTGTAACGCGTAGTTTGCCGATAACTTTTCCAATAAAAAGGAAGCCAATTGGTAAAATTTGGCGTAAAATTTTGTTGATAAAAATGAAACTTCGTTTTTTCTTGTAACTGTCCAATAAGGTTAGATGTGGCTCTTTTTTCAAAAGACAATTTGTCTTTGTGGGATAAATTTTCAGTGTATTTTAGCCAAATGCCGTTATACTGTGTCAGCATGGGCTGTAACACCATTCTGAAACCATATTTTTTTAATGTATAATATATCAAAACCCCTTTAATCAACCCTTTTTCTTCATATAAGAGTGCTTCCCAACTGCCTTTTATACACACCGCGTCCATCCACCAAGGCTGTAAAAAAATAGGGATATTTTTTTCTGTCTTGCAAAATGCGGCGTATTTCTCTTTGTTTGAAATTTGCTCCATAAAAACAGGGATAAATAGACATTAAAGCATACAAAAATACGCTATTTTTTAAACATAACAATTTTTTTATTTAAAACCGAATACGATTAGTGTTTTGTATATGTCATTTTTTTACTAATTTTGAACGAAAATACTTACTCTAAATTAAGGCATTCCCATGGCAAAAGAAAATGTAAATACTAACGGTTGTATTCACAATATAATAAATTTTGGCACCAAAATAGTTGGCAAAATTACGTCTGATTCCGATTTTCGGTTAGATGGTGAGATAGAAGGCGATATCGTTTGTAAAGGGAAGTTGATTATCGGACAAAAAGGACATCTTAAAGGTTCTATAATGTGTGCAAACGCCGAAATAATAGGCACTGTAATAGGGAACATACAGGTAGCAGATACTCTAACGTTGCGTTCCACATCCAGTCTGAATGGCGATGTACGCACTAAATCCTTAGTGGTAGAGCCAAACGCTATTTTCAATGGTACCTGTTCCATGAAAGATACAGGAACCGAGGTAACACAAAAAGAAATGGTAGAATAATTCTCTCCAAAACGAAGAATTGTTGGGAAAAAATCTCAACAATTTTAATTTTAAAAACAAACTCCATTGCTGAAAAAATATTTTCTGACTTTAACTTCTAACTTCTAACTTCTAATTTATATGAATAAACCCTATAAAGCCTTTCGCGTAGAAGAAGTGGACGGTAAATTCACTCGTTCAATTAAAATACTAAATACCGAAGAACTTACTCAAAATGAAGTACTTATCCGTGTACATTACTCATCGTTGAATTATAAAGACGCCCTTTCTGCCACAGGAAACAAAGGAGTAACTAAAAAGTATCCCCACACACCCGGAATTGATGCCGCAGGTGTAGTAGAATATTCTAAAAATCAGAGTTTTAGGGTAGGAGAGAAGGTCATAGTTACCGGTTATGATTTGGGCATGAATACGCCGGGCGGCTTTGCAGAGTACATTTCCGTGCCTGCCGAGTGGGTGGTAAAATTACCGGAAGGTCTGTCGCTGAAAGAAGCAATGATTATAGGCACCGCAGGATTTACGGCGGGAGTTTCCGCTCTGCGCCTCACGGAACTTGTTAAGCCTGCTGACGGCAAAGTAATAGTTACAGGCGCTACCGGCGGCGTGGGTTCGGTGGCTGTAAATATTTTGGCAAAGTTAGGATACACCGTAGTAGCCGTTTCAGGTAAAGAAACAGAGCATGCATACCTTAAAACACTTGGCGCTGCCGAAATAATGGATCGTAATGAATTTTTGAATTTAGAAGACAAGCCGGTGCTATCCGCCACATATGCCGGGGGCATTGATACCGTAGGCGGAAAGTATCTGGAAAATATACTCAAAACCTTGCAGGGATTAGGCGCCGTAACCACTTGCGGAAGTGTAGCGGGAACCCATCTTAATATGACTGTTTTTCCTTTTATTTTACGCGGTATTTCGCTTATAGGCGTATCTTCACAGAACTATCCCACACGTTTACGGCAGTTGCTTTGGAATAAATTAGCTGCCGACTGGAAGCCTACCGGATTAATGGATATCTACAAAGAAATATCCTTAGAACAATTAGATGAACACATTGATTTAATTCTTCAAGGAAAAATTAAAGGTAGAATTATTGTAAATTTGATGTAGGTATATTGCTAAGTTATTGTAAACTATCGCAGAATGCCGAAACACCAAATCACTTCATTAAGAGGGTTAAGATAATGCTTTCAGTTGCGCTTACCTATACACTAAATTATTTATCTTCCGCTTTTAGCAATCCCAGCCGATACGCGCTAAGTAATTTCTTTAAATCGGAAACTTGTTCCGCTATAAGTTTACCGTTGTCAGTATCTTTTACTAACATCCGATGCGAAGTAAATTCCCGTATCACGCTGACCGATTGAATGTCCGTTCCGTTTTCAATAGCTTCTTTTTTGGAGTTGAATGGCTGGTGTTGAACTAATTGCAATCCTTGTGAATTAAAAATAAGCGTGTAGCCCGCTATTCCGGTGGATGATTGGTATGCGCGGGAAAATCCACCATCGATAATAAGTAATTTTCCTTCGGCACGTGATGGGCTCTCGCCTTTTGCCGCTTTTATGGGCGTGTGTCCGTTGATAATATGTGTATCCGGTCCTTCCAAACCGAATTCTTTCAGAATCATTTCGCACGTTTCACGGTTGTCCTGAAATTTATAGTAATTTCCTTTTTCTTCCTCGTGCGTTTTTTTGTCGGCAATAAAATAGCGCTCAAAAGTGGTCATGGCACTTTTATCAAAGAGCGGGGAGTCTTTTCCACACCATAGGTACCACATATAATCTTCGGCAAATTTTTTATGCGTTATGTCTTTTTGCTCAAAATACGCTGCCCGCACCAATCGATCAACTTTATCCATAAATGTGCGCCCGGAATAGGTTTTACCTTGCAGGCTTATTTTCTTAAAATCACCATTTTCATCCAACGGTATAGAAGCGTGATATAATAAATTCATATTCATGATAAGATAAATGCTTCCTTTTGAGTAAAGACATTTGAGATGTTTTGCCATTTTCTCGCTTTGCATAAAAGAGCGCATGAGTTTATTGGTGACATCTTCTTCTTCCTGAGTAAGACGATATGGATGTTGTGGGTCTATTGTGGGGAAGTGCATGTCTTTCATGGGTTGTTCCGTACCGTTGGGCAAGATGATAACGCCTTTTTTGAAATCAATCCGATGAAGTAAATCGCGGTCTTGCATCTCAAAATCAGGCTGGCGTTCAATGATTTCATGTTCTAACTTAAACTGTATAATAGAAATCGCTTTGTGCATTTGACTGAGTAGCAAAACGGATTTGTCGTCATACGTCCGGTCATTTAACCCCAATTTGGGCTGAAATTCATCGCATGGATCGTTCGTATAAGTATCCATGGCAAACCGTGCTAAAGGAAGCAGGTTTATACCGTATCCGTCTTCAAGGGTAGTTAAATTTCCATATCGCATAGCCATGCGGATAAGATTTGCCATAGAAGCTTTATTCCCTATGGCGGCACCCATCCACAGAATATCATGATTGCCCCACTGAAAATCAAATTGGTGGTAATCACACAGCGTGTCCATAATTTTGTGCGCGCCGTCACCACGATCAAATACATCGCCCACAATATGCAGGTGGTCAATAATTAATCGTTGGATAGATTCACAAATGGTTACAATAAAAGCATCGGCTCTGTTGGTGGCAATGATGGAATTGATAATTACGCTGATATAAGCGGATTTATGAGGGTTTACCGTAGATTCGTGTAAAAGTTCCTGAATGATATATTCAAATTTAGGCGGTAAGGATTTTCTGACTTTTGAGCGGGTGTATTTGGCGGTAATGGTGTGCAGTACTTTAATAAGCTGATTCAAAGTAACAACATACCATTCATCTATACTTTTTTCGGTTTCTTTTATAAGTTGTAACTTCTCTTTCGGATAGTAAATAAGCGTGCAAAGTTCCTTTTTATCGCTGTCTCGCAAAGTTTGTCCGAAGATTTCTTCCACTTTGCGCCGAATACTTCCCGAAGCATTTTTTAGCACATGTTGAAACGCTTCCGCTTCTCCATGGATATCAGCCAAAAAATGTTCTGTACCTTTGGGCAGATGCAGGATGGCTTCAAGATTGATAATTTCGGCGCTTGCGTCTGCAATACCGGGAAAAGATTTTGATAAAAGTTGAAGATACTTTAAGTCTTTCTTTAAGTTTTGGATGGTTTCTGAGGGGTTAGTCATAAGGGTTAGATTTACAGGAATGATTTGATGTATAGGTTAAAGTCGTGTTTTTACATAATATACAAATCCCAAACAATACGCTACGACACAAAGATACAATAACACTTTCACAAATAAAAGCTTTTATTTATTTTTAATGTATAAATATGCAATAATTCAAGTCGTTAATCATGGTTCTGCTACTTAAAGACTCATTCCAAGTTTCGGAAATATTCTGTTGACTTTAAAATTATCTTATTCGAAATTGTAAGAAATAGCTGATTTATAAATGATAAAGAGTTTTTTTTCGCGGAGGATATAAGGAGCCTAATAAGAACAAAATACAGCTTTTAAAAATAAATTTGAAATAAATCTTTGTTAGATTACATATTTTGACTATCTTTGCACTCGCTTTTGAAAAAAAAGCGCCTCGGGGTGTAGCGCAGTCCGGTTAGCGCACCTGCTTTGGGAGCAGGGGGTCGTGGGTTCGAATCCCGCTACCCCGACAAAAAGAGTAATTCAGCAATGAGTTACTCTTTTTTTATTGCGCTAAATTCGTTACTTTTGTATTATTCATTCGCTAAACTTGAATGCTAAATAAATGCTTAACAAAAATTAAACACATAGCTCAAATATTTTCGTTTACATAAAAAAATATTTTTTAAAACACATATCTATCTTGCCATTAGTCGGTCAGTAAATATAAGGCAAAAACTCAGAACTCAGAACTAAACACTATAAGGTTAATCCCAATAGAACAAATATAGGTATAAAAATAATTCTATTTTTCTGATTTTTAATGGATTATATCTTTTGTTATTCATTTTAAATTTATCATATTAAAAGGCGTTGTTTCATCAAAAAACATCAATTTCTCATTTATAATAAATTCTTAAAATACATTGTTTCCCTATGAAAACAAAACTTTTCACTATCACCTTGATTGTTTTACTGTCTCAAACAATTTTTTCACAGCAAAAATCACTTGCCCCCACTCCGCCGATGGGCTTTATGACATGGAATTACTTCGGATTGAATATTCACGAGAACGATATTAAAACCCTCACGGACGCAATGGTGGAAGCCGGATTGCGCGATTTGGGTTTCACCTATATTTTTATAGATGATGGTTGGCAAGGCGGACGCGATAACCAAAACAATATTATTCCCGACCCCAAAAAATTTCCGTCCGGAATGAAAGCCCTCGTAGATTACGTGCATGCCAAAGGAATGAAAATTGGCATTTATTCTGATGCCGCGCCGCTTACTTGCGGGGGTTATACAGCAAGCCTCAATTTTGAAGAACAAGATGCCAAAACCTTTGCCGCGTGGGGTTTTGATTATTTGAAATACGATTATTGCGGTGCGCCTGCCGATTGGCAAACCGCCATCGCGCGTTACGAAAAAATGGGCAAAGCGCTTAAAAACAGCGGACGAGACATTGCTTTCGGCATTTGCGAGTGGGGCGACCGCAGTCCGTGGCTTTGGGCGAAAAAAACGGGCGGACAGCTTTGGCGTACTACGGCTGACGTGCGGGATAAATGGACTTGCGGCGTGGAAGCCAAAGTCCCTTCAGACCTTCACGGACACGGCGCCGGCATTTTAGACATTACTAACATTAACGCGCCCCTTGCTCCGTATGCCGGCCCCAACGGCTGGAATGACCCGGATATGCTTGTAGTAGGTCTTTACGGTAAAAAAGGCGCGCCATCATCTGATTTAGGCGGAACGGGCTGTACCGATACCGAGTATCAATCCCAAATGTCGCTTTGGTGCCTGATGGCTTCCCCGCTGATGATTACCTGCGATGTGCGAAATATGAACGATGCCACCAGACGAATACTTACCAACAAAGAAATCATTGACATCAACCAAGACACGTTAGGAAAACAAGCCGAGCGAAAAGTGAAAAACGATGTATGGCAAATTTTCACAAAACCCCTTGCTAATGGCGATGTAGCGTTAGGCATACTCAATGTTACCGATAAAACACAAACTGCTGAGGTGGACTTGGCGGCATTAGGTATAACCGGAAAAACAATTGCGCACGACTTGTGGAATAAAAACACCTTCAAAGTCAAAGGAAAAATCAAAACAACCATAGCCTCACACGAAACAAAAGTCTATCGGTTGTCAAAATAATTTCACGCATGAAAAAATCATTTTTCAAACAAACAGGCGAGAAACGCTACCGCGAAGACCAAGGCTTATACTTTGAGGAATTTGAGGTGGGCGATGTTTTTGAGCACCGTCCGGGGCGCACCATTACAGATGTGGACAACATTTGGTTTACGCTGCTTACAATGAATACGCAGCAATCGCACTTTGATGCCGCTTACGCCGAAAAAACAGAGTGGAAAAAACTATTGGTGGACAGCACATTTACTTTGGCGCTTGTTACAGGCATGTCCGTAAAAACCCTCACAGGAAAAGTAGTGGCAAATCTCGGTTGGGAAAAAGTAAAACTATCACATCCCGTATTTGCCGGTGACACCATTTATGCTGAAAGTGAAATTTTATCCAAAAGAGAATCAAAGTCTCGTCCCACGCAAGGCATTGTAACCGTATTTACCAAAGGCTTTAATCAAAACAAGCAAGAAGTAATTTCTTTTGAGCGTGTTTTTTTGGTATATAAGAAAGGCGCTATACCCGACCAAGAAATGTATTAAAGTGAGTTTGGAAAAGGAAATCATTGAGTTTTATAAAAACAAAGCGGAATACGGTTTGAGAACCGGTATTCCGTTTTTATTTTTTCATTGAGTGTATGCCAAAAAGATTTTTGTTGATTGTACAATTTCTATGTATATTTGCAAGTGATTTTCAAAATAGGTGAAAATACTTAAACTTGAAAATTAAACCCTTATAATACAGATATTTATAGTATGAAAATAATAATAGCCGGCGCGGGCGAAGTAGGTACGCACCTCGCCAAACTTTTGGCAAAAGAAAATATGGACATCACGCTGATGGACGAAGATGCCAACAAATTGCTCAATCTCGAGGGAAGTTATGACCTGCTCACTTACACAGGCTCGCCCACGTCCATTGAAAGCCTCAAAGAAAGCGGCGTGAAAGAAGTGGACTTGTTTATAGCCGTTACGCCTTATGAGAGCGTAAATATGACGGCTTGCATGCTTGCCACCAATCTGGGCGCCAAACGTACCTTGGCACGCGTAGAAAATTATGAGTACCTGCAACCGGAAAATCGCGAGTTTTTCGCTCGACTCGGCGTTAATTATCTCATTGTCCCGGAAATACTGGCGGCGCGCGAAATCATAGAATCTCTCCAAAACACGTGGATGCGCCAGTATCTCACGTTTCAAAACGAGGCGCTCATATTGCTCGGCACCAAAGTTAGAGCCAACGCACTGATTCTAAATAAAAAATTCAATTCCGGTTTTTTTGACCATGGTAAATACCGTGTGGTAGCCATCAATCGCGGAAATAACACCATCATCCCGAAAGGGAGCGATGAAATTGTTGCCGGTGACTTGGTTTATTTCATTACGATGAAGGAAAACTTGGAATACGTGAAAGAACAAGCCGGGAAAGAAGCTTACGATGTAAAAAGCATTATGGTAATGGGCGGCAGCCGCATCGCGCAAAAAGCCATAAAAATGATTTCTACCAATATGGATGTAAAATTGCTGGAACGGGACAAGGAAAAATGTTATTTTTTGGCTGAAAAACTAAAAGATACGCTTATTATCAATGTGGACGGACGAAACATTGAAGCTCTGCGTGGCGAAGGAATACACGACGTAGACGCATTTGTGGCAACTACCGCAAACTCCGAAGCCAATATCCTCGCGTGCTCGGTAGCTAAACGCTTCGGGGTAAAAAAAACCGTAGCGGAAGTAGAAAATATTGACTACATTGACCTTGCCGAAGATATGGATATAGGCGCCATTATTAACAAAAAAATGCTTGCCGCCAGTTACATTTACCAACTCACGCTGGACGCCGATGTGCTGGACGTGCGCGCTCTCACTTCCGCCGATGCCGAAGTGGTGGAATTTATAGCCAAAGAAGGTTCTAAAATTACCCGTCACCAAATAAAAGATATCCGCCTGCCCGAAAACGTAAATATCGGCGGCATTGTGCGGGATGGTGTAGGAAGCATCGTGTACGGAAACACCCAAATTCAGCCAAACGACCACGTCATCGTATTTTGCGTAGCTTCCGCCATACGCAAGGTGGAAGGATTATTTCATTAAGTAATCCAAGAAAACTTTTTTGTAATTTTTTCAATGCTATTCCCCGGTAAAAACTTTCATCAATTTAACCACGCCTTAAAAGGCACGGCAATTGAATACGGAGGTTATTGCTGATAATCATTTTAGAAAATAACTATCATTATTATGGAAGGCATTTTGACTTTTTATTCTAACGAAAAATTCCAAAGAAATATATCATCTGTCTGATGCCAGTGGGTGTTTGGCTTCTCCAAAGCCCAAAACACAAAATTATTGTGAAAGCAAAAATGTAGATGAATTTTTATTCCACTTAACTCTTAAAATGAGTTAAGTGTTTCACTGTCGCAGGTGTTTTCTATACAGTAACTTGCAAACCCCGTCATATATTTAGTGAAATTTCAAGTACATAAAAAAGTGTTTATCTTTAGTCTCAACTATATCTTACCCATTTCCACAATTCTTTCCACGTTGTTTTTTTTCCGTACATCAATATTCCGGTGCGGTAAATTTTAGCTGCCAACCACGTAGTCCCGATAAAAGATAGTACTAAAATACCGATGGATAATGCTATTTGCCATACAGGCACATCATAAGGCAGCCGCACCATCATTACCACCGGCGAAGTAAAGGGTATAAGCGAGCACCAAAACGCCAACGGACCATCCGGATTTTGGGCGGAATAAATAGCCGCGTACAACGCGAAAAATATGGGAAGCGTGAGCGGCATAGAAAATTGTTGGGTATCGGTTTCATTATCCACCGCAGAGCCTACGGCCGCAAACAGTGAGGCGTACAGCAAATATCCGCCTAAAAAATAGATAACAAAAAGCACCAGGATTTGAATAACGTTTACCCCGCTGAGTGTGGAAAGGGCTTCTGAAAAAGCAGTGCCGTTCATGGCGCTCATTTGTCCCGCAGAGGCTTGGGCGGATGCCATTTCGGTCATTTGTTTTGCCGTTTCGGGATGAGCCGCGCCGGCGAACACGCTGAAAACGCCCAGTAACATAAGCGTCAGAAATATCCACAAGAAAAACTGCGTTAAACCCACCAGCGCTATGCCGATGATTTTACCCATCATCAGTTCAAACGGCTTTACGGACGAAATCATCACTTCCACAATCCGGTTTACTTTTTCCTGTACCACCCCGCTCATTACTTGCGCGCCATACACCATTATAAACATGTAAATAAGCACGGCAGTTATCATCCCGATAATCAAAGCCAATTCCGCGGAAGTTTTCTCTTCTTCGCCTTTACTGTTCCATTTTATGGTTTCTATATTGATGTCCGTTTTTGATTTCTCTACGATATTTTTAATGTCCGGAATATTATATGCCGCCAATTTTTGCGTTTGCACATAGTCTGATAATTGGGTGGATATAAATGATTTCAGTTCAACGTTTACTTGCTTTTCAGAATAAAGTGTTACGGCTTTCGGATTTTTGCTTAAATCTTCCGAAATATGAAGTACCGCAGTAAGTTCATTCCCTTCTTTCTTGCCCTTATTTTTATAACTTTCTACGGGATTATTGGCATACACAAACGTGTAAGCATCATTTCCTTTCAGCACGTTTTGGTATAAACCCGTTTTATCGATGACCACAATGTTTTTTACCGTATCGTCTTTAATGCTTGACAACAAAAGCGGCACGGCAATCATCGCCACAAAAAGCAACGGTGTAAGAAACGTGAGAAGAATAAAGGATTTCTTCATCACACGAGTTTTGTACTCGCGACCTATAATAATGGATATTTTGTTCATACTTTTGCCCCCCTTACCCCCCGAAGGGGGAATTTTGGAAGTTGAAATTTATTTTTGTTTTGAGTTTTTGTGAATGCCATGCAAAAAGTCCCCCTTGGGGGGATTTAGGGGGCAGCCTTTACTGTGTCAATAAAAATATCGTTCATCGTAGGTAGAATTTCTTTAAAACCAACGACTTCCGTTTGTTTTAATATCTCTGCTATTATTTCGTTATTGCTTTTTTGTTTTGATTTTGAAAAAACGGTTTCAAAAAATCCGTTTTTTTCTTCTTGCGAAATAATATCCGCATGCTGTAACGAAAATAGCCCTACGGACTTTATAAACAGTTTGTTGGTGGAAAATGATGCTCTGATTTCTGCCACATTTCCCTGCAACACAATGCGGGATTTATTAACTAATGAGATGTTTTCACAAAGTTCTTCGACCGAACTCATATTGTGTGTGGAAAAAATCACGGTGGCGCCTTTATCGCGTAAGGCGAGGATTTCCCGTTTGAGTAGATCGGCGTTCACGGGGTCAAACCCGCTGAAAGGCTCGTCAAAAATCAGCAAGTCCGGTTCGTGCAGAATGGTGGTGATAAACTGTACCTTTTGCGCCATCCCTTTGGATAGCTCTTCCACTTTTTTATTCCACCAACCGCCAATTTCAAATTTATCAAACCAAAGTTTCAAGGCTTTGACCGCGTCGTGTTTCGTGAGTCCCTTTAAGCGAGCGAGATAAATGGCTTGCTCGCCCACTTTCATTTTTTTATACAGTCCGCGCTCTTCGGGCAAGTAGCCGATGTTATACACGTCTGCGGGCGTCAGTTTTTTACCGTTTAAGAATACTTTGCCGCTATCCGGCATGGTAATGCAGTTAATGATGCGTATCAGCGTGGTTTTTCCCGCGCCGTTTGGTCCGAGCAGCCCGTAAACGGTTCCTTTCGGCACGCTGAGTGAAACGCCGTCCAGCGCGCGGTGCCCGGCGTATTGTTTGGTTACGTTATTTACTTCGAGGATAGTCATGTTTTGGTTAAGTGGCGGATTTGTTAATTGGTGGATTGGCATATTGGCATATTGGCACATTTTATATTACATCTTTCCAGCATCGGCAAAACTGTAATACGTTCCGCCGGCTACGATGATGTGGTCAATAAAAATGATGCCGATGGCTTTGCATCCGTTTTGAATTTTCTGAGTGATTTCGGCATCGTTTCCACTGGGTTTTGTTTGCCCCGAAGGGTGATTGTGCGCTACGGCTACCGCCGAAGCCGATTTTTCCAACGCCATTTTCAGCAACAATGGCACATCTACCACCGTTTGTTTTATTCCGCCTTGGGTCAGTTTTCTCGTTTCCAATATTTTATGGGAATTGTTAAGCAGCATAACCCAAAATTCTTCGTGCTTCAAGTCCATCAACAGCGGCTGAAAAACTTCAAATAAATCTTCGCTTTTTTCAATCTGTTTTCTTTCTAAAAAGTCGGTGGTTTTGCGGCGACGCCCGAGTTCTAATGCGGCTACAATGGTAATGGCTTTGGCTTCGCCGATGCCTTTGTAACGGCAGAGTTCGGCGATGGAAAGCCGTGCCAGTTCGTTGAGATTATCCTCTGCGCCGTGCAAAATACGCCGGCAAAGTTCCACGGCGGTTTCTTCCGTATTGCCTGAGCCGATAAGAATAGCCAGCAGCTCGGCATCGGAAAGCGCGCTTACGCCTTTATTCATCAGTTTTTCGCGTGGACGGTCGTCCTCAGCCCAATCGGTTATTTTCAAGCGTTTTTCTTCCATAATCGCACTATCTATTTCTTTCTACAAACTCTTCCAAATGCGCCACAATCTTTTCATTCTCATCGTAAATGCTTAAATCAATGTTTTCCAAATCGCCATTTTCCATCATTTCCTTGATTAACGGATAAATGGGGCGGTCTTGTGTCCAGTAAACCGTGTCTAAAAACACCATGGGGCTGGCGTAACCGTAAGATTCATAATGATTTTGCGCTAAATCTTGAAAGATTTCCTGCATGGTTCCGGCGCTTCCGGGCGAGAAAATCACGCCGCCTTTCGCCACTGCCAACAGTCCTTCTTCGCGGAGGCTGTTTTCAAAAAACTTGGCAATATGCGTGGCAAACGGCGTGGAAAGCTCGTGTCCGTAAAGCCACGTGGGGATTCCTAAACTTACAAAATCGGCTGTGGGATGCTGTTCTAACACCTGAAAAGCCTTGGAAAGCCACTCAGGATGATTGTAAAAAGGGGCTTGCGCAAGTACTTCCACTGCCTCGGCTAAATCGTCGGTAGATTTCCCGGCAAACCAAGCGCCGACATGTGTGGCTTCCATAGCGCCGGGACCGCCGCCGGAAATCATCAGAAATCCTCGTTCGGTAAGCGTTTTAGACAATAATGCCACTTGCAGAAACATTACATCGTCTCTTCCAAGTTTGTGACCCCCCATAATGGCTACTATTTTCCGTTCTTCAAAGCCCGCCAAAAAATCGGACAAAGAGTCATTGATGGAATGGTCGTGAAGCGAGCGTGCCAGCGTTTCTTTGATGTCGCGCGTTTCTACGCCTATTTGCCGATAATAAGCGTACACGATTTTATCGTACGTTTGATTGTAGGTTTCCGGGCGGCGGTAATCAAAATTACCGTAAAGCGTTTCTTTATTGTATAATTTTGACGGATAAATGCGGAAGGGTACATCTAAATGCGGGAAAATATAGTTTTCCTGATAAAGATGAAGCATGGTTTTTTCGGTTATTTTACAATCTAAAAACAAACACTTCGAGAAAGAAATACGTAACACAGCTTCTTCATATTTTCTCAAATCCAAGGATTGGAAAGCTTTTTTATGCACGCTGGTTTGGGAGAATAGTTTTTCAAAAGCGGAATAAGTATCTATTTTTTTCATTTCAGAATGTAGATGTTTTTTTGAAGTGTTTTAGTAAGTTAAAATCAAAAAATAAGTGATTGCATTAGTTTTTTATGCAATCGCATTGCGCCTGGAAGGCGAAAGTTTGTGATTTAATTTTGTGTAAAAATCACTGCTCTTGAAAAAGTTAACTTTGATACTTTGTTTTTTGAATTTTACTTGATTTCACGGACAATCCACAAATTGTCCCTACGGACGGTAATTGGACTGTTCCAGTATCTTTTGGTAGTCGTTCATCTTCATTAATTCTTGCAGCGTAATGTTGGAATTGTTTTTCATATAGCTGTTCACTATTTTCCAGCCTACGTACATTCCCAGCCGTCCGGGTGATTCTTGCGAAACGGGCGTGGTAAAGGGCGCGTCATTCATATATTGGGTTATCAGCTTGACATTGGACGAGAATAAATCTTGCTGCCCAACGATGGTTTTCCATACATCGCTTTCGTATTTTGCTGCCCACTTCCATTGTTCGGGCGAGTAACCCAGCAGGTCTTCCATCTTTCTTTCGGGCATAAAAGCCGAAAGAAGATAAATGACTTTCCCGCGGTGCAGCATATTGTCAATCAGCCTATTTTGCTTGCTGTCGAATGTGAAGTGCCGGAATAAAACGGCGGAAATCGCATCAATGGAAACCATATCCCGACGCATATTATAGAGCAAATAATCGTACGTAAATTCTTTGTAGGGGGCGTAATCCGCGCCGAGGTAAAAGTCGGCGCCTATGCCTATAAAGTCATCGGTCATCAGTACCGAGCGGTTAAAGCCGGATACGAAAAAATAGACTTCGGGAATTTTTATCTCGGGGAAATAGGCGCGCATGTATGAAAACGCGTGGGACAGCTCTTTCTCAATGTTCGAAACATCGGTAAAAGTGGCGAGCGTTTTTTTGTTGACTTTGCTGAATGCCGTATCCGTGAGAAATTGGGTAAAACGTCGCGCTATTTCGGCGGTATCGTTGTCATCGGTTTCCAATACGTTGTAGGTGTAAACGGACAAAAATTCGGGATATTCCCGATAGAGGGATTTGACAGACGACAACGCGTTTTTAGTGTTTAACTCTATCAACGATTTATCAAAGCGCCGGATTTTTATTTCTATGTTGTTTTTATCCGGTGTTTCTACTTTGTATCTTTTGTCCGATTTATGGCAGGAAACAAGCAGGATAAGGGTTGTAATGATAAGTGATAAATGGAATTTCTTCATAATTATATTAGCCCCCTAAATCCCCCCTAACCTCTATCCCCCTTCGGGTACTTTCCCCAAAAGGGAAAGAAAAAGGAAAATAGATTTTTGGGGACTTAAAGGCGATTGTAAAATTTAGTTTGTTTTTTCTTTTGTACAAATGATTTTACAAAAATAGAAAAACCACAAGGACTATGCAAATGTATGCGTAAGTGATTGTGGTTTTTAAAGACAGAGGTCGGAAGACAGAAGACAGAAGTCTATTATCTAAGCTCCCAAATCCCAAATCCGAAATCCCAAATCCGATTATCTTTTTCCCTTTTGCTGCATGGCTTTTTGTTGTTCGCGCTGCATTTTTTCAAGGCGTTCCATAAAACCGCTTTTTTTCTTGGGGGTTTTACTGTTGCGTTTAGCGTGCAGTTCGGCTAAAATCTTCTCTTCGTTTACTGTGGCGCGGATAGCATACGTTTGCGCGATGGTAATTAAGGATGAAATAAAATAGTAGTAGCTCAACCCTGACGCGTAATCATTAAACATAAAGAAGAACATCACGGGCATTAGGTACATCATCCACTTCATCATGCCGGCGCCGGGTTGGTCGGCGGCTTGCGGGGTGGTGGACATATTCAGCTTGGTGGATACAATGCTGGTAATGGTCATCAAGATGGTAAATAAACTCAGGTGTGTGCCTATCAAGGGCAGATTTGTTTTCCAAGTAAGAATGGCATCATACGCCGAGAGGTCTTGCGCCCACAAGAAACTCTGCTGCCGAAGCTCAAACGCCGATGGGAAGAAACTAAACATAGCAAAGAGGATGGGCATTTGCAGCAACATGGGCAAACAGCCGCTCATAGGACTCACACCCACTTTATTATACAATTCCATGGTGGCTTTTTGGCGTTCCATCGGTTTATCCGCCGGAATGCGGGCGTTTATCTCGTCGATTTCCGGTTTCAGTACGCGCATTTTCGCCCCGGACATATAAGATTTATAGGTCAACGGGAAAAGCACCATTTTTATAACGATGGTCATCAGTAAAATAATGATGCCGAAGTTGCTCAGGAACAAGCTGAATACGTTAAACATCGGGATGATGGCGTAACGGTTTATCCATCCGAAAATACCCCAGCCGAGTGGAACAATGGTACGCAGTTTCAGTTTTTGGTCGGCAGGCACGCCTTTATCGTATCCGTTCAAGATTTTATACTGATTGGGACCGAAATACCAACGGAAACCGGTCGCGCTTTTTCCCGAAGGGTCAAAAGGCACCACCATATCGGCGGTATAGTATTTTAAATAGGGATTGGCAGCTACTTTTTCCACCTCGCTTTTCAAGTTGGCAGAGGTAATGTTATCGTCCGCTATCAGTATAGAACTAAAAAACTGATCTTTGAAAGCCACCCATTTCAGTTTATTGGAAATATTTTTTTGGTCATCTTTATTGTTGTTCATCTTTTCGGCATCGTCTGATACGTACTTGTAATGAATAGCCGAATACTGCTCTTCAAACTTGCGCCCCTTTTCCTGCTGGCGGATTTTGCTTTGCCATTGCAGTTCCAGTGAATTGGTAGCGGCAGGCATTACGCGGTTCATTCCGGTGGCTTTTACATCGTATTTTACCATAAAATCTTTTGCCGGAACGGTATAAATAAAGTCAATGTACGCCGCGGGGTCGGTAGTTTTGAGGCGTAGGGTAAGAACCTGATTCCCTTTTGTATCTTTTACAATGCCGCCTACGGGTTCAAAATAAAGGTCTGCTGAATTTACTACGCGTCCATTATTGGTAGAAAGTACATAATTAAAAGCATTTTCGTCTTTATCAAAAAGTATTAAAGGCAGCGAATCATGCGTTTTGTATTTTTTCAGATTGACCGAATACACACGTCCACCTTTATTTGATATTTTAAGTTTAAGATAGTCACTTTCAATTTCGTAAAACTTCTCTTCGCCAAAAGCGGATGCGCTGAATGCCCCAAAAGCGTCGGTTTTTTGAGCGAGTTTAGCCGTATCGTTTAGCGCCACGCTGTCTTTGTTTAACGCTAACGCAGCAGCGCTGTCCGTTTGTGCCTGCGCCGCTTGCTGCTGCCGTTGCACCAACGCGATAGAATCGTTGTATCTTTTTTGGCGTTCCAACTGCTCTTTGGAAGGCTTGTTCAAGAATGTGAAGCCTATTACAATACCTGCTATCAGCAGAAATCCAATCACTGTATTTTTATCCATAATAATTTATAATGTGCTAATTTGTCAATATGCTAATGTGCCAATTTGTTAATGTGCCAATGTGCTAATTTGCCAATTCGTTAATTTGCCAATGAGCCAATTTGTTAATGTGAAAATGTGTAAATATGAAAATATAAGAATTGTTAATTGATGATATTATTAAACTGCCTCATTTTCTAATTAACTAATTAACTAATTAACTAATTAACCAATTAACTAATTAACTAATTAACTAATTAACCAATTAACTAATTAACTAATTAACTAATTAACTGATTGACTAATTTGCTAATTCTCATATTGGCATATTCACACATTATCTCATCGCCGCTTTTATAAAACTGATAAAGAGCGGATGTGATGTAACCACACGGCTACTGTATTCCGGGTGAAATTGCACGCCGATGTACCATTTGTGGCTTTTTAGTTCCACAATTTCCACTAAATCAGATTCTTCATTGAGACCGCTGCATATCATTCCGGCTTGTTCAAACGCTTCCTTATAAGCGTTATTAAATTCAAAACGGTGGCGGTGACGCTCGCTGATATTTTCTTTTCCGTAAATTTGGTATGCTTTGCTTCCTCTTTTCAGTCTGCATTTGTAGGCGCCGAGCCGCATGCTTCCGCCGAGATTGAGAATGTCTTTTTGTTCCGACATAATGTCCACCACATTGTAGGTGATATCCGGATCAATTTCGGTGCTGTTGGCATCGGCGTAGCCGAGTACGTTTCGGGCAAATTCGATGCACATGGTCTGCATGCCGAAACAAATGCCGAGACACGGAACATCGTTTTCACGAGCGTATTGCAACGCCAAAAACTTTCCTTCCGTGCCGCGTTGTCCGAAACCGGGCGCTACCAGCACGCCGTCAGCGTTTGAAAGCTTTTTGGCTACGTTTTCAGGTGTAATTTTATCGGAAAGAATCAAGTCCAGTTTTAACTTGCGGTCATTATAGGTGCAAGCGTGTGAAAGCGATTCTATAATGGATTTATACGCGTCAGCCAACTGCACGTATTTTCCTACCAACGCTATGCGTACTTCCTGCTTGGCATTCTCCATTTTTTCCACAAAAGCCGTCCATTTTTCCAAATCGGGCGCCGGCACTTTTTCCAAGTCAAAGCCCATTTTTTTCAACGCCACTTCGTCCAATTTTTCCGCATGCATATTCAGCGGCACGCGATAAATGGTGGGCACATCAATGGACTGCATCACGGCTTCCGGTTCCACATTGCAAAATTGCGCGACTTTCCGGCGCATATCTGGCAAAATCTGCCGTTCGGTGCGCAACACCAAGATATCCGCCATCAGCCCCTGCTCTTGCAGCATTTTTACAGAGTGTTGTGTGGGCTTGGTTTTCAGCTCGCCAGCGGCTGCCAGATAAGGTACGTACGTGAGATGAATCAGCAGGCTGTTTTTACCCAATTCCCACCGTAACTGACGTACGCTTTCAATATAGGGCAGCGACTCAATATCGCCTACCGTACCGCCAATTTCGGTAATCACAAAGTCAAAATCGCCTTTGCTGCCGAGTTGTTTGATGTTGCGTTTGATTTCGTCCGTGATGTGCGGGATAATTTGCACGGTTTTGCCCAAATAATCGCCACGGCGCTCTTTGTTGATGACATTTTGGTAGATTCGTCCGGTAGTAACATTATTGGCGCGGTGTGTTTCCACGTTGAGGAAACGTTCATAATGTCCCAAGTCCAAATCCGCTTCGTGTCCGTCCACCGTAACGTAGCATTCTCCGTGCTCGTAAGGATTGAGCGTGCCGGGGTCAATGTTAATGTAGGGGTCGAGTTTTTGGTTGGTCACTTTGAAACCGCGCGCTTGCAACAGTTTACCAAGGGAAGCGGCAATAATGCCCTTTCCCAGTGAAGAACTTACCCCGCCCGTAACGAATATGTATTTGGTTTCTCTCACAATTTTTTCCTTAAAAATGATTGATTTATACATCAAAATTTAAGGGTGCAAATTTCGGAAAAAAAAGTGAGATATGAAAGGAGAAAGGTGTGAAAGTTTGAAGTCCGAAACCCTAAGAAGTAAGTCCGGCAATAATCACATGAAATAAACATTGGTTTTACCTAAAAGAGTAATCGTTTGGAAAATTTATTGTATTTTTACCGTCGGATTACTGTGCCGGCAGCGTGTCAGCCAACAGTACGGGAGAAGTAAACCGGTACATAGAATACGTGTGTACTTCACCATTTTTTCACAGGGAAGTTTCATTTTAATACAAAATTATTGATTAAAGAACATTAAAAAATAACAATTATCAAAGAATATGGGCGGTGTTCTGAATGCCCGTGCCTGCCTGCCGGCGAGGCAGGTTCTTTGTTCTAAAAATATAAATCCATGAAAGTACAATTTATAGGTGCCGCTCGTGAAGTTACGGGTAGCAAAACGATTATTACCACGCAGGAAGGTAAAAAAATCCTGCTTGACTGCGGCATGTTCCAAGGAAAAGGTCTGGAAACCGACGAAAAAAACCGTCGTCTCGGTTTTGATGCCAAAAGTATTGATCACGTTATTCTCTCACATGCTCACATTGACCATTCGGGACTTATCCCTTACTTATACAAGCAAGGTTTCAGAGGATCCGTGGTGTGTACGGTAGCCACCCGTAATCTTTGTGCCATTATGCTGGTGGACAGCGGGCATATTCAGGAATTGGACGTGGTAAAATTCAATAAAAAACAGGCAAACAAACACTTGCCACCCGTACCGGCTCTCTATACCGTAGAAGACGCCGAAAAGTGTATGAAACTTTTTATAGGTGTGGATTATAACCGTCGGTTTAAAATAGATGAAAATATCAATGTGAAATTTACCAACGCGGGACACATGTTGGGCTCAGGCGTGGTAAACCTGGAAATCAATGAAAACGGTAAAAAAATACATTTGGCTTATACGGGCGATATAGGACGCCCTGTGAACCGCATACTTAAATCGCCCGACGCGTTTCCGCAGTGTGATTATCTGATTACCGAATCTACTTATGGCGACCGCCTGCATGAGTCTGTCAAAGAAATGGAAGACCAATTGCTGCAAATCATCGTAGATACGTGTGTTAAAAATAGAGGGAAACTTATTATTCCTTCTTTTGCCATCGGGCGCACACAGGAAATCGTTTTTGTGCTGAATAAATTTTATAATGAAGGCATACTTCCTAAAATCAACGTATATGTGGATAGTCCGCTGGCGGTAAATGCCACCGACATTTTTCGCCTGCATCTCAATGAATTAAATGACAATATCAAGGAAGTGATGAAAAAAGATCCCGACCCGTTTGGGTTTAACACCTTGCACTATATTAAGTTGGTAGAAGAATCCAAAGCCTTGAATGAAACAAACGATCCTTGTATTATTATTTCTTCCTCGGGAATGGCGGAAGCCGGGCGCATTAAGCATCACATAGCCAACAACATCTCTAATCCCCGGAACACGATTTTGATAGTGGGGTATTGTACACCCAGTTCGTTGGGGGCAAGATTGCAAGAGCCGGGATTACAAGCAATCTCTATCTTTGGGGAATTGCACGACGTAAGAGCGCGCATTGCGAAGATAGAATCTTTTTCCGGACACGCGGATTATTCCGAAATGATACGTTTTCTGGAATGCCAAAACACTGCCGAGATTAAACAAACCTTTCTGGTACACGGTGATTATGAGGTACAGCAGTTATATAGTAACAGACTGTATGAAAACGGTTTTCAGAATATTCAGATTCCTGCCGTAGGCAATGAATTTGAATTAACTTAGAAAAATATGTTCAAAAAACTATTTCTTTTATCTTTTTCTCTGTTTACAATAATTGTTGTGGGGCAGAAACCGGCGTACCAATTGCTTGTAGGCACTTATACTGCCGATAAAAGCGAGGGGATTTACACGCTCTCTTTGGATAAAAACGGGAAGATCCTGTCTCAAAAATTGCTGGCGAAAACCGATAATCCCAGCTTTTTGGCTTTTTCGCCGGACAGAAAATACGTGTATGCCGTAAATGAATCTGCTAACAGCGCGGTTACCGCTTTTCAGTTTGATAAATATGAAAATACGCTCACTTTTCTAAATAAGATAAATTTAGGAAATGCCGGACCGTGCTATGTAGCGGTTACGAACAAACACGTAATTACTGCCAATTATGGTAACGGCGCCATTTCGGTCTTGGCAAGAAAAACAGACGGATTGCTGACCGATACCGTTCAAACCATTGTGCATCAGGGTAAAAGATTTGCGCCAAAACGCTTTGGGGCAAGTCATGTCCATCAAACACTTTTTTCGCCGGATGGAAAAATACTTATTGCTACCAATTTAGGAAAAGATTGTATTTACAGTTACTCGTATCATTCCGGCGGTGAGAAAAAACCATTGGAACTGTTGGAAGAAAAGGTTTTGACTAAAAATAGCGGACCTCGCCATGCCGTATTTACCCGAAACGGAAAATACATTTATCTTTTAGGGGAAATGAGCGCCGGAATAACCGTGTTGGAAATAAACAAGGACGGGAAGTTGAATGTGGTTCAGGAAATCTCTGTGGTGAATGACACTGCCCTGCTAAACGGCGCGGCAGACATTCATCTTTCGCCCGATGAAAAGTTTTTATATGCCACTAACCGGGGCGATGCAAACGATATTACCTGTTTTAAGGCAGGAAAAAATGGGCGGCTCACAAAGCTCTTTTCACTTTCTACGGGTGGCATCGCGCCGCGAAACTTCGCCATCAGCCCCGATGGGAATTACCTGCTTATCGGCAATCAAAAAACGGATAATATTTCCGTATTCCGCCGTGATAACACTACCGGAAAACTTAGATTACTATCTGAAAAAATAGAGATAGGCGCGCCGGTTTGCTTATTGTTTTATTGAAATTTTATTTAAAACAAACTTACCAGCAACGCCACATTCAGCACCGTTACGATAGTTCCCAACACATATAGAATTATTTTGGTAAAAGTGCGGTTTTTATATTTTCCCATTACTTTTTCGGACGAAGTAAGGTAAACCTGTGAAAAAATAGTAATAGGTAGTTGTACGCTCAGCATCATTTGTGATATAATCAGTCCCTTAAACGGATTGCTAATCAGCAGAATAATCAAATATCCCACTACCAAAGAAATAACCACGCCCAGTCTGGAATGATTGTCTTTAATATCGTACGGCTCTTTATACATTCCGGCAAAAATACTTCCTGCTGCCATTCCCGAAGTAATGGTGGATGAAATCCCCGCAAAAAGTAATGCCACAGCGAAAATAACCGCCGCGTTTTTGCCTACCAAGGGCGCCAGCAACTCATTTGCCTGTTGCAGTTCCGATACGGGGGTTTGGGTCTGAAAAAACGTGGCAGCCGCCAAAATAATCATCGCGCTATTTATTGCCCAGCCAATCACCATAGATAAAAGCGTATCAAAAAACTCATATTTCAGCTGCTTTTTTATTACCTTATCGTCTTGCAAGTTCCATTGCCGGCTCTGAATCACTTCCGAGTGCAGAAACAAATTATGCGGCATAACCACGGCGCCCAGTACGCTCATGATTACCAGCATAGAACCTTTCGGGAAGGTTGGCGTAACCCAGCCGATCATCGCGCTGTTCCAGTCCACATTTACCAGTGAAAGCTCATACAAAAACGAGAGTCCGATGATAGACACGAAAGCGATAATCCACCTCTCTATTTTCCGGTATGAATTGGTGAACAGCATAATCCCCACAAAAATCAGTACCAATAAAGCGCCGGCGCGTATAGGAATATTGAAAAGCATTTCTAAGGCGATAGCGCCGCCCAGAATTTCAGCCAGCGAAGTGCTGATAGACGCGCCCATGCCTGAAATGAGCAGTAATTTTGAGTACCGAGGCTTCATGTGAATGGTTGCCGCCTCCGAAAGGCACAGCCCCGAAGCGATTCCTAAGTGCGCCACGTTGTGCTGTAATACGATGAGCATCACGGTAGAAAGTGTAACCATCCACAGTAGCGCATAACCAAAATCTGCCCCGGCTGCCAGGTTGGAAGCCCAGTTTCCGGGGTCAATAAACCCCACGGTAACCAGCAGTCCCGGACCGATGTACTTGAAAATATCCAACCCGCCCAATTGCGGACGATGATCCTTTTTATCTAAATTTCGAAAGAGTTTAAACATGCAGTCATTTTTTTACAAAATTACATAAAGAAATGGAATTGAAAGCATTTTTCATCATCTTTGTTTGGCGTAGCGTCCTCGCTACATCGGGTTAAATGCAATTCCGAAAAGTCGGAACTGTTTTGCAAATAAAAATAGGTAATCCGGAATTTTGATTTTTCCTGCCCGCGCAAGTCTTTGACTTGTGCCAAATAAGGTGATTTTGATTTTATTTAACACATTCTCTTTTGCAAAACCGCTCTCTTATTCATCATATATACAGCAGAGTTCTTTACCTTTATTGCTTGTTTTTCAGCTTTTTATTTTTACATTTTCAGCGAAAATCTTATTACTAACTCTCTAAAAATTTAATACGTATGAAAACGAAAACTTTTTTATTTATTGGATTAGCCTTATTTCTGCTGATGGTGGGAGTGGGGTGTAAAGAAGAACCAAGTGTATCAGATATATATCACACTTGGAAATTTCAAGGATTTGGAAATGTATCTACCGGTTCTTTTGAAAAAGCAGACCCACCTGCATCAGAACAATTTTATATCCTTACGTTTGAAAAAGATGGAATATTGTCGGGTTCTACCACTACCAATGGAATATATGGAGAATATAGCCTAAATGGTAGGAATGTGCAGCTAAAAATTCTATCTTCAACTGAAAGAGCTGAGAAGGGTAACGGGTACAAATATGCAGAAGCCTTACTATCAATTAAAAGCTACGAAATAGCAAAAAACAAACTAAAGCTGTACTACAATCAAGGTCAAGAGTATTTGTTGTACAATCTTTCAAATTAATACGGTATGAAAAAGTTATTAGTCGCCACTACTGTTATTCTCCTGCCGGCGTGTGCTTATAGACCGTGCCAATACCATGCTTCAAATCCCTTTTACTAACTTTTTATATGTGGGATTTTTTGGCAAAGTTTAAAACTTTGACTGTGTTTATACATGATAGGCTTGCCTATTCAGTTCTTTCACCACTCCACTACTCTTACGCTTCGCCGCCGCCAAATCCCATCGGGATGGGGGGCATCATTCCATTATCCGGAACTTTAATTTTACCCATTTGGCTTTCATATTTTGAAATGTTGTCTTGAAGCGCCATCAGCAACCGTTTTGCATGTTCCGGGGTAAGGATGATGCGTGATTTTACGTTGGCTTTGGGTGTGCCCGGCATCAGTCGGATAAAATCCAGTACAAACTCAGAGGTAGAATGGGATATGATGGCAAGATTAGAATAAATGCCTTCGGCAATTTCTTCCGATAATTCAATGTTTAATTGATTGTCTTGATTGTTTTCCATAGGTTCTTAATGATTTGTTTATTTACAGAAAA
>MTLC01002488.1_pt2 | contig 34602 bp, 33 predicted proteins | sample 1982451 | NCBI WGS metagenome assembly MTLC01 (sample SAMN05710165, study PRJNA340218) | biofilm metagenome | isolation source: sample SPH anode biofilm adapted to +100 mV | place: USA | collected 2012-02-03 | reverse complement strand
AACGCCTTTGGCGTTCTTCTGTTAGGACAAGTTGCGGATAATCATAAAATATAATTTCGTAAAACCATTACTACAAGATTAATAAAAATCGGTGTTTGTCCGTAAAATCTGCGTTATTCGTTTACTATTTTCTTTTGAGAAAGCCTTTAAATTATGGGAATTTAATTCATTTTGAAAAAGTTTTTGAACTTTGTCAAAATTAATTATTGTAAAAATATAATTTTAATATTTTCAAAGATTAAGTATCATATAATCAGACTTGTAACCCGCCAGTTGGCGAGGCAGGCTTGTAACTAATTACTTGTAACTACTTAGCTATGAAAGTAAAAAAATATCGTTATTTAATAAATGAAAAATCTTAAAAAAACCTTCTATCAAGTTTGCTTGCTAATGATGGTTGCGGCATTCACTCAATGTAAACCTTCTAAAAAAGAATTTGTATATAATGAAGGCAAAGTGTATGGCACGTATTACCACCTCACGTACGACAGCCCGAAAGGGAAAGACCTAAAACCCGAAATAGAACAGCGTTTTCGCGAGTTTGACCTCTCGCTTTCCACTTTTAACCCTAATTCTATCATTACCCGCGTCAATCAAAACGATTCCACAGTACAAACCGATTCCTATTTTGAGCAGATGTACGCCATGGCGCGTGAAGTATCCGAAAAATCGGAAGGCGCTTTTGATATTACCGTGGCGCCGCTCGTAAACGCGTGGGGCTTTGGCTACGGCAATCACGAGCATAGCCTCAGCCCGAATATTGACACCATTATGCCCTTTATTGGTTATCAAAAAATAAAACTTGAAAACCACCGGCTAATCAAAGAAAACCCGCGCATCCGTTTAGACGCCAGCGCCATTGCCAAAGGGCAAAGCTGTGATGTGATAGCCAGTTTGCTGGAAGAAAACGGATGTGAAAATTATATGGTGGAAATCGGCGGCGAAATTTGCTGCAAAGGCTTAAATCCCAAAGGCGAAAAATGGCGCATCGGTATTGACAAACCCAAAGACGACCCCGCCAATGTAGGGGAAGAATTGCAAGTTATCTTGCAGATAAGTAATGTGGGGCTTGCCACTTCCGGGAATTACCGCCAGTTTTATTATAAAGACGGCAAAAAATACGCCCATACCATTAATCCACATACCGGGTTGCCGGTGGAACACAGTTTGTTAAGCTCTACCGTGATTGCCCCCACGTGTATGCAGGCAGATGCCTACGCCACTGCTTTTATGGTGCTTGGTCCGGAAAAGAGCATACAACTTTGCGAATCAATTCCTAATATGGAATGCTACCTGATTTACGCGGATAAGGATGGGAATGACAAAATTATTTATACAAAAGGTTTTGAAAAGTATTTTACGAAGTAAAATCTGTTTGATAGCGTTAATAGGAAGATATTTAATTCGGGTTATGGAATGGTTCTTTGTCGGCGGCATTATTTAATAGTTATTTACTTCCATATTATTTGTTTTTTTTATTAGTACTACTTTACCAAATAGAGAATAAGAACACAGATGACACGGATTTTGACGGATTAAGACAGATATAGGTGTTTTTTTATTACATAAATCGCTAAAATCGGTTTATTTTTTCAACAAAAATCCGTGTATTATCTGTTTAAATCTGCTTTATCCGTGTTCAGGTTTAATTTAGGAAAGTAGTATTAGGAATGCGAATAAATTACGAAAGAATAACGATAAGCCACTTATACAAAGAATCAAAATATTATCGAATTCAAATAATCTTATGAATGTAAAAACATAAAAATCAAAAAATTATTTTTGTAATCACATTAAAATGACTAATTTTGCACCTCAATTTAAAGTATGAAGAAATATTTATTACAGATACTGGTTTTCAGCACGTTATTTCTCTCGTGCGGGGAGTATCAGAAGATTATAAAAAGTACTGACACTGAGTTAAAATACAATAAAGCAGTGGAGTATTTTCAGGCAAAGAAATACGCGAAAGCCATTACGCTTTTTGATGATGTATCTACTTCTTTCCGTGGAACTGACCGCTCGGAATTGATATTGAATTACTTGGCGAAATCATACATCGGACAGAAAGATTATTTTACCGCTTCCGAATATTACAATACATACGTAAGATCCTATCCCAAAGGACGTTTTATTCAAGAAGCCAAGTATATGGTGGGATACTGTTATTACAAAGATTCGCCCGATTCAAGGTTAGATCAGGAAGCTACTTACAAAGGAGTTAACGCCTTTCAGAATTACTTAGATGAGTATCCGGACGGCGATTATGCCAAAGAAGCCATTCAGTTGATTGATGAACTGAGCAATAAGTTGGCAAAAAAATACTACCAAAATGCCCGATTGTATTACAATTTAGGTACGTATATGGGAAATAATTACCGCTCAGCCGTAATTACCGCTGAAAATGCTTTGAAAAAATATCCGGCAAACGCGTATAGGGAAGAATTTATGATGTTGATTTTGCAGTCAAAGTATCAAGAAGCGCTGTTAAGCCAGGAAGAACGCAAAGAAGAACGTTATCAATCAGTCATTGACGAGTATTATAATTATACAAACGAATATCCTCAAGGAAAACACCTGAAAGAAGCAGGTAAGATACTCAATGAGGCAAAAAAAGTAGTTAAACAATAAAGAAAATTTTAATAAAATCACTATATGGATTTCAAAAAAGTAAGCACCCCTACTTCCACTATTACACGCGATATGAACTCATTAAGCGAGGATGTAGGAAACGTATATGAAACAGTGGCTATCATAGGCAAACGCGCTAATCAAATTGACGCGGAAACAAAAAGTGAATTGGATAAAAAATTGCAAGAATTTGCGTCTTACAACGACGGCATAGAAGAAGTATTTGAAAACCGTGAACAAATAGAAATCTCGCGTTTTTACGAAAAAATGCCTAAAGCTACGTTGCTTGCCACCCAAGAGTTTGTGGAAGATAAAGTTTTTTATCGTAACCCGTTAAAAGACAAATTAAAAAACTAAACGGCGGTATTACCCGTTAGGAAAAATAGTTTCTTATTTCCCAAGCGCGAAATAAGAAACTTTCTTTTTTAAACCGATGAAGTCCGTATTTTTTTGTATTTTTGTGAAGTTTCAGCTATCAGCAATTAGCTTTCAGCCGTCAGCTAATTGCTGAGAACTGACGGCTAACTGCTGAACTCTTGAACTTTTGAACTCTTAAACTTTTGAACTTTAAAATATGCTAAACGGAAAAAAAATATTGCTTGGTGTAACAGGCAGCATAGCCGCTTATAAATCTGCTGTGCTTATACGTGAGTTGATTAAGAAAGGCGCTGAAGTGAAGGTGATTATGACACCGTTGGCAAAAGAGTTTATCACCCCTCTCACCCTTGCCACGCTCTCACGCAACCCTATTTTGGTGGATTTCTTCAATCCCGAAAACGGCGACTGGAATAGCCATGTGGACTTAGGTATTTGGGCGGATGCTTACCTGATTGCGCCCGCCACCGCTAATACTATTGCTAAAATGGCTTATGGAATAGCGGATAATTTGCTGTTAACAACATATTTGTCGTCTCGCGCCCCGGTATTTATAGCGCCCGCTATGGATTTGGATATGTTTGCTCACGCCACCACGCAGGAAAATATCCAAAAATTAAAAGAAAAAGGCTGTCATTTGATTTACCCCGCCAGCGGATTTTTAGCCAGCGGTCTGGAAGGCAAAGGACGGATGGAAGAACCGGAAAACATCGCGGCGGTTATAGACGATTTTTTTACGCCGAAACCGCTCAACGGAAAAAAAATACTGATAACTGCCGGACCCACATACGAAAACATAGACCCGGTACGTTTTATCGGTAATTATTCCACCGGAAAAATGGGTTTCGCGTTGGCGGAAACGTGTGCCGCGCAAGGTGCGGAAGTAACGTTGGTCGCCGGACCGGTACAGTTGAAAACAAGACACAAAAACATCCGGCAGATAGATGTACGCTCGGCGGACGAGATGTATCGGCAAGCAGTAAACTATTTTCCCGATGCCGATGTAGCCATACTTTGCGCCGCAGTAGCCGACTTTAAACCGAAATCCGCGAGCGACAAAAAACTGAAACGCGGCAACGATAGTTTAACAGTAGAACTTGTGCCAAACAAAGACATCGCGCAAGCGTTGGGCAGAATAAAAAAACCAACGCAACGGTTGATTGGTTTCGCACTGGAAACCAACGATGAAGAACAAAATGCGCAAAGGAAAATGGAGCGCAAAAATCTGGACTTTATCGTTTTAAATTCATTGAATGATGAAAATGCCGGATTTGGCTACGATACCAATAAAATAACCATTCTACACCGTACAGGCGAGAAAAAATCGTTTGAACTAAAATCGAAAGAAAACGTGGCGGAAGATATTGTAAATGAGATGAATGGAATTATTTGATTGTAGTAATGACTAAATTTAAAACACTGCCTATTTTATACGAAAAAATATGCAGTAAATCACTTTTAATACTGAGAATTACCAAATAACTTCGTTTTAATCCCGGAATGCATTTTTATAAAATTCTATTTTAAATTATGAAAAAATTCCTTTCTGTAATATTCCTTTTATCAGTAACTTATGGCTTATTCTCACAAGAGTTAAATTGTAACGTACAGATAAACTCGTCCAAAATTCAAGGTTCGAACAAGAACGTTTTCAATACGCTTCAAAAAGCGATGACCGATTTTATGAATAATCGCCGTTGGACGGAACTTAGTTTCACCAAACCGGAGCGGATTGATTGCACCATAAACATCATTGTAAACAGTGTAGAGGGTGAAAACTATACCACCGAAATGGTAGTGCAGGCGCGTCGTCCGGTGTATAATTCAGCCTATAATACTACGTTGCTGAATTTTAAAGACAACGCCTATAATTTTACGTATAAGGAATTTGACCCGCTGGAATTTAATGCCAACAATATCAATTCCAATCTTACCGCCACGCTTGCCTATTACGCGTACCTTATCCTGGGTTACAACATGGATACGTTTTCCCGATTGGGCGGAACACCTTATTTTCAGCAAGCGGAAAACATCGTAAATCAGGCGCAAAGCAAAGATTGGATGGGCTGGAAAGCTTTTGAAAACAGCAAAAACCGTTACGCGCTTATCAATAATATTATGGACGACGCTTTTAAAAAATACCGCGAATATTTTTACGATTATCATCGGTTGGGGCTGGATATGATGTCTGATAACGTGGTAAACGGTCGTGCCAAAATTGCCGAAAACATTCAGGTATTGCGCGAAGCTAACCGCGCTCGCCCCTCTGCTATTGTTATAAGTTCTTTTTTGGATGCTAAAAGTGATGAGTTAATCAATATTTTTAAGGCAGGCACAGCGGAAGAAAAAGCCAAAGTGGTAGAAATTCTAACCGATGTAAATCCTGCGGCGGCAAACCGGTTTGAAGAAATAAATAAAAAATGATAAATACGTTCCGAGTTCCAAGTTCCATGTTTCAGGTTTTATGAAAACAAGGAACTTGAAACCTGAAACTTGAAATAAACTATGCTCAAATCCCTATATATTTCTAATTACGCTTTAATAAACGAATTAACCATAGAGTGGGAGAGTGGCTTTACGGTGCTTACGGGCGAAACCGGCGCCGGAAAATCCATCATCATTGGCGCGCTCTCGCTGGTGCTGGGACAGCGTGCCGATACGCGCGTAATCAAGGAAGGCGAACAGAAGAGTGTAGTAGAAGCACAATTCGAAATAAAAAACTACCGCCTGCAATCTTTTTTTGAACAAAACGGATTGGATTATGCCGATGTTTGTGAAGTTCGGCGTGAAATTACCGCCAATGGCAAATCACGCGCGTTTATTAACGATACGCCCGTTTCGCTCGTTCAGTTGCGAGATTTGACGGTTCATTTGCTCGATATACATTCGCAGCACGAAAATTTATTGCTTTCTACGGAAAATTATCAGCTGAACTTTGTAGATGCCATTGCGCAAAATGGCAAAGAACTTGCTGATTACGGACAAACTTATCAAGCGTGGCAGCAGGCGGAAAAAAATCTGAAAAAAATAAAGCACGAAGCGGAACAGCAAACCGCTGATTTGGATTACTTGCAATTTCAGTTTAATCAACTTTATGAAGCCGCTTTAATACCCGAAGAACAGGCGGAATTGGAAGAAGAACAGGAAATGCTTACCCATGTGGAAGAAATTAAACGCGAGTTGCAACAAGCGGATTTCTTACTTGCTTCGGACGAGGCAAACGCGCTGAAATTTGTAAAGGAAACCGCATCGGGATTAAACCGCATAGAAAATTATTTGTCGGAAAGCAAAGATTGGGCGGAACGACTGGAAAGCGTTTTTTTGGAATTGAAAGACATCTCATCTGAAATAACCCGCGCTGAAAATCGTACGGAATTTAATCCCGAGAGGCTGAACGAGGTCGAAGAACGACTGAGTTTAATCTATTCTTTGCAAAAAAAATTCAAAGTAGAAACGGTAGAAGAGTTGATTGACTTGCGGGAAACATTCAAAGCCCGTTTAAATCGCATTGAAAACTTTGATGAAGCGCTGAAAGAAGCCGAAAAGGCGCTTTTGCAGGCGGAAGATGAAATGAAATCATCCGCTAATCTTCTTTCTGAAACGAGGAAAAATGTCAGTCCTTCCATAGAGCGTTTTTTGGTAGAGCGGCTCGTCTCGCTCGGAATGCCCGATGTGAAGGTGCAAGTTTCCGTTCAACCTGCGGAAACGTTTACGGAAAAAGGGAATGATGTAATTCAATTGTTATTCTCAGCCAATAAAAACCGCTCACTTCAACCCATTGCCGAAGTGGCTTCCGGGGGCGAAATTTCGCGTGTGATGCTGGCTGTCAAGTCTCTTCTCGTTCATAAATCCGAACTTCCTACCATTATTTTTGATGAAATTGATACCGGCGTTTCGGGCGAAACGGCAAATAGGGTAGGGGACATTATGAAGTTTATGAGTGAAAACACGCAGGTAATTACCATTACGCATTTGCCTCAGATAGCCGCCAAAGGCGGGCATCAGTTTAAGGTGTACAAAGACAGCGCGTCTGAGAATGTGATTACGCACATTAAAAAGCTTACATCCGCCGAGCGTGAAGAGGAAATTGCGCAGATGCTTAGCGGTTCGCAAATTACATTTGCCGCCTTAGAAAATGCGCGAGAATTACTAAAAAAGTGAAAGCCCGCTTTTCTTGAAGACGTGAAATAAAGGACCTATAACGGTTTACACAGCTTTAAAAGCTATCAGTTATCAGCAAAGCGTGTTTGCTGATAGCTGAATGCTGACCTGCCTTGCCGGTTAGAACCACAAGTTGCCTGATTCCGGATCGCTATCGCCATCAAATAATTCATAAATATCTTCTAGTGCCTGTTCAAGGGTAATTCCATAGGCTTTTGCCGTGGCTTTTACTCTTTTAAGATCCTCTTCCGGAAGTTTATCCAAAGTTACACCTCTATCCGACTGTACGTATTCACTTTGATTAGAATATATTAATACCGGAACTCGTATTTTTAAGTCCCAATGGTCTACCTGACGCTGTTTGTTGCTTGGCTTGTAGTAAGGGGAAGCGATGCCGTTCTCAAATTTTGATTTGGCGGCGTGCATCAGTTCTATACTGAGGTCAAATTTCTTACGCGTTTTATTAAACTTAAAATACCCTTTCAGTCCCACCGGATTTTTATCGCCGATAAGTTTACCTTTACCGCTGTGCAGTGTCTCATTCCAGGGGTTGGTGTCGCAGTAAGTGTAATCAAACATATTGCTCACATTGTCATCATCCGCTTCTTTTATACCGTCAAAAGTAGGTTCTACATTTCGGGGAATAAAGAAGTGTTGGTGAATTTGGTCTTGCCCGTTTTCCACAAATTCGCCGGTAATCAGTTTTCCTTGTGCATTGTAATAATTAATCCATAGCCCGTAAACGACGTGTCCCTCGTCACCGGCCATGGCGCCAAGAACGTTAAACTGCTTGGGACTGTCTTCTGTGGGACCCCACCCCTTGTCGGTCAGTGTGTAAGTTATTTTTTGTACTGCCTTAACGTATTTTACATTTTTCTGTTCAGGATTTTGATGAAAACCGTATTTGCCATGCAGGTGTCCTTCGGCAAGAAGCAATTCTGCTTTTACGGGATTTTCGTGGTCTTTGTTCAGCACTTCGTCTACGGGCGCTACCGGGTCTTTTTCACAAGAGTTAAAAACAAGGCTTAAACCGAAAAAAATCAGTACAGCCAAAGCGAGATTCAAAATTTTTTTTTTCATTGTTGCTATTTTTTTAGTTAAAAATTAAAATAATTATTTTTTTTCAAAATTGTTTTTTTTATAGAAATAAAGATATATTCGTGTTTAGTTCTGAGTTCTAAGAACTCGATACTCAATACTCAAAAACTCTCATCTTTTACACTAAAATTGCCATACTACCGAAAACCGAATGTCTCTTCCTACATCGTGGGCATAATACCGGAAGCGGTTGGTGTATTCTTTATATTCTTTATTGAATAAATTTTCCACAGCAGTCAATACTGAAACTTTCCGGTTGTTTTTCATCGGTAGGGTATATCCGGCTTCTAATCCGAAAAGATGGTAGGCGGGCGGCGAAACTCCAATCTGGTCGGTTTCCGGGTCAAATCGGTGCTGCTTTGCCACGTAGCGGTGCTTAAAGTGGATATGTGTTTCTCCCTTATTATTGTCTAAGGGATACGTGTACCTCACTGACTGCATAATTCTTAATGCGGGTATGTATGGCAAATATCTTCCGGTGGAAGATTCATTCACCCAAATCATGCTTCCCATTAGGTTATATTGCATATTTTTTATCGGATTCCAGTTGAAATCGGCGTCTACACCACGAAAAAAAGCGTGCGTCTGCTTATATTTAAAAACCGGATAAACCCCTGAAATAATGGTCATATACTCCTTTCCGGGTTCATCGTAAATAAAGTTGCGCACCCATTGAAAATAGGTGTCTATGGAAAATTGAACGTGGGAAGATGCATAATTGAGTGATGTAATCCACTTGGCGCTTCTTTCTGAAAGAAGGGATGAATCGCCCACCGCGTAGATTCCGGCAGCGTGGTCTAATCCGTTGCTGTAAAGTTCGTATGCGTGGGGCGCCCGCCAAGCTACCCCCACGTTTGATACAAGGTTGAGATGTTTGGAAAAATGATATTTTCCACCGGCATTGTACGTAAAATTAGAGAAGTAGCGTTTACTGCCGTAACGTCGGCTGTAAGTGTCTATGCCATCAGCATTTGAGTACTGATGGTCAAAGCGAACACCCGCTTCCGCACTCCATTTTTCAGCCGTATATTTTTGAATGGCAAAGATGCCTGTATTGGTTTCTACATAATTAGGAATGATGGGAACAACGCCTGTGCCCGGCATGTTGGTGTTGTCTGCGGAAGCATAATGAAGCCCTATTTCAGACTCCCAACGCATGGCATACTGGTGTTTCCAGCCGATGTCCGCTTGCATTGATACCAAGTCAAGACTTAGGGACGGAATGTGCGAGAGGTTGTTTCTGCGGGCGTGAAACTCGTTTCTATGGTCGGTCTGATACGCGTATTGCATGCGGATTGTTCCCCAATGCCCCGGTGTAAAGAAAGCGCTTCCACGTAGCAAATGATGGACTACGTCTTGATGCGGAACATCTATTTTCCGGGTAAAAGGCTCTACCTGTACCGGACGTCCTAAGGCGATACGTTCCTTTAATAAATCTACATCGCCCATTTGTGAACTGTAAAGAACGCCCAAGCGCGTATCAAAACGACTATAAAATACATCCATTCCGTATTTTTTTTTATTGTAACCCAATGCTAAGGAAAAATCTTTTTCCCACATTCCGGTATTATTCAGCAGATAATGCGGCGTAGACCTGTCGCCTGCATTGATGTAAGTGCCTTGAAATCTCCAAGCTAAGTCTTTCAAAAAAGGGAAAGCGCCGTCCATAAACCCGGAAAGTGCATATCGCCGTCCGTTAGAGCCATATAAGGATGAGAATGTACCTTTTATTTGCCTGCGTTGATAGGGCAGTAGCCTGTTTTCAAGCACTACTACGCCCCCTAACGCCTCAGAACCGTAACGCACAGCATCCGCACCTTTCAATACGCCAATGCTTCCGGCAGTATTCATATCCAACTCCGGCGCGTGATCATCACCCCATTGCTGCCCACGCTGACGTACGCCGTTATTTACAATGAGTATGCGTTGGCTGTGCATACCGTGAATCACGGGTTTAGCCACCGTAGCGCCTGTTTCAATAGCGCTTACGCCTTTTACCTGTTGAAGGGTGGCGGCAAAACTTTTCCCAAAGTCTCTACGTAGCATTTCTTCGTTCAGATTTTCACTTACGGCATTGGATGAAAAACTTTTTCTTTGGGCGGTGATAAGAATTTCGTCCAGATTATTTTCTTTCAAGTGCAGTTGGATACGGAAAGGCTGCGTATACTGTATTTGCTGTATGGTGGTTTGAAAAACTTCATATCCTAAACAACGTACAATTACGGAATCTAAGGGATTTAAAGTGCCCGGTAGGTTGCAGTTACCGTTTACATCGCTTATATAGTGTTTTTTTCCGGCTTGAATATAAACTGCCGACAACGGATTACCCCCTTCTTTACTGCTTACGTTTATTTTTAAATCGTTAGAAGCGGCTTGCGCCCACAAGCTGACTGTATAAACGAAAGAAGACAAAAGGAGCATCCCGAAACGTTTTAGGCTTGTCATAGCTACGTTGCGTGATTTTAATGGATGATGGAGAATGTGAGGAAGAATGGCTTTCTTTTGGAAAAAACAGATACTATTCCTTTTGAAAACAAGTAATGTGTTAAAAGGAGAACAATATCCTCCACGGTGTTTCGTTTTTTCAAAAATAAAAAGTTGTCCTATGATGAAGATCTTCCTTTTTTATAATGAAAAAAATAAGAATTCCGCGCCAAAGTATCATCTTTGTCGATGATTGTTTTTTTAGAAAAAGAATGAATAGAAACAGGGCGGTCCTCTCAGAAAAAAAGATTGAACGGTTTGGGATGGTGTTGCTAATATTTCAGGAACGATGTTTCCTGTAATGGTGGAAACAAACGGCGCTGCAAATGTTAAAGGTAAAGAAGAGGTAAAAGGAGTAACCGCAAAGAAACAAATAGCACATTCATCTTCATGGTGTGCATCATTCGTATGATGACAATGTTTGTGAAAGCTTTCATTGGCGTTGTGTACCGAAACCGTTATCTGTGCAAAGATAAAGATGCTCAGTAACAAGCCCGCTATATAAATATTTCTTTTTTTTTGCTTCACTTACGGTGTATTTATTCACTTGCAAAATTAGAAAGATTCTAAATAAGAAAAAAATATTTTTAAGTAAAGTTTGTTAAAGGTAGGAGGATTAAGCGCTATGATGCTCTATTTCTGTGGATTATTTTTTTAAAATAAACGTACTTAAAGTAAATGTTGATTTATAGAAACGCTACAAGAGATATGATTTTGAAAAAACACGTGTTATTATTACGCTTTAACTAAAAGATGCATAGTCCCGTTTCAATGATACGGATCGTTTCTTTTAATCTCTGATTCATATGACCAATAGCCGTCAAGGCTATACATCAGGCTCAGCTGTAATATAATCTAACTGGAAATCTTATTTATATCTTGTGGGATAAATGAAAGGTAATAAAAAATGAAAGCCCGCTTTCCATCACGGGAAACGAGCTTTCGGGTCATATATAAAGGTTTAGGGGTAACTAAATTGTTGATTATTGTTAAAAAAACGCGTTGTTTTTTGTGCGGTATTTGTTTGCAAATAGTATGCCAGAGTATGTAAATATAAAGATTAAAATAACTTATTTTTTACATGTTCTTTAATATCCTCTTCTTTAAGAATTTTCTGATTGTAAATAAAAATTGTATCTTTGAAAGGTTTTAATTTCAGACTAAATTTTATATTTGAATGAAAAATAAGTTATTAATTATTAGTCTTTTGCTGTTTAATGCCGTTTCCGCTTTTTCACAGGCGGGCGTGGGCGTATATCGTTTTTTGGATTTGCCCGTATCGTCGCGGATTTCTGCGGTTGGAGGTTACAATGTGTCATTGAGGGATAACGATTTGAACTTTGCTTTCCTTAATCCTTCATTGCTTACGGCAGAAACTCACGGTGTACTTGGATTAAATTACTCAAAATATCTGGCGGATATAAAATTCGGTTCAGCCGTTTACGGACACAATTTCGGTGAAAAAAACTACGCTGCCGTCGGCATTCAATACGTGGATTTGGGCAAATTCGACGGGCGTGACGAAGTGGATAATTTCACAGGCAATTTTACGGCGAAAGACATGGCGCTGTATGTGATGTACGCGCGTCCGTTAACTAACCGCATTACCGCGGGTGGTACATTTAAGCCTGTTTTTTCGGCGTATGAACGGTACAGCAGTTTCGGTACAGCAGTGGATTTGGGTGTAAATTATACGGATAGCCTGGGATTATTTTCAGCCGGTCTCACCTTGAAAAATATTGGTTTCCAGTGGAAAGCCTACCGAACGGATGAAGACGGTCAACATCGCGAATCACTTCCTTTCAATATCCAATTAGGGGTCAGCCAAAAGTTTGCCCACGCGCCTTTCCGAATTTCACTAACTTTAAATAATTTGAATCGATGGAATTTGGTGGATTACCAGACTACCAATCAAACGCAGACAAATCTTGATGGTACTATCCAAGAGAAAAAAGTCAGTTTTATGGATATGGCTTTTCGTCATGCTGTGTTTGGAGTAGAGTTTGTACCTTCCAATAATTTCTATTTGGCGGCAGGCTACAACCATCGCCGTCATCAGGAAATGAGCGTGGACGGTTTTAAAAGTATGGCGGGATTTTCGTTTGGTGGCGGCATAAAACTGTATAAATTCCACGTAGGATTCGGTATGGCTCAGTTCCAAAAAGGTATTTTTGACTATCAATTTTCTATAAGCACCTCTTTGAAAGAGTTTACAGGATTGTAATGTGACAATGTGCTTGCCCCCCTAACCCCCCAAGGGGGGGATAATGTGAGAATGAGAGAATGTGCTAATGTGCCAATGTGCCAATAAGATAATGTGAAAATGTGGAAATATGCCAATCTGCTTAATGTAGAAATGTAAAAATAATATTAATGGCTTTCAGCTAATAGCTTGCCGCTTGCCGCTTACTGCTTACCGCTGATTGCTAACTGCTAACTATCGACTAACGACTATCGACTAATGACCAAAAACACCCCAATCATCGTAGCTATTGACGGATTCTCGTCGTGTGGCAAAAGCACGATGGCAAAAAAACTGGCAAAAAGTGTAGGCTATATTTATGTAGATACAGGCGCTATGTATCGCGCGGTGGCATTGTTTGCCATTCGTCGCGGTTGGCTGACGGCATCCGAAATCAATGAAAAGGAATTGGAAAAACATATTTCCGACCTGAAAATCACGTTTAAAACCAACGAAAACGGACTTCAAGAAACTTACCTGAACGGCGAAAACGTAGAAAAAGAAATCCGCACCTTGGAAGTGGCAAACGGCGCCAGCCGTGTAAGTGTTATCGGGTTTGTGCGTCGGGAGTTAGTGCGGCAGCAGCAAGAAATGGGCATTGCCAAAGGGATTGTAATGGATGGTAGAGATATTGGCACGGTGGTTTTCCCAAACGCCGAGTTGAAAGTTTTTCTTACCGCAACCCCCGAAGTGCGGGCGCAAAGACGCTACGATGAATTGACCGCAAAAGGCGGAAAAGTAAACTTTAACGATGTTTTAGCAAACGTTAAGGAACGTGATGAACGGGATCAAAACCGTGCGGAAAGCCCTCTGAAACAGGCACATGACGCGGTGGTAATTGATAACTCTAACTTAAATCCTTCCGAGCAACAAAAAATTCTACAAACATTATTTGATGAAAGAATGTTCTAAACTGGTTGATTGGTTTATAAGTTGATCGGTTAGTCGGTTTGGTAACTTAACGGTGGACTCTTAAATTTTTGAACCTTTGAACTCGGATTCTTCCGATTTCTAACTTCTAACTTCTAACTTCTAATTTTAGAATTATGTCAAATATTGAAATAGATGAAAAATCCGGCTTTTGTTTTGGTGTGGTAAATGCCATCAAACGTGCCGAAGAAGAACTTGCCAAAGGCGAAACACTCTACTGTTTGGGCGATATTGTACACAATGGTCAGGAAGTGCAACGTCTGGCAGATATGGGTATGATCACCATTACCCACGAAGAGTTAAAAAATCTACACAACGTAAAAGTGCTTTTCCGCGCGCACGGTGAACCGCCTTCTACCTACGAATTAGCCCGAAAAAACAACATTAATCTGATTGATGCTTCTTGTCCGGTGGTACTCAGACTTCAAAAAAAAGTAAAAACGTCATACGAGACTACCCAAACCGGGGACCAAGTACTTATTTACGGAAAAAAAGGGCACGCCGAAGTCATTGGTTTACTCGGACAAACGGATGATAATGCCATTGTAATAGAAGGTGAATCTGATTTGGATAAAGTGGATTTTTCCAAAAATATCCGACTCTTTTCTCAAACCACCAAATCCCTCGAAGGATTTAACAAATTGATAAAAACCATTTCAGAAAGAATGCAACCCAACGCTACCTTTGAATATTCTGATACAATTTGCCGTCAAGTAGCTAATCGTATGCCGAATATTGCTAACTTTGCGGAGAAAAATGATATTGTGCTTTTTGTGAGTGGAAAGAAAAGTTCTAACGGTAAAGTGCTTTACGAGCACAGTAAAAAAATAAATCCTGACACTTATTTTATTTCCACCCCCGAAGAAGTAGACCAATTAAATTTAGATACATCGAAAAAAATAGGAATTTGTGGGGCTACTTCCACACCGCGCTGGTTGATGGAAGAAGTGGCGGAAAGAGTGAGGACGAGTTTGTAGCCTGCCTGCCGGCGAGGCAGGTTCGCAGTTTGCAGTTAGCAGTCGGAAGTGCCGACTATTCGCTTACAGGCGGATTGTCGGTTAAGGGTTTAAGTTTTTTTATTTATCCTACAAACCGCCTATCTGATGTCTGATGTCTAAAATCTGAAATCCGAAATAAGAAATATAAAAAATATAACCCGTAACAAACAGTTAAAGTCCCCCTTAGGGGGGATTTAGGGGGCTTAATTATGGAATACAAAATTAAATGCATCGGCATTCTTACTTCCGGGGGTGATTCGCCCGGAATGAATGCCGCCATTCGGTCGGTAACGCGTTCCGCTATTTATAATAATATACGCGTAAAAGCTATTTATAGAGGCTATAAAGGGTTGATTACAGGTGAAATCAAAGAGTTTCAAACGCAAAATGTGAGTAACATTATTCAGCAAGGTGGTACTATCCTCAAAACCGCCCGTTGCAGTGAATTTATGACTTATGAAGGGCGGCAGCAAGCGTATGAGACACTGAAACGCGAAGAGATTGACGCACTCATTGTGATTGGTGGAGATGGTACCTTTACCGGCGCTCGGATTTTCGCCCAAGAGTTCAATGTGCCTATTGTAGGGCTTCCCGGAACTATTGACAATGATTTATACGGCACGGACAGTACCATCGGGTATGATACGGCGCTCAACACCATTATGGAAGCGGTGGATAAAATTCGTGATACCGCGTCATCCCATGAGCGGTTGTTTTTTATCGAAGTGATGGGGCGTGATGCCGGTTTTTTGGCGCTCAACAGCGCGTTGGCATCGGGCGCGGAGGCAGCCATCATTCCCGAACGGGAAACCAAAGAAGACCAATTGGCGGAACTGATTCAAAACGGCTTCCGGAAATCAAAAAACAGCAGTATCGTGATTGTGGCTGAGAGCGAAGTTACCGGCGGCGCGCAAGGACTGGCGGAACGCATGCACCGTGAATATCCAGAATACGATGTACGTGTAACCATTCTCGGGCACATTCAGCGTGGCGGCTCGCCTTCGGCATACGACCGTATTTTAGCCAGCCGTATGGGTTCGGCGGCGGTAGAAGCTCTCTTGGACGAGCAGCGCAGCATTATGATAGGTATTGTAAACGATGAAATTGTGCACGTACCGTTCACCAAAGCTATCAAAGACGATAAACCAGTAAATGAAAAACTGCTGAGCGTGGTGCAGATGTTGTCAATATAATAATGAAATACTTTTATATTTTATTAGGAAAAAATGAAGATGACGAAAAGAAGAATAGTGCTTATTTCAGGTGTAATTCTACTTTTTGCACAAGTTATTTTATTTAAGGATTATATTTCCCCCATTCATTGGGGACAAATAAAAGTAAGTGGACTTGCTTGCACTTGTCCGGATGAAAAGGTAATAAGCGGGAAGCTTTATTTAAGAAAAATCACACCTGATAGTTTAAGAAAGTACAACTTAAATTACTCTGAAATTTTTGTAACAGAAATACCATCTACCGATACTGACCCAATGGGTGTCGACCTCTATATTATTAAAGGTAAAGTAATTGGTAAAGATAGAGTAAGTAAGAACGCACCCTGGCACCCTAAAATTCTTGTCAAAGAATGGCGAGAAGTAAATATATTGAAAGATTGGTTGATAAAAATACTTTTTTTTGGACAATTAATTATTTTTGTAATCCTATTAAACAAAATAAAAAGTAAAAGTGACAACATCAGAAATAAAAACCTACACACTTGCCGAAATGAAAGATAAATACATTGGTAAAGTGGGAACAAAGGAAAGAGATGAGTATGAATACGAACTTCAAATGGAAGTTTTGGGGAAAATGATAAAAACAGCCCGTCAAAAACGCCGTTTAACGCAAACTGAACTTGGAGAATTAATCGGTGTGCAAAAAGCACAAATTTCAAAGTTAGAAAACAGCGCCAATAGCGCCACCATTGGTACAATTATGAAAGTGTTCAGAGCCTTGAAAGCCGAAATAAATTTTAATGTGCGACTCGAAAATAGCTTTCTTGAATTAAATTGAATTAACGCCACACAATAATCCCATGAAAAAGCCTTTCTTATTCTTTTTTATACTGATAGCGTTACAGATATTTCAAACTGTAACAGCGTGTACCACCGCTATTTTATCCGGCAAATGCACTACGGACGGCAGACCATTGATGTGGAAACTACGTGATGCCGATGATTTGGAAAACGCGGTAAAGTTTTTTAACGACGGTAAATTTACTTACATCGGTTTAATCAATGCCAAAGACCTGCAAGGCGAAAACGTGTGGGGTGGAGCAAACAGTCAAGGTTTTTCCATTATGAACAATGCCTCTTTTAATGTGAATTTGGAAGATACTACCGCCACGAAAAAAGACCAAGAAGGACGGTTTATGAAATTGGCGCTTCAAACATGCGCTAACTTGCAAGACTTTGAAAACTTGCTGGAAACGTATCCGAAACCACGTGGTTTAGCCGCTAATTTTGGGGTAATTGACGCGCACGGAGGCGCGGCGTATTACGAAGTAAATAACCATACCTATACCAAATACGACGCCAATGATGTGAACACAACGCCCAACGGCTATTTGGTGCGTACTAACTTTTCCTTTAACGGGAAGAAGGATGTAGGCTACGGTTTTATTCGTTACCAAACCGCGGAAGAAATTTTTGGAAAAGCATACCGTGCTCAAAATCTTAATCACCAAACGATTATTCAGGAATTTACACGCTGTTTTTATCACCCCGTGTTGAATGTAAATTATCGGGAAAAATATAAAAATGTGCCTTACGGAAAAAACTTTGTAACTTCTGATGATTTGATTACGAGACATGGCTCGGTTTCTTCCATCGTTGTGCAGGGCGTGAAAGCTGGTGAGCCGGCGGATTTAAGCACCATTTGGATGCAAGTGGGCTTTCCGGAAACCAGCGTGGCAGTTCCTCTGTGGGTACGCGGCGGTAAAAATCTTCCTTGGACATTGAGTTATAATGCCGGTATGAAAAACAGCCCATTGAATAAAGCGGCGTTGGAATGGAAAAATAAGTGCTACCCCATCGGACGCTCAGACGGCTACCATTATCTAAATATCAGCGAGTTGATAAATAAGGAAGGCACCGGATTTGTGCAGCGTATTGAAACGCTGGAAAAAGAAATATTCGCTCAAACGGATAAAAGAATGGCAGGCTGGCGTAAATTTCCGCCTTCTGTGAAAGAAATTCAGGATTATTATAGTGTCTTGGATCAAAAAATAATTGATTTTTATTCTATTAAAAAATAGACTTTCATACTTTTTTTACCTACAACTTACCTTTTCCCCCCGGAAGACCGCTTGTTTTTAGTAGCACCCCCGGAACGTGAAGAATTTTTGGATGGACTTTTGCTTTGGGATGCGCGTTCTGATGAACGTAGTGAAGAACGTGTTGATTCTGTGGAACGACTTTCAGAAGTTGCGCTTTCATTGGAGGAAGAGTTTTCTTCCGAGCGAGAATTACGCCGTAACGTTTCGGATCTTTTGTACTCTTCGTTTTGTCTGTTTGTTACGCGAGTTTCCGGATTAGTGCGCATACGTTGTACGTCATCGCCTATTTCAACTTGCCTGCGTGAAGCCCGGATGTTTTGGAGTTGTTCATTTTGCTGTGCGGTGAGCACGCGGCGTATTTCCTCATCTTTACTTTTAATCATCTGCATAGCGTCATTTCTATTTACCACTTTTTGGCGTGCTTGCGCGTAACGCAGATTTATTTCATAGACGGATTTTACTTGTTCAGGGGTTAAATTCAGTTCGCTCTGCATTTTTTCAGTCTGTTTGGAAGCTTCTTGTTCCGGTGTGCGTTGGGCGGTAAGAGTAGAGGAATTGCGTTGAGCATCCAAATTGGGAATTACAAAAAGGAAGGAAAATAACAGGACTGATATTTTAAGAAAACTTTTCATCGCGAAAAAATCAATATACTACAACCATTTCAACAATATTTATGCCGATTTTCCCATGCAAAAGGGTTTTTAAACATTTTAACCATTTAATTCTGAAAGGATTAATCTCTCTCTTTTAAAAGTAAAATATATAACTCGAAACTTACTTGTTAAAATCCCGTAATTTTATATTAGTCAGCACTTTTTTAGTGTGTAGGGGGAAATCACTGTCCATCATCCAGCCGTAATAGCCCATGTCTTTTTTCAGTACGTCGGTTACTTTTTGTCCTTTGTATTTTCCGAAATTAATGATTTCTTCTCCTTTTTCATTAAAAATAATGCGTCCGGCAAAGTCGGCGTTATTGGTTTGAGCAGTAAATTTAGCGAGAAATTCCACGTCATTTTGCAGTTCCGGATAGCGGTCGAGCTGAGATTGAAGTACCTCGTAAGTAGCTTTGGTATCAGCTTCTGCGCTGTGGGCATTTTCCAGGTCTTTGTCGCAGTAAAATTTATAAGCTGCTGAAAGTGTGCGCTGTTCCATTTTATGAAAAACTACTTGTACATCTACAAATTTCCGTTTCATTAAATCCACGTCTACGTCGGCGCGCAGCAATTCTTCCGCCAACAAGGGAATATCAAAACGGTTTGAGTTATATCCCGCCAAATCCGCGCCTTCAATATCGCGTACAATTTCTTTGGCTACTTGCTTGAAAGTGGGGCAGTCTTTTACATCTTCATCATAAATACCGTGAATAGCCGAAACTTCTTCTGGGATGTGCCTTTCGGGATTAATACGGAGAGTTTTGCTTTCTTCGCGTCCGTTTGGATATACTTTTAAGTATGATATTTCTACAATTTTGTCTGATACAATGTTGGTGCCGGTAGTTTCTAAATCAAAAAATACCAGGGGATTTTTTAAGTTGAGTTTCATTCTTTATGTTTACGATTTTTTTATTTACTATTTACGATTGTAGAAAATAGTTTAACTTACTATAAGATTTAAACTTAGATTAAATTATTTTTACAAAACAAAATGCAGAAATCGGTTTTCCTTTTTCTGCATTCGGATTTTTTATTGTGGCTATTTGCTGGTTATAAAGAGATTATTTTCCAAATTTTCATAAGGTTAAAGCCCCCTTCGGGGGTTTGGGGGCATCAATCATTCAGCAACATCGGCATCAGCAGCATAAGTACTTCTTCATTTTCTGCGTTTTCAAACGGAAGAATGATGCCGGCGCGTGATGGGTCGGCGAGTTCAAGTACAATGTCGTTTGAATCAATATTGGCAAGCATTTCTACCATAAATGTAGATTTAAAACCTATTTTAATAGGTTCGCCTTCGTACTGACACGTGATAGTTTCTTCCGCAGATATGGAAAAATCAATGTCTTGCGCCGAAATTTGAATGGTGTTATTCGCAAATTCCAGTTTTATCAGGTTGCTGGCTTGATTTGAGAATACGGAAACACGTTTAAGCGCATTTAGCAGCGAGTTTCTGTCCACAATAATTTTGTGCGGATTATTTTTGGGGATTACACCGTTATAGTTTGGGTAGCGTCCTTCCACTTGGCGGCACACCATTGTGTAATTACTCAATTGGAAATAGGCGTTTTTCTCGTCAAATTTTATTTGTACATCGTCCATTTCTTTTGGAAGAATATTTTTGAGCATAATTGCCGGTTTTTTTGGCAGGATAAAACTGATAGTTTCCCCTTCGTTAATGGACGCGGAAGTATACTTTGTGTTAAAACGCACTAATTTATGAGCGTCTGTGGCTACCATAATAAGTTTTTCAAAGGCGATATCGAAATAAATACCGTTCATTACGGGACGAAGTTCATCATCCGCCATACTGAAAAACGTTTTAGATATTCCGTTCAGCAAAGTGGATGCTTCTATGCTTAGATTACGCGCGTCTTCGTTCAACTCGGGCAGCTGCGGATACATGTCGCCGTTTTGTCCGATAAAGTTGTAAGTTCCGTTGGCAGAGGTAATCACCATTGCCAGGTTGCTATCGTCAATATTAAACGTGAGCGGTTGTTCAGAGAATTCACGCAAGGTATCCAGCAGCAATTTATTGGATACTGCCACTTGCCCGCTTCCTTCCACTTCCTGCACTTCCATAGAAGTTATCATCGTCGTTTCAATGTCCGACGCAGTCATTGTGAGCTTATCGCCCTCTAATTTTAACAAAAAATTATCCAAAATTTGCAGCGAGTTTTTGCTGTTAATAACCCGGCTGATGGCTTGAAGATGTGAAAGCAGCGCTGTGCTTGATACCGTAAATCTCATAATGCTGTGCGTGTGTGTTGTAAAACAAATTCTTATGATGAAGAAAAATAATTAGCAAATGTACTGATTATTTTTGAAAAATAAAACAGAATGCCGTTTTTTTATTTTTTTTGAATAAAAGGGTGGAAAAATATCTTTTTTGGAATGTTTGTGCGCTTAAAATTTCGTGAATTTGTGAATTTTTCCTACTTTTGACCTTTTAATTCAATACGCAAAATTTAAATAGACTTATGGAAACCATTACCATCAGAGATAAACAATTTCGTCTTTCCATTGAATCGGAAAAAATACAACAAGCCGTAAAAGACGTGGCAGAGGCTATTAACCGTGATTTGGGCGGCAAAAACCCGCTTTTTATCTGTGTGCTGAATGGCGCGTTTATGTTTGCCGCCGATTTGATGAAAACTGTCAATATCCCTTGCGAAATCACATTTGTTAAGCTTTCGTCTTACGAAGGAATCTATACCACGGGCGAAGTCAAAGAAGTCATTGGGCTGAATGAAAGTGTAGTAGGCCGTAATGTGGTAGTGGTAGAAGATATTGTGGATACGGGCATTACCATGGAAAAAATCCTGAACTCGCTTAAAGCCAAAGGCGCTAACGAAATTCGGGTGGCTACATTCCTGCAAAAACCCGATGCGCTGCAAAGAGATATTCAGATTGACTACATCGCCATGAAAATCCCCAACGACTTTATCGTGGGATACGGACTGGATTATGACGGCTACGGACGGAATTTGAAAGATATTTATACGGTTTGCTAACTTTGACAAAGTTCTAAAACTTTGTCAAAGTCAGATGCCAATCAACCAATTTACTATTCACCTAATTTACTAATTCCCCCTTCGGGGGGTAGGGGGCTAAAATGAAAAACGTAATTATCTGCGGTGCGCCCGGTAGCGGTAAAGGCACCCAAAGCGATTTAATTATAAAGAAATACAACCTGAAACATTTTTCTACCGGTGATTTATTGCGTAAAGAAATTGCCGACGGCACTGAACTCGGAAAAAGCGCGAATACCTACATTAGCGCCGGACAATTAGTGCCTGACGATGTGATTATAGGGATGATTGCCAATAAATTAGACTCTTTGGATAAAACCACCGTAAAAGGAATTATCTTAGACGGATTCCCGCGTACGCTGGCACAAGCCGAAGCGCTGGAAAAAATGCTCGAAGAGCGCGGCGAGCAAACCGATGTGCTGATTGATTTGGATGTAAAAGAAGAAGAATTAATAAACCGCTTGCTCTTACGCGGACAAACTTCCGGCAGAAGCGACGATAACCTCGAAACCATCCAAAAACGCCTGAACGTATATTATAATCAAACCCGCCCTGTAAGCGAGTATTATAAAGCAAAAGGTAAATATGCCGCTATACATGGTATGGGAACTATTGAAGAAATTTTCGGGCGGATAAGTGAGGTTCTTGATTAAAAAGTAATAAGATTATCCGCCAATGGTCCTCAATAATCCCGAAGGGATTAAAATTAAGTAACCCCGTACGAAGTGCGGGGGAAGAGAAAACACCATCCATAGAACTCTGAAAGAGTTCAACCCACTTCGGGGTTGAATTGTATGTGATGTTTATGCCCCGCATTCCGCTGCGCTGCATACGGGGTTATTCACGTTAAACGCCTTTGGCGTTCTTCTGTTAGGACAAGTTGCGGATAATCATAAAAAATAATTAACATCACAATAACATTACTCATGGCAGGTTCCAATTTTGTAGATTATGTAAAAATATTTTGCCGTTCCGGAAAGGGCGGCGCAGGTTCTACGCATTTTCACCGCGAGAAGTTTATCCAAAAAGGCGGTCCCGATGGCGGTGACGGCGGTCGGGGTGGGCATATCATCTTACGCGGAAATTCCAATCTTTGGACACTGCTTCACCTTAAATTTGCCCGCCACGTGTTTGCCGGCGACGGTGGCGCGGGCAGCAAAAGCCGCAGTTTTGGGAAAGACGGAAAAGACCAAACCATAGAAGTACCGCTCGGAACGGTAGTGTATGACGGCGAAAACGGACAGTTTCTGTGCGAAATCACCGAGCACGGACAAGAAATTGTACTGCTCAAAGGCGGTCGTGGCGGGCAAGGCAACTGGCATTTCCGCACCGCTACCAACCAAACACCCCGTTTTTCGCAACCCGGCGAACCACGCATCGAAAAAAACATCATCATGCAGCTCAAAGTGCTTGCCGATGTAGGCTTGGTGGGTTTCCCCAACGCCGGAAAATCCACGTTGCTCTCGGTAGTTTCCGCCGCCAAACCCGAAATTGCCAATTATCCGTTTACTACGCTCGTGCCCAACCTCGGCATCGTTTCTTACCGTGAGAATAAGTCGTTCGTTATGGCAGATATTCCGGGAATTATAGAAGGCGCATCGGAAGGTAAAGGGCTGGGATTGCGTTTTTTACGACATATAGAGCGAAATTCCATCCTGCTGTTTATGGTTCCTGCCGATAGTGATAATATTGAAAAAGAGTATAATATCTTGCTCGATGAATTAGAAAAATATAATCCACATTTGATAGATAAACAGCGCATTTTAGCCATTACCAAGTGCGATATGCTGGATGATGAACTGATGCAGGCGATGAAAGCGGAACTGCCTCAGGGCGTGGATAGCGTGTTTATATCTTCTGTAAGCGGGTTAGGCATTGACAAACTGAAAGACCTGATTTGGACGGAACTGAACAAGGAAACCAATAAAGTGGTAGAATGGATTCATCCGCCGATGGAAATTAATTTGGAAGATTTTGAAAGCGAAAGCGAAGAGTTTGACGATGAAAAATTTGAGGGTGAAGCGTTTGATGAGGACGACGACGAAGATTTGAGCAAGTACAAAGGCATAGGTTGGGATGAACAAGAATAGTTTGCAGTTTGTAGTTCGTAGTTTTTCAGGCCTTTTTCTATTTTGATAAATTTAATTACATACCCGCTTCTTTCATCATTTAAAGAGATAACTCATTTCACTACTACGCGTACAGGTGGTGTGAGTGAAGGGACTTATGCGTCCATGAATCTCGGTTTGTATTCCGGTGATAAGCAGGAAAATATCCGGGAAAATTTTGCTCTTCTTTGTGAATCTAAGAAAATTGACTCTAAAAATTTTTTTATTCCTTATCAAACGCACTGTGATGAAACATTGGTAATTGACCGTTCGTTTTTAGAGATGAATATTTCCGAACAGCAAATTTTACTACACGGAAAAGACGCTTTAATAACTAACCTGTCCAATGTTTATCTGGGCATATCCACCGCAGATTGTGTCCCCATTTTACTTTATGACCCTGTTCAAAAAGTGGTGGCAGCCGTTCACGCCGGCTGGCGAGGTAGTGCGCAACTCATCGCCGGACAAACTATCCGCCAGATGACCAACACCTTTGGGTGTAAGCCCGAAAATTTGGTGGGTGTAATTGGTCCTTCCATTTCGCCCGAAGTTTATGAAGTGGGCGAAGAATTAATCCGTCCTTTTGTAGAACACGGATTTATTATGGATCGAATTTTTAGGCATTCCGACGGGAAATTGTTGCTGGACTTGTGGCAAGCCAATGAAGATGTGCTTGTGCGCTATGGAATGCGTCAGGAAAATATAGAAACAGCCCGCCGATGCACCTTTTCAGAAGAAGATACGTTTTTTTCCGCCCGCCGATTGGGTGTAAAATCGGGTAGAATGATAAGCGTTATTGGAATTGGGATTTAGGATTTAGGATTTGGGAATTCGGATTTGGGATTTGGGAAATATTTTGTCAATTTTAAAATGATTTTTTAATTTTGGTAAAGTAGTAAAAGAAAGCTGCAAACAAACATCTTTGTTATTAGAAATTAAATATTAAATATCCGGAACTTTTGACTTAACGTTAGAATATCTGAAAATCCGAAATCCCAAATCCGAAATCCCAACTCTTTTAGATTTCAAATCGCCACAGTTTATCTTTCCACTCGCCCGCATAATCTACGCCTACACGTTTTAAGGCGTTAAATTCCGTAACTTCGTCCGCGTCTTCTATCCAAATTCTATCGGAAAAAGTTAAATCTTCCCCGTAAAAGCTTTTATCCATTTTCAGTTCACGACCCACACGCCCGGAACCTTTTACATCGCCCACCCCGCAAATAAGCACTGCTTGCGGATGATTTTCATCGCCTGTAACCACATTCAGCATCCAATACATGCCGTAAATCAGATATACATACATTTTTCCGCCTTCGGCAAACATCACTTCCGTGCGCGGCGTCCGCCCTTTGCTGGCGTGGCAAGCCTTGTCCTCGTCGCCCATGTACGCTTCGGTGGCGGTAATGGGGTATCGTTTTACCGTGCCATCGTCAAAAACGCGCACCAAGGTTTTTCCGAGTAGTTTTTGAGCCACAGAAACGGCATCTTGGGTGTAAAATTCGGGGTCTAACTTTTTCATTTTTAAAATTTGATACAAAAATAAGACATTTATTGCTGAAAATTTTATAATTTTGTACCGTAAACATTGTTCCATGGTGTAATGGTAGCACAACAGTCTCTGGATCTGTTTGTTAAGGTTCGAGTCCTTATGGAACAACAAAGATGTAAATCGTTTATAAATTAGGCAGTTAGGTGTTGTTACTTACTGCCTAATCTCGTTTAAACACTATTGAAAATACACGATATTAATACAAAAATATGCTAATCGTGTATTAAAAAATTACAAATAAATTACAAATAAAAAATTATTGCAAAGTTTAGCATCTGCATCAGAAAAGAAATAGCAAAACACGAATTTGCAAGCGTGTCCGTAACACTTACTTTTTTTATCAATTTAACTTGTTGTTCCATAATTATATTTATATTTGTAGTCTTATTAAATTTTGTGCTTTCGTTCTGTTTTTATTATTTGACTTTGCAAATATAGAACTAAATGTACTAAATAAAAAATATTTTAGAACAAAATATTCTAAAATCATTGTAATTTATAATAATTCTAAATAAAAAATATGGAAATAGCTATCAATAAAAGACTTATATCTGTAATTAATTATTTAAAGTCAAATAAGCTGATTTACAATGAGTCTGATTTTTCTAAAAAATTAGGTATTGGGAAGTCTTTTTTATCCGATATGAAAGCAGGAAGAAAAGAAATAACAGAACCAACTGTTCTAAATATATGTGCGGTATTCCCTCAATTAAACAAAGAATGGCTTTTGACGGGAAAAGGCGAAATGACAAAAGAAGAAGAATGTAGTGATATTCAGCCGGAATACGTACTTCATTTTACTAAATTAGAATCAGCTTTGAAAATTCTTGAAAGCGGAAAAATAAAGTTAAGCAAACCATCAGCACAGCAAGATTTCTATGAAAAAGAAAAGCATAGGCGTTTACTTGAAAAATACAATTATAATGAGGAGTCAGCTTTAAAAGACTTTGATACTAATAGGTTTTTTTCTACAATAGTATCAGATTTCAGTCTTGATGGAAAATCTACTCACTTTAATTCCCTATTGTGGGAGATGTATGCTGAAAAGCATACGGGTGTAGCTTTGATATTCAATGTCAATAAATTGATAGAAGAGAATAAAGATGTCAATATTTTTGGTTTAAAAATAAAATACGACAAGCATATCTATAACAGAAAATTTGATAATATTGAAGATACATTAAAATATAAACATACCGATTTTTCGATAGAAGATGAGTATCGTTTTTTTGTAAAATCAGACTCTGAGGATTGTATTATTGATATATCCAAATCATTATCTTGGGTTTTTTTAGGGGGAAATTTTACTGAATACTACAAGCTGAAAAACTTGAACTTTGACAAGATTTCTAAATGCACTGTTGATAGTTCAGGAAGACTTGTCGGCACATTGAATGATGATACATCGATAAAAATTAAAAACTCTATTATTCCATACGAAGAAACTATTGACTATAAAGATAAGTATTATTTAGAGGTAGAAGAAAATAATAAACTACTGAAAAAACAGGTGGAAACATTAGAAGAATTAAGAAAATATGATACAGAAAAAAACAAGCATGCCGAAGAGGTTTCCGCTGCACAGGATGCCAAAGCAAAAACCGGTACGTGATAACAACTGACAGTTTAATAATAATGAGATAAAAAAAATTATTAAAGAAATAATAACAAAATATGAATATTATGCGAAAAATTTTGCAATGTATTGGAACTTTGGTTTATAGTACCATAGCGGGCTATCTACTTTGGTTGTTGTTTTATTGGATAACACCGTATATAATGGGAGTTGGTTGGTTATTTTTTTTATTGTATGTTTTTCTTGTAGGAGGGCTTATTGCTGGGTTTATAGGTTCTATTAACAGCATATTATTAACACCCGTAACTTTTCTCATGAATGATAACATATTGGCAAAGATAATCAATACGTTTCCGTTCTTATTCTTTGGTTATAGTGCTGTTATTATGCCTTGGAAACTCGAAATGGACTATGGATTTCTGCAATACTTAATTGGAATTAGCTTAACCATTACATTTCTTATTTCATTTATCAGTATGATTATCGCGCCTTTTAATATCACAGACAAAGAATGAATTTTTAGATCTCAACGGGTGGGAAGATACTGGACTTTATTGGTGCGTATCGCCTAACTTCAAAGAATTTAAAATACAGAAAGAAGATATTATAGAAATTAACCACGTGTTTTTTCACGGAAAAATGGTATGAGTATGAAGAAAATATTTTTATTTTTATTGATTTTAGTCTTTTCTATATCACTAAAATCACAAATAATGTACACTGATTTCAAAAAGATGTATCAAGAAGGACATATTGTAGAATATTACGAATCTGATATTTTGGTTTTAATGGTAAAATGTAAAATAGATAAAACTGCCGGTATAGGAAAGTATTTTGAATTTACATTTTCCATAGTAAATAATGGCATTGATAAATTGGAAATAATGGAAGATAGTATTTCCGGGAACTATATTGGAAAGAAATCAGGTATATTAGAGTTTTACAATTCCAAAGAAGTAGTTAAAAAATTGAAGAGTGCGCAATTTTGGGCTGACGTAGCAAGAGGTTATAATGCAGCATCTAATTCTGACTACACAAATGAAATGAATAGACGTGTATCATCGAGTGAAAGTGATTTTATTTCAAATATAAATAAAGGTTACTTAAAGAATAATACCTTACTTATCAATAATTCTTATGCGGCATATATTTACGCTAAATACGTAAAATCAGATATAATAACAATGGAATTTATATTAAATGGATCAAAATATTTATTTAAATGGAACACGGTTGATTTAACAAAGTAATTATGAAAAACAAACTAATCATAGGAATATGTGCTTTGCTTGGTACTTTTTTAGGGGCTGTTATATCCGTATTTTCAAATCTTCCTGAAAGTTATGCCCCTGCATTTGCCGCCTCTTTCGGAATAGGAATAGGTGCGTTTGTAAACAAATATCTTAAAGGAAAATCCGACAAAAAAGACACATAAAATTACAAAAATAAAGCAACTGTCTGAATAAACGAAAGTTAAAACAGTCTCTGGATCTGTTTGTTAAGGTTCGAGTCCTTATGGAACAACCCTCTAAACATCTATCTCGAAATCTTTTTCGGTTTAGATGTTTTTTTATTTCCATTTTAATAGAAAAGCATTATATTTGCAGATGTTAGTTTTTAACTTTTAATTTTAGCTGCTTATGTACGATAACCAACAACGCCCTTTTGTGGCAATCAACAGTGAAAAGGAAATAAGTTTTGTGCCTAAAATGATGAACCGCCACGGATTGATTACAGGCGCTACGGGAACCGGAAAAACCATCAGCCTGCAAACCCTTGCCGAAACTTTCAGCAATATGGGCGTGCCTGTTTTTGCTGCCGATATTAAGGGTGACCTTTCCGGCGTGGCAAAAGCAGGCGGAAACAAAGAGAGTGTAGTGAAACGCGTAGAGGATTATAAGCTGAAAGAGAAAGGGTTTGAGTTTAAAGCTTATCCCGTGCAGTTTTGGGACGTCTTTGGCGAGCAGGGACATCCGGTGCGGGCTACCATATCATCCCTCGGACCGATGCTGCTGGAACGCCTGCTGATGCTGAATGAAACGCAAGGCGCGGTACTTTCATTGATATTTAAAATTGCCGATGAAAATGATTTACTGTTGCTTGATTTGAAAGACTTGCAAAAAATGCTGCAATACGTGGGGGATAATCGCACGGAATTTATCACAAAATACGGCAACATTTCCACCGCCAGCGTGGGCGCTATTCAGCGTAATTTAGCGCGTCTGGAAGCGGAAGGCGGCGCGGAATTTTTCGGTGAACCCGAGCTGAACATTACCGATTTTATGAAAACCGACAATCAGGGCAAGGGGATGATTAATATTTTGGCTGCCGATAAACTGATGAACTCGCCGCGCGTGTACACCACGTTCCTGCTTTGGCTGCTGACCAATTTATACGATAACATGCCCGAAGTGGGCGATCTTGAAAAGCCTAAGTTGGTATTCTTTTTTGATGAAGCGCACTTGCTTTTTAACGATATGCCGCCCGTTTTACTGGAAAAAGTGGAACAAATCGTTCGTCTTATTCGTTCCAAAGGCGTAGGCGTTTATTTTATCACTCAAAACCCGGCGGATATTCCCGAGCGCATACTCGGACAACTTGGAAACCGCGTACAGCACGCTTTGCGCGCCTATACGCCTAACGACCAAAAAGCAGTAAAAGTGGCTGCCAATACTTTCCGTCCTAATCCGGCTTTCAGCACAGAACAAGTGATTACGGAACTTCAAACCGGCGAAGCGTTGGTATCTTTCTTGGATGAAAAAGGCGCGCCCAACTTTGTAGAACGTGCTTTTGTTCTTCCGCCGGAAGGGCAGGTAGGTCCTATCACGCCCGAAGAGCGTACGCATTTAATTCAATCGTCCATTTTATACGGACTTTATGAAAAGGAAGTGGACAGAATTTCGGCTTTTGAAATCATTTCTGAAAGAATGAACGCCAGCGACTTGCAAAAACAACAGTTGGAACAGCAGAAACAGCTGGAAATTCAGCGTCGCGAACAAGAAAAAGCCCAGCGCGAAGCGGAAAAACAAGCCCGACAGGAACAAAAAAACGATGTTTTCGGAAATTTGTTAAATCAAGTAGGACGCACCGTGGGACGTCAAATGACCACGCAAATAGGACGCAGCATAACGCGCACCATATTGGGTGCATTTTTCGGAAAGAAATAATTATTAATTATCGAGATTTATAGGAATTATCCCCATATTTTAAGGGCATTGATGTAACTAAACGTTAATGCCCTTGTTTTTATATATCAAATGCCACCGCGTCACTCGGCATGCGCCAGTCGCCACGGGGCGAGAGATTGATGCTTCCCACCTTGGGACCGTCAGGTACGCACGAACGCTTGAATTGATTGGCAAAAAAGCGCCGTAAAAAGACTTTCAGCCATTTTTCTATGGTGGAAGAGTCATATTTCCCATCAAAAGCATTATTCGCTAAAAATAAAATTTTCTTTGGTGTGAAACCAAACCGCACAAAATAATAAAGGAAGAAATCGTGTAACTCGTATGGTCCCACCGTATCTTCGGTTTTTTGCAGAATTTCGCCTTTGTCTGATGGTGGCAGCAATTCGGGACTTACCGGCGTATCCAAAACATCATTCAGCACTTGCGCCGAAGCGGCATCCAACTGTGTGGCAGCCCAGCCTACAAGGTAACGCACCAACGTTTTCGGAACACCGTTATTTACGGCATACATGGACATGTGGTCGCCGTTATAGGTGCTCCAACCAAGCGCCATTTCCGATAAGTCGCCCGTACCAATCACAAAACCCCTATGCTTGTTAGCCATATCCATCAAAATTTGTGTTCGCTCGCGCGCTTGTACGTTTTCGTACGTTACATCGTGGATTTTCGGGTCATGGTCAATGTCTTTGAAATGCAGCAAAGCCGCCTCTTTAATGGAAATTTCCCGAATGGTAACGCCCAAGGCTTTCATCAGTTGCACGGCGTTGTTATACGTGCGGTCGGTGGTGCCGAAGCCCGGCATGGTAATGCCTAACACGCGCCGGCGGTCAAAGCCGAGCTTATCAGCGGCTTTCACACACACGAGTAATGCCAGCGTGGAATCCAACCCACCCGAAATACCTATAACAACGTTTTCTGCTTGCGTGTGCATCCATCGTTTTAGCAATCCGCCTACTTGGATGGAAAATATCTCCTCACAACTTTCGTTTCGTACTTCCGTTGGTGGTACAAACGGCGTTGGATTAAATTTTCGGGACAATTCTATCTTTTTTTCCGGTACATTATCAATACGAATTTTCTCCGCTTTCGGCAAATGGACAGCATCTAAGTGAAAATTGGAATTTTTCACACGGTCAATGCGCAATCGCTCAATATCCAATTCGCTGAAAATCAATTCTGATTTCAAGCTGAAACGTGAGGCTTCTTTCAAAATAGTGCCGTTCTCGGCTATCATCGCGCTGCCGGAATATACTACGTCCGTTGTGCTTTCGCCCGCACCTGCCGAAGCATACACATAACCCGCGTTGCATCGCGCGGATTGTTGGCTTACCAAATTTTTTCGATAAATATTTTTAGCAATCAACTCGTTACTGGCAGAAAGATTGAGGATGAAATCAGCGCCCTGTACGCAAAGATAAGAACTTGGCGGAATAGGCATCCATAAATCCTCACAAATTTCAATTCCAAAAGCGTAATTTTTCGCCTCAAAAATCAACTGACGACTGAAAGGAACGGTCTTCCCACCCAAAACTACTTGCTGCTCACGGGTATGCGTTCCCGAAGCAAACCAACGTTTTTCATAAAACTCGTTGTTATTGGGCAAGTGAATTTTTGGTACCACGCCTAAAATTTCTCCTCTGTGTATTACTACGGCAGTGTTAAATAATTGATTATTAAAACGAATGGGCATTCCCACAGATATTACAACGGACAAACTTGCCGAAAATGCTACTAATTCAGCCAGCGCTTTTTCGGCATCGTCCAGTAATTTATTTTGGAAAAATAAATCGGCACACGTGTAGCCTGTAATACTTAATTCAGGGAAACAAAGCACTTCCACGTGATTATTTTCCGCTTCGCGCACCAGTTCCATTATTTTGGAAACATTGAATTGACAGTCTGCAACCCGAAGTTCGGGGACGGCGGCAGCCACGCGCACAAATCCGTAGTTCATATCTTAAAGTTTATCAAGTTCAAAAGCCTGCCTGCCGGCGAGGCAGGTTCAAAAGTTCATCAAGTTCAAAAGTTCAAAAGTTCAAGAGCAAAACTTTGTCATAGTTAATAATTCAATCCGTTTAAACGCTTTGAGCATTTAGATAGAATGTATAGAATATTTTTGTAACAAACAATTAAAGTCCCCCTTGTGGGGGATTTAGGGGGCTTCATAGTCTTCTCGTTACTCCTTCCGTAGGGATACTCTCGTGCTTAAATCGGTTAACCGCAGTAACTACAAAGGCGCACCTTCCCTTGAATTTTCGGTCAAGTTCACGCAAGTCCACACAATTGTCGGTAGTGATGGCAACTATGTTTTCGGGATTGGTTAAATCGCCTATTTTATCACCTTTAAAACCATACACCACATAGTAACGCACTTTGCAACCGCCTTCTTCATTTACTTTGTCCCACATCAGAAAAGCGTCATCACCATCTTTTACTATTTTTAAACGTTGCGGTTGGGCGGAAGGTTCGCCCTGAATATTCCGGCATATCGGTTGCAAAGCGGGGTGTCTGTAATAATTGTTTTTCAGCGTATCCAGCAATCCTTTTGGACTTTTGAGGAATGTTTTGGCGCTGAAATAGACTTGTCCTTCTATTTTCGGAAACTTTTGTTGGTTCATTTTTAGTTGGCGGGCTAATTCATTGCCGTTTTGCCACGAAGGATTTTTATTCACTCCCAACCCCGAAGCGTACAATCCCACGTATAAGTTTTTTCCGTAAGAGTGATCACTCCACCACTGCGCGAGCACTTCGTAATCAGCTACTTTCTTGCCGATTTCCCAATAAAGTTGCGGCACTACATAATCAATGGTACCATCACGCATCCATTTGAGTATGTCGGCATAGAGGTCGTCATAGTTACTTACGCCGGCACGTGTAGCAGACCCTTGATTGTCGCGGTTATCGTTTCGCCACACTCCGAACGGACTCACACCGAATTGCACCCATGGTTTTATTGATTTGATGGTTTCTTGAAGCTCAGCAATGACCAAATTCACGTTGTTTCGGCGCCAATCCGCTTTGGAAGTAAACCCGCGCGGATTCGCTTGAAATGCCGCTTCATCAGGAAAATCGGCTTTGCCTTCGGGATAAGGATAGAAATAATCGTCAAAATGAACACCATCAATATCATACCGTTCCACAATATCTTCTACTACTTTATTTAGAAACTGGCGTGTTTCGTCCAGCCCCGGATTAAAGTAATATTTATCGCCGTATTTTACAATCAAATCACGTTTTTTATAATAAATATGTTCGGAATCCAACGTGTTGATTTGCCCCGGAGCGTTGGTTACACGGTAGGGATTAAGCCATACGTGTACCTCAATACAGCGTAAATGCGCTTCTTCAATAATAAATTGCAGCGGGTCATAAAACGGATTGGGACGTCGTCCGTTTTTACCGTTCAAATAAGTACTCCAAGGCTCTAAATCCGATGGATAAAAGCTGTCAGCCGTAGGGCGGATTTGTATCACAATGGAGTTGATATTGTTTTTTTGCAAATTATCCAGCATTTGACGCATTTCCACGCGTTGCTGCGTAGGGGTAAGACCAAACTGGCTGGGCCAATCAATGTTGGCAACAGTGGCTATCCACACCGCGCGAAACTCCCGTTTGGGGTATTGAGCGAAAATATTCAGACAAAAAGCGAGTAAAAACAACGCGCTGACGAATCTTTTATGTGTCATTGAATTATGTTTTAGTATTCTACATTGCAAAAGTAACAAAAAAACCGCTTGTATTAAAGCGGATATGGAAAAACATGCCGGAGACTCAAAGAGTTCCAAGTGGATAAGATATTGTTACATCAATGGACTAAAAAGTCTGGCGAAAGATTCTTTGAGTTTTTGGCGGCGTTTACGGTTATTCCATTCATCAAGGGTAAGTTCTTCGCATTCGCCTAAATCTAAGGCAAAAAGGTCTTTTAGATGTAACGCCGTTTTTTCTTCATAAATAAAAGCGTTGGCTTCAAAGTTTTGTTCAAAACTTCGTTCATCCATATTGGTAGAACCTATGATGGAAATGAAATCATCTATCACAATGGCTTTACTGTGAAGCATTCCCGTGGTGTAGCGGAACACGCGTACGCCGGCTTCAAGCATAGAGCCCAAGTAGCTAAACGTGCTGGCATCTGATAGGCGGGCGTCGGACTTGGCGGGAATCATTAAAAAAACCTGAACGCCGCTCATTGCCGCTAACTGAATGCTTCCCGCTATTAAATCATTCGGCATAAAATACGGAGTGTGTATATACACGTAACGTTCCGCAGCCATAATGGCAGCCGCCATACCTTGCATAATGG
>MTLC01000194.1_pt1 | contig 34715 bp, 29 predicted proteins | sample 1982451 | NCBI WGS metagenome assembly MTLC01 (sample SAMN05710165, study PRJNA340218) | biofilm metagenome | isolation source: sample SPH anode biofilm adapted to +100 mV | place: USA | collected 2012-02-03 | reverse complement strand
CAGCTGCGAGCGTTGGTGCGAGAAGTATTGTTTATATTTCGTGTCATGCAGCGACGTTTGCGCGTGATGTGGAGCGGTTTGAGGAGTTAGGTTATGCACTTGAGAAGGTCCAGCCTGTTGATTTGTTTCCACAGACGCATCACGTGGAGTGTGTGGGATTGCTGACACGGGTTAAAGACTGATATATAAAGGTTTTTGAGTGATTTCGGTTCTGCTGAGATTGCTCTTTTTTGATGTATTTGGGTGATTTTTGGCTTGACCATGGAGTAGTTAAAATGGTTAGAAAGGCTTTGAGTAGGCGATTTGTAAACGTGGAGTATTTGGTTTGGACTTTTTTATTTTGAAGGTGATTTGGTTGATTAGAAGTTGGTACAACTTACCAATTTATGCCATAGGGTGTAAGGGGGTGTTTTTATAGTTGGGTGAAATCAAAAGTTTGCGAACGCAAGAATAATTCATTGATGCAAGATTTTTCTTTATGTTTTGTGATATAATGAGTGGTATATATGAGATCACTAGGCAGGGGAGATACGTTATGGATATTACCTACAAAAGGCTATGGAAACTATTAATAGACAGAGAAATTGGCAAAGGACAGCTCAAAGAGCTATCTGGCGTCAGCGGGAATATTATCGCAAAACTTGGTAAGGATGAACCTGTGTCGCTGGAATCGCTCGTGAAAATAGCAATCGCACTTAAAGTTGATATCGGAGATATCATCAGTCTTGAAGAAAAATAGGCAATTGGAGGATTTAATGTGGAAATTAAATTAATTGATAATAAAGGCGATAATACACTCGAGAATTTATTAAGTGATAAAATCACCAGCCATTCAAAGATAAATATTCAGACTGCTGCTTTTTCTATCTTCGCTTTTAACGCCTTGCAAAAAGAAATTAAACGTTCAAAAAAATTGAGGGTAATTTTGACGAAGTCTTTCTTTGAAAAAGAAGAAACAGGATTTTTGAAGCGTTATGAAATTGCCCAAGACCTAGAAGATATTAACGGAAACAAGTACGAGATTAAACTTCGTAATCAGATGAACACTGCTTTCATTGCTCGTGAGACGGCAAAGTTGATTGAAGAGAAGGTGAAAGTGCATCAACTTGCATATGGCCATAGCGCTCTTGATGAATTACTAATTGAAAATACTCACGACATAGATGGAAACGTAGTTATTCCTGCTATGTTTAAATTCACCTCCGATGGTATTGGCTTGACGAAATCAAACAACTTAACACCAATGACTGCAATTATTGGCGAGCCTAACCACTTAGCGGGTCTTAAAGCTGATTTTGACGAAGTGTGGAATGATTCATCGAAATCCAAAGAAGTCACTCAGAAAGTCCTAGAAAAGGTTAAAACCATCTATCAGGAAAATTCGCCTGAGTGGATTTACTTCGTTTCACTTTATCACATCTTTCACGATAAATTGAGTGAACTAGATGAGCAGGACATTGCACCAGAAGGCTCTGGATTTAAAGATTCGGTAATTTGGAACAAACTCTACCAGTTTCAAAAAGATGGAGTCATGGGTCTCATTCGTAAGCTAGAAAAGTACAATGGAGCGATTCTAGCTGACTCAGTCGGTCTTGGTAAAACATTCTCTGCTTTAGCTGTTATCAAGTATTTTGAATTGCAGCGTAAAAGAGTATTGGTTCTAGCTCCGAAACGGCTAAGAGATAACTGGACTCTTTATAATACGCCAGATATTCGCAATGTCCTATATGATGACTTCTTTAACTATACTGTTCTAAATCATACAGATTTATCAAGATATTATGGCATGAGTGGCGAAATTAAACTTGATACCTTCATGTGGTCTGATTTTGATTTAGTAGTCATTGATGAATCGCATAATTTCCGAAACAACGATACATCCGTTAATCGAGAAACAAAGAGTCGTTATCAGAGACTGATGGAAGATATCATTCAAGCAGGTCGTAAAACTAAAGTCCTAATGTTATCTGCAACGCCAATTAATAACCGTATGGCAGATTTGAAAAATCAGATTGGGTTTATGACAGAGGGCAAAACGGACGCTTTATCTAAATATGGAATTGCGGATATTGATACGGAGTTAAAACTGGCTCAAACCGCCTTTAATCGTTGGATGGAATTAGATGAGGAAGAACGTACAACGCAACATTTCCTAGATGGAGTGAACCCAGGATATTTCAAATTGCTCGATATGCTTACGATTGCACGAAGTCGAAAGCACATTGAAAAATATTACGATACCAATGCCATAGGTGACTTCCCTGAACGTTTGACGCCAATCACAATAAAATCAGATATAGATTTAGCTAACGGCTTTCCAAATCTTCAAAAGGTATATGATGATATTGGTGGGCTAAATATGTCCATGTACCAGCCGATGCAGTACGTGAAGTTGGATAAAAAAAGATATTATGAAGAACTGTATGATACTAAAGTAAAAGATGGAAAGTCGTCATTTAAGCAAGCGGATCGAGAACAAGCTCTAGCTAAGTTGATTAGAGCCAACTTGCTGAAACGACTAGAAAGTTCTATTTATTCATTTGGCTTAACCCTAGATAGAATGGTAGACGGTATCAATAATATTATTGAACAAATTGAAAAACACAAATCAGGAAATGTAGAATTATCTTCTATTACAGATTTCGATGATGAAGATATGGAAAATGCCTTTGATGAACAAGCTGTCGGTACAAAGACCAAAATTCTTTTTGGAGATATGGACCACATCAAATGGAAACAAGCCCTCGAAGAAGACTTACTTGTGCTGAGAAGCTTGCAGGTTGTATCGCATCATGTGACTCCAGAGTTAGATGCCAAACTTGAAGATTTAGAAAATATCTTGCAAACTAAATATGAGCATCCACTTAATGACGACAATAAAAAAGTCATTATCTTTACAGCCTTTGCGGATACAGCCAATTATCTATATGACAATTTAGCTCAACGAGTAAAAGAAAAGTACGGCTTAAACTCTGCTCTTGTAACAGGTGGTTCAAGTAAGAATCAAACGACTTTAAAAGGTGTGAACGTGAATGACATGGATGATATTTTGACTAACTTCTCACCACTTTCAAAAGGTAGAGCTCAAATAAATCCTAGTGCAAATGATGAAATTGACTTGCTGATAGCAACAGATACAATTTCAGAAGGGCAAAACTTGCAAGATGCAGATTTCCTTATCAATTATGATATTCATTGGAATCCAGTCAGAGTGATACAACGTTTTGGCCGTATTGACCGTATCGGTTCAAAGAATAAACAAATTCAATTAGTTAATTTCTGGCCGAATGTTGACCTTGATGCTTATTTAAACTTAGAGCAGCGTGTAAAAGGTCGAATGGTTCTACTTGACACAGCAGCGACAGGTGAAGATAATCTTTTATCTACTGAAGCAAAACGGGAGATGAATGATTTAAAATATCGTAAAAAGCAGTTGGAGCAACTTCAAAGTGAGGTTATTGACCTTGAAGATGTATCGGGCGCAATTTCTATTACTGATATGACATTCAACGATTTTAAAGCAGACCTGCAAAATGCTTTGAAAGACCATGAAAAACAACTCAATGAAGCTCCACTTGGAATGTATGCTATTGCTGATAGTCGAATTTTCCCAGAAGCGGAACCCGGTGTAATTTTAACGCTTAAACAACGAGATGAAGGACTTGGTAAAGAAAATTCAATTTTACCTTACATTGTTATTTACATGAAAATGAATGGCAACGTTAAAATCAACTATATGTACGCCAAGCAGGTATTAGACTTCTTTAAGAAGCTGAGTATTGGCAATAAAATGGTAAACCAAGAGTTAGTTGATGCTTTCTATGCTGAAACGAATGGCGGAAGCAATATGAGTAAGTATTCTGAACTGCTTTCAAAAGCCATTGAAGCCATTAAAGGCAAACAAGAGGAAGTAGGTATTGCTTCTATGTTTTCACCTGGTGGTACTAGCGTTCAAATGGAACTATTAGATGATTTGGATGATGTAGAATTGGTTTCATTTCTTATTATCAGATAGGAGTTAGCGAATGGAAACAAAAGATATCGTAAAATGGTGGTTATTTCCCAAGGCGACTATCATTAATAAAAATTTACCGAAAACGCAAATATTTCCACACATGAAAAATACCAAGGACAAGCAATTTCTAACAGATAATGTCCAAAGTATCTATATGCTTGCCAACTTCAAAACAGAGAATACCAACATACCAAGTTTTGAATCTGAAGAAGAACTCTATACAGAAATTTGGTTTTATTACGTAAAGACAAAGGAAAAAGGTAATTCAGATAAATTTTTCAAATTGCTTTCTAGTCTAATTCCTTATCCATTGGTAGTTTTAACAGATGAAATAGATGACTTTACGCTTTATACAGGACGATTTGAAAGACAGCCTAATAATTATCTTAAGCTAAAGAATATCTATCCATCACCAATTTACAACATTGAGAATGCAGAATCTGTCTTTGCCGATTTAGATTTGTCGGAACTGCCACGTCAGAACTTCAAAGTATTTTATGATAGATTACGTGATGAACTAGCAAAACAATTAGCAGCCAATCAATATGGTGTAGAAGTAGAGAGTATCACTGCTGACAAAAAAGACCAACTTGATATGCTGAATAATCAAATTGAAAGATTAAGAGTACAAATCAAAAAAGAAAAGCAACTCAATCGAAAAATTGACTTGCAAATGCAACTAAAAAAAGCAAAAGATGAGTTGCAAAAATTACTTGAACAATAAGGAGAAGCGACTATAATGACTGAGACCAGACCAGACCAGACCAGACCAGACTATGTAACTGATAGTTCGGTTGACTTAACTGCTGAGAACATTGAAAGACTAAAAGAGTTATTCCCAGAAATTCTAACTGAAAAGAAGATTGACTTTGAAAAACTCCGTGTAATTTTAGGAGATGAAGTTGATGATTCCCCAGAGCGATACAGCTTTACTTGGAATGGCAAAAAGCAAGCGATGAAGCTGGCACAAAAGCCTACTACGGCAACACTAAAGCCAAACAAAGAGAAGTCTAAGAATTGGGATGAAACTAAGAATATCTATATTGAAGGGGATAACCTCGAAGTATTAAAATTATTGCAGAAGTCTTATTCCAACCGCATCAAAATGATATACGTGGATCCACCGTATAATACGGGAAAAGATTTTGTGTACAAGGATAATTTTCGTGACTCCATGCAGAATTATCTAGAGCAAACAGGGCAGATTGATAGTGATGGCAATAAACTCAATGTCAATACCGAAACAAGTGGTCGCTATCATACTGATTGGTTGAATATGATATATCCAAGGTTGAAGTTAGCTAGGAATTTGTTGACTGAAGATGGAGTGATTTTAGTTTCAATCAATTCAGCTGAATATGATAATTTAGTAAAGCTCGTAAAGGAACTATTTGGTGAGAAAAATTATATTGATTCGTTTATTTGGCAAAATAAAAAGGGTGGTGGGAATGATTCTAAATTTCTAGCTGTTGAAAATGAATATGTTCTTTTTATAGCTAAAGATATAAATAAACTTAAACCTTCTTTTGAAGCTTATGATGAGAACTATATAAAGCGTTATAAGGAAGAGGATGAGGTTGGAAAGTTTTTCTGGGATACATTTAAGCGCAAATCAGGCAAACAATATTACCCAATAGCTATGCCAGATGGAACCATCCTCGAAAATGATGAATTAGGGAATCCTATTTCTTGGTTGCGGTCTGAAAAAACATTCAAACAAAACGTTATTGACAATGAAGTTAGATTTGTTGAAGGAAAAGAAGGATGGTCGGTGCATTTTAAACAACGCATGCCTGAAGGTAAGAAGCCCCGCAGTCTTATAGTTGATAAAGGGACAACTAGTACAGGTTCAGATGATATTATTGAATTGTTTAATAAGAATGTATTTTCTAATCCAAAGCCTGTTCAATTGATAAAGTATTTTATTGAAACTTTTTCCGATGAAGGAGATATCGTTGCTGATTTTTTCTCAGGCTCAGGGACTACCGCTCAAGCAACAATGGAACTAAAGAACAGATGCTGGTTACTTGTTTCGCTTCCAGAGAATTTAGATGAACAAATAAAATCAACAAATGATAAGCAAACCGTCCAAAATGCCATAGATATCTTAGATGAAATGAATGAACCACATTTACTAGTAAACCTAGCAGAAGAGAGAATTAAGAGAGCGGAAATCAAAGCTTCAGATAGTTCAGATATTGGCTTTAAGGTCTTTGAACTTAGTAATTCCAATATCAAAAAATGGAATGTTGATACAACCGATTTGAATGAGCAAATCGAAATGCAGCTTGAAAATATTCAATCTGGTGCAAACAATCTTGATTTGGTTTATGAAATCATGTTGAAGCAAGGTTTAGATTTGAGTTTGTCAATCGAAGAAATCAATGTTGAGGATGCGACCGTTTACAAAATTGCTTATGGTGCATTGTTTATCGTTCTAGGTAGCAACATCAAATCTGACGTAGCAACAGAGATTATCAATATAGTCAAATCAGATGAACTAGAAGAAGTTTCTATCGTCTTGCAAGACACAGGTTTTGTGAATGATAGTGAGAAATTAAATACAATCGAAATATTGAATGCTGGAGGCGTGCAATATGACGATATATTAAGTGTATAAGAAAGAGCTTGTCAGACTTGACAAGCATAAGGAGGAACTCATAATATGACGAACGAACGAACGAACGAACGAACGAACAGGTGAATTAGGTCAAGTATCTAGCCATTCGCTAGATATCCGTGAGGACTTAATTCAACGTTTGCTTTCAGTTGTTCCTGAAGTAGATACCGATGGAAAAATTGACCTTGATAAGCTGAAAGATATTTTAGCGGATAAGGTGGAAGAATCACCTGAACGTTATAACTTCACTTGGAATGGCAAGAAGCAAGCGATGAAATTAGCACAGCAACCATCAGCAGCTACTTTGAAGCCAAATAAAGAAAAATCGAAGAACTGGGATTCCACAGAAAATCTTTATATAGAGGGCGACAATTTAGAAGTTTTGAAGTTGCTTCAAAAATCTTATTCAAATAAAGTGAAATTAATCTACGTTGATCCTCCGTACAACACAGGAAAAGATTTTGTGTACAAGGATAATTTTAAAGATTCAATCGAGAATTATCTGGAGCAAACAGGTCAAGTCGATAGTGAAGGTAATAAGCTATCTGTGAATACAGATACCAGTGGTCGCTATCATACTGATTGGTTGAATATGATGTATCCGAGGTTGAAGTTGGCTAGGAATTTGTTGACTGAAGATGGTGTGATTTTTATTTCGATAGATGAAAATGAATATCGAAATTTAAGAGCATTGTGTGATGAAATATTCGGGGAAATAAATTTTGTTACTACTTTTGTTTGGGAAAAGAAGAAAAAACCATCTTTTCTAAATGCTAATATAGGTAGCAAATTTGAATATATTCTTGTGTTTTCAAAGGATAGAGCTAAATCAAAACCGTTTTCAGTAGAAACTACAACTGAGGGGAAAAAATATCCATTCAATAATGCAGGTAATACACCTACAGAGTTAGTGTTTCCTGCCCAGAGCGTGAAATTCACAAGAATGACAGACCAGCTTGTAACAAAGCAGAATATGTCTGGTGGCAATATTAAAACTGAACTTCTTAATGATTTCGCAATAGAAAATGGGACGAATTCGGAAGAAATTCGTTTATTTGGAGAGTGGAGATATTCACAGGAAACTTTAAATGAATTTGTATCAGAAGGAGCAGAAATAACTATAAGTTCAATTCCATTTAGACCTAATTTGACTAAAGCTGGTGGAGAAATCAAAAAGATGCATAATTTATTGACGATTGACCAGTATAATATAGATACAAATGAAGATGCAACAGAAGAGTTTACTAATTTGGTTGGTGGAAATTATTTTGATTATACAAAACCAACAAAATTAATAAAAATGCTTATTCAGAGCTATACCTATGACGATACAAATGCATTTATTCTTGATTTCTTTTCTGGTTCTGGTACGACAGCAGAAGCTGTAATGAAAATGAATGAACAAGACGGTGGAACACGCAAATTTATTTGTGTTCAACTACCAGAGAAACTCGAAGAAAAAGAAGCTGCATACAAAGCTGGGTTTAGAACCATTCCTGAAATTGCTGAAAAGCGAATAGATTTAGCAGGTGACAAAATTGTTGCTGAAAATCCATTGTTAGCTGACAAACTAGATATAGGATTCAAAGTCTTTGAATTGAATAAATCAAATGTTAAGAAATGGAACTCTGAAGCAGAGAATATTGTGGAGCAACTTGATTTTATTGAGAATAATTTCGAGCCAAACTCAACACCCTTGGATGTCGTTTATGAAATCATGCTGAAACAAGGTCTAGATTTGACTTATTCAGTTGTAGAGCACCAAGTAGGTTCATCAACTATCTATGATATTGCTTATGGAGCCATGTTTGTTGTTTTAGGTGATGCGAAAGAAAGTAACGTAGCGGATTTCATTATTCAAAAACGAAATGAACATGAAGCCGAAAATAGCGTAGTTGTATTCCAAGATAATAAGTTTGTAGATGATAGTGAAAAGCTAAATACGATTGAAGCACTGAATGCCAATGGTATTCAATATGATGATATTTTGAGTATTTAAGAAGGTGAGAAATAACAATGACAAACTCAAATATGAAAATTAAATTTGATACGCTCGATTACCAGACAGAAGCGGTTAATGCTGCAGTCCGCGTTTTCGAGGGTCAAACAATCAAAGAATCAAATTTCACCATCACGGATGCTTCCCCACAAGGAACATTGTTTGCTGAAGATGGAATTGGAGTTGGTAATCGCGTAATAATCAATTCCGAACAAATGTTAAAAAATGTCAATAAGGTACAAATCCTGAATGGCATCGCACCTAGTGATAATCTTTTTGGGAACAATGATAATTTTCCGCAGTTTAACATTGATATGGAAACTGGGACAGGAAAGACCTTTGTATATCTCAAAACGATTCTTGAGTTGAATAAAAAATATGGTTTCTTGAAGTTTGTAATTGTCGTACCAAGTGTTGCGATTAAAGAAGGGGTTATGAAATCCTTTGAAATCACAAAAGATTATTTCAAGAATCAATATAGCGGTGTGGTGTATGACCTATTCATGTTTGACAGTGCCAAGTTAAATCGAGTTCGTTCATTTGCTTCTGCCAACACCATTGATATTATGGTTACAACCATTCAGGCCTTTAACAAAGACACGAATGTTATGAACCGTGATAATGACCAGTTGTCTGGAGCACGACCAATTGACTTAATTGCCGAAACGCATCCAATCGTGATTATTGATGAGCCACAATCGGTCGATAATACAGATGGAGCAAAAGAAGCAATTTCTAAATTGAATCCCTCTGCTGGATTTCGTTATTCAGCAACCCACAAGGATACCTCATATCCAACAATTTATAAATTATCTGCCGTAGATGCTTATGATAATCAATTAGTTAAACAGATTGAAGTTGCTGGTATTCATATGGATGAAGATGGTAACCGTGCTCATATGAAACTTGTGAGTGTAAAAAGTTTAAAATCTGGAATATCGGCTCAAATAGAAGTCTATAAAAGAACAAGAGCGGATGCAGATAAAAAGACTATCAAGTTCGTTAATGACGATGATATGTATAACAAGACTGGTTTGCAAGCCTATGAAGAAGTCGGGTTTATCCAAGATATAGATACAACACCTGGACAGGAAGCTGTTTACTTTTCTGGGACTCCTGATAAAATTACCCTTGATATGGCAACGCTGGAAGATGAAGCTATTAAACGTGGTCAAATCACTAAGACGATCGAATCTCACTTAAATAAAGAATTACAGTTTGCTAGAGAGGGTAAACGTATTAAGGTTCTGAGTTTATTCTTCTTGGATAAGGTTGCTAACTATCGTATATATGATGAAGAAGGTAATCCGCAACCTGGTCGATATGCTAAAATTTTTGAAGAAGAATATCAAAAGCTAATACGTTTACCAAAATATATAATTCTCAACGACGTGGAAGTACCAGTTGAAGAAGTTCATGATGGTTATTTTTCATCCGATAAAGGTAAGATGAAAGATACCAATGGTACAACAATAGCAGATGAATCTACTTATACCATGATTATGAAAAACAAAGAGGGATTATTGACTTTCTATGACGAATCAAAAGGTAAGACTGCTAAGGCTAACAAAATTCGTTTTATCTTCTCGCATTCGGCATTAAAGGAAGGTTGGGATAACCCCAATGTATTTCAAATTGCAACCCTGATTGAGACCAAAGATACTATTACTAAACGCCAAAAAATTGGACGAGGATTACGTATCGCAGTTGATGAAAACGGAGATCGTGTACCAGGATTTGATGTGAACACTCTTACGGTAATGGCAAATGAGAGTTATAAGGATTTTGCTGAAGGTTTGCAGAAGGAATATGAAGATGATGGGCTTATCTTTGGTACTTTTGACAAAGATACTTTCGCAACTATTATCATAACAAGAGATGAAATAACTGATGAAATTGAAGTTCTTGGTAAAGAAAAATCCGCTAAATTATTTGATGAGTTAAAAGAGAAAGGCTATATCAATGGTGCAGGTCGTGCAACAGAAGAATTGAAAAAAGCCATTAATGAGAACAAGATTGAAGTGAGCACGGAATTTGTGGGGCTGGCTCCAAAGATTCTTGAAATTGCTAAATCGAAAGTAAAAAGTCTTAAGATTAAAGATGCAGCAGAAAAAGTGGAAGTCAAGGTTATTAAAGAAGCCTTACCAGAAGATTTCTTGCAGCTATGGGATAAAATCAAATACAAGACTACTTATCGAATTGACTTTGATTCAGAGAGGTTAATTAAAGATGCTTCTGAAGGGAATTCTTATCTTGATGGCATTAATTCGATTGAAACTCGTAGAGGAACATATCTCTATAAAACTGGACTTCTTGAAATGAATGAAGCAGGTGTGACAACCCAAGATGGTAGCGAATCAGTTGTACGAGCAACGACGGGAGATGCTTATCAACTTCCTGATATTATTACCTACCTACAAAATGAAACGAATTTAACTAGAAAAACAATCGTTTCAATATTGAAGTCGGTTGATAATTTAGAGATGTTCAAAAATAATCCATTAGCTTATATGAATCAGGCAGCCAAGATTATCAATGCTCACAAGAATCAGCTTATTGTTGATGGCATCAAATATTCGAAAACTGAGGAAGCTTATGAACAGTCATTGTTTACGACTGAGACTCTAAATGCTTATCTTGGTGAAAACGGGAATTCCGTGGCTGTTGATAAAGATAAAGCGAAAACTTTATACGATTATGTAGTGACAGATTCAGATGTTGAACGAGAGTTTGCACGGCAGGCAGAGCTTGACGATAATGTAAAATTTTATATTAAGATGCCTGATTGGTTCAAAATTCGTACTCCACTTGGACCTTATAATCCTGACTGGGCAATGTTGTATGAAGAAAATGAAGAGCAAGTTCTATACTTCATTGTTGAGACCAAAGGTGATATTAGCGATGAACAATTACGGCCTCACGAACGTGCCAAGATTAAAGCTGGTGAGAAGCATTTCAAGGCAGTAAGCACAGATATTACATTCAAGCGTGCCAAAACGGAAGCAGATATTCGGCCTGCTACAGTTTAATCCAAAAAAGATGACAAGCAAATTGCAAGTCATCTTTTTTTCTAATCTTCAACAATCTCAACGACATCCTGCAAATTACAATCAAGTGCCACGCAAATGCGAAGCAGGATATCGGTTGTGACGTTATCACCCTTGCCCAGTTTTGCGATAGAAGCAGAGCTGATGCCTGTCATTTCTCGTAGTTTTGCTTTGTTCAATCCTTTATCGATTAGTAATTTCCATAATGGGTTGTAGCTAAATTTCATATCAATCCCCCGTCTAATTGTATATGTCGTAAAGGTATCCGTATCTACCTTTATCTTTATCTTCAGTGAACTTTATCTCATTTACACCAAAGCTCTCGTAATCCAAATTTGGAAGATTTGATGTATTTTCAATAATGATGAGTTGTCCTTCATCTTGATGCTCAATAAAGCATTTGAACAGATTTTCCTTCATGCTCTCATCTTCTGGTTGCTTTTGACGTTCGTCCAATCCTAGAAGTGGAGTATCAATGATAAACACGCTGGGTTTGTATTGGGCGTGTTTTGAAAGTACATGCCTGTACGCCATGACAACTACAGAGTTAACAAAGGATGTATAACCTTGCCCATTACCCTGAGATTTCAAGTCGCCATTTATCTTTACATCAAAAATGTCCTTTGCAAAAAATGCGTTTCTAAATTCAGTCGGCTTGTAGTTCATTGACCTTAACATATCGTCTAAAAGTTGGGACATTTCTTCATAGAAATGTGTCTTGAATTTATCCTTTGGTTTATAGATAGGTTTATCGGCATTTGTTTCATTTTCAATAGACTGTAAGTCAGAGCGCAATTTAGCCTGCATAGATTCCAAGGAAGCAAGCTGTTGGTTGATGTTTAGATATTCTTCAATATCTTGAATGCGCCACTTCAGGTCTTGTGCTTTTGGTTTTAATTCGTCATTTCCAAAAGCATCAATTTTATCTTTCTGTTCGTATAAATCCTCAATAATCTCTTCAAAGTCATTAATTTCTTTATCAGTTTCTTGAATAGCTTCTGATAAATCTGCTAGTTGTGCAATAAGAGTGCTTAGTTCGGCTCTAGCAGCTTCTATATAGTTCTCTTCTTCCGACTCTGGAAGTTTGCCATTACAAAACGGGCAATCATAATATTTATCATGAGTATGCCCTTTGATTAATCGTTCTCCATCAACAATCAAAGACAGTCTTTCAATATCAGATTTATATTGTGAGTATAGCTTCTTGTATCTATTTTTTAGTAAGCTTGATTCATTTAGTTTTTGTTCATTTTGATAAATATCCTTGAAAACGGTCTTGCTCTCAATCAGTGTGGAGTTTATTTGCTGTTGAACAGATGCAAGTTCTGCAATCATATCTGTCATTATTTGATGGAGATTATTTGTATTGCCATCAGGTAATTTGCTTTTTGCTGTTTCATAATTTTCATATAAATCACTCAAGCTTGTATTGATGTAGTTGATGACTGATTTTCGTCTGATTTTTCGCTGTTCAGCTGTTTCGTTCTCTTCTGTATCGGAAAATTGATCCCCGTCAAACAGGAATAAGAGAGCCGATAAAAAGGCTGTCTGGGATGAATGTACATCTGGCAGAAGTACAGAAGTTTCGCTGTCAATTTTACTTTGTTGAATAAGTGTACTTGATGAAAATGTTCTCCAAGAAAGGTTTCGTTTGACAAAATCTTTATTTTTTATAATTTGCTGAGGTTCGGAAATACCGATTAAGTTAAGCCAGAATTGACTTATTACCGAATTTCCCGTTCGTGCATTGTATTCATCGTATAGTTGGTGCGTATTCTCAGAATCTAGTGAATAGACATAAATTTTATTTTCTTCAAACTTACGTTTAAGGGAAAAACGCCCATCTTTTGTATTGATAACCATTTCCACTTGATTATAACCTGTGGCAGAAATGGAAAAAGGCGCGTCAGCTTTGTCAGCTCCATATAAAAAATCTATGGCTTTGACAATGCTTGTTTTTCCAGTATTTGAAGGTCCTGAAATAATATTCAATCCTTTTTGAAGTTCAATTACAGCATCTTTTCGCTCGGGACCTCTAATAGTAATTTTTTCGATAAAATAATTTAGCATTTATTCCCCCTCGAATGTCTGAGCACGTTCATTAATTAACTTTAGTACTTCAGTTTCTTTTTTTCCATTTAAGTATTCAGCTGCAAGTTTTGCTGTCGGTAGATATTTTTCAGCGTAAGAGGAAACAAACTCTTGTATGAGGTTATTTCCCTCATCGGTTAGAGCATAAACAAAACCAAGTTTGCTTCCTTTTGGTCTGATTAGACGTTGCAAAACAAGTTTTTTGACAGCTTGCTGCACTAATTCACGACGGGCTATAAACTCACTGAATCTATAACTGTTATCTCCATTTAGGTTGTTTTCAGTGATACCAAAGTCTTTGCCATAGGTTGTAATGAAATCAGTAATCAAAATGTGCTCGGCAGTTACTGGCTGAGAATAAGCTGAGAGCAATAAAAGTACACGTATTGAGATTTCAAATGGTGTATTAAATAAATTATTCATCTTCAAATACCCAATTTAACCTACCATCATTTACAAGCATATGGCAGATTCCCTTTTTAGTTGAATTACTCAAAATCCCCGGAATAAACGATAAAACAGAACCGTTCAATGTTATTATCGATGATTGTTTCAAAACTGCTTTAAGTCGCAAATAACCGTTCTCGTAGTCACTTTGATAAGTATCTTCAATCCCATCGAACATATCTTCTTTTAGCACTGAGAAATGTTCTATACCTTCATCTGGCGTGAAATTATCCCGAATACCTCTTCGGATACTTTCAGCCTTATAGAAGTTTTTCCTTTGAGTTTTAAGGTCGTTTAGATGTTTGGCAGGGAGTTCTTTACTATCGGTATATTCACAAGCATCTTTTTCCGCATATGCTGAGAGTAAAGCCTGTATATATTTTAATTCTTCTGCGTCTATATCAATTGGTACAGGGAGGTCATCAAAAATTTTTTTAATTTCATTATTAATGCTAAATGTACCATCATTATTAACTCTAATGCTGGCAAGCTGAATGTCGCTAAGTTTCAATTTATCTTCTACAGCAACTTTTTTTCTAGTTTTGCTAGCTATTTGCTGTAGAGCTTTTACAATGAGTTCAACACACCTTTCAGATACATCAGATGACTTAAATATGATATCAGTTGCATCAATTTCTGATCCAAGAGCAACGATTGAATCTCCCTTTAAATTGCTGTCGATAAAATCGGTGGCTTTTTTCATATCCAAATTGCTTAAGAAAAAGGCAGCAGCTGTTTTACTCATCCCATTTTTCTTGTCGCCACTAAAAATTCGGCTTAAACGAGATTCGCCAGTTTTAAGGTCAAGATATGGATAGTTATCAGCTTCTGATTCATCAAAAAGGTTACGTAAAAGCTCATCCATGAATTCACCTTGTGTTGAATTTTTATCTCCGATGTACTTTTTTAGCATAATTGCAACTTCACTTAGATTCAAAACATAACCTCCTTTGAAAAATCCCCAATCTTCCCCATTTACTCACAAACAACGACAATATTGTGGAACTGATTATTAGATAATAAGAGTGTAGATTTATTACTATCTATATTTTATCACTTTTTGTTCGATTTCGCTCTCGAAATTTTTATGTTCGTGAATTTATTAAGTGAAAAGTTAAATTTATAAATCTATAAAAATGTTCATATAAGCGGGCCCGCTTAAAGAACGAGGAATTGATTAAAGTAACCGACTTGCATTTTTATAATGCTCCAGTTTGAAAACTTTAAGATTCTTTGCTTTTTAAGTGTGCTCGCTTTTTCTATGCACTATTAATTAGTCAATACAATCAGTTCCTTGCTCGTTATGAACACATTAACAAACAAGGAGCTGATTTTTATGAATCTCAGAAAAACACCAAGTAACAAACGCAGTATCTACATCTACAAGTTCGCTGATGGAACATCGGTAAAACTTGAAGCAGGTAAAGATGGAGTAACTGATATTGATATTCTAGAACTGCACCGCATTGATGACCGTGAAGTATATAACAATGTGAAAAATCTCCATCCGGCAAGAACGGAAAAAGAAAAAAAGGTAATAGTTGAATGGAAGAAGCAATTTGTCGCCGATTTCATAGCTCAAAATGGTTATGAGCCGAGTGATGATGTAGTTAGAGGTGCCGTTAAGGATGAATTTCCAATGAATTACTCATTATCCATAAATGCTTTTGACGACGAATGTGAAGATGGGAAGAATCCAATCCAGATGTTAGCCTTTCTGGGGGATAACGATACTGATGACGACTCACGAATTGAGCGACTTCATGAAGCAGTAAAACAATTAAGCATAAAGGAACAAGAGCTTTATCATCAGATTCAAGAGTTGCGACTATCTCAGAAAGAGATTGCTCTGAAACAAGGAGTTACTCCACAATACATCAATAAAAAATGGCGAAATATCAAAACGAAAATCAAAAAACTTTTCTAATACGGTTTACTTTTCCTCATTATCTTCGCCTGTAATGTGTAAGGGAGTTAATCCTGAACAAATTATCCGAAAGGGGGAAACGAGCATGAAGTTAAAACACAAAGTTCTAATCAATGTCACGGACGACAAAGGTGACAAGCAACAAGTGCTAAAAGGCGCAACGCTTAGGGTACCAAAGAAACTACTGAAATGGTTTATCGGTGAAAAGCTTGAGATATTGGTTTTAGCACCCGGTCAATCAGTTGAAGATGTAGAAGTTCACGAAATTAAGAAAGGAACGTAAAAATGTCACGTATCAAATTATTGTTGCAGGTTACCGAAGATGTACAAGCCCTAGCAGATAGCTTGAAAGAGTTATGTGAAGCAATACAGTCTGGTGAATACCAACAAAAAGAAGTAAAACCAGAAGAGCCAAAAGTTGAAGTGAAAAAGCCCACCCTTGTCGATGTCCGAACAATTCTAGCCCGAAAATCTCAAGAGGGTAAATCCTCTGAAGTCAAAGTTTTAATTGGCAAATATGGCGCTGAACGACTATCGGACATCAAAGAGGAACATTTTGCTGACTTGTTGAAAGATGCGGAGGGATTGTAATGCCACCTATAAAACATGCACTACTTGGTGCATCGAGTGCCAACAGATGGATTCACTGCCCACCGTCCGCAAGATTGGGTGAAAACTTTCAAAACAAATCGAGTGAATACGCTGCACAAGGAACGGATGCACATAGTCTTTGTGAGTATAAGCTACGCAAGCTATTAGATGAAAATCCAAGTTATCCTAAACTCCAATATTATGACGAAGAAATGGAAGACTCTGCCAATGCATATGCGACGTTCGTTATGGAAGAACTCGCTAAGGCAAAAGAAACCACTTCCGATCCAGTTGTAATCATTGAACAAAGACTGGATTATTCCAAATATGTTCCAGAAGGATTTGGGACAGCTGACGGTGTGTTGATTGCGGATGGCACGATGTCGATATTTGATTATAAGCACGGCTCAGGGATAGTGGTTGATGCTTACGAAAATCCTCAGATGATGTGCTACGCCCTGGGTGCGATAGAAATCTTCGACGGTATATACGACATACACAAAGTTAAAATGACTATCTTTCAACCAAGGCGAGAAAACATATCAACCTATGAGCTAACTAAGGAAGAACTCATTAGTTGGGCAGAAGAAACGTTGAAACCGAAAGCAGAATTGGCTTATAAAGGCGAGGGAGAGTTTGGTTGTGGTTCTTGGTGCCGCTGGTGCCTTGCCAAGAATACTTGTCGAGCGAGAGCTGAGTATAATCTTTCAATTGCACAACATGAATTCAAATTGCCAAAGTTGCTGAGCGATTCTGAGATAGAGGAAATCTTATCGAAATTGGATGATTTGGTTTCATGGAGCAATGATGTCAAAGATTATGCCTTGAAAAAAGCACTTAGCGGTAAGAAATGGGCAAGCTTTAAATTAGTCAATGGTCGCTCAGTTCGCAAATATATCGATGAAGAGCAAGTTGCGACAGTTGTAATGGATGCGGGATTTAACCCCTATGAGCAAAAGTTACTAGGCATTACGGCAATGACCAAAGCACTAGGTAAGAAAAAATTTGAAGAAATCCTAGGAGATTTGATTGAAAAGCCAGTAGGTAAATTAACCCTCGTTCCGGATGATGATAAGCGTCAAGCGGTCGAGGTAGAACAAATAAAAAATGAATTTCACAAAATTACGGAGGAAAAATAAATGTCAAATATGAATAAAACTAAGGTAGTAACAAGTAAACAAGCACGTCTTTCTTATTTTCACGGATTCGAGCCTGTATCCATTAATGGAGGTCCTGCCAAATACTCAACAGCGGTACTCATTCCGAAATCAGACAAAGCGACAATCGTTGCGATAGAACAAGCAATCGATGCAGCCATTGAAGAGGGGATTGCGAAATTTGGTGGCAAGAAACCAAACAAAGCAACCATTAAATTGCCTCTTCGTGATGGGGATATTGAACGTGATGATGAAGCCTATCAAAATCATTACTTCATCAATTGTAATTCAACGACACCTCCACAAATCGTGGATCAAAACGTGCAACCGATCTTAGAGCGCTCACAAGTTTATAGCGGTTGCTATGCTCGTGTTTCTATCAATTTCTATGCTTTTAACTCAAACGGAAATAAGGGAGTTGCGGCAGGATTAGGAAATATCCAGTTTGTCCGTGACGGCGAACCTCTTGGTGGTAAAACAAGTGCAATGGATGACTTCTCAACGATTGATGATGCGGAAGATGATTTCTTGGCATAAGAAGGAAAAGCGTGGTGGTAGGTAGTTATCTGTCTGCCACCGTTATTTTATGGAGGTTATGGATGAAAACACTAGCTATTGATTTGGAAACGTATAGCTCGGTTAATCTTCAAAAAAGTGGTGTCTATAAATACAGCGAGTCGAATGATTTCGAGATTCTCCTGTTTGCTTATTCCATTGATGGCAAAACATTAGAAATAATTGATTTAGCACTGGGAGAAAGGATTCCAGAAGAAATCATCAAGGCTTTGTCCGACGATGCAGTCACAAAGACAGCTTTCAATGCAAATTTTGAACGAGTCTGCCTTTCTCGGTATTTAGGACTTGATGGCTTTCTCAATCCTCAATCATGGCATTGCACGATGATTTGGTCAGCCTCATTAGGACTTCCGTTATCGCTTGAACAAGTCGGGACGGTACTAGGCTTAGATAAGCAAAAAATGACTGAAGGCAAAGACCTCATTCGCTATTTCTGTGTTCCCTGTAATCCGACCAAGACGAATGGGAATCGTACTCGCAACTTGCCAAAACATGATTTGGATAAATGGGAGCGGTTCAAGTCCTACAACATTCGAGATGTTGAAGTTGAACTGGCTATCCAAGAAAAGTTGTCACGGTTTCCAGTCCCACAGGAGCTTTGGGAAGAATACTGGCTAGATCAGGAAATCAACGATAGAGGAATACAAGTGGATATGGAATTTGTAAAGCAAGCGATTCATATTGATGAAGTTTCCAAAGCAGACTTAAAAGGTCAACTACAAGAAATTACGGGTTTAGACAATCCCAACTCCCCTATTCAATTGTTGGGGTGGCTAAAAAGTCGCGGCTTAGAAGCTGACTCATTGGATAAGAAGTCAGTCATCACACTACTTGAGAGTGCTACTGATGAAATAAAAGAGGTGCTGATTCTAAGGCAACAACTTGCAAAATCATCTGTGAAGAAATATCAAACGATGGAAAATTATGCCTGTAAAGACCATCGTGCTCGTGGCCTCTTTCAATTTATGGGCGCCAATCGAACGGGTCGTTTTGCCGGTCGTGGCATTCAACTTCAGAACTTGCCACAAAACCATATGGCAGATTTGGCTGAAGCAAGAGAGCTTGTGAAAATGGGGGATTTTGAAACATTAGAACTCTTGTATGACAATGTACCGAATACTTTGTCAGAGTTAATTAGAACAGCCTTTGTTCCCAAACATGGCAAGAAGTTTATTGTATCCGACTTTTCGGCGATTGAAGCTCGTGTGATTGCATGGTTGGCGAAAGAAAAATGGCGACTTGAAGTGTTTCAAAACGGTGGCGATATTTATTGTGCCTCAGCCAGTCAGATGTTTGGTGTGCCAGTTGAAAAGCATGGTGTGAATAGTCATTTAAGGCAAAAGGGAAAGATTGCGGAACTGGCTCTGGGGTATGGTGGCTCAATAGGGGCATTGACTGCAATGGGCGCTCTTGAAATGGGTTTAACTAAAGATGAACTCCAACCACTTGTGACGAGTTGGCGAAATTCAAATACGAACATCATCAAACTATGGTGGGACGTGGATAGAGCAGTTAAAGAATGTGTTACTACCAGAACAGCAATAAGCACGCATGGCATCCAATTTACCTACCAGTCTGGCTTTCTGTTCATTCATCTGTTATCAGGAAGAAAACTTGCCTATGTCAGACCCAAGATTGGTCTAAACAAATTTGGTAGTGAATCCGTGCTCTATCAAGGTCTGGGAAATGCCAAGAAGTGGGAGTGGCTAGAAAGTTATGGACCGAAGTTTGTCGAAAATATTGTGCAAGCAATGGCACGAGATATTTTGTGTTTTGCGATGACGAACCTAAGTAAAGATTACGAGATTGTAGGTCACGTCCATGATGAAGTGATTTTGGAAGTGGGTCAAAATATCACAGTAGAGAAAATCAATCAAACCATGAGCCAGACACCAAGTTGGGGGAACGGATTATTACTAAACGCAGATGGCTATGAATGCCAATTTTATAAGAAAGAATAGGAGGAAAATAAATGAATAATAACGTTCAAGGAATCAATTCAGATTTTGATTCAACAATAAAAGATGCCTTGCATATCGCATCGGACGACTTAGAAAAAGCATTAGCACTTGTAAGTATCGTTTTTGAGGGTTGCAATATGCCTTGGACTGAGCAATGCGTCAAAGAAACGGTCATGCGTTGGGCAATTTTAGCAAATACGGAGGGAGAAAAAGAGAATGGATAATTTACAAGTTTTTAGTAACAGTGAGTTCGGTAAGGTTCAAGTTTTAACACTCAATGATGAATCGTGGTTTTTGGGAAATGAGATAACAAATATTTTGCTCTATACCAACCCAAGTAAAGCGTTAAAAGATCACGTTGATTTTGGCAATAAAAAAACCTTGAAATATAAGGCTTCTAACGATTCGTTCAAAGCTCTGTGGAATGGAAATGACTATTCAGATAAGACGTTAATTAACGAATCTGGATTATATGAATTGATTCTTTCTAGCAAGCAATCAAGTGCGAAGAAGTTCAAACGTTGGGTGACAAAAGAAGTACTCCCTACGATTCGTAAACATGGCGCTTATTTTACTGATGTAAAAGCACAAGAAGTGGTAAACGGGAATGGCTTGGCTGATTTACTAATTCAGGCGGGTGAGCAGATTAAGCGTTTGGAGATGGATAGAGAAACGATGTTGCCAAAGGTTCAATACTTTGATGACTTGGTAGACCGAAATTTATTAACGAATTTTAGGGATACGGCTAAGCTATTAAAAATCAAGGAGCGCCAGTTCATCAAATGGTTAGAAGAAAACCACTATGTCTATCGCGATCAAAAACACGCACTTAAGCCTTATGCTCAATACAACAAGGTGCTGTTTGAGATGAAAGAACAAAAAACAAATCATTGGGAAGGCACGCAGACTTTGATTACACCAAAGGGAAGAGAAACGTTTCATCTACTTCTAGGAGGGATTGCCCATGACTAACTACAAGCCAATTGTTTGATGGAAAGGTTTTGTTACTGTATTGGTAGCAAGGCCTTCTTTTTTTTGATAGATTGAATTATATGGATATGATTAAGCTCACTCTGACGATATATACTCAATGTGATATAATAGAAATTGACAATTATATGCATTGTAAGTTTGTAACTGAGTAATCAGCAGGAGGGGAACAGTCGATGAAAGAAGAATTTCAAAATGTAAAAGAACCTGATTTTGATTTAGAATTTGATGAGTTAATAGAAGATGAAACCTCTGCTGATATCGCTGTTAACGTACAAAATTCTTCATCAGGAGGGACAGCAACAAAAGCTGGAATTCAAAAACAGACATTGCAAGAAGCAATGGATAACTATGCCTATGAACTCAATAAGTCAGCTATTGCGAAGTCAACAGGATTACCGGTAAGAACTCCTTCAGCCCAATATAAAGGGTTTGCTGCTGAAGAATACTTTAAAGAAACACTGAAAATTAACGCGTTAGCAAAAGGTAAGTCTTTAGAAGTAATTACCCAAGGTACGCTTCCGGATGGATCTACTTTATCTGGAATTGACATGGAGACAGACATTTCGGTTTGGAAAAAAACTTTATCAGGAAAATCTGTTAAAATCGCTGATTATCAGTCGAAAATCCACAATAATCCGGCAGATTACGCTAAGGATATGACTAACCAACAATATGAGAACGTTGAATTTGTCGGAGGTTCTGGACAAGGAGTGAATGATAAAGTAAGAGTCAATCTCGGAAAGAAGGAGATTACATCTGATTCGCTTACTCCGGAGGAAGCGACAAAATTAGCAGATTCGATGAAATCTCAAGATGCTCCGAGCTATGATAAAGCTGCTGAAAAACATGCAGAATTAAATCGAGTAAATTTAGCCAATGCGGTAAAAACTGGAGCAGCGACTGGCTTAATTGTTTCTACAACAAAAGAAATTATTTCTGTCATAAGAAATCGAGATAACTTAACAGAAGATCAGTTTATTGACAGCGTCAAAAATATAATGATTGGCACCGCTGATGGAGGAGTTAGAAGTGGAGCCATTATGGGTTCTGTCCAATTATTAAGCAAAGTTGCAGGAAAGGAAATCGCCGCAAATTCATTGGGAGCTATTCCTGCTATGGTTGCAGCTAACACAGCGGTTGACTTGGCTAAAGATCTATACCGATGTTTCGTCACTCAAAGCATCGATGCAGATGACTTGCTTTGTAATACTATCAATAATGTTTACAACTCTGCGGCAGGGTTCGGTGGAGCTTATGTTGGAGGACAAATCGCGGTATTTGCAACGGCTAAAACAGCCGCAGCTACAGGAGCGACTATTGGTTCAACTTTAGGACCTGTAGGAACAGTTATTGGTTCGGTAATTGGTGGTATTGTGATTGGTATGGGAGCAAGTGCAGTTGTTAATGTTGCAAACAAAGATGCGCAAACTGCTTTTGCGGCAAGCATTAATAAAATTAATTCAAATCTAGAAGCTAGTGGAGTTGAGAAACTGTATTACTTCGCGGATGAAATGTCCAGTATATCTGACTTTAAACTATCCTTTAAAACTTTACTTCCATGCTATAACCTAATATCTGATATGAAAGAATATAACTTGCGAAAAAAAGCAATAAAAAATATTTATGAGCAAATAGAAAATAGTTTCTCTGCAATTGATGATGCTAAACAACAAGAAATGGACAAGTTGATACAATTTCATCAAGATAGAATTAATGAATTGCATGATAAATTCAAAGAACAGCGTCAAATTATGTTTTCAGATTTAAATAGTTCTTTGAATACCTATGTTTCAAATTCTTACGAACAATATCTTAGTATTGCTTCAGTAAATAATATAAGAATTGATGATTTGAATAGTGAGATTGACGAAAACTCGTTTCTTTATAACAATTTAATAGATGGACTTTATTATCGAAATGAAGTCAATTCCCAACTAAATGAAACCTTGCGCGCTATAGTTGAAGGTTCGGAAAGTGAAAAAACATTTAAACCTTTTACAGAGAAGATACAATGGTTCATGCAGCAAGATGATTTACTAATCTCAAGACAGTACATCTCGCTTGAAGAATCATTAAATCTGATTGGGGGTGGAAATTAATGAAATTTACAGATTTAATTATGCCCCATAGATTTTTCATCAATCGAAGTCTAAATAAGGAATCTGAGAAACTTAAAAGTAAAATTGACGAGTACAAAATTGAATACAATTCCAAAATTCAACGTTGTCAGCAAGAAATTGAGGCGTTAAAGGAGAAGAAAAATCAAGACTATATGGACGTCGTCAATTCCCTAAATAAAGAATTGCAAAAAGACGCTGAATTGTTCGAGCAATTTAAAAATGTATTTCTAAAATACGTAGATTTATATTTTGGAAAACAGTTGCTGTTTCAGAGTAAAAGTATTTTGCGTTTAGAGAAAAAGGTAAAGGAAGATTATGGGAATTTTTTGACTAACCAAATTTTAGCAATATCCGATGAGATTGAGTTATTAGAGGAGCGTAAAGCAATTCTAAATTCGAATGCCGATATATCAAAAATTTTGGAATTAGGAAGTATCTCTGGTTGTGATATCGAGTTTATAAATGACGATATTACCGAAGTGATTACAACGGTTCAGGAACAAATCAATAACGTAAATCAAGATGATTGGATTAGAAAAAATACTTTGATAACACTGAAAAGAGTGCTTCAAGATCATTTGCATTCGCGGGAAATGATTCAATACATTAACTGGGTAATTAAGCAAAAAAAAATAATTAGTAAGCAATTGTCAGATACTAGAAAACACTCAAATAATGAAAAGAAATTATTAGTTACGAAAATTTCAGATATTACTCAGGCAATTAATAATGTCGATGCACAAATGGAGGAGTGTGCAAAATTAGTCCGCTCGTTTTGGGTTAAACCTATTCTGAAACTTGACGTTAAAATTGCTAATATTGATTCTACAATAACGAGTTTGTACGATGATGTGTCTGAAATAAGTCTAGAGATATCGAATGCTTACGACGAGAATAAACAGGTATCAAGTCAAATCGAGTATATTAAGCTGAGTGGTAGCAGTGATAGTTCCTGGGACAGTCTTTGGGATCGTAAAAAAAGTCTTAATCGGAAGATTTCTGATTTAAAATCCAATAGGCAAGAAAAATATTCCGAAATAAATAGATTAAAGGAAGATAAAAATGAATATTGGAATCAGAGACAGAATTGGTTTGAGAGAAGAAATCTGCTACTTTCCTTGAGCGAGAAAAATAAGATTGATATAAAGAGCTTAAAGAGGTCCGTTGTGTCAGACGAAAGAGCAATTGCTGAGGACAGAATATCCGAAATTAATCAAAAGAAAATTGAATTTGAATCTGCTGAAAAATCTCGAATCGAACAAGAAATCAGGGAAAGCGATCTAAAATATAATAAACAAATTCAAGAATTAGATAAACAAATTCAAATATATTCAAATACCTACAAAGAAATTGAAGTGGAGGTTGGAAGGGCAAGAAAACTACTCTCGTCAGAAACAAGTAAAGATTCTAGATTTTTTGTTTTAAAGATGTTTTCAGACTCCCCTGAAGTTAAAAATGCCAAAGATAATCTATCATCATTAGATAGAAAAAAATTAGGAATGAAAATAGCTCTAGATAAATTGTTGAATGAAAAGAATAGTCTCGAATACGAACATAAAAAAATACGGACATCTATACGTCCTAGGCCATACACAATGAAAGTTAACGAACGTGAGGATATAAATGGTTATCAGCGTTTTTTGACTAATTTAAGTAACAAAAGGAATAAAAAAAGAGAAGGAGGATATCATGCAGGTTAAATTTGACTTCGTACTAAGCAGACAATATTCCTCCGTTGAGAAAACTATTTTTCGCTTAGTGTTAAATGGAGTGACAATTGCTTTAGAAATCAGAAAACTGTTATGGATTTTATCGGATGAAGTAATTGCAGAAGCAGTTAGAAAATTGGTTAATCGACAAATTTTGAAAGTAGATTTATCGGCGGGTATTATGAGGCTCTCCGATCCAATTGATGCAATTATTCAAAAGTGTTCGTCTGATGTTTATGAACTTGAAATCCCTGAAGCTATTGCTCCAGATGATAATACTGTTATTCATATCCAAGGAAGAAGTACTCAACAATTTAATACTGCTATCTTAGAAGCACTTCTTCCTAATGTTAATCTTGAATTCCTAAATAATTCAATTGATTTCTATATAAGTAAAGTTGGTGATAATAGTGGAAGATAACAAATGGTCGGAACATCTAAATCACTGGCAGTTGTTTTTAGAGGAAAGGTTGAGATTAACGACTGATGAACCTGGCGAACAAACAAAAATAAAAAGACAGATAAGAGCAATTAATACTGTTCGATATGGAGCTGTTCTGAATCCAACAGTCCTTTTGTCTTTTATTCAACCAGGTACTCAAAGGATAGATTATCCGATTCTGTATTGGAGTTTGAACCTTAACTCATCGCAACAGGTAGCAGTCAAAACGGCTCTCTCAGATAATGCTCTGACCTTGATTCAAGGACCACCTGGAACTGGGAAAACCCAAGTAATTGCAGAAACCTGCTTACAACTATATCAAAGTAACCCAAGTATCAGAATACTGGTTTGTTCTGATACTCATATAGCGGTTAATAACGTTTTAGATAGAGTTGGTAACCTTAATGATGAAATGAGAATCGTCCGTATTCAGGATAAAGAAGAAAGTTCGTCAATAATAAATTATTCGTCTGAGTCGATACTTGAGAACTATTCAGCATGGCTTGATGAGAATGTTACGAATGAAACTATTTCACAGATTTTGCAAGAATCTTTTATTAATTCAAAAGATAAAAGGGGTACAGAAAAGGCTCTATTCTTATCATCAAATTTAGTTGGGATGACTTGCAACCGTGTTGGCGCATACAATTTAATAAATTCAGATGAACTATTTGATGTTGTTATTATTGATGAGGTTTGTAAGGCGACATTGCCGGAAATATTGATGCCGCTCTCAATTAGTAAAAAAGCCGTACTTGTCGGTGATCCTAAGCAACTTCCCCCGGTGTTTTCAACAGAAGAACGTTCAGTTATAGAAAGCATTGAAAATAGTAATCTTCAAGATTATATGTATATAAATGAATTGTTTGAAGGGGACAATGGTGCGGTGTTACTTGATACTCAATATCGTATGAGTTCTCAGATTGGGAAGTTAATCGGTGATTTATTTTACTCAGGCAAGCTAATCGATGGCCGAAAAGAAGAAATTTCTGATGCAGTGAATTGGATTGACTACAAACCTACTAAAAAGTGGCCGTTGGATGTAGAAATTAAGTCTGATAACCCTAAAATATTCAATCTAGATGAATGTAAAATAATACTTCAGCTTGTTAACTTACTTTCCAAACTGGACAATGTTGGTTCGATAGAAATAATTGCACCATATAGAGCCCAAGTAAATAAACTGAGGACAATTCTTAAAGATGTCGATTTGAATATTAATGTGGATACGGTTGATGGTTTTCAAGGAAAGGAAAGCGACGTTGTTATTTTTAGCCTAACCAGAAATCATGGGCCATTTCGTTTCTTGTCTGATGAACGACGGTTGAATGTTGCTTTATCTAGAGCAAAGAATAAGATATTTATTGTTGGCGATGTTAGATATTCATCAAAAAATAGATTATTGAGTTCAATAATTCAAAGAAGCAAGGCGATAAAATTTGAAGTAAAAAATTGATTTGTTCCCACAAAGCTATTCAACCTATCAACTCAAAAATCACAAACAACCATTATTATAGTAGGAAGATACAAAGTAGACAGTCAACGCACATCGAGTGTGTAGCTCTGCTCACTCGTGTGGAACGTTGATATAATAAGGTTTGAGCTGCTATGGATAATTCTGTAGTAGCTCTTTTTTGGTGTAAAAAAGACAATTTAAGGGCTAACCATAGAGTTGACAGCTTAGATGATTTTGATAACGGTTACGTGATATAATATATTATCGAACTTTCAAGGGAGACATGATCATGAAGTAGATTTTTATTTTTTCAGATACACAGAAAGACAATATTTCATATTTTGAGCGTGAGCCTGCAATTTTGGTTTCGATGAGTCGAAGTGACTTTCCATATTTGAAAGAACAGGATTTCGCAAATTATCCAGCTGTTTATGTTTTGATAGGAGGGAACAAACGATATGTTCGACAGGCTGCCGGGCAATCAATCTCACTTCGGATATCGCAGCGTTTTCTTAAAGAAGACAAAGCTTGGGTTGAATCTGTTTTGTTCTTTGCAAGAGCTGATGGCAAAATGTCAAAAGCAGATACTGATTATCTTGAAAGAAGACTTATCCAAGATTTCCAAGAAAAATCCGATTACGAAATGATGAACTCGACGACTGGGAACAGTTCGTACATCGATAAAATTCAAAAAGCTAAATCGGACCAATTATATGATACAGTGTTTGAAATTATTGATGAGATTGCAAACATAGATTTATTTGGTACTTCTGAAGACAATGAAACTCCAACTTATGAATATAGCTCTTCTGGACAATATGAAATTGGATATGATGAGAAACAGCTATCCTCGAAATCTGCTCGTGGTCTGTTGGTTGACTTTGTCTCACAGTTATTTACGGATGCAAAGTACAACGAACAATTGCAAGAATTGATTGTTGACGAGACAGCCTCGTTTGCTATGATTCTAGGAGGTAACCCCTCCATGTACAATGGAAGACCAAATTCAGCAAAGGTAGCCGATGGTGTATGGGTTTATGCAAATTTCAACAAGAAGAACGTCAGAATCAAAATTGAAAACAGTCATCCAGCGATTATTCCACGTGTCATCTTTATACAGGCTCAGCAAGAGCTCGACCGGCGTAAATCGATGAAAAATAAACAGTCACAGTGCTTTTCAGGAAAGTATGCTTTATCCGGAATTACAGTTTGTGGTGACTGTGGCAATGCGTATCGCAGAGTTCATTGGAAGAATCGTGGAACCGTCTGGTGATGCAAATCCAGAGTTGATAAACGAGAACATAATTGCAATGGACGAACAATTTATGAGAAAGACCTACATGAGGCTATTATCAAGGCAATCAATGAAACATTAGTCGATCGTGATGCTTTTCTTCAACAATTAAATGACAATATCAACTCAGTTATGACTAATGGATTAACTGACCGATTGGCAGAACTAGACAGTCAGTTGAAAGAGCTTGAAGCTGAAATTATTAGCCTGGCAGTTGGCGGTCAGGGTTACGATGAATTGGCAAGTAAGATCCTGGCATTAAGGGATGAACGAGATGCGGTTTCAAAAGAAATTGCCACGGATGCCAATATGAAACAACGGATTGATGAAATGGAAGATTTTGTAAAAGGACATGATGCCATCGTTGAGTACAGTGAAGTGCTTGTCCGACGCTTGATTGAGAAGGTGACCATTTTTGAAAAGAACATTGTCATTGATTTCAAGAGTGGGGTGAGTGTGGCGGTTGAAATTTAAGTAAACAATGATTGAATTTATGATTAAGCATTCTGCTGAAGCAGGGTGCTTTTTAAGGTGTGGCGGATGTTTAGGGACTCCCTTGTGATAAAATAGATGTATATACATTTACTGAAAGGGGACACTGCGATGAATAACAAAGTTAATACATATGTGACATCCTTAAAAGAGCTATTATCTAGCAACAACACTAAGTTGCCACTGACTATTCCAGATTATCAACGACCTTATACTTGGAAAGCTAAAAATGTGATTCAATTGTTGGATGATGTTGTACGTTTTTCAAAATACACCGAATATAGAATCGGGACTGTTATTCTACACGTCAACGAAGATAAAAATACGCTTGATATTGTCGATGGTCAACAACGGATTATTACAAGCTTACTGATAACTCGGCATTTGACTGAGAAGCAGCGAAAAGGGCTAACATCAATTGACATTCCAGAGCATCAGAGAACAATTGAAAATGTGGTGAATAATAATAAAGTAATTGGTGATTATTTTGAACGGAATCCCCACAACAAAGAAATAATTGAGGACTACTTCCTTTCAAACTGTACGGTACAAGTCTTGGAATTAGCCAATCTTGACGAAGCTTTTCAGCTATTTGATTCATCAAATAACCGAGGCAAAGCCTTATACCCAACGGACTTATTAAAAGCCTTTCATCTTCGTGAGTTGAAGGGAACAGAAGAAAGAAAACTTGAAATGGTTGAATTATGGGAGAATATTCAGCCTAGTCATATTCACACGCTGTTTTCCGAGTATTTATTTAGGATAAAACAATGGTCTAAAAATAAAAATGTCTCAGATTTAGGGTTCTCGAATAATGATATCGATTTATTTAAAGGCGTCAGCGAAGGGGATGACAACTCCGAATTAAACTGGGCAAAACCAATTTTGATGGCGAAGAATTATGTGGATACCTTTAACCGTCAGAATCAAACGATGATTGAGTTTCATGCGCTACCGGAAATGAATTACGCATTTCAAATTGACCAGCCTATGATTAATGGAGAGTATTTCTTTAAATTTGTTGATTTTTATAACAACATTCTTGAAAAACAAGGTTTCTATTCTGATGAAGCAAGTCCGGGTGCAAACTCCATCCTTTCGTTATTCGCAGAAACAAAGGACAAGAAGTATTTTAGATTTGTTCAATCTTTATATAAAACATCAATGCTATATGCCATTGATAAATTTTCAGACAGTCAATATAGCATGATTGAAAATATATGTTTTCATTATGCATATTATCCGCGCTTTTACTTTGAACAAGTTCAGAAAAAGAGCATCAACAAATTTGTCATCAATAGCGATGCAGATATAAAAAATTTATTTAACTATATAGCTGAATCATACTCAACCAATCAGCTCTCGCATTTTGAGGTGCCAATTGATGATAAGCTCAAAGACTCTCAACGAGAAAAAGTAAAAAATAAATCGCCTAAAATAGCTGAAAGATATCTAGGGGGTGAGGACTAATGGCATATTTCAACATTCGTGACATATTTCAAAATGCCTACAGCATTCCAATCTATCAAAGAGCTTATGCTTGGACAGAAAAAGAAATCAACACGCTAATTGATGATGTATACGATTACTATCAGCGTGAAAATAATCAAAACTATTATATCGGATCGCTAGTTATCCATTCTGATACTGATGATGTGACTAGTGTCATTGATGGCCAGCAGCGGCTCACGACTCTATCGTTGTTGATTTGTTATCTAAAAAATGAATCACAATATTCGGACCTAGCCAGCAAGATAGATGTGAATTTAAATTTTGAAAGCAGAAAACGTTCGACGGATATTTTTCGGACGCTGAAGAATAAAGATAGCTTTGAAAAGATACTGGATCTAGATAATGAGTTAGTTGATGGGTATCGAGTAATTAGGAAGAAATTTCAGGAGAAAGATAGTTTTACCCATTCTGATAAGTTTGACGAGGATTATTTTAACTATTTGCTTGAAAACGTCATATTAATAAAAAATGAACTTCCAAAAGATACAGACTTAAATCACTATTTTGAAATAATGAATAATCGTGGTGAACAGCTTGAAAAACATGAGATTGTAAAGGCGTACTTGCTAGGGTTACTACCTGATGAAGATTCAAGAGGAAGAAGTGTTATATCAGAAGTTTGGAATGCCTGTCAAAGACTAGATAAATATGTTCAGATTGGTTTTAAGCCTGAAGTTCGCGAACAATTATTCTCTTCCAATTGGAATCAGTTTATTCCAACTGATTTTATTCAAATTATTTCAGCATTTCCAAACGGCGACAGCTCATCAGTGTATAAAGCTATTTCACTGAATGAAATGTTGCAAATGACGCCTAATCCCGAGAAAGCTGATGAGACAGACGATACGGGTCGATATCATTCCATCATTAATTTTCCTAATTTTATTCTTCAAGTACTGAAACTGTTAAAGGACAAAGATACATTCGATTGGAATTACGAATCAAGAGGGATTTCTTTGGACGATAAGAGGTTGGTTGACCAATTCGAGGAACAGATTACGTCAGTTCAAGATGTTTATGAATTCATGTACTTGCTGCTAAAGACACGTTTTGTTTTTGATAACTACGTGATAAAGACGGACAGCATAAATGATAATTCATCTGATGACTCGAACTGGAGTTTGCACAAACCTTATATGCTTATCAGGAAGAATAGAAACAATAAGAAACTTTCGCCTCGTAATACGTTTTATGATGATGACGTTACTCAAAATATCGTGGTGAAAATTGAATCTATGTTCCAGGTCACCGACCCTCGACAGATTTATAAGAGCTTTATGTTTGGACTTCTGCAAATCTTAAATGATGATGCTGTTCTGAGCGACAATGACCTGTTGGTTAAAAAACTGATAGCATTTGCCAGTCAACGTTTCACGTCACTTACTAAAAATGATTCAGTATTTGATAGTGGGGTAGATACGCCTAACTACATTTTTAACTTCCTCGATTTTGTTTTGTGGTATCAAGAAACGCATGGAGCTAATCGTGGAATCAAAGCTACGGATTTTGAATTTAAGTACCGAAATTCTGTAGAGCATTTTTATCCTCAGAATCCTAACGCGGACGAAGGTCATGAAAAGTTACCACCGGAAGAGTTAAACAACTTTGGAAATCTGTGCATCATGGCTCGTGGTCATAATTCACTGCGTTCGAACTTGATGCCGGATGCTAAGATAAAAGAGTTTAAAGCTACGGATCAAAGTTTAAAATTTGAATTGATGCAGAAATTGGCTGAAAATGATGGTATCTGGTACATCGACCAAATCAACAAGCACAGCCAACAAATGAAAGATATTCTTTCTGAGTTCGTTGAGAAGGATGATAAGTAACTTTAGAATATAGATCATTGACTGTCCTTATTAACGTCTCGAGCACAGCCATAGAACGAATGTGATATAATTATATATATACAATCAAGATTAGGTGGTGACTTGATATGGAAGAAACAGAATTGGAAAAATTCGTGACCGAAAAAACTAAAAAGAAAACTCACAAAATTGTGAGGACTATTGGGGCAACCTCAATTGCAATTGGATCAGCTGTTGTAGCAGCTAAAGCAGTTCCAAAATTGGCTGCTGCAATTAATAAAGCTTCTGTAAAATACTCTAACCATAAATCAGATGAGGATGATTGAGGACCTGAAATGGTTAAAAAGATTGATTATAAGGAAAGTGAGAGGGATGAAAATGCAGATTGATACAGATAAAATGGCTCAGCAATTAATTGATACTGTTAATGATAAGATTAAAAATCTGAAAACTCTCAACATCATAATTATAGGAAAATCCGGAGTTGGGAAGAGTACATTGATTAACACTCTTTTCCGTGGAAATTTTGCGGAGACAGGATTGGGACGCCCAGTTACATCTGAAATCAGAAAATTATCCAAAAAAGATTATCCACTGTCCATTTATGATACACCAGGGTTTGAGCTTTCACATGAGCAACAGGCAAAAGTGAAGGATGAGGTATTAGAACTAATAGACAAGGGCTACGCAGCAAAAGATATAAAAGAAGCAATCCACTGCATCTGGTATTGTGTTAATGTCGGTGCAAATCGTACTTTTGATAGTTCAGAGATAGAATGGTTGAAATCATTTGCTGAAAGCAATAAAAAATCTCAGGTTCCGATTATTGTCGTTTTAACTTAAGCAGTTCCTAAAAAGAAAGCTGCTGAAATGAAAACAATGATTGAAAAAGAAAATCTGGATATTGTTAAAGTTGTGCCATTACTTGCACAAGACATGGATTTTGATGAAGAATATATTGCTAAAGCATACGGACTCGATTCTTTAATTGACGTTATGACAGAAGTGTTGCCTAGTGAGTTACAAAACACATTACAAAATGTTCAAATTGCTTCTCTAGCATCAAAAAAAAAGGCAGCTAGGGCTGCAGTAGCTGCCGCAGTAGCCGCTGCATTTGGGGAAGGTTTTGCGCCAATCCCTTTTGCAGATGCAGCCTTATTAATTCCCACACAAGTTGGGATGATTGCTGGCATAACTGTTATTTTTGGTTTGGATATAAGTAAAAGCTTTTTGACCGCATTTGTTTCTTCGACTATTGGGTCATCTGGTGCAACTGTGCTTGGCAAAACTATAGTAGCGAATTTATTGAAATTTATCCCTGGGCTAGGAACTGGAGCAGGAGGTGCTATTTCAGCAACTATTGCCGGGTTGTTAACTTCCGCTCTAGGTTTGGCTTATATTCAAATTATGGAAATGGTTTACAATGGTGAAATTTCCAAAGAAGATTTGTATTCGGCTGAAGGTAAAAAAACCATGAAATCCTTGTTTAAAAATCAACTTAAGAATAGCTCAAATGTAGAAGTTAACGGATGAGGACAGCCAATGGATAAGAATTTAGATGAAATCTTTGATCTTATTATTGCTGGTGAGTCTAAACGCATAATCAGTATTTCAAATGGTGTTAAGGTAGAAAAGTCTCCATCGTATTTCAGAGACATGAAACGTATGTACAGTAAAAGTTGGGACACAATGTATAACCCAAACAATGTTTTCATTCCGTACATTCTAGTAAGCATTGAGTTTATCCTTAGACAGCTTGTAGATGTTGATATAACCGTTTCTACAAAAGCACCAACCGCAAAAGAACTGCTAGATGCTCTGACTGGTAAAAAGCGTGCTCTTGCAACTACTGAAGATGATTTCATTTATCACATAGGTAAACAATTAGAAGGCAACAAAATGCAAATTTTAGGTTATGCCAAATCGGATTCAGACATACCTAAAATTAAAGAGTATCTGATTTCTAACGGACAACTAGCTGACTCAGAAATCATCATAAGTAAATTTAATAAGAATGGGTACATAAAGAATTTGTATGAAATTCTTAGTTCTATTAGGGAAAAGTATTATGATGAAATACCTGAATTTGGGAATTCATATCGCAATCTTGTTATGCATGCGAACCGTTTTCTTATGCTTGAAAAAGATGATATGTTTGAAGAATTGTTGACAGATTATTCGAAATTAATAAATTCAGTTTGGGGCGATGCAGTTATGCCTTATGATAAAAAGAGAGTTCTAGAAAAAGATCCAAAATCTCCTTGGTATGTCAAAAAAGAGCAGAGCTAAAGAGAAGAATCTTAATGGAGCGGTATGATTTATTTCCACAAACTCATCCAACCTGTCAACTCAAAAATCACAAACAACCATTATCATAGTAGGAAGATACTAAGTAGACAGTCAACGCACGTTGAGTGTGTAGGATTGATCGTCAAAAAATAAACTTTTTGACTGCTCG
>MTLC01002993.1_pt1 | contig 34931 bp, 27 predicted proteins | sample 1982451 | NCBI WGS metagenome assembly MTLC01 (sample SAMN05710165, study PRJNA340218) | biofilm metagenome | isolation source: sample SPH anode biofilm adapted to +100 mV | place: USA | collected 2012-02-03 | reverse complement strand
AGGGAGAGGATAGGGAGAGGATAGGGAGAGGATAGGGAGAGGATAGGGAGAGGCATAAGAGGAGAACAGGAGGGGAACAGGAGAGGAACGAGAGAGGAACTGGAATACAGTGGTTTCGACTTCGCTCAACCACCCCACCGCTGCCTGAGCGAAGTCGAAGGCAAAGAGGCGGAGAAGTTTCAAGAACAAGTCATTGATCAGTATCTTAAAGTCTTTGTCATTTGATTAATACCAAAAATCTCTTCTTTTACCAGATTATTTGATGAAGTGTTTTGGCCTTTCATTTAGGGTGTCCCTGTGTCGAAGTCAGGAAAATGTTTCAAAAGCTTATCTGAGGATAAAGAGGATGTTGTGCTGTTAAAGTAGGAATGCCGGGGCATAAGGGTGTAATAATAACCTAATCTAAATGGAGTGGTCAGAGACCAATTTATTATCACATGATTTTTACGACCTTTGCAAAGTCTACGATATAGATGAGCTGATGATATTTATTAGAACCTTTCGTTCAGAGTTTCCGGCACAGGTTGCTCTACTTTCATTGATTACAGCCTTGCTGTGGGGACACGCATTTATTAGTCCCCCGCCAGTGAACTTATTGGCTGCAACATCAGGTCAGCAGTTTTTACTTGTGCCATTTACCTCATACCCATTATTAGGTGTTTTTGTTTCGTTTGTTTTAGTAGTAGTTCAGGCATTGATTTTTAATCAGTTTCTTATCAGCTCTGATTTTATTAACCGAAATACACTCTTTCCTGCTTTCCTGTTTATTCTGTTTTTCTCACATGCCCCGAGTCTGCTACAGGTCTCTGCAATGACCTTTGTTACCCCTTTGATGTTAATTATTTTAACCCAGATGATAAGATTGAGTAAAAAAGAGGGTGGTTATCCTATCGTATTCTTTAGCTCTATTCTGGTCATTCTTACGTCATTGATATATCCGGCAGCTATCTTTTTTATTGTTTTTATTTGGTTTTCATTTGCAGTTAATGGAATTTGGACCTGGCGGGAGTGGCTGTTATCGGTTCTTGGTCCATTTGTGATTGGGTTATATATCTTGACTTATGGGTTATGGCAGGGTAATTTACTTGAAATAGTGAGTAGCTTTAAGCTAGTATATGAGCCTCCATTGACGCCTGATTTGATACCTACTATTCCCGAGATCGTTATTGTAATAGTGGCACTCTTTATCGCAATTCAGTCGTTACGATCGGGGCTTGTGAATCGGATGGAGCGTGTGCTAAGTTATAGGAAGAATGTTTGGACCTTCGTTTGGTTTACATTAATTGCCTTAGTTGGTTCTATGTTTGCAGGAAGTCTTGTCAGAGAGCATCTTGCATTAGTTACTTTACCGATAATTGCTCTATCATCATCTTATTTGCTGACCATGAAGCGCAGGGTGACATATGAAGTATTGATTTCTCTGATGTTAGTTATGGCGATTTTACAAAATATGGCTGTGATATGATAAATTCTCGTTTGGCAATTTGTTTAGAGGAGAATCGTATTGAGGCTGGTTGTGATGAAGCTGGAAGGGGATGTTTAGCCGGGCCGGTATTTGCTGCTGCGGTTATTCTTCCGAATGATTTTCCATTTGAGATTTTGGATGATTCTAAAAAATTACGACAAAAGCAGAGAGAGTTAGCCCGGGTAGAAATAGAAGCTAAAGCGATTGCATGGGGGGTTGCCAGAGTAGAGGCTGATGAGATAGACAGGATTAATATTTTAAATGCATCCATTCTGGCGATGCATCTTGCCTTAAATATGTTGAGTGTTAAACCTGAATTTATCCTGGTTGACGGTAATCGTTTTAAAGATTATAATAAGATTCGTCATGCTTGTATGATAAAGGGTGACGGTCGGTTCGCTTCTATAGCTGCTGCAAGCATTCTGGCAAAGACTCATCGGGATGAATTTATGGAGGGTTTGTCAGTTGAGTATCCTGTTTATGAATGGAATAAGAATAAAGGATATCCAACACAGCGGCATATAGGCATAATAGAACAGTATGGACAGACGATATGGCATCGTAAGACCTTTATAGTAAAGAAGCAACTGATTTTGGATCTCTGATTTATTTTTTTAAATGCGCTCACATTGTCATGAAATGTGAGCATTAGGCATACTTTTTTGTTTCTCTTTGCGTAATGCTTAATATTTGATCATAATTCCAATGAAACAAAAGGAGTTATTACCTTTACACTAACTTTGTTTTAGGATGAGGTTTATCATATATTTTGTCTGAATATTAACTTAACGGGTACGAATATTAGGTATCCGGTACTTTTTGGTTACCGACAGAAACGTGGAGACAGTAATGAAAAGAAAGATTATAATAACTATAGCTATTTTATTATCCTTAGCTACTTTAGCGGGCATTTATCTGGGATATGATTGGTTAACACAGAAGAGATCTCAACCTATTGAAGCAATTCCTGTTGATGCCTCTGCCTTATTGGAGGTAAATGGGCCTGCTTATTTATGGGAGCGACTTCATTCAGAGAGTCAGGTTTGGGCATCTCTTCGCACTACCGATCTTTTTTCCCGTTTGACCACTTTAATAGGAGCCATTGATACTTCGTTGAAATCTGATCAGAGCCTTAAAGAGGCATTTGAATCAAAGCAGCTTATCATTTCGTTACACCCTACAAGTGATACCTCGGCTGATTTCTTGTTTGTTATGCAGTTGCCGCAACCTCTTTCAAAGAGTACTGTTGACAAGTTTATAAAAAAGCATAGTATGTCTGTCCCCTCCAAGGATAGTCGGTACCATGCAATACTCTTTAAAGGAGCCAGTGAACCCTTTTATTATGCTATTCAGAATGCCTTATTTGTTGGGAGTTATGATTATAATCTGATTCAAAAATCGTATAATCAACTAAAAAGTGGTCATTCTTTGATGCAAGATCCCATCTTTGCACGGGTGCATGAAACGGCGGGCCGTAATGTGGATGCTCATCTATATGTTCAATTCTCCTCTTTACCACAGGTTCTAAGTCACTATTCTGCGCGTGATTTCCTTCCGGGCTTTGTTAAACTAAAGCGTTTTGCCCGGTGGGCCGGACTTGATATCTCTGTTAAAAAAGATGAGGTGATGTTAAGTGGGTTCACCATGCCTATGAATCCTGATTTTCTTCATCTTTTTAAGAGTCAGGAGGCTGGTGAATCACATACAATAGCTATGCTTCCCGCCTCGACTGCATCCTATGCATCGTTTAGTTTCAGTGATTTCACCCCCTTTGCTGATCAGTATAATAACTATCTGTCTGCCACTACTGAGAAGGCTAATGAGACCTCGCTCTTAGATGCTTCAACTATTCAGAATCTAAAGGATGCAGATCTTTCTGAGTTGACGGTTGCCTTGATAACAGGAACTGAACAAGAGGCAACGGCTAATAGTCTTGTTCTTTTGACCAGTAAGAACCCTACTCAACTAAAAGCCATGTTAGATGAGTCTATACCTTCCGCTTTGCAGGAGAATATTGTCAATATTAACGGTCATGAATTACGTAAGATCGACTTTCATCGCTTCTTTGGCAATTTTATGTATAATATGATTCCTGATATTGGGGAGGCTTATTATTATCAACTGGATGATGTTTTTGTCTTTAGTCCATCTCCTTTTACTCTTCAGAATGCAATTATGGATTACTTGAAAGGGGAGACTCTTTTAAATTCTCAGGATTTTAAAAGCCTTTCAGAAAACATTCAGACTATCGCATCAATTTCACTTTATTATAATCCATGGCGGTCAAAGATGTTTCATCATTTCTTCCTTGATGACCCAACAGCTGATGACTTCGATCAGAGCCTTGCAACGCTTAAATCTATTGAGGGGGTGAGTTTACAGTTCTCGAGTGACCAGGAGTTATGCTTCACCTCAATACTTATTCGTGGCAAGCAAGCAGCAGACTCAATAAAGAGTAACACCCCATCATTGGCTGACTCTGACACTATAATTGAACCAATTAGCTCTTCTGTAGATACAGCAACTACTGGGAAAGGAGATGTATCCATAGTATGGAGTACCAAGATTGGTTCAGGAATTACTGGAAAACCCTATCTCTTGCCATCACATGCCCTTCCTGATAAAATGGCTCTCCTCGTTCATGATCAGAAAAACAGGGTCTCTTTTGTTGATCTATATGGTAAACTCCATTGGCAGGTAGCTTTTGAAGACCCAATTGTGGGGAAAATTGAAGCGGTTGATTACCTAAAGAATGGTAAGATTCAGTATTTGGTTAGTACCAATAAGTCTATTCATCTGATAGACGCTAAGGGAAGAGAGGTTAAACCTTTCCCTATCTCGTTGCCTGTAAGTACAAATATTGGAGCCTCGGTAGTCAGACTTAAAGGTCAGGAGTATCGCACTGTGGTACCTCTGACAAACCTTAAAGTCATTGCCTATAATCGTGAGGGTAGGCCAGATAAAACCTGGACTGAGCCTGTTGTTGAGAAGCGAGTTAATTCAGAGCCTATTCTTCTTGAGAAGAGTGGGAAAGAGTATCTGATTTTTCCATTAGAAAAGGGTAATGTCTTGATTACAGATAAAAATGGCAAGAGAATAATGAATATTTCCAAGTCGTTCACCAACGCCTCAAAATCGGCTTTTTATATAAATGAGACCAATAACAAGGGGATGATGTTAACGACGGATTCAGAGGGTAAATTGGTTTATATTCCTAGTTCGGGGCCGGTTACCAAGACCGCATTTAACAGCTTCTCTAATGATCATATTTTCCTTTATGAGGACACAGATGGCAATGGTGATCCAGATTTTCTCTATGTAGACGGAAAACAGCTATACATCTACGATCGGATGAAGAATATCGTAATGCAACATCATTTCTCATACAAGATAAGTGATTCTCCACAGTTAATAAAACAGAAGGGAAAGAGTACCATAATAGGCGTCTTCAGTAGGAAATCATCGGAGATATATCTGCTGCCGGTAAAGGGGGATAATGATAGTCAATTGGTTCTGAAAGGAAGTACTCCATTTGTTGTGACTAAACCGACCACTTCAAGAGGGTCGTTATTAATTACCGGAGATGGGGAGACATTAAGGGCGTACGAAATCCCGTTTTAATCCGCCTCCATTTGTAGTTGTTGGATAACCTGTTTTCCTTGAATAACTCTTAGAAGGAAGTAGGTGGTATACTTTCGCTCTTTAGTGCTTAAAACTCCAATATAGTAGAGCGAGCCTTCGCCCGAGCCACCTTTGTGGTTAATCTTAAAAGAGGAGACCTTGTTTTTAGCAAAAAAGTTTTCTAAAATTACTTCAGCCTGTTCTTTGCTAAAGAGCCCATCTGATCCTGGTATGGAGAGGTTTACTTTTTCGTTGAAGTACTTAACTAACTCGCTTGCGTCACTATCTATTACAGCTTTCGTCACGGCAGGGGCGATGTCTTTAGTCTGACCATTACTACTGGCAGGCATTAAAATACCACTGAGGATAATAACAAAGACTGCACTAAGTTTATACAAAGAATATTTGGGTAAGATTTCTGTCATCGCTGTGTTAAAAGTTTATCAGGTTAGAAGACTCTTTCGAAGAGTATAACTTTTGGCAAATCTATAAAAGATGTTTCTAACCTGTACTTTTTAATTGCAAAAAACGTGCCCTACCAGAAAATCATTTGTCAATAGGCGAGGTTAAACCTTTTAGATATCCTATTTTTGCATAAACGGTCTAAATAGTGCTCAGGGAGGGACGGTGGCATCAGCTACTGCCAATTTAAAATTGAGTACCCAATGTTTTAAAGTAGAAACCCGTAGATATCTTCAGAATACAATGGCAAAGATTTTATCTCAAGTGATGACATTATCTATGTGGTTTTGTGAATTAGGTAATATTAACATAGAAGAATTAGTATGAAGATTAGTTTGATATTAACTGGTAAGACTACCGAGGAGTATATTCAGAACGGATGTAAAATGTACGATTCCCGAATCAACAGGTATCTGCCTTTTGCTCAAGTGGTGGTAGCTGCCGAGGGTGCAAAAGGCCTACCTCCTTTAACTGTTAATCAGAGAGAGGCCACAAATCAGTTAAAGGCAATAGAATCTGTTGATTATCTAATTCTTTTGGATGAGAATGGGCGAGAGCATACCTCCGTTGAGTTTGCCAACTTTCTTCAGCAACGCATGAATCAAGGGATTAGACATCTTGCTTTTATGGTTGGAGGGGCATATGGCTTTGATGAAGTGATAAGGAAAAAAGCACACTATCAACTCTCTTTATCTAAGATGACTTTTCCGCATCAACTGATTCGGCTTCTTTTTATGGAGCAGCTCTATCGTGGATTTTCCATTCTTAGAAATGAACCATATCATCATGCTTAAAAAATAAATTTAATTCAACAGACGTTTTATCAGACATTAGAAACGGTTAGTTAAATTTGTATCAACCTGCAATATCAGCAATTCAAGTTAACGCATGACTTAGCCTTGATTAGGTGATTCACGCATACAGCAACGATTTATGGTTCAGTCTGGCATATTACAAGAGGCCGATAATAACAGATTATATTACATGAATATCATGAAAAAACTACTGTCACTCCTTTTACTGCTTGTAATTATCACAACCGGTAAGGCTCAAAAAACAGCTGCCTGGGAGGATCCAGGTGTTAGCTTTACCAGAGCTATGGAACTTTTTGACCGAGAGAAATATGCGGCAGCACAATCGCTTTTTGTTACAATCTCTTCCAGAACTGATCTTTCGAATAGTGAAATGAGGACTTTGTCAGAGTATCATGCTGCTGAATGTGCCTTCAAGTTGAAAAATCTGGATGCCGGAACAAGGCTTAATCAGTTTATTATTGATCATCCAACAAGTTCAAAGGTTAGTAGTGCCAGGTTTAATCTTGGTAGATACTATTTTGACGCCAGTCAATGGAAGATGGCAAAAGAACAGCTAGCTATTGTCGATCCGGTTGATCTTCCTGTCTCTGTTCTACCTGAGTATTTCTTTAAGCTTGGCTATTGTCAGATGCAGACTAAGGAGGCCAAAAGTGCTATGAAGCATTTTGGGGACATCAAGGATTCAAAGAGTCCCTATAGTCAAGATGCAAGCTTCTATTATGGTTACCTGGCTTATAATGAAGGCTTGTATGAGACAGCCTTGACAGAGTTTAAGAAACTAGCTGATGTGCCACAGTTTAGTGAGTCGGTTCCGTTCTATATAGCTCAGATATATTATAAACAGGAGCGATATGAAGAGTTGCTGGCTGAGGGTTCTCCTTTAATTGAGAAATCATCCGGGTTGAAAAAGAGTCAGATTGCCAGACTATGCGCTGATGCCAGTTTTAAGACGAATAGATGGGAAGATGCCATCCGTTTTATGGAGTTATATCGTTCTATGAATAAGGGTAAGATTGATAGGAGGGATGCTTATTTGCTTGGCTACGCTGCTTATCAGCTTAAGGATTATAGTAAAGCCAAAGATAATTTTGAACAGGTTACCGATAAACAGGATACCATGGCTCAAAATGCTTTTTATCATCTGGGTGATTGTTACCTTAAAACGGGAAGTAAACAGTTTGCCCAGAAGGCCTTTCTTGATGCCTACAAGCTTGCTTATGATCAAATAAGTAAAGAGAATGCGCTGTTTAATTATGCTAAACTTTCATATGAGTTAGCCAGTGACCCTTACAATGAAGCAATTACTGCCTTAAGAAAATATGTTGATGAGTTCCCAGGCTCTCCCAGAACTGATGAAGCTTATCAGTTCCTGGTTAACCTGGCATTAATCACTAAGAATTACACCGCAGCACTTCAAGCATTAGATAATATCCGAATCAAGGATAACCGTACGCGTGTGGCAAGACAAAAGATTACCTATTATAAAGCGACATCGTTATTTAACGATAAGAAATATTCAGAAGCAATTAAACTATATAAAGAGGTCTCCACACAGACTTTTGATCAGGATGTGCGACTTCAGGCTCTGTACTGGTCGGCTGAAGCTAGCTATAGATTAGGCTTTTACTCGCAGGCGAATAGTAGCTATGTGAGTTTTTTAGCAACAAGAGGTGCACCTGATCGTCCTGAGTACCCGTTAGCCATTTATGGTAATGGATATGCCTATTATAAACTAAAAAACTATGATCAAGCGATAATTGAGTTCAGAAAGTTTATCTCTAATACTGCTAAGAAAGACCCTCAGATGGTAACAGACGCTCAGCTTAGACTAGCCGACTGTTACTTTCTTCAAAGAAACCTTTCAGAGGCGACCAACTGGTATGAGAAGGCTGGTAGAAGCGGGAGCTTTGATTCAGATTATGCTCTGTTCCAGTTGGGATTGGCAAAGGGGGTTCAAAGAGATTACTCTTCAAAAATCTCAACTCTACAGAAACTTATCGCAGACTACCCAAAGTCTCCTTATGCCGACGATGCAGAATATGAGATTGCCCTTACTGAGCTGATTCAGGATAAACCCGATGCTTCAATAGCTTCCTTGACCCGATTACTAAGTAATTATCCTAATAGTAGCATGAAAAGCAGAGCATTGCTACGTCGCGGAATAATATATTATAATGTTAGCGATAATGATAATGCCCTAACAGATCTTAAAAAAGTTGTTGCAGGTTATCCTAAGACACCTGAGTCAAAAGAGGCTCTGCAAACTATTAGCAATATCTATGTTGAGATGAATAACGTTCAGGAGTATCTGAACTATCTGCGCAATGTTCCATCTGCATCAGATGGTATAAGTAAACAAGATTCTTTAATATATATCGCTGCAGAAGGCCAATACCTTAAGGGTGAGTGTGCAAAGTCTGTTCCTGGCTTTACTGATTATTTAGCAAAGTATCCAAAGGGTCAATTCTCTCAGAGCGCTCGTTACTATCGCGGTGATTGCCTCTATAGATCAGGGGAGATGGAGAAGGCTTTACCCGATTTTCTTGAGGTGGCAACGGGGACTGAGTCCAGGTTTGTTGAAAATGCTCTGGCTCGCTCGTCCGAAATTCTCTTTAAGAAGGCAGATTATCAGGCGGCACTTACCTTATACTCAAAGCTAGAGAAGAGGGCTGATAATAAGTATAATATTCTTGAGGCACTTCAAGGAATGATGCGTTGTTATCTGATTTTACAGAAGCCAGACAGTGCTCTTTTAGCAGCTCAGAAGTTGTTAGGTGCAGAAAAGGTTACTGCTGATCAGTTGGTTGAAGCACATCTTTCTGCCGGAAAGGCATCATTGGCGATGGGAAATACCACACTTGCAGAGCGTGAGTTTAATATTACCAGAAACCTAAGTCAGGCTGAACCGGCCGCTCAGGCAGCCTACTGGATTGCCTATATTAGAGTCGGTGCTAAACAATGGAAAGAGGCTGAACGAGCTGCTTATGAGGTGATCAATAATTATCCTGATTACGACTTATGGCGCGTTAAGAGCTTTCTGCTACTATCAGATGTTTATGCCAACACAGGAAATGTCTATCAGGCTAGACAGACTCTCCAGAGTATTATCGATAATTATGAAGGCGAGGATATAAAGAATGAAGCAAAACAAATGCTATCTAAACTTCCTGCTACTGAAACTTCATCAAATTAACCTCAGCAATTAATAATCTTGAATAAGCGATGAGTTGAACTCAATCTTTCGCAGAGATCTTAAGAACACAATCTCGCTTATCTCATGTGATTGTTTAATAAAGATAATTAAGACATGAAAAGACTATTTATAAATCAAGTTGCGTCCTCACTGGCTGTCTTTGCACTTCTTTTTGCTTCGCCTGCAATAGCTCAGAATAAACCTACCCAGGTTGAAGAGGTTACTATAGTTGGAAACTTTACGCCTAAAGTGGCCGATGCCAATAAAATTACCAAGAGCCCAGTCCTCAAAGATACCAGCATAAGTCTGCCTCCGATGTCTTATGGTATCATCTCTTCACCTGTCAATTTCTCTTATCCAATCTCCGATATTCAACCGGCTAAACCTAAACCTCAACCCGATCCGATCTTCGGGAGAAACTACCTTAGACTAGGTTTTGGTAACTATACTACTCCTTATGTCGAGTTCTTTGCCGGTAAAACACAGTCTAAAACGGCTGCTTTTGATATCCATTTTAAACACCTCTCAAGCAAAGGCGATATAAGTGACTATTATGAGAGTGGTTTTAGTCAAAATGATCTGAATATTAATGGTAAGATCCTTACGAAGAAATATGCTATCTCTTTTGGTGGCGACTATAGCCGGAATAGTTTTCAATATTACGGCTTTAAACCTGACCAGTTTATTACACTTCATGTTCCAGCTGCCGATAGTCTAAAGCAGATAACAAACCTCTTTACTCTCAAAACCCGCTTCGAAAGTCTTAAGGGTGCAGCAAAACTGCATCATGCCTTCGGAGCTGAAGTCAATTATATGATTGACCATTATGATGCCACTGAGCTCTTAATCAACCTTGATGGTATGCTTGATGCTGAAGTGTCATTACTAGATGGTTCTATATCTCAAACAGTAGGACTGGGGCTCAATTTCAAAAACTTGAATAATCAATGGGAGATTTATGACTCTAAAAGTAGGATGCTATTTGAGTTAAATCCCTATTATAATGCTGAGTTTAATGAATACTCTCTTCATATTGGTGCAAAGATTTATATGGCTGATGACTCATCTTCGTCCATCTATTTTGCTCCTGATATTCGCGCCTCAATTAATGCTATCTCCGGTGTACTAAGACTATATGCAGGACTAACCGGTGAAATTCATACCAATAGCCTGAAAGACCTGTATGGGGTTAATCCTTATCTTTTTGCAACAGATCGCCTGTTGTTTAGTCGCAATCTGTTTGTTTTTTATGGAGGCGTTAATGCTTCACTCTCTAAATTCATTGATCTAAACTCATGGATAGTGGTTGGTACCATTGAGAATAAAGCTCAGTTTTATCATCCTTACCAAACGGTTCCCTATAATAGAATCATGTTGCTTTATGATGATGTTAAACGAATCAGGTTGAATGCTGAGGTTACCTACCAGCAAAAGGACAAATTCAGAATGGTTGCAGGATTGGCATGGCAAACCGGAACACCGGATAAACAGGCTGAGGTGTGGTATTTTCCTTCAATTGAAGGTTGGCTTAATGGCCAGGTCAATCTCTTCCCTGATTTTATTGCTAAAGCCTCTCTAAAGTATTTTAGTCAGATGAAGGCTCTCTATTATTACAGCCAGTTTAATAATAATATTACTACAATTAGTTCTGACCTTAAAAAGATTGATGGCTATGCTGATTTAAGCTTAGGCGCCGAATATAGATTTACACCGAAATTCTCATTATTCCTTGATATAAATAATGTATTTGGCTCAAACTATGAGTACTGGTACAATTATCCTCATTATGGAATTAATGTGATTGGGGGGCTGACATTTGCGTTTTAAGTAGCGAATTTCTTAGATGTGTCAAAAATTGATTTTATTAAAATCAGTAAAATAGCCTTAGGAAGATCTATAAAAGATGTTGAATTACTGTAAATTAGAAGAATTATTCCGTTCATTTTTCTAATGGAGAAAATCAACGTCACGAGTAAAATTGATGATATATTTCAAATATTAGACACCCATTTCAAAAGGAAAGTCATCGCTCTAGATTAAAGCTGAAGTCGCTGTTTATAATCGTCCTCTGTAAAGTGCAAACGGTCAGCTTCAAGAAGCTTTCAAAGGCTTTTGATTGCTAAGTATTATCACCTGCCAATTTGAAGTGTATTCAGCGCTTTGTTGCTGAATATCATCAATATTTATTAATAACTGTTAAAAATTCATACTAAATTTATTTCTAACTCGAGTTGGTCTCTTGCTATCAATCCTTTTTTTCAATAGAAGTCATATGCTCCTGAAAACAGCTCAACTTGCCAACGGTACCAATAGTTGAGAGCGATTTTCTTAGCTAAGTGATAGAAACTGTTCATACAGAACGTAGATGAAATACGCACGGCAGATGCACAGAACTTGGCCCTTCGGATAAGGATGGGATAATTACTTGCATTACGATGACCTTTGAACAATACTGTTTTTCACGTAAAATATCAGTTGTCAAATCAATGGCATAGAATCTCCCATACAGTTAGAATCCCTTGACTATTCGTTTGATCTGAACAATTGAAACAATATGAAATGCGACTTGCTCAAACATTTTAGGATTCCTAAGGTTATTGACTTTAGAAAGAATACTTCTGTTATTAGGTGTTTTGCCGAAACCTAAATGGAATGAATATTTCCAATGCGCTGAAGAGATATCTATGAGTTTTCTCAGACTACGACAGTCTATAAGTTGACCAAACATATTATCTAATTGATGGCTCGAAATGGAGGGAGATATATTAACGGTTCTGTCTTTGCAATTGGTTATCAGTCGTTCAAAGAAGCGTTTCGGAAGAAAATCTGCAATCTGCGAAAATACATACTTGGCAGTATTCATATCTGTTCCACTTTACGGATAGCCGAAAAGGAACAAAATTCAAAAGGACGACAAGGGTTTTATGGATTATGTCATTGTATATGAATATAGTATCATCGATTTTAACAAATTTTAATAGACAGTAGTGAACAAGTCTATAGAATTCAGATGCGACCAAGAGCCTTCTGTAGTACGAATGTTCAATCGGTTTAGTAAAATTTATGTTTTTGGAAGTTCTCTAAAGTTAATTATTTTAATTATTATTGCATTAGCCTATTCAGGAGACCTATGAGGTTTTTACAATTATAGCATTATTTAGTCGATATTATAGGAGACGAGACTATAATGTCATATTTTATTAATACTAATTAGGGTCATGTTGAAACTTAAGATTTGCAAAATGGTATATAAATATTGTAAATTCGAAATAGAATATCCATGGAAGTATTTATAGAGAAAATATTGATAATATGAAGAAGTCGTACAAATACACAATACTTATAGCTTTCCTAATTTTAATTTCATCATGTGTTAAGGGTCAAGAGCTTAACTTTTGGTCATTTCAACTTGATGGAAATATGACTAAGTACTTTCTGACTGACAATAGAAGCATCGGATTAAACTACGGCTATGGGTTAAGCTTCTCAAGACATATTAGAACTATTAAAATTAGCATAGGTTTTGTTCTGTGTAAAAAGGATTCCTATGAATTCGTTTCCTTGACACAATATTCCAGTACTACAAAAAGAGTTAATAGCTTAATAAAAATCTTGAATATTCCTCTATCCTGTAATGCCAGATTGTATTCGAACCATGGCTTGGAAGTTTTTGCTTTAGGAGGTATTATCTTCAATAAAGTTCTTACGTATGATTTAGTAGATTTAAATAATGAGAAGATTGGCAATCCAATTTCTGAACATAGTAAAAATCCAAATATTAATGAGCTCTCATTAAGGATTGGTACAGGGGTAAGTAAAAAGATATTTCCTAAGATAAACTTGATTCTTTCAACTTTTTGTGATTATAAAGCCAAGCAAGATATATACGATACGTATCCATATACTCCTCTTTCTATGGACAGATATTCTATAGGATTAAATTTCAGTGTTGAGTATAATTTTTTTTGAAGACTAGATACGTAAAATTACTCTATATTAACAGACAAATTAAAATTACAAAACATGAAGAATGCCTTTTTACTTTTTTTTGTTTTACTCTCACTTAGTGGGTTCGGCCAAATACAACTTAAAAGCTTTGATGAAGTTTTATCAGCTTTGAAGGAAGGAAAGGATGTGAAAACTGTTATCTATTATGGGAAGTGTAAATTGTTTAGTGAAGGGAAAGAACAGGAAGAGTCTCCTGATGCAATAGGGGGTATGCCCGTTGCTGCTTATGAGTATTTCGATTCAAGCGTATTTAAAGGGAAACGTCCTTCCTTTTTAGCCTTTTCGGAGACCGTTCTGATATCACATAAGTTTTACGGATATGTTTACAATTATGTGAAAGTGAAAGTCGTTGCTGATGGCACAGTCGAGATCACCTCACAATATTTAAAGCCCAGACGCTTTTCATCCAGATTTAAAGTCGTAATGGATGAAACTTTTAAAACGAAAATAGATAGTGGGACAGGAAGTGATGGAGTTGTTTTCTTTTCAAATTGATAGGTTATACTAGAAGCCGGATAATATGATATATGTATCCGGGATCCGGCTTCTATCTTCTGATTCGTTTGTTACGTTGGCCTTGATTAAGTCGCCTTTCAGGTAATAGTTCGTTGAAATTGTATTTGAGACCTATAGTAGGCATAACCAGAAGGTCGTTGTTTTCGCCACCATAGAAGGCATCTGCCCGATCTGTCTGTAGCTTGTAGACTAAGAATTCTAAGGTGACATCAAAACGAGGCGTAAGATACTTGTTCAGACCAAATCCGAAGTAGAAGCTTGATTCATTTGAGGGTGAATTTTGCCATTCATATTCTATGATTTGTTCTCCTGTGGTTGCATTCTCAAGTTTAGACCGGATATGAACCAGTCCAGCACCTAGTACACCGTACATATAGATGTCTGAATAGTTTTCATAAGGCAAGCTCAATAGATTAACGAAGTCAATCAGGATGTTTGCACCTAAGGTTATCACTTTGCCATTAGTTCTTCTGTTTAACTCGTCAGAGGTAGCTCCGAAACTCAAATAGGATAATCTACCTTGAAAAGCCATATAAGAAGTTAGTTTGTTTCCAATCACTAATTGTAGTCCTGGGCCGCTTTCATGCCACATTTTTTTAAGCGGATCACTATCATATTTGCTTAAATCCCCATAATACATGCTGGGGCCGACCATGATACTAGCTTGCCAATTATTAGTTATAAGCTTCTCGAAGCTACTCTTTCCTCTTTTGTATCTTGATCTGCTTTGACCATTAGTTACCTCAGGAAAAAGAATAAGTATCGCTAACAGTAATGCGACACAAGTGGTAAGCCGACTATGATTGAGTGTTGTCTTTTCTGTCATATTTGTATTTATACCGTAGTGGCGTAGAAATTGTTTCATAGTTGCTAATACTTCAACGTATACAACTGAGAAAATGGTATCCTTTAATAAGATTAAAACCGACTGTATTTAAAAGTTGCCTAATTGGGGACTATTTCCCGACCTTCTGAGCTATAAAGATACTAATCTCATATAGTCCGTATAAAGGTAAAAAAACCATAATCTGACTGAATACATCAGGTGGAGTGATGATTCCCGCTACAATTAGAATAACAACAATCATTAATCTCCTCTGTTTACGCATGAAACTTGCAGTAACTATTCCCAGTCTGGCTAAGAACCAAACTATTACAGGTAACTCAAAGACAAGACCAACAGAAAGACTAAGAGAGGAAACAGTGCTTATATAGCTACTTAGGGCAATCTGGTTGTGAACCGATCCGGAAACCTGGTAAGTGCCCAGAAAATTGATTGTTAGTGGAACAAGTAGATAGTATGAAAAGAGTACCCCAATAATAAATAAGAAAGAGACTACTATTACACCACCCCGGGCAGCACGCCTTTCCTGTTCTTTTAAGGCAGGTCTGATAAATCGCCAGGCTTCCCATAGCACATAAGGAATAGAGACAATTAATCCGGCCATACCTGAGATATACATATGCGTCATAAACTGTCCCGACATGGTAATGTTGATGATCTCTAAGTTTGAATTGTCCATGCATAATGATGGTACTGATAACCATTGGCCTAACTGACAAAGCCAAACTATGGTTACGAAGTTATTTCTTAATGGCCCCAGTATCACCACATCAAACAAAAACTCCCGGTTTAAAAAGGCAACAATTGCGAAAAAGGCCACTGCGAGTGCTGCTCTCATTAAATGCCACCTCAACTCGTCTATATGATCCCAAAAACCCATCACCTTTGTGGGATTCTTTCCTTCTTGCCGCTTCTTGCTTGACTGTACCTCTTCCAATTGCTATAAATTTGACCAAATTTACAAAATCCATCATAAGCAGCAATTTTTCAAATTGATGTAATTTTGACTCAAAAATTGCCAAATGATAAACGAGGAAATTACCAGAAAAGAGACTGCTCAACGAGTAGCTGATCTAATGATGGCTGCCGCTAGAACTGCACCTAAAGCACGTGGTATTGATACTCTTTGGTTGGCTAAAGCCGAACCCGATGATATTGCTGTTCTGACTGATGCGATGTTTCAATATGCTGAAGCCTATCACCTTCCCTTCTTTAAACGTGATGCAGAGAATATTCTTAAGGCGGATGCACTCGTTTTTATTGGCACTCGATTAGAAACCAGAGGTATTAGTTGGTGCTCATACTGTGGCTTTACCAATTGTGCAGTTAAATTGACCAATCCTTCAGTGCCTTGTGCTTTTAATCTTACTGACTTAGGTATTGCACTTGGAGCAGCAGCAGCAACTGCAGCTAATCACCATGTCGATAACCGAATCATGTTCTCGGTCGGCAAGGCGGCTATTGAGACTAAACTGACTCCTCCTGATGTTAAGGTTTGCTATGCTATCCCGCTGAGTATTTCTTCAAAGAGCCCTTTCTTTGATAGAGGATAAGCTGCTGGCTGCTGGCAGCTGGCTGGGGAGAGATTCAAGATTCAAAGATAAACTGCTGGCAGCTGGCGCTAGATACTAGCCGCTAGCGGCCTTCTTATCTCATGTTAAGGTACCATTCGCTACCTAGCTTCTTGTACTCTTCGGTGATTTCGCCATACTGGTTTCGTAAGGTCAGTTGCTGGTAATCAATCTTTGGGTTGTCGTATGAAAACTCCACGATTACTCTTACGGGTGTTCGCCCTTCAATGGGGATTATGTCAATTGACTTAATAAGACCTAATCCCACTTTATTCATTTCACTGACGAACGATGCTTTTTGATCTGAGGGAAGAATGACACTAACAATACCCCCCGGAACAAGGAGTTTAGATGTGCAAGATGCAAATTGATCAAAAGGAAGGGTGTCTGTATGTCTTGCTCTGTTACGAATTTCGTTCGGCCCTTTTAGGCTTTTGCTGAAGTATGGCGGATTAGAAAAGATGAAGTTAAAAGGTTGTGTGGATTCTTTCGCAAAGTGTTGAAAAGTCTTTTGTTTGCACTCTAAGCGATCGTTCCATTTTGATGAGGAAAAGTTCTCTTTTGTGTCTAATATCGATTGTTCATCAGGGTCAATGGCAATGATCTCTCCTTGACTTCGTTCGGCTATAATCAAACTAATGACACCGCAGCCGCTACCTACTTCTAATATTTTCCCTTGCTCAGGACAAGAGGCTAGCAACCCTAGTAATACTGCATCGGTGCCGACCTTCATAGATGAACGATCATGCCTTACAGAAAATTCTTTAAAGTGGAAGTATTGATCCTTTTGCCTGATCTCTTCAGAGACTCCCATTATAATCAGCGTGTTTTACAATATCTTAAGCTAATCCTGAAGATAGAGCTCCAGTAAACCTTCTGGCATCTCAATGATTAATTGACGCTCTTTTCTTCTAACCTCAATTATAAATTGGTCATTTACCGGGACTAGAATCTCTTTGCCATCATGGTCAATTGAGAAAAGTGGATTAACTGAGAGGTCAATTATTTGGGTTAGAGTCCCGATCTCCCCTTTGTTTACATCAACAACAGTGAAACCTTTTACTTCGTGGTAATAGAACTTTTTTCCATCCAGTTTTGGGAGGTTCGCTAATGGCAGCCATAAAGTACATCCTTGTAAAGAGCCAGCCTCTTCTTGAGTGTCAATATCCTCAAACTTCACGAAGACCTGTTGCTTTGCCCCCGGATCTAACGAAGTGATAAAGAAAGGAATTAACTCATCACCGTATTCTACGAGAACACTTTCAAGTTGATAATAGTCTGATGGCTGATCAACATCAAGAAATAAGACTAAACCACCCTTTGTTCCATGTGTGCGGCTAATGATACCTAATTCAAAACAATCTTCCTTACGCATAATATTAACTCTGTTTATACAAAGTTACGAAGGATCAGCTATAAAACCATTAATTACTTATTACCTAAAACAGAACATAGATATCGGGTTAACTATTCTCTCCATCTTATGAAACCGATCCATTAACAGTTTCATTATTAAGTTCCCTTAAAAAAGAGAGTCCGGAAATCAGATGATTTCCGGACTCTCTAGAGATCTTCTGAAATTATTCAGCAGGAGTTTCGGTTGCTTCAGCAACTTCTCCTTCGACTTCTGCTTGAGGAAGTGCAGCAGCTACAGCTTCAGCACGTTTACGTGAGATAGCCTGAGCGCGTTCTTCGTTCTTTTTAACTTCAGCGGCAACTAAGCCTTTCTTCAGTTCGCGGGCTTTTTGATCCTTTTCGCTAAGCTTGCTTCTGAGCTTGTTTTGCTTTTCTGCCATCCAAGCGTCGAACTTTGCTTCAGCTTGCTCAAGAGTCAATGCACCCTTGGTTACGCCTTTTAAAAGGTGATGTTTCATCATCACACCTTCGCGTGAAAGCAATGAACGTACTGTGTCAGATGGTTGAGCACCATTCTGAAGCCATTGCAATGCTTTGTCCATGCTGAGGACTACTTGGGCAGGATCAGCAATTGGATTGTATGTTCCAATCTTTTCAATAAAACGGCCATCACGTGGTGCACGACCATCGGCCACTACGATATGATAAAAAGGACGACCCTTCTTACCAAAACGCTGTAATCTCATTCTAACTGCCATAGAATAGAATTTTTTTAAGTGTTTTTAAAATGGGGTGCAAAGTTCTTACTTTTTTATCACAATTACAAGTGTTTATAGAAATAGTTAGCAGTTGGCGATAGAGATTCAAGGTTTTTAATTCAAGATTCTCAATTCAAGATTCAAAAAATGGCGTAATGGTCTCCCATTCCCCCATTCCCCCAGTCTCCCATTCCCCCGGTCTCCCAGTCTCCCAGTCTCCCAGTCTCTCAGTCTCCCAGTCCCCCAGTCTCTCTAATCATCTTTTATATCTTTGGTTTTCAAAAGTAACCGCTACGGGTTGTGACCAAATTACCTTTTATACCTTTTAAGTCTGCCCTACTATCGTTAACTTTACACAACTCATAATCCTCCTGGCTTTAACGTTACAATTAAAAATAAAATGCCTGAATTCACGCACTTACACGTTCATACACAATATTCTATCCTTGATGGAGCCGCGAAAATTAAAGACTTGATTCGAAAGACAAAAGAGAGTGGAATGAAAGCTTTAGCAATTACCGACCATGGTAATATGTACGGGGTAATGTATTTCATGAAGGAGGCAAAAGCTCAGGGAATAAAGCCTATTATTGGCTGCGAGACTTACGTTGCACATGGCAGTCGGTTTGAGAAAAATAACAGAGGGCATCATTTGATTTTACTGGCAAAAAACATGGAGGGCTATCGTAACCTCTCTATCCTTGCTACCCTCGGTTTTAAGGAAGGGTTTTATTATAATCCTAGAATCGATAAAGAGATCTTGCGTAAGCATAATAAGGGGCTTATCGCCTCTTCGGCATGCCTTGGTGGCGAGATACCTCAGGCCATTCTTAATAATGATTTGCAGGCAGCGCATGATGCAATTGAGGAGTTTAAGGATATCTTCGGTGAAGACTTCTTCCTGGAGCTTATGGATCATGGCCTCCCGGAACAAAAACAGGTCAACGAAGTACTCGTTGAGTTGGCTAAAGAACATGATGTAAAGATCATTGCCACTAATGATGTACACTTTGTTAATAAAGAAGATGCCCGTCCGCACCATATCCTGATTTGCCTTAATACTCAGACTAGTATTGATGATGATGGGGGGCTTCTCTATTCGGGTAACGAATATCTGCGAACTCCGGATGAGATGGCCGCTCTCTTTGCTGAGCATCCTGAAGCACTCAGCAATACGATGATTGTGGCCGATAGGGTAGAGGAGTTCAAATTGGAGCATGATATCTTGCTTCCAAAGTTTGAATTACCTGAGCCTTTCGATAATCAGGATGATTATCTCGCTCATCTTACTTATGAAGGAGCCAAAAAACGGTATCCCGATATGTTACCTGAGATTAAGGAGCGTATAGACTTCGAGCTAGGCACAATTAAAAGGATGGGCTTCCCGGGGTATTTCCTTATTGTTCAAGATTTTATTGCAGCGGCAAGAAATATGGGTGTCATGGTTGGTCCGGGTCGTGGCTCGGCTGCCGGCTCGGCGGTTGCCTACTGTTTAGGTATTACCAATATTGACCCTATAAAGTATAAACTGCTTTTTGAGCGATTTCTGAATCCGGAGCGTATATCAATGCCTGATATTGATGTCGATTTTGATGATGAGGGTCGTGATAGTGTCTTGAAGTATGTTATTGATAAATATGGTGAAGATCATGTGGCCCAGATCATCACGTTCGGTACCATGGCGGCTAAACTTGCTATTCGGGATGTAGCTCGTGTTCTGAAGTTACCTCTGCCCGAGGCCGATCGTCTGGCTAAGTTGGTTCCCGATAAGCCGGGTACCACCCTTGCCGAGGCTTTCAAAGAGGTTAGTGAACTTAACCAGGCTCGTGAGGGTGAAGATGAACTCATTAGGCAAACCCTTAATTATGCAGAGCGACTCGAGGGGTCTGCCCGCCAAACAGGTACGCATGCTTGTGGGGTAATTATTGGTCCTGAGGATCTTAAGAACTATGTTCCGTTGGCGACCGCCAAAGACTCTCTGATGATGGTTACCCAATATGATGGCAAGTTTGTTGAGAGTGTCGGATTATTAAAGATGGACTTTTTGGGGCTTAGAACCCTGACTATTATTAAAGAGGCCTTAAGCAATATAAAAGAGCGGCATAAACTGGTTATCGATATTGATCAGATTCCTCTTGATGATTCATTGACTTTTGAGCTATTCCAACGCGGTGATACCATTGGAATCTTCCAGTTTGAATCTGATGGTATGAGGCTTTATATGAAGGATCTAAAGCCAACAACCCTCGAGGATTTGATTGCGATGAATGCGCTCTATAGACCAGGCCCTTTAGAGTATATCCCTGACTTCATTGATAGAAAGCATGGCCGCAAAGCCATTGCATATGACCTTCCTGATATGGAAGAGTATCTGAAAGAGACCTATGGCGTTACCGTTTATCAAGAACAGGTCATGCTTTTATCACAGAAACTGGCGGGCTTTACAAAAGGTGATGCCGATGTTCTGCGTAAGGCTATGGGTAAAAAAGACCGGGCAACCCTTGATAAACTAAAACCCAGATTCATTGAGCAGGCCAGCGAAAAAGGACACCCTAAAGAGGTTCTTGAGAAAATCTGGACTGACTGGGAGGCCTTTGCCTCTTATGCCTTTAATAAATCGCACAGTACCTGTTACGCTTGGTTGGCATACCAAACAGCTTATCTAAAGGCTCATTATCCTGCGGAGTTTATGGCAGCGGTTCTAACACATAACCTTGGTGAAATAAAGAAAATCGCATTTTATATCGACGAAGCCAGACACTCAGGATTAGATGTTTTAGGTCCTGATGTTAATGAAAGCCGTCCTAATTTCTTTGTAAACAGCAAAGGGCAGATTCGCTTTGGATTGAAAGCTATCAAGGGTCTGGGTGAAGGTGCTGTGTTGAGTCTGCTTGAGGAGAGAACAAATAATGGCCCCTATAAGAACATTAACGATTTCTTGTTACGCCTTAACTATAGGTCTATCAACAGAAAGGGTTTGGAGTGTCTGGTTATGGCGGGTGCTTTAGAGTGTTTTGAGGAGACTCACCGGGCTCAGTATTTTTACCAGGAAAAGCCTGATGATCCGATTCATCTCGATAAGCTTATTCGTATGGCATCACAACACTTAGAGCGGCAAAACTCAAGTCAAGTCTCCCTCTTTGGTGATGTTGAGGAGTACACTGCCCCAGTTTTTGAGATGCCCTTCTGCGAAAGATGGTCTAAGGGAGAACAACTCAAGCATGAGAAAGAGGTTACAGGCTTTTATATCTCAGGACATCCATTGGATGAGTTTAAATTAGAGATAGATAACTTCGCCAATGTTAGTCTCTCAGAACTCAAAAATAATATCTCAAAGTATCAGGATAAGGAGGTCTTTTTTGCTGGTATGATCTCCGACGTTAAGCATAAGATTGCTAAAAACGGAAAGCCTTTCGGGTCATTCAATATTGATGATTTTGATGATTCTATGTCTTTCTCCGTCTTTTCTGAGGAGTATGCCAAGATAAAGAGCTATTTGGAGCTGAATTACAATGTTCTCTTTAAGGCGAAGGTACAGAAGAGCTTCCGTGGCGATATGCTTGAAGTTAGGATAGTTGATGCGCGATTCCTAGCAGCTGTTTTAGATCAGTTGGCTGATGGCATTAAACTTGATGTCCCTATTGAGGCTATCACTCCGACCATGGTAGCTAGTCTTGAAACGGCTGCAAATAATCATCAGGGGAGATGTCCTGTGCTAATTGTTGTACATAATATCAAGGAGAAGCAATCGCTCTTCCTAAGACCGAGAAAGATGCGGGTGGCTCCAAGCGAATTTTTAAAGTCAATCAGAGAAATAGAACATATTAGTTTATCGTTAACACGTAAATTATTCTGATCACTTATGTTCTTTTTCAGTAATTTTGGAACAGAAATGAATACAATTCCATTGTAGACTGCAAGGAATCTTGTTTCTGAATACCAATAGGTAAGCGTTCTAAAGAATTAGAGTAAACAAGTTACAAACACGTATAATTACATTAAAACCATTAATCATGGCATTAAGTATTACTGACACCAACTTTGCTGAGTTGGTTGAGAATAGCGACAAGCCCGTTGTTCTTGATTTCTGGGCTGAATGGTGTGGCCCATGCAGAATGATTGCACCTCATATTGAAAAGATGGCAAATGACTATGAAGGTCGTGCTATCATTGGTAAGGTTGATGTTGACAATAACCCCGCACTCACTGCTAAGTTTGGCGTAAGAAACATCCCGACTGTCATTTTCTTGAAGGGTGGCGAGATCTCTGATAAAGCGGTTGGCAATATGCCACTTGCCTCTTTAGTCGCTAAGCTGGAAAAGTTATTTTAATTTAGTCGCCTAATAATCAACAAAGGCCTGTGTGTATCTTTACCTCAGGCCTTTTTCTTTAAAGTTTTTCTAAATGCCAGTAGATCCAATTAGAATTCAACCCTTAAGTAAGTTGGAATTCTTCGCTCGTCAGGTCGTTGAGGGCTTTCTGACCGGCCTGCATCGTAGCCCTTTTCATGGTTTTTCTGTTGAATTTGCAGAACATCGTCTCTATAACTCAGGAGAATCAACGCGGCATATCGATTGGAAACTATATGGCAAAACGGATAAACTCTTCGTTAAACGTTATGAAGAGGAGACTAATCTTCGATGTCAGTTGGTTATTGATACCTCTGCTTCGATGTTTTATCCCGTTCAAAAAAGCAGGTCTATTGAGACCCCCGATAAACTGATGTTCTCAGTTTATGCTGCGGCAGCGTTGGCCTACCTGCTTAGAAAACAACGGGATGCTGTAGGCCTAACTACTTTCTCTTCGACTATTGAGCATAATATTGCTGCCAGATCTGGTCAGGTTCATATGCAGAATATTCTTAGTAAACTTGATCTCTTAACCTCTCAGCAAAAGAATAACTCCCCTCATATCACTGATGCAGCCACTACTCTGCATTATATCGCAGAGGCTGTTCACAAAAGATCTTTAGTTATCCTATTTAGTGATATGTTTGACTCTTCCTCTGATTTTGAAAATCTGTTTCAGGGACTACAACACCTGAAACATAAACAACACGAAGTAATTCTATTTCAGGTGGTCGATAAACAACATGAGATCGCATTTGATTTCGTGAACAGGCCAACTCGCTTCATCGATATTGAATCGGGTGCTCAACTTCGCCTTAATCCTGCCGAAATAAAAGAATCCTACCTGAAGAATAGCAGTGACTTTATGAACGAATTAAGATTTCGGTGCAATCAATATAAAATTGATCTTGTGGAGGCCGATATCAATAAAGGATTCGAGCAAATTATGCTACCTTACCTCATGAAAAGAAGTCGATTGTATTAAGATCTCCTTCAATCAATAACACCCCACTAACGAATGGTATTTAGCAGTATATTGTTTCTTCTCTTCTTTTTACCACTCTTCTTTATTGTTTATTATATCATACCCATTCGTTTCCGTAACCTCTGGATTGTACTTGGAAGTATCGCCTTCTATAGCTGGGGAGCACCTAAATTTATTGTTGTCATCCTAGGAACAACCTTTATTGATTTCTTTCTGGTAAAATGGATGGACAAAACACCTGATGGGCATAGAAAGAAGATTATTCTTACGGCTACTGTTTTGTTAAATATCGGATTGCTTGTCTATTTTAAATACAGCAACTTCTTTATTGAGAATCTAAATGAGATGCTATCACTTATTGGTGTCTCAGGCGTACACTGGACAAAGCTTGTCCTTCCAATAGGAATCTCTTTTTATACTTTTGAGACGATTACTTATGTGGTAGATGTCTATCGAAGAATCCATAAACCGCAAGATAATTACCTTGATTACCAACTTTATATTATTCTTTTTCCTAAGTTAATTGCTGGTCCCATTGTCCGTTATCATGATTTAGCCGATCAGATAACAGATCGTTCTAAGAGTGATAAGGCAGAATATCGACTTACCGGCTTTTATAGATTTGTGATAGGGCTATCGAAGAAAATCTTTATTGCTAATGTTCTGGGGCATCAGGCTGATTTAGTCTTTTCAACAGATGTTGCTTCTTTAGATACTGCTTCTGCCTGGACCGGATTACTGGCCTATGCCTTCCAGATTTATTTTGATTTTTCAGGCTATTCAGATATGGCTATCGGCTTGTGCAGAATGATGGGGTTTATTATACCTGAGAACTTTAATAGCCCCTATGTTTCATCAAGCATTACCGAGTTTTGGAGGCGATGGCACATCTCGTTGGGGTCTTGGATGAAGAATTACTTATATATCCCATTGGGTGGGAATAAGGTATCTAATCAAAGGCATTATCTGAATCTTTGGCTAGTATTCCTGGCATCGGGCTTCTGGCATGGTGCATCATGGAATTTTATTATTTGGGGTGCATGGCACGGCTTATTCCTTGTTTTAGAACGGGCTTTTCTGTTGTCATGGTATAAAAGAGCAGGACGTTTTGTAGGCACTGTTTTAACGTTCTTTTTTGTTTTGGTTGGATGGGTCTTGTTTAGAACAGAGACACTTTCAGACGCCGTGACCCTTTATGAAAAGCTCTTTGTTTTCTCTCCCGGTTATTCCTTCATGCCGGATTTGGAGTATTGGGTAATGTTCGCATTGGCTATACTCTTTTCTTTCTTTGCATGGACAGAGTTTGGAACGAGAATACAGGAGAGGTTTTTTACAATAGTCTTGCCTTATAGGTATCATCTGTTAGGTGCTTTCCTTTCATTGATGTTTTTTATTCTTGCTTTAAGTGCATTGTCGGTCAGCAACTTTAACCCCTTTATTTATTTTAGGTTTTGATGAAAACGAGAGCCAATATAAAATATAACATTCTGCTGACTATCATATTTCTGATAATCTGTTTACCTGTTTTACAGCAGTTTGTTCCATTGGTAAGTGAGCGTTCGCTGCAAGGGGCGGTAGATTATAAATCGCCTCCTGTTTTCACAATTAAAAAGTGGTTTGTCGGTGATTTTCAGAAAGAGCAAGAAGATTTTCTTACGTCGGAGTTTGGTTTTCATAATACTCTGGTCAGGTTGAATAATCAGATATCCTATACACTTTTTAAGAAACCACATGCACGTGGTGTGGTGGTGGGTGACGATGGTTTTTTGTTTGAACAGATTTATATTGATGCGGCTAATGGAGTCGATTTTTTAGGCAGAGATACAATTGAGACGGAGGTAAAAAAGATAAGTGATATAAGTGATACTCTGACGAAGCTTAATAAACATCTGGTTGTTTGTTTTGCCCCTGGTAAAGCTTCGTTATATCAAGAGTTTGTGCCTCATCATCTAAGAGTGGGGCAACATCAGACAAACTATGAAACTTACAAGGAGTTGCTTTCTAATACAACTGTGCCCTTCGTTGATTTTCACGCCTATTTTAATCAACAAAAAGATGTAGCAGAGTATGATATATATCTGAAAAATGGGATACACTGGAGTACCTATGCTGCCTTTATTGCCGCTGATTCTCTCCTTCATTACTATGAGTTTTTGTTGAAACGAAAACTACCCGTCGTTATCTGTAAATCACAAAGTGTAAAGACTGCATCAGATTCTGATCAAGATATTTTAGTCGGACTTAATCTTTTATGGGAGCCGAAAAGAGAGGTGGCTCTCTACCCCTTTTTGGAGGTTAGTGATACCCTTGGAAAGGTTAAGCCCTCAATATTAGTTATTGCTGATAGTTATTATCGTACTATCTATAATCTTGATCTTGATGGTTGCTTCAGGAGGAGTGCGTTTTGGTATTATAATAAGCAAGTCTTCCCTGAGAGTCGCTCAAGACTGACATATACTAAAGATCTCTCAATAAAAGATGAGATCAATAAATATGACATCATTATGCTGATGGGCACTGATGGTACTATGCGAAATTTTGGATGGGGTGCCATTGATACTCTCTATCGAATCTATTTTCCTTGATCTCACAGACTGTATCCTTCCCTACCTCCCCGCCTCGTTGCCTTCGACTTCGCTCAGGCAGCGACCCGGTGGTTGAGCGTGGTCGAAACCACTGTATCAATTGTATTTCTCCTGTTTCCCTCCTGTTCCCCTCTTATGCCTCTACCTATCCTCTACCTATCCTCTACCTATCCTCTACCTATAAACTCGTGTAAGATTAGAACTATATAGGTAGAGGATATAGAGGAGATGTTGAGAAGATATATAGAGGATATAGAGAAAGAATAGAGAGAGAATAGAGATATTAGAGAGATTGTTTAATAAAAAATAGGTTTACACTCTCTTGGTGTAAACCTATTTCAGACTGTTTTTTATCTTTCCTTAATCAAGCCTCGCCTGAAGGCAGCTACTAGCATCTTTAGTTCACGGATCTGGCGTTTCAGTTCCTGTCCGATATCGGTATCAGCTACTCTGATGCGGTTGTGATGTTGTTCAATCACATGGCGATGAGAGATAATATCATGTTCCTCTTCGATAGCCCTCTGCGTTGTACCGAAGGCGGTATGTTCAACCAATACCATGCTATAAGAGTTAAAGATCAGGGTATAACCGGCAATACCCGTCTCTTTCTGGTAAGGAATAGAGATACCTCCGTCAATCACCAAAAGTCTTCCTCCTGCTTTTACCGGTTTCTCTCCTTTTCCAACCTTTACGGGGGTATGTCCATTGATTATATGCCCTTTATTGGGATCAAGATTAAACTCTGTCAGTATCTTTTTGGCAATATCCTCATTATCCCGGAGTTTATAGTATGGATTTCGCGGTTCAGAATGAGCCTCCTTGTCTTTAATATAGTAGCGTTCGAAGGTTGTCATCTTGGTTTTTCCAAAGAGCGGTGATAGTGGGCCGCACCAGAGGTACCACATATAGTCAAGATCCTTCTTTTTGCCTCCTTTGCCGTTGCGGTTAAGGAAAGCCCTTCGGGCAATCCGGTCAAACTGGTCGCATAGTGCTTTCCCATTAACAAGCTTTCCATCAATCCTCATGTCAGTGAATGAGCCATCATCAAGCATGGGGATGCAGCCATGATACATAAGATTGCCATTGAAGGTATAGTACATTCCCCCTTTAGTATAAAGAAACTCAACATGACGTTGTAGCTTTTCGCTGTTCAGGAAGGAGTCTCTTAGTTTAATCATGATTGAGGCCTCTTCTTCAGTCAGTTCAAAAGGATTCTTGGGGTCAATGGTTGGAAATCTGGCATCAGTTAATGGCCACTCTTTACCCTCTATTAAGATGATCCCTTTTTCGTAATCTATCTTATCGAGAAGGGTGCGATTATCCATTCCGAAGTCAGGATTTCGTAAGATAGCTTGAGCTTCGAGTTTAAACTGAATGATGGATATGGCTTTGTGCATCTGTTTGACCAGCGTGATATTAGCCGATTGGACATCGTTAGGTCCAACGGTTTTAGGGATGAAATCCAGACAAGGATCATTGGCATAGGTCTCCATTGCAAATGTGGCAAGTGGAAGCAGGTTAATACCATAGGCATCCTCAATGGTGTCAAGGTTCTCATAACGGGCTGAGATTCGCAGAACGGTTGCAATTAGCAGATCTGATCCGGCTGCCGCTCCCATCCAGATAATATCATGATTACCCCATTGGATATCCACTTCATGGTGGTGCATGATAGCATCCATCACTTTATCAGCTGCCGGTCCACGATCGAATATATCTCCGATAATATGTAGTCTGTCGATTAACATCCGTTGAATGAAGCGGCTGAGTGCTATAACAAAAGCTTTTGCCCGGTCAATGCGGATGATACTCTGTAAGATGCCTATGACATAATCCTGTTTATTCGGACCTGTCTCATTAAGAAGCTCCTCAATGATATAAGCAAAGTCGGTTGGTAAAGCTTTTCTAACTTTAGAACGGGTGTATTTTATTGAAGCAGAACGGGCTACTTCGACCAATCGTTGAAGGGCAATCATATAGAACTCTTCCGTGTTCTGCTCATCCCTGAGAAGGAGCTCAAGTTTCTCTTCCGGATAGTAGATCAAAGTGGCAAGCCTACGTTTTTCAGATTCTCTTATACGACTTCCGAATACATCTTCGATTTTTCGTCTGACTACCCCTGAGGCATTCCTGAGAAAGTGGCTGAAAGTCTCATATTCGGCATGAATGTCTGTTAGGAAGTGCTCCGTTCCTTTTGGCAACGTTAAGATTGCCTCCAGGTTAATTATTTCAGAGCTTGCGGCTTGAATGTTTGTGAATTTGTCAGATAAAAGCCTAAGGTAGCGCAGTTCCTTTTCTATAGCAGCTGTGCTTATCTCTTCGGTGTTATGATTCATGAATTCTCTATTGTTTTTCAATATTGCATGGAGTGAGGTCGATGGCAAGTAATATTAGCGTTGATTGTGGTTGAGCTACCATTCGAACCGTTCCTTGTAGTTGTTGTTGTGCTTCTGACTAGTTTGGGGTCAATTAATATTTTCTCGAAAACGATTGCATTGACTCTACAAAAGAACGAAAAAAAACCCGAAGGGTTCATTTTGAGGGGAATTTTAAATGGCAACTGGCTACAGGCAACTGGCATGCTGACGCCAGAAGCCATTCCCTTCTTGAATCTTTGAATAAAAAATCTTGAATTACACAGCCAGAAGCCATTCCCTTCTTGAATCTTTGAATAAAAAATCTTGAATTATACAGCCAGAAGCCATTCCCTCCTTGAATCTTTGAATAAAAAATCTTGAATAACATACAGCAGCCAGTAGCTATCTTGTGAGAAACTCTTGTACCCTTTGAAGAAATAGCTCTGGTTGATCTGCATGTACCCAATGACCTGCTTCGGGGATAGTCTGGATGGTGGCATTTGGGAATAACTCAAAGATATCATCGTGATCGAGGCTTGAGATGTAGTTGGATTGCTCACCGGCGAGAAAAAGGGTTGGGTTAGAGAATGGATAATCTGCCGTGATAGCTTCCATTATCTTAGGTAGGCTACTGGACAAAGCAGAGAGGTTGATTCTCCATTCTAATCTTTGATTTTGATCTCTGTGGAGGTTTTTTAACAGGAAGAGTCTTATGGAATCATTAGGAATGAACTGTCTTAGGGCTATATCAATATCACCCCTCGTCTTGTAATCTGAAGGATTTACCAATAACATTGCCTCTATATATTTCGAGTGCTCATTATGGTCAATGTATAAACGCGGTGCAATGTCAGCAACTATTAATTTTTTAACCAGCTGCGGGTTATTTAGCGCAAGCATCATCGCAGTTTTGCCCCCCATTGAATGGCCTAAGAGATGAAAAGAGTCTATATTCTCCTGGTTAACTAGTTCTATAATATCTGAAACCATTGAGAAATAGGTGAACTCAGAAGAGTGAGGCGATCGGCCATGGTTTCTCAGATCAGGTACTATTACGGTGTAATCATTTGCTAGCTCACGTGATATCTTAATCCAGTTATCGGCTGTTCCAAAGAGCCCATGAAGGATGATTAATGGATCACCCGTACCAAAGCGATAGAAATGGAGTTTTAATGCTGACATGGATACAAAGTTATTTGTTTAATTTTGCTTCCCTGATAAAGACTATTAATTGAATAAGATTTTTAACAAAGGAATCACCTTGATAGGCACTAACCTACAGCCGGAGACGGTTTAGACTCTTATCTGGTGAGATAGATGCCTTTTAATAAACTACTAACAAATGAAAAAGAATAAACGATTACTTATTATTTCTCTTATACTGGTTATTGTTGCTGCGGGGCTGTATTTTGGTGGTGGATCAACAGGGTTTAATAAGGCTGATAGCGATTTTGCTATTAATGATACCTCCACTATCACTAAGTTTTTTCTGGCCAATAAAAACAATTATCATGTTTTGATTTCACGTGACAGCACTAATGGTGGTTGGTTAGTAGATCGTACTTATAAGGCTTCTTCACGAATTGTAGCCGATTTCCTTGGTATGGCTACACAGTTGCAGGTCAAAACTCCTGCACCTGCCACATCACGTGATAATATTATTAAGCTCATGTCCTCTTCTGCAATCAAGTTGGAGGTTTATCAGATCCTGCCCCGGTTTGAATTGTTTGGATATAAATTCTTTGAACGTGAGGTGCAGAGTAAGGTCTATTATGTTGGTGAGGCTGCTCCTGATAACCAGGGTTCTTATATGTTAATGCAAGGCAGTTCATTGCCATTTGTTGTGTTTATGCCAGGTTTAAGAGGCTTCGTCACTCCGTACTATTCAGTCATCGGTGATCAATGGCGTGATCATACCATTTTTGCTGAAAACCTAGATAATATTAAATCGGTTAAAATGGCCTACAGAGACAAACCTGAAGAGTCATTTGAACTTGTTAATAATGGAAATAAGACCCTTAGCCTGAACTCACTGATGGATGGTGCCAATATTCCGGTTTTTGATACCCTCGTCGCTCTCACTTACTTAAATGGTTTCTCAAGTGTTAACTTTGAAACTCTTCTTAATAACAAGGGTGAGAGATATATTGATTCGTTAAAAGCCCTTCCTCCATTCTTTACTCTGTCTGTCACCTTGATGGATGGAACGGTTAAAAAGCTATCCGGTTATGAGAAGGAGTCAAGTGGCGATGTCGATGAGACTGGTCGCCCCTATGAGTTTGATCTTGATCGTCTTTATGCTTTAATCAACGATGATAAAGACCTTGTTTTGTTGCAGTACTTCTCATTTGGTAAGATGATGATCGAAAAGAAGATGCTGATAAACCAGCCCTCGAAATAGTTAACCGGAAGTTGCTTCCAAAATAGACTTATTAAATGCGAAAGGTTTGCCATCTGACTTCGGTACATCACCTCTATGATACACGTATCTTTTATAAACAATGTATCTCATTAGCCAAAAGGTATGAGGTGGTGCTTGTAGGTCAGAACGGTGATGGCTTACTTCATGAGGGGGTGAAATTTGCTTCTCTTGCATCGTTTCCAACAAATAGGATTGCGAGGATGTTGTGGGGTGTGCCCGCTGTAATTCGTCAGGCTTTTCGAGAAAAAGCGGATATATACCATATTCATGATCCGGAACTGATGCCGGGTGGTTGGATTCTTAAGCTTTTTGGGAAGAGGGTTATCTATGATGTGCATGAGGATTACCCTCGTGATATTCTGGGTAAGGAGTGGATATGGCCCCCATTAAGACATCTGATTGCAGCGGTTGTTAAATGGGCTGAAGCAATAAGTTTTAGACTATTCGATGCGGTGGTGCCGGTAACTGAAGATATCTCAAGGTATTTTAAGGGTGATAAGTGTTTTATTGTGCATAACTATCCCCGTTTAGATCTGATTGATGTTGTTGCCTCAAGAATTAAAGAGGATGGAGAGAAACCTATCATCTATTATGCCGGTGACTTGAGTGTTATCAGAGGCGTTGTAACTCTGGTAGAGGCTATGGCGATGGTATCCTCTGAGGCTGAACTCTGGTTAGCTGGTCCTTGGGAGAACGACTCTGTAAGATCTCAATGTGAGAATAGTGCCGGATGGGCAAAATGCCGTTATCTAGGGAAGCTAAGTTTCAGAGATGCAATAGCTACTATGAAAAGTGCCTCAATAGGGGTGGTTCCTTTTAAACCGCATGGCAATCACTTTAATGCTTTACCAAATAAGGCCTTCGAGTATATGAGCTGTAGTCTTCCGATGGTTCTCTCTGATTTTCCCTTTTGGAGACAGTATTTTGGTTCATTTGGCTCTTTCTACGATCCATTATCAAGTAAAGCTCTGGCTGAACAGCTAGATTACGTGCTGGCAAACTGGTCTTCTGAAAAGAATAAAGCTATCAAAGCTCGACAATTTGTTGAGGATAACCGAAGCTGGGAGGCTGAAGAGAAGGTTCTGTTCAAAATGTATGAAAAAATATTAGGGTAGTGGATAAACCAATGGTTTCTGTAATAACCTCGCTCTATAATTATGAGAGGTACATCTCTTACTGCATCGAGTCGGTTCGTGCCCAGACGTTTCACGACTGGGAGATGATCGTTGTTGATGATGCCTCACCTGACAATTCCTTTCTGGTGGCCCTAAAAGCTGCTGAGGGTGAACCTCGAATCACGGTTGTAAAACAAGATGTCAATAAGGGTGTTTCTGAAGCCAGAAATAGAGCGTTAGATATGGCCAAGGGTCGATTTGTGGCTTTTCTTGATGCCGATGATGCTTGGGTTCCTGAGAAGCTCGAGAAGCAGGTCGCTTTCATGCTCGAAAAGGATGCTCCTATCAGCTTCACCGCCTACGCTCTGATTGATGATACTAATGTTATCAGTGAAAGCAGAGTTGATGTTGTTGATTGCCTCGATTATAAAGCATACCTAAAGAATACCCTTATTGGGAATAGTACTGCTATGATTGACCGTAGTAAGACTGGCCCTGTGCATTATAGCGGTTTACGTTCAAGAGAGGATACTCAAATGTGGATTCGTCTGCTACGAGCTGGTCATAAGGCTTATGGTATGGATGAGTATCTAACGCTATACCGCACTGATCATCAAAGTCTGACATCGAATAGAGCTAAGGCGGCGTTACAGGTTTGGCTGCTCTATTTTAAAATCGAGAAATTAGGTCTTTTTAACTCAGTGTATTATTTCTCCTTTTATGCCTTTAATGCAATCAGAAAGAGGATTAAAGCACCCGGATATAAATAGAATAGTTTTAATTGAGTGATAATAGCATAGTGAGTTTATTAAATCTCCTTAAAAATTGTCTGATGGAAATAGAACTTGAAAATAGCGCTCAGCGATTAATCCGGATATCTTTGGAATTCTGTCTAATGCTTATGGCCTTTACCATGTCATGGGCTCCGAAATTTACTATTCTATTTGCCATCCTTAGTTTCGTGCTTGTAATTGCTTCGCACTTCATTTTTAAAATAGAACCATTCAATAAAAAAAGGGTAAGCCTCTTTTTTATGTTAGTCGGCTTCTATTTGCTTCATTTTATCGGAATACTTTACTCTGCCGATTCAAGGTCGGCCTGGTTCGATATTGAGATTAAGATGACTTTGTTTCTTAGCCCTCTGTTTTTTCTCTTTGCAAATTCACGGTTAATCACCCTTATAACCATTAAAAAGGTTGTGGGGATGTTTGTTCTTGGTCTTTTCCTGATGGTGTTATGGCGGTGGATTGTTATCGGAATTGATGTTATTGATACCGGTATTTACGATAAGCTCTTTTATAAGAGTCTGGCGGGTGAACAGCACCCCACATATCTATCATTATATCTGGTTTTTGCGATAGCTGTTTTGATTTTTAATCACCTACCCGATGCTGTGATAAATATCAAACATTATCTTAAAATACGTCTTTTGATACTCTTCCTGTTTGGTCTTTTTTTGGTGATGTTAAGTAGCCGGGCTGCTTTGCTCTCTTCGGTGGGATTAGCGATTTTAATTATTCTGTTTGATAAGCGAAATAAGCCCGTAGAGAGGGTTTCTGCAGGTTGTTGGTATGGATGGTTGGTTGCGGGGCTAAGATCTCAAATAAGGCGGTTTAAAGCGGTTAATAGCCCATGTCTGGATGTGGTTGTTGCCTTAGGTATCCCTTTTCTTTTAATAAGCTTAATGAGGCCTGTTGCCGTTAACCGATTTGCTCAGATTGAGAATGTAATAACCAACGATACTACAATCGCACGAGCTGTAAGTGAGGAATCTACAGTACAGCGTATGATGATCCTTAAAAGCTCATTAAAGGTGATTAAATCGACATGGATGACGGGTGTTGGCACCGGCGATATACACAATGCCCTCGAGAGACAATTTCTAGCTGATCATGCCAACTATTCTGCTCAACAGAATTATAACCCTCACGACCAATATCTTCAAACAATGATCGGATTGGGTCTGTCGGGGTTACTTCTTCTGTTTATGATGCTTTATGGCCCGTTACTCTATCTAAAAGAGAGAATCAACCTCTTTTACCTCTCGTTTGTCCTCGTTTTTGGATTTAATCTTCTTTTCGAGTCTATGCTTGAGCGGCAGGCAGGTGTCCTCTTTTATGCTTTATTTAATCCTCTGTTTCTGGCAGCGATGCTTAACTATAAAAGAGGATAAGTAGATTGCTACTGGCTGTATAATTCAAGATTTTTTATTCAAAGATTCAAGAAGGGAATGGCTACTGGCGGCTGGCATCTTGCTACCAATAACTAGCAATTTTGAGGCTTGCTAATCCTGACTTCGACACAGGGAAACCCTAAATAAAAGGCTAAAACGGTGGTTGAGCGAAGTCGAAACCACTGTAACCTTTGTATCTGTCTCATTCTCTCCTGTTCCACTGTTCCTCTCCTGTTCCCCTCCTGTTCTCCTCTTATGCCTCTCCCTATCCTCTCCCTATCCTCTCCCTATAAACTCGTGTAAGATACGAACACTATAGGTAGAGGATATAGAGGG